>MDSW01129861.1_pt1 | contig 39142 bp, 28 predicted proteins | sample 811171 | NCBI WGS metagenome assembly MDSW01 (sample SAMN05326641, study PRJNA326480) | marine metagenome | isolation source: seawater | place: Atlantic Ocean: North West | collected 2012 | reverse complement strand
TCTGCAGCATCTGGCGAACGATCACCTCGATGTGCTTGTCGTTGATCTTCACGCCCTGCAGTCGATAGACGTCCTGCACCTCGTTGATGAGGTAGTCGGCCAGAGCCTCGATCCCCATGATGCGCAGGATGTCATGCGGCGCCGGGTTGCCGTCCATGATGTAGTCACCCTTCTGCACGAAGTCGCCTTCCTGCACCGGGATGTGCTTGCCTTTCGGCACCATGTACTCGGCCGGCTCCAGACCATCATCACGCGGATCGATCGCGATCCGACGCTTGTTCTTGTAGTCCTTGCCGAAGCGCACATAGCCATCGATTTCGGCGATGATCGCGTGATCCTTCGGACGACGTGCTTCGAAGAGTTCGGCCACACGCGGCAGACCGCCGGTGATGTCCTTCGTCTTCGCGCCTTCGCGCGGAATACGCGCAACGACGTCACCCGCCTTCACGTCCTGACCGTCTTCCACCGAGAGGATCGCGTCCACCGACATGGTATAGGTCACCGGGTTGCCCGCTTCGTTGCGGACCGGCTCGCCATCCTCGCCGAGGATCAGAACTTCCGGCTTCAGCTCGTTGCCCTTGGGCGCAGCGCGCCAATCGGACACGATCTTCTGGGTCATGCCGGTCGCATCGTCGGTATCCTCGCGCACGGAGATACCCGAGATCAGGTCGACGAAGCGAACCTTACCGGGCTTCTCGGCGATGATCGGCAGGGTATAGGGATCCCATTCGATCAGCTTGTCGCCGCGACCGACTGCCTCGCCATCCTTCACGAAGACCTTGGTGCCGTAGCCGATCTTGTGCGAGGCAAGCTCGTCACCCTGATCGTTCACGATCACGAGCTGCATGTTCCGGCCCATGACGATCTGCTCGCCCATCTCGTTGAGGATGATGTTGGCGTTACGGAACTCGATCTTACCTTCCTGGCTGGCCTCGAGGAACGACTGCGAGCCACCCTGAGCAACACCGCCCAAGTGGAAGGTCCGCATCGTCAGCTGCGTACCCGGTTCACCGATCGACTGAGCGGCGATGATGCCCACCGCTTCGCCCTGGTTCACCAGCGTACCACGTGCGAGGTCACGACCGTAGCAGAGCGCGCAAACGCCCTCTTCGGCCTCACAGGTCAGCGCCGAGCGGATACGGACGGATTGCACGCCCGCCTGCTCGATCGCGTCGGCCTTGCGCTCGTCGATCAGCTCGCCGGCGCGGACGATCACCTCGTCCTCGCCCGGAACCGTCACGTCGTCCGCTGCGACACGGCCCAGCACGCGCTCCGAGATCGGAGCGACGATTTCGCCGTCATTCACAGCCGCAGACGCGGTGATCGCGCGGTCGGTGCCGCAATCATGCGTGCGCACGATGCAGTCCTGAGCGACGTCCACCAGACGACGGGTCAGGTAACCCGAGTTCGCCGTCTTCAGTGCGGTATCCGACAGACCCTTACGGGCGCCGTGGGTCGAGTTGAAGTACTCAAGAACGGTCAGACCTTCCTTGAAGTTCGAGATGATCGGCGTCTCGATGATCTCGCCGTTCGGCTTGGCCATGAGGCCACGCATACCGCCCAGCTGCTTCATCTGCGTCACCGAGCCACGAGCCCCCGAGTGGGCCATCATGTAGACCGAGTTCGGTTCCTGCTCGGCACCGTTCTCGTCGTATTTCGGCGCGGAGATGGTGTTCATCATCGCGTCGGTGACCTTGTCGTTACACTTCGACCATGCATCGACGACCTTGTTGTACTTCTCACCCTGGGTGATCAGACCGTCCATGTATTGCTGTTCGAAGTCCTTGACCTGGTCGCGGACGGTTTCGACGATGTCCCACTTGTTATCCGGGATCACCATGTCGTCCTTGCCGAACGAGATGCCCGCCTTGAACGCTTCCTTGAAGCCCATGCCCATGATCTGGTCACAGAAGATGACCGACTCTTTTTGACCGCAATAACGGTAGACGGTGTCGATCGTGTTCTGCACGTCTTTCTTACGCAGAAGACGGTTCACCAGTTCGAACGGAGCCTTCGCGTTCAGCGGCAGCAGCGCGCCGAGGCGCACACGGCCGGGCGTGGTCTCGAAACGCTCGTAGACCTCATTGCCGGTTTCGTCGATCTGCTTGATCCGCGCGGTGATCTTGGCGTGCAGATGCACTTCGCCCGAGTTGAGCGCGTGCTCCACTTCCTCGACCGAGGAGAAGGACATGCCTTCGCCCTTCATGCCTTCGCGTTCCATGGTCACGTAGTAGAGACCCAGAATCATATCCTGCGAAGGAACGATGATCGGCGCGCCGTTGGCGGGCGACAGGACGTTGTTCGTCGACATCATCAGCACGCGCGCTTCCAGCTGGGCTTCCAGCGAGAGCGGAACGTGGACGGCCATCTGGTCACCGTCGAAGTCAGCGTTGAACGCCGAACAGACGAGCGGGTGCAGCTGGATCGCCTTGCCTTCGATCAGCATCGGTTCGAACGCCTGGATACCCAGACGGTGCAGCGTCGGCGCACGGTTCAGCAGAACCGGGTGCTCGCGGATGACCTCGTCGAGGATATCCCACACCTCGGGACGCTCTTTCTCGACCAGCTTCTTCGCCTGCTTCACGGTGCTCGACAGGCCTTTGGCTTCGAGGCGCGAGTAGATGAAGGGCTTGAACAGTTCGAGCGCCATCTTCTTCGGCAGACCGCACTGGTGCAGCTTGAGTTCCGGGCCGGTCACGATGACCGAACGACCCGAGAAGTCGACGCGCTTACCCAGAAGGTTCTGACGGAAGCGACCCTGCTTACCTTTCAGCATGTCCGAGAGCGACTTCAGCGGGCGCTTATTGGTGCCCGTGATGACGCGACCGCGACGGCCGTTGTCGAACAGCGCATCGACCGATTCTTGCAGCATCCGCTTTTCGTTGCGCACGATGATGTCGGGCGCACGCAGTTCGATCAGACGCTTCAGACGGTTGTTCCGGTTGATCACACGACGGTACAGATCGTTGAGATCCGAGGTCGCGAAACGGCCACCGTCGAGCGGGACGAGCGGACGCAGTTCCGGCGGGATCACCGGAAGCACGGTCAGCACCATCCACTCGGGACGGTTGCCCGACTCGAGGAACGACTCGACGATCTTCAGACGCTTGATGATCTTCTTCGGCTTCAGCTCACCCGTGGCTTCCTTCAGCTCTTCGCGGAGCTGCTCGGCCGTGGCTTCGAGATCGATGCCAGCAAGCATTTCACGGATAGCTTCCGCGCCGATGTTGGCGGTGAAGGCGTCCGCGCCGTAGGTGTCCTGCGCGTCGAGATACTCTTCTTCGGACATCAGCTGACCGTATTGCAGGTCGGTCAGACCCGGCTCGATCACCACGAAGTTTTCGAAGTAGAGGATACGCTCGAGGTCGCGCAGCGTCATGTCCAGCATCAGGCCGATGCGCGAGGGCAGCGACTTGAGGAACCAGATGTGAGCGACGGGCGAGGCCAGTTCGATGTGGCCCATACGCTCGCGGCGCACTTTCTGGAGGGTGACTTCGACGCCGCATTTCTCGCAGACGACGCCGCGATACTTCATGCGCTTATATTTGCCGCACAGGCATTCGTAGTCTTTGATCGGGCCAAAGATGCGTGCGCAGAACAGACCGTCACGCTCGGGCTTGAACGTACGGTAGTTGATGGTTTCCGGCTTTTTGATTTCACCGAAGGACCAGCTCAGGATCCGCTCCGGCGAGGCGAGCGAGATCTTGATCTCGTCAAACGCCTTCGGCTGCGCGAGCGGGTTGAACGGGTTTTGGGTCAGTTCCTGGTTCATCTGTAAATCCTTGAATGAGGGCGGAAGGGCTTAGAGGAGGGCCTGCGCCCTCACTCGTCATCCTCCGCGTCCAGGAGTTCCATGTTGAGGCCGAGGCCCCGGACCTCTTTGACGAGAACGTTGAACGATTCCGGCACGCCGGCTTCGAAGTTGTCCTCGCCCTTGACGATCGACTCGTAGACCTTCGTCCGGCCTGCCACGTCATCCGACTTCACCGTCAGCATCTCCTGCAGGGTGTAGGCGGCGCCGTAAGCTTCCAGAGCCCAGACCTCCATCTCCCCGAGACGCTGACCACCGAACTGCGCCTTACCACCCAGCGGCTGCTGCGTGACGAGCGAGTACGGACCGGTCGAACGGGCGTGCATCTTGTCATCGACGAGGTGGTGAAGCTTCAGGAAGTACTTCACACCCACCGTGACCTGACGCGCGAACTGCTCGCCGGTGCGGCCATCGAACACGATCGACTGACCGGATTCGTTGAAGCCCGCACGCTTGAGCGCGTCGTTGATGTCGGCCTCTTTGGCACCGTCGAAGACCGGGGTCGCGATCGGAACGCCGGTGCGGACGGCTTCGGCGCTCTCGATGAACGCCTCGTCATCCATACCTTCGATGATCTCACCGTAGGTCTCGTCGCCATAGCCGATCTTCATCGCCTCGCGAACCGGGGTCAGGTCGCCGTTACGACGATAGGCTTTCAGCGCCTCGTCGATCTGGTTGCCCAGACCGCGCGAAGCCCAGCCCATGTGCGTCTCGAGAATCTGACCGACGTTCATGCGCGACGGCACGCCCAGCGGGTTCAGCACGAGATCGACAGGGGTGCCATCGGCGAGGAACGGCATGTCTTCCATCGGAACGACTTTCGACACAACGCCCTTGTTGCCGTGACGGCCAGCCATCTTGTCGCCAGCCTGAAGCTTGCGCTTCACAGCCACGAAGACCTTGACCATCTTCATCACGCCCGGAGGCAGATCGTCGCCCTGACGGACCTTCTCGACCTTGTCCTCGAAACGCAGGTCGAGCGCGCGCTTCTGCGCCTCGAACTGGTCGTTGAGGGCTTCGACTTCCTTGGCGTCGCCCTCGTCTTCGAGCGCGAGCTGCCACCACTGGCCCTTCGACAGGGTGCCCAGCAGTTCTTCGTCGATGGTCGAGCCAGCCTTGACGCCTTTCGGCCCCTTCACGGCGGTCTTGCCGGTGATCAGGGTCTTGAGACGCGCGTAGATGTTGCGCTCGAGAATGGCGAGCTCGTCGTCCCGGTCACGGGCCAGACGTTCGACTTCCTCACGCTCGATCTGCAGCGCACGCTCGTCCTTGTCGACGCCGTGACGGTTGAAGACGCGGACTTCCACGATCGTACCGTAAGCACCCGGCGGCAGACGCAGCGAGGTGTCGCGCACGTCCGATGCCTTCTCGCCGAAGATGGCGCGGAGGAGTTTCTCTTCCGGCGTCATCGGGCTTTCGCCCTTCGGCGTGATCTTACCGACGAGGATGTCACCCGGCCCCACTTCGGCGCCGATATAGACGATCCCGGCTTCGTCGAGGTTGCGCAGGGCTTCCTCGCCGACATTCGGGATGTCGCGGGTGATCTCTTCCGGGCCGAGCTTGGTGTCGCGGGCCGCCACTTCGTATTCGTCGATATGGATCGAGGTGAACACGTCGTCGCGGTGGATCCGCTCGGAGATCAGGATCGAGTCTTCGTAGTTGTAGCCGTTCCACGGCATGAAGGCGACGACCACGTTACGGCCGATAGCCAGTTCGCCCATGTCGGTCGACGGACCGTCAGCGACGATCTGCCCCTTCACCACCCGGTCGCCCACTTTCACGATCGGACGCTGGTTGATGGTCGAGGACTGGTTCGAGCGCTTGAACTTGCGCAGACGGTAGATGTCCACGCCCACGTCGCCCGCTTCGAGATCGTCGGTCACGCGGATAACGATACGCTGCGCATCGACCTGGTCGATGATGCCGCCGCGGTTCGCCATGATCGCAGCACCGGAGTCGCGTGCGACGGTCGCTTCCATGCCGGTACCGACATAGGGCGATTCCGAGCGCAGCAGCGGCACGGCCTGACGTTGCATGTTCGCACCCATCAGAGCGCGGTTCGCGTCGTCGTTTTCGAGGAACGGAATGAGCGCCGCACCGACCGAGACCAGCTGCTTCGGCGACACGTCGATCAGGTCCACCGTTTCCGGCGGGTTGAGCGCGTATTCGCCCGACTGGCGGGTCGAGACGAGATCGTTGATGAACTTGCCGTTCTCATCGAGCGTCGCGTTCGCCTGCGCCACGGTGTGACGCATTTCCTCGGTCGCGGACATGTAGACCACCTCATCGGTGACCTGACCGTCGTTGACCTTGCGGTACGGGGTTTCGATGAAGCCGTACTTGTTCACGCGGGCGAAGGTGGCCAGCGAGTTGATCAGACCGATGTTCTGACCTTCCGGCGTCTCAATCGGACACATCCGACCGTAGTGGGTCGGGTGAACGTCGCGCACCTCGAAGCCGGCACGCTCACGGGTCAGACCGCCCGGGCCGAGCGCCGAGAGACGACGCTTGTGCGTGACTTCCGACAGCGGGTTGGTTTGGTCCATGAACTGCGACAGCTGCGAGGAGCCGAAGAATTCACGCACCGCAGCCGCAGCCGGTTTCGCGTTGATCAGATCCTGCGGCATGACCGTGTCGATCTCGACCGAGGACATACGCTCCTTGATGGCGCGCTCCATGCGCAGCAGGCCGACGCGATACTGGTTTTCCATCAGTTCGCCGACCGAACGCACACGGCGGTTGCCGAGGTGGTCGATGTCGTCGATCTCGCCCTTGCCGTCGCGCAGTTCCACCAGGCCCTTGATGCAGGCGATGATGTCTTCGCGGCGCAGCGTGCGCTGGGTGTCCGGCGCATCGAGGTCGAGACGCATGTTCATCTTCACGCGGCCCACGGCCGAGAGGTCGTAGCGCTCGGAGTCGAAGAACAGGCTGTTGAACAGGGTGTCCGCGGCCTCGACGGTCGGCGGCTCGCCCGGGCGCATGACGCGATAGATATCCATGAGCGCGGTTTCGCGGTTCATGTTCTTGTCCGACGCCATGGTGTTGCGGATGTAGGGACCGACATTGACGTTATCGATGTCGAGCACCGGGATCTCGGTGATGCCGTTGTCGATCAGGGTCTTGATCGAACCGCCCGAGAGCTCGCCGTTCTTGTCGTATTCCGCCGTCAGCTCGTCGCCCGCTTCGATGTAGATGAAGCCGGTCTCGTCGTTGACGATATCCTTGGCGCAGAAGCGGCCCATGATGTGGTCGAACGGCACGAGCAGCTCGGGAACCGAGTTGTCGTCACGCCATTTCTTGACCATGCGCGGGGTCGCTTTCTCGCCCGCTTTCAGGATCACTTCGCCCGATGCCGCATCGACGAGGTCGAAGGTCGGACGGGTGCCGCGCACGCGGTCGGGGAAGAACTTGGTGACCCAGCCCGACTTGCCCTTCGCGGTGTAGGTGACGGTGTCGTAATAGGCATCCATGATGCCTTCCTGATCGAGACCCAGCGCGTAGAGCAGCGTGGTCACCGGCAGTTTCCGACGACGGTCGATACGCGCGAAGACGAGGTCTTTGGCGTCGAATTCGAAGTCCAGCCACGAGCCGCGATAGGGAATGATGCGGCAGGCGAAGAGCAGCTTGCCCGAGGAGTGCGTCTTGCCGCGGTCATGGTCGAAGAACACGCCCGGCGAGCGGTGCATCTGGCTCACGATGACCCGCTCGGTGCCGTTCACGATGAACGTACCGTTCTTGGTCATGAGGGGCATATCCCCCATGAACACGTCTTGTTCCTTGATGTCCTTGACCGAACGCGCGCCGGTTTCCTCGTCCACATCGAACACGATGAGGCGCAGGGTCACCTTCAGCGGCGCCGAATAGGTCATGTCGCGAGCCTGGCACTCGTCGACATCGTATTTCGGTTTTTCGAGCTCGTATTTCACGAACTCCAGAATGGCGTTGTCGTTGAAATCCTTGATCGGGAAGACCGACTGGAAGACGCCCTGGATACCCTCGCCATCAGTGGGCTGATCGACTTCGCCGGAGCGCAGGAACAGATCGTAGGAGGATTTCTGAACCTCGATGAGGTTCGGCATCTCGAGGACTTCGTGGATTTTGCCGTAATAGCGACGGATGCGTTTCTGACCAACGTAAGCTTGAGCCATGCTCTGCGTGACCTTTCGTCTCTTCGCGGCACATGCAATGTCGGGGCCCATTGCACGCCGCAAGGCGAATGAAGGGGGGGCGGTTCCATACCTGCCTTTCGTCCCACCGAAAGGCTCCCGAACCGCGAACACCGCCTTGGAGAAAGCTTCAAACGGGCAAAGCCCTCTCCGAGACAGGTTCGGCTGGGCTCGGGAAAACCCCGGACCCAGCCCTTTTTTCAGATCGGATGCAGTCGCATCCGGCTCGCTTACTTGAGCTCGATTTTCGCGCCAGCGTCTTCGAGCTTTTTCTTGATCTCTTCGGCTTCCGCTTTCGCAGCGCCTTCCTTGACCTTGCCGCCAGCTTCAACGAGCTCTTTGGCTTCTTTCAGGCCCAGGCCGGTGATGCCGCGGACTTCTTTGATCACGTTGATCTTCTGAGCGCCAGCTTCGACGAGAACGACGTCAAATTCGTCTTTCTCTTCAGCAGCTTCTTCGCCACCAGCAGCCGGACCGGCCATCATGACAGCGCCACCAGCGGCGGGCTCGATGCCGTATTCGTCTTTCAGGATGGTTTTCAGTTCCTGGGCTTCCAGGAGGGTCAGACCCACGATTTCTTCGGCGAGTTTTTTCAGATCAGCCATTTTTCAGTTCCTAGATTTGGGTTTCCAACGTCGCGGTTTCAAGCCGCTACGGGACAAGTCGATTGCTTACGCAGCCTTTTCCTCGATGGTCGAAAGGATGCTCGCGATGTTCGAAGCAGGCGCGCCAACGGCACCGGCGATGTTCGAAGCGGGTGCGCCGATCTGCGACACGATCTGAGCGATGAGCTCTTCACGCGACGGCATGTCAGCGACAGCTTTGACACCAGCGATGTCGAGTGCCGAGTCTCCCATTGCGCCGCCGAGGATCGAGAGTTTCTCGTTCTCTTTGGCATATTTGACGACCACTTTCGCCGCAGCGACAGGATCCTCAGAATAGGAAAGCACGGTCATGCCCGTCAGGTATTCAGCGATGCTTTCGCAGGGCTGACCTTCAAGGGCGATCTTGGCGAGCTTGTTCTTGGCAACACGAACCGAACCACCCGCTTCACGCATGCGTGCGCGGAGGTCCTGCATGTTAGCAACCGTCATGCCTTCGTAGTGAGCAACCACTACGACGCCAGAGCTTGCGAAGATCTGGCCGAGTTCCTCGACCACTTTCTCTTTTTGGGCTCTATCCACAGTTACACTCCAAGTATGGGGGTTTCCCCCCGGCTCTCATTGTCCCGGTTTCCCGGGGTCGGGTCCGAAGGGCCCGAGGCCAGATCGCCCGAGATCGGCCCGAAGGCCCAAACCCGGAATTGGTCTCGATCCCCATCTCAGGAAGGAAATTAAGCCGTCACCTTTGCGGGATCAGGCACCCTCCGTCTCGGACAGGTCAGGGCGGAGGCGTCAGGCCGCCGCCCTACCACCCACCGAGGTTTCCCCCGGTGGAATTCTCTTAGTTGCCGGTCGCCGACGTAATGTCGACGGCGACGCCCGGGCCCATCGTCGAGCTCAGGGACACCTTCTTCATGTAGGTGCCTTTCGCGCCGGCGGGCTTGGCTTTGGTCACGGCATCCACGAAGGCGCGGATGTTTTCGGCCAGCTGCTCCTCGGAGAAGGAGACCTTGCCGATGCCGCCATGAATGACGCCGGCCTTCTCGACCTTGAACTGAACCTGGCCACCTTTCGCCGCTTCGACAGCCGCTTTCACGTCCATCGTCACGGTGCCGACTTTCGGGTTCGGCATCAGGTTGCGCGGGCCCAGGACCTTACCCAGACGGCCGACGATCGGCATCATGTCCGGGGTCGCGATGCAGCGATCGAATTCGATCGTGCCGCCCTGAATGGTTTCCATCAGGTCCTCGGCGCCGACGATATCGGCCCCGGCTTCCTTGGCTTCGTCCGCTTTCGCGCCACGAGCGAAGACAGCCACGCGGACGGTCTTGCCGGTGCCGTTCGGCAGAGCGACGACGCCACGAACCATCTGGTCGGCGTGACGGGGGTCGACACCGAGGTTCATTGCGATTTCGAGGGTCTCGTCGAATTTCGCGTTCGCGTTCGACTTGATCAGCGAAACGGCTTCCTCGACGGAGACGTTGGACTTGCCGGCGAAGGCTTCGCGGGCGGCTTTGGTGCGTTTACCGAGCTTTGCCATGACTTAGCCTTTCACCTCGATACCGATCGACTTCGCGGAGCCGAGGATGATGTTCATCGCGCCTTCGATGTCGTTGGCGTTCAGGTCCTTCATCTTCGCTTCGGCGATCTCACGCACCTGAGCGGCGGTGATGGTCGCGGCGACGACGCGGCCCGGAGCTTCCGAACCCTTCGGACGGTTACGCTTGCCGACCGGCTTGAGACCGGCTGCCTGCTTGATCATGAAGCTAGCCGTGGGCTGCTTGATCTCGAAGGTGAACGACTTGTCGGCGTAGTAGGTGATGATCGTCGGGATCTTCGCCTGCTTGTCCATTTCCTGCGTCTTGGCGTTGAACGCCTTGCAGAATTCCATGATGTTGATCCCGCGCTGACCCAGCGCCGGACCGACCGGCGGGGACGGGTTTGCGCCGCCTGCCGGAATTTGCAGCTTGAGCTGCCCAACAACTTTCTTGGCCATGTGGCCCTCTCCTTATCACTGTCACGCCCCTAGGGGGTCGCGAAGTTTAGTGGTTCGGTCCGGGCGTCCCTGTCGTGCAGGGCCCCTCGCCTCCCACGGCTCACACTCAGGCGGTTTTCTGCACCTGCGTGTATTCCAGTTCGACCGGCGTCGGCCGACCGAAGATCGAGACGGTGACTTTCAGGCGGCTCGCCGCCTCGTCCACTTCCTCGACCATGCCCGAGAAGCCCTCGAAGGGCCCGTCGGTCACATTCACGTTCTCGCCGACCTCGAAGGTGATGAGGCTGCGCGGCGCGGCCTGTTCACCCGATTCGTCGACACGGCTGAGGATGCGGTTCACTTCCGCATCGCCCATCGGCATCGGCCGGCCCTGCGGCCCGAGGAAACCGGTGACCCGGTTCGTCGAGTTGATCAGGTGATAACCCTTGTCGGTCATCTCCATCCGCACCAGCACGTAGCCCGGCATGAAGCGACGTTCGGAGGTCACTTTCTTGCCGCGACGCACCTCGATCACTTCTTCGGTCGGCACCAGAACCTCTTCAATCTGGTCTTCCAGACCTTGATCGATCACGGCCTGACGGATTTGCTCGGCGACTTTCTTCTCGAAGTTCGAGAGAACGCTTACCGAATACCAACGCTTCGCCATGCCGATTCTTTGCCCCTTGCCGACGACGCCGGAGCGCCGAAAATTCCTGTTATTTCACGGGATTACCCGTGTCTCCCAGAATAAAAAACAGCGCGCACCACGCGAATCGATGCACGCCGCCTCTGGGAAAGTCCCGCCCCTTTACCGCCGGAGCCCTGTGATTTCAAGAGCGTAAGGCCGGAGCGCGATCACTTCGTTGCCGCAACTGCGAATGAGGTCTGGCGGAGAGCGCCGGAAGCCTATCAGCTCCCGATCACCTGCGTCACGCCGAGACGGATGACCCAGTCCACGAGCGAGAAGAAGATTGCCGTCAGCGCAGCCATCGCCAGCACCATGCCGGTCGTCAGCAGAACTTCGCGGCGGCTCGGCCAAGCCACTTTGCCCGCTTCCGAGCGCACCTGCTGGAGAAACTGGAGTGGGTTTGCCATCGTCGTCGTTCCTTACGCGCCCAATGCGGCGCCCTTGAGCCGAAAATACCGCGCCGCTTTCGGCGCAACTGCCGCCAGATACTTGCTCCCCTCGCGGATTTCAAGGCTGTTGCGACCGCCTGCCCCTCCGCGGACGCCATGCGCCCACTGCAAGCCGGCTTTGATAACGGAAAATCCATCGATGCGCGTGCAACTTAACATCCGACAACCCGCGCGGTCAGCACAGCCGCGATTCGACAGGAGCCATCGATGCCCGCCATCCTCAACCGCTACGCCACACCGCTCATCACCGGCCTTTTCCTCGTCTCTATGATTTCAGGAATCGCCTTGTTCTTCCATTGGGGCAGCGCGTGGTTCCACGGGATGCATGAATGGCTCTCGATGGTGCTGATCGTGCCCTTCGTGCTGCATATCTGGAAGAACTGGCGGCCGATGACCACCTACTTCAAACGCGCGCCGATGGGGCTGGCGCTCGCGCTTTCGGTCGTGGCGGCGCTGGCCTTCGTCCTTCCCGCCGCGACGAGCTCTCAAAGCGGCGCGCGCGGTGGCCCTCCGCAATTCGCGATCGCGCAGGCGCTGTTCGACGCGCCTTTGTCGGAGGCCGCACCCGTGCTCGGCCTGTCGGGCACCGACGCCGCCGCCAAGCTGGACGCCGATGTGACGCAAAGCCTGACCGAGATCGCCGCGGCCCGCGAAAGCTCCGCCGCGACACTTGCCCAGCAACTGATGGGGCAGCCGCAATAACGGCCCGTCGCGCCGTTCGGGGCATCTCGGGCGGCGCAAGACGGTTGCGACTGTCACGCAATCGACTAGGGTGACTCTACCAAAGGTTGTTTTTGATCAAGGAATTGCATGTCGACTTTCGTTCCGCCGCCGTCAGCCGTCTCACTGCTCCATCGCCTGCGCGGCTATCGCGGCGCGCTGGAGCGGATCGAAAACGGGAGGGTGATCGGCTGGATCGCAAAGAAAGGCGACGGCACCCCGCTCGATATCGAAATTCATTGCAATGCCGGGCGGCTCATCTCGGGGCGCGCGGCTATGTTTCGCGCCGACCTTGCACAGGCTGGCATCGGCGCGGGCAATCACGGCTTCGCCTTGCCGCTATCGGCAGCCCTGCAAGAGGCCGCGGGCGGCGAGATCAGCCTCCACATCCCCGGCAGCGGCCCAATCGCCACGCTGTGCTTCGACCCCGACGCCACGCCGCTTCCGAAAGAGAAAGACGTCTTGCATCGCTATATGCATGGCCCGATCATCACGTTGCGCGCCGCGTCCACCGCGCAGACGGACATGCCCGACCTGACCGCGCAGCAACCGCTTTTCGCGGCACGCTCAGCGCATGGCGAAGACCTGCCCGCACCCCTCTTTGCCTTCATCGATTACGCACGCCATCGCGCCGGCATGGCCGAGCAGCTCCCCCTCGATGGCAGCGATGCGGCAGTGTCGGACATCCTGCGCTGGTATCTTGACAGCTACGCCGCGCAGCACCCGTCGCAGCAAATCCCGCTGAGCCGCGCCGCGATCGACTGGCTCAACGCGCAGACCCGCCCCGGCGGCCCGAGCCGCGCGATGGACCTCTTCGGTAAGACCGGCGACCCGGACGCCGCGGCCGCATGGGCGCTCCGCGACGTCCCGTCGCTCGGGCTCGGCGATTGTCTCCTCCCCGACAGCCTGATCGAGACGCTGGCAGAGACGAAAGGCTCCAGCCCCTGGCCGATGACCCGCGGGCTTCTGGCCCTGCGCGAAGCGACCCCGCCGCTCGCTCAGTTCTCGCCGAAGACCGAGCGCCACCGCCGGATGCTGCATGTGCTCGCGATGATCCTCGCGGTCGAGCGGCCCGAGATCCTGCTGTTCCTGCCCCGCAGTGAAACGAAGACGCTGCTCGAAGGAGGCCGCCTCTCGGATGTCTGCTCGCAACTGCATCCCGGCCCGCCGATCACCCGCGCGCGCTACGCTGCGGCGCTGCGCGAGAAAGGTTTCGACCTCGACAGCATGTCCTTCCTGCGCACGCGCGACGGCCATCGGATCGCCGCCGCCACGCACCCCATCCCCGAGGGCACCCCCGTCGACGTTCAGATCCACGGTCCCTTCGCGAAAGCCTCCGGGTTGGGCCAATCGACGCGGCTCTCGCATGACATTTTGTCCCGCTGCGACGTCACGCTCAACGCGGTCGAAAGCGCGCGCGACAATCCGACGCCCGAGCAAAACGGGGCCAAGACCGGTGCGCCCCGCCCCGCGCGCATCAACCTGTTGCACCTGAATGGCGACGCGGTCCCCCCGGCCTATGCCGTCGACGCCGACTGCTACTCCGGCGCCTACAACATCGCCTATATGCATTGGGAGTTGGACCGCGCTCCGGCCTGCCATCACCTCGCGCTCGACCTTGTCGACGAGGTCTGGGTGCCCTCGGAATACTGCGCCGAGGTTTACCGAAAAGAGACCGACACGCCGGTGGTGAATGTCGGGATGTGCTATCCCGAACCGCCCGCCATCGACCGCGCCCACGCGCGCAACGCCCTGCGCCAGCGCAACGATTGGCCCGAGGAAAGCTTCGTCTGCCTCGCCAGTTTCGACAGCTTCTCCTTCGTGCAACGGAAGAACCCGCTCGGGACGATCCACGCCTTCCGCGAAGCCTTCGCCGAGGACGCGGAGGTGCGCCTGCTGATCAAGACGCAAAATCGCGGCCATGTCTGCGATGCGGCGCAGGCCACGCTCTGGTCCGAAATCGACCGGCTCGTCGCAGCCGACCCGCGCATCGCTTTGCTCGACGAGACGCTCGATCACGCGGGGGTGCTGGAGCTTATGGCTGGCGCAGACCTATACGTTTCACTGCATCGCTCCGAGGGCTGGGGGTTCGGCATGCTCGAGGCGATGGCGCTTGGCGTGCCGGTCCTGTGCACGGGCTATTCCGGCAATCTGGAATTCTGCAACGATGACACTGCGTGGCTCGTGCCCGCGTCCGAGGTAGAAGTCGCGCCGCAGGACTATCTCTATGTCGAGCCCGGAATGCACTGGGGCGAGCCGGATCACGCCGCCGCCGTCGCCCAGTTCCGCGCGGCGCGCAGCGACCCGGACGCGCGCAAGAAAAAGGCGACGCAGGCCGAAGCCTTCGTGCGCCGCCACTTCTGCGCCGATGCGATTGCCGCGCGCTACAGTGCCCGCCTGTCCGAGATTTTCACCCGGCTCGACCGGGCACGCAAACCACACGCCCGCCCCGCCGAATAAGCGTCACACCCAGCGCCCGATTGCGGTGACGCTCAGATCGCAGCTCTCGCCGCTAAGGAAACTCGCGCCATTCGCGGCATAGACCACGGCGCGCGCGCCCGAGCTTGTGACGCCCTCGACCCCGACGAAGGAGATCGCGCCCGCGCCGATGGCGCTGCCCGCCGCGAGGCTATCCGCATCGAGCGCGACACTCAGAGAGGGCGCCTGCGCGAATTGCGCCGGATAGGCCCAGTCCTCCTTCAGCGCCCAATCCGCGACGTAAGCGAGGCTCACCAGCGCCGAGCAAATCTGCGTACCATCGGCAAAGCGGATGTAATCGCCCGAGGCGGTGCTGCCCTGCTCAATCACGGCGCCCGTCGACACGCCGCCGACCTGCGCGACCGTGCCGACGACACCGCTGCCCCTCAGCGCCCCGTCGATCACCGCGCCTTGTGGCATCGCTGCGCGCCCGGTGGCGGCGTCGATGCGCAGCCCCTCGAACCACGTCGCACCGTCCGCGCTCGCCTTGATCGCGAAATCGTCGCTGCCCGCCAGCCCCATCTCGGCCCGTCCCGACCAGTTCGACTGGAACAACAGGCTCGCCGTCTCACCCTCCGCCGCCTTGTTCAGCTTGAGCTGATGGCCCGCCCCGGCATGGCTCAGAAGCGTGGCATCCGCCGCAACGGAAAGCCGGTTCACCGCGTCATAGCCGGTCATGATCCCGACCCCGTCGAGCTGGCTCAACTCCGGCAACGGCGGCACGTCCCAAGCGCCCGCGGCGAAAACCAGCTCCACCGCCTCATCCAGCACGAACGCGCGCCAGCCCTCACGCGGGCTCAGGAATTGCCACGCTCCGGCAGCAAAGATCGCAAGCGTGCCGTCCTGCCCCGCCCATGCGCCCAGCGCCCCGGTCGGCAGCAGATACCGCGCCCCCTCCGGCGGACCGATCGGCGGTTCGGTCACGCTGCGCGAAATCACCGCAAGCTGCACGAGCGCATCGAGCCGTTGCAGCGCCTCGTTATGGGTGACGTGTTTCTGGGCCTGGCTGCCAAGGATAAGCGGCAGCGCGAGATTGGCGGTCTGATCGGACATCGGGAGTTCCTGCGCTGGGTTGCGATGGAGGCCGACGATAGGAACCCGGCGTTAACCGTGTTTGAGAGCGGCGCACGGTGCTTGCCTGTCCGCCCCCCTCCCCCTAGGTTCGGCCCAATTTCAACGGCGCAGCATTCGAGGACATATGGCACCGAAATTTGGCACCAGCGGCCTGCGCGGCCTCGTCACCGAACTGACCGACGCGCTGGTCACCGATTACACCCGCGCTTTCATTTCGGCCTGCCCGCAGGGCGAAGCCGTTCATGTCGGCTGGGACCTGCGCCCCTCCTCCCCCACGATTGCCGAGACCGTCATCGCCGCGATCCGCGCCGCTGGCCTCACCGCCATTCGCGAAGGCGCACTTCCCACGCCCGCTCTGGCGCTTGCCTCGATGGGGGCGGGCAACTCGGCGGTCATGGTCACCGGCAGCCACATTCCCGCCGATCGCAACGGGCTGAAGTTCTACGTCCCGCATGGCGAGATCGCGAAGGAGGACGAGACCGCTATCCTCGACCGGCTCGGTCAGGACCAACCCGCAGCCGAAAAACCGGCACCCGAAATCCCGGGGGCGGACACCGCGGCGCGCTACATCGCCCGCTATGTCGACGGGTTCGGGGCGGACGCCCTCGCAGGGCTGCGCATCGGCGTCTATCAGCACAGCTCGGTCGCGCGCGACATCCTCGTCACCGCGGTGGAGGCGATGGGCGCGACCGCAGTGCCACTCGCACGTTCCGACGTTTTCATCCCCGTCGACACCGAGGCGGTCGATCCCGAGACCCGCAAAACCCTGCAAGGCTGGTGCACGGAACATGGGCTCGATGCGGTTATCTCGACCGATGGCGATGCCGATCGCCCGATGCTGAGCGACGAGACCGGCACACTGATCCCCGGCGACGTGCTGGGCGCGCTGACCGCACGGCTTCTCGGGGCAAAAATCCTCTGCACGCCGGTCTCCGCCAATACGATGGTCGATGCGATGCCCGAATTCGACAGCATCCATCGCACGAAGATCGGCTCGCCCTTCGTGATCGCCGCGATGGAGGCGGCACGCGATGCCGATCCCGCCGCGAAGGTCGTGGGGTACGAGCCCAATGGCGGCTTCCTCCTGGGCTTCACCGCAACGGGCCCTGCGGGGCCGATTGCGCCGCTCGCGACGCGCGATTGCCTGCTGCCGATCGTCGCTCCGCTTGTTGCGGCGAAACAGGACGGCACCGCGCTCAGCGGCCTTGTCGCCCAGCTTCCCGCCCGTTTCACCGCGGCCGACCGGGTCGCCGAAGTCCCGACGGACCGCTCGCGCGCCTTCATCGACCGCCTTGCCGACGACCCAACCGCCCGGGCTGAATTCTTCAGCGATTTCGCCCCGGCCGAACAGATCGACCGCACCGATGGGCTGCGCCTGACCTTCCCCTCGGGCGAGATCGTCCATCTGCGCCCCTCGGGCAACGCCCCCGAATGCCGTTGCTATGCCGAAGCCGCGACACCGGAGCGCGCGCAGACCCTAGTTACGCGCTACCTTGCGGCGCTGCGAACCGAACTCGCCTAGCCCGAGACGTCGAACATCCCGTCGCTGAACAGGCCGAGATCGGCATCGATGAATTCGACCGTGACACCCTGATCGGTGAAGGTCACGCCGGAGCCCGCCTCGACCATATGGCTGCGAGCTTCGGCAGCAGAGCTGTAGTTGAAGCCATCGAAGCTCAGCCGATCCCAGGGCTCGATGTCGATAATGACATGGTGCCCGTCCTCATCGGCGCGGAAGACGAACTGATCCGCCATCGCACCGCCCTGCAGCAGATTGTACCCCTCGCCGCCATCGAGCTGATCCTCGAAGCCGAAGGAGCGAAACCAATCGATCTGCGGCTGCGCCGTTTGGGTCATCATCTCGGGGCTTTGCGCAAATGAGGCGACCACCTTCTCGCGGGTGTAGCCCCCGCTGTCGAGCTGATCGACCCACCATGTCAGCCCCTCGCTGTCCGGAGCGCGCCCCAAGACGTTCTGATAGAGAAGCGAGACGAAACCGGCATCGTCGAGATTGCCATAGGTCGACGTGAATTCTGGCGAATTGACGAAGCCGGAGACGACATCGAGGAACTCCATCCCGTCCGCCTGCATCTCGCTCCAATACATCATCCCGCCAAGGTTCGGCTCGCGCCCCAGCGTCGCTTGATACAGACGGAACACGTCATCGGTAAAATCCGTCTGCGCGCTGGCATGGCTCAGCATGAGCGTGTCGATCTCTGTCGAATCCCGAAACTCCGGGCTTTCCGAAAATCCCAAAACAATCTCCTCCCGACTTTTTACCCCCTGATCCAGCTGGTCGAGCCAATAGGTCAGCCCCCCATCATCGGGGCTCCGATCCAGCACGTTCTGGTAAAGCAGCGTCAGAAACTCCGCGTCGCTCGTCTCCGCGTAGTTCGACTGGAATTCCGGCGAGTTGATGAACCGATCCGCAACCTCCTGCAGTTCGACCGCGCCGCTCGACAGAAGGTCCGTCCAATAGTGCAGACCGTTCCCATCGGGCGCCCTGTCAAGCGTCGCCTGATAGACCCGGAACACCTGTGCCGCGAACGGATCGTAGCTGCGATCAATCCGCCCGCCATTGAGCAGATCGTCCCCCGCCATGCCTTGCAGAATATCCGACCCGTCATTGCCGACGAGCAGATCATCGCCGCCGCGCCCGTCGATCAGATCGCCCTTCGCGGTACCTTCCTTGTGGATATCGCCGACCTCGAGCGGGTTGATCGCGGAATGCCACAGATCGCGCAGCTCCGAGGTTTCGAAATCCGCGGCGCTCAGGCTTGAGCCGTCCGCGGTATTCACGATCACCCGCTCATCGCCGATCCGGATATCCGCCCCCGTCGCGGTCGGGGCGATGTCCAAAGCCTCCTTGGTGTAGAACCACGCCATGCTCGAGAGGTCGAGCCGATCGATGCCGGGCTCGTAATCCATGATGAAATCGGTGCGCCCATCCGCGTCGAGCACGAAAACATCCTGCCCCTCGCCGCCCCAAAGGGAATCCGCGCCAGCGCCATCTTGCAGGATGTCGGCCCCCGCCCCGCCACGGATTTGGTCATCGCCAGCGCCACCGGAAATCTGATCGTTCTCGACGCCTCCGTCTGCGTTATCGCCGCCATCGCCAAGCTTTAGCGCCAGACCGGCAGGGCCCAACTCCACCTTGATATGGCTGATCCCCATCCCCTGATCGCTCACGCTCGCGGGCACGTCGCCCGCCACGAAAATATCGAGCCCGGTCGCATCGGCGATCATCGCCGCCGCAGCCGGATCAGAAAGCGCGGTCTCTAGCCCGTCCGCCAGCGTCCCGATCTGGACCAGTTTGCCGCCGGGCAGCAGCGTAAGCAGGCTGACGCCGTCATCGGCGCCTCCGGCCAGCACATAGACCTGATCGCCCATCGTCACGGTTTCGAGCGTCGTCACGCCGTCGAACCGCGTGCCCAGATCGTCATTGATCTGATCGGTGACCTCCATCCGCCCGCCCGGACCAAGCGCCACGACAGAGATCGAGCTTGTTCCCGCGGCCCCCAAAAGCGCGTAGGCCTGTCCGCCCACCTGGATCGTCTCGATCGAATTCGGTGCGTTGATGAAGAGGCCGTCGCGCGCATCGATCTGACTGGCGATTTGCAGCTGTCCCTGCGTATCGAGCGCGAGCGTAGTCAGCGAATTATCCGTCACCGAAGCCGCAAGGACATACTGCGCGCCCTCAATCTCGACCGTGGCGAGCGCATGGACGTCATTCTCTGACCAGACCTCGCCCGCGATGCCCTGCGCGATCTCGGTGATCCGGCCTCCGGCCCCCATCTGCCAGACATGCAGCCCGCTGCCATGCGACAGGGCCCCGACGAAAAAGCTCTGCGCGTCGAGTTGCAGCGGCGCGATCGCAAGCACCGCACCCGGCGCAACCGCGCCCGGCAGCGTGAACACATCGCTGATTCCGCCGTCATTCTGGTTCAGCCAGACCGCTTGAAACGCACCCGAAGCCACTCCAGTCACCATCAAGGCCGGGCTGCCGTCGATCGAAATCTCGGTCAGCGTCCCGGCTGCATCCAGCCCCGCACTCTCGCTCAGATAAGCCAAATCGCTCGAATTCAGCCGCGCAGTCAGCGGGATCTGCGAGATACCGCCCGGCGCATTCGAAATCGAATAGAGCGTCGGCCCCGCCTCACCCCGCACGAGAAGCAGGTCGGTGATCGACGTCAAGAAATTTTCCGCGCCATTCGTAACAGTCGCGACCGGCACCAATTGAGGCATAGTCACCTCCGCTTTCCATGTTCACACTGTCTCAAATGTGAGGCGTGGCTGGGCACGGAGCGCGGAGGAAAAGCGGCCCGAAAAGGGCTTTCTCTCAATATTTTAATAGAATGCGACGGCTCACAGCGCCCAGCTCAAAGCATGTTGCGTTCGTGGCAGGCAATCGCGGCGTTGAGATCGTCGAAAAACTCAAGCCGCCCACGCTCCAGCACCGCGCCGCAATCGCAAATCTCGCGCAACTGGTTCATCGAGTGGCTGACCACGACAGCCCCGGCGTCTGTCAGACGGTCGCGAAACAGGGCCGCGCTCTTCTCGCGAAACGCTGCATCGCCGACCGCCGTGATCTCGTCGACGAGATAGGTGTCGAAGCTGATCGCCATCGATGCCGCAAAAGCCAATCGCGCGCGCATTCCGGAAGAATAGCTGCGCAGCGGCATCCGAAAATGCGCCCCAAGCTCGGCGGTCGCCTCTACGAAAGCGACCATCTCATCGGTATCCACCCCGTAGATACGCGCGATGAAGCGGCAATTCTGCGCGCCCGTCAGATCATTGTGAAACGACCCGGCGAAGCCCACCGGGAACGACACGCTACCCCGTGTGATCACCCTCCCGCGATCCGGACGCGCGGTGCCTGCGATCATCTGCAGCAGCGTCGACTTTCCGGCCCCGTTTCGCCCTAGCAAGGCGACGGATCGGCCGCTTGGAAAGCTCGCGCAAATATCGCGCGCCACGACCTTCTCACCACCGGGAACGCGGAAACTTTTGCTGAGATTTTGCAGCCGGATCATCGCCGTTACCGACGGTCCCGGATCGCGTAGCCCACCAGGATGCCAATCGCCCAAAGCAAAACGAGGCTACCCGCGATCAGCGCCAGAAGCGTCTCGCGCCGTGGATATTCGGCGCTTTCGGCAAGGGTCGGCGCCATGAATGTTGCAAGGAATCGGCTTTTCCGGCGCGCCTCGGCCTCCGCCGCGTCATAGCTTGCGCGGGTCGCCGCATAAGCACGCTCTGCGAATTCGCGCTCCGCCATAAGCCGCTCGTATTCGCCCACGATGCTCGCAAAAGCCTCTTCCTGGGAGCCGCCATCGATCCCGAGCTTGAGTCGCTCCGCCCCGATTCTGTCCTCGATCACCGCAAGCCGCCGCTCCGCCTGCTTCAACCGCGGGTCCGTCCCGCTGCGCACCGTGCCGCGCAGCAGATCACTCTCGATCATCACCTGCGCCTGCTGTTCGAGCAGCGACGCCAGCACCCCCGCCTGACTCTGCAAATCCATCTCCGGACTGATCAGTTGGTGGCGATTGCGGAAAGTGGTGAGCGCCGTGCGCGCCGTCGTCAGACGCGCCTCGGCGCGCCGCAACTCTCCGCGCGCATGGCGAATCGCATCCTCGCGCGCCGCGTTGCTGAGCCGGTTAATCATCGCAGAGCTTTGTGCCATCAAGGTCTGCGCGATCCGCTGTGCCGCGCCGGGATCGAAAGCGCGCACCTCGATGTCGAGCAGCCCCGCGCCCGCCCCGTGCCGCACATGAACCATGCGGTTCCAATAGGCGACAAGCTCCTCGAGAGTGGCGTCGCCAGGAAGCCCGAAGACCGGATCGGATCGATCGCGCGACCAGATGGCCCTCAGATCGAGCGCGTCGTCGATCTGCGCAACAAGGCTCGGGCTTTGGATGAATTCATAGAGAATGTCGGTGTCGCTCGAAGACGCGCCCGACAGGCTGGACAGACCGCCGAAAAGATCGAGCGCCGGCGCCATTTCCTCCCGCTGCACCGTGAAGCCGACGCGTGAAACGAACTGATCCGCCGCCTGCGCATAAAGATAATAGGCCGCCACCAGAACCGGCGCGATCACCAGCGTCAGGAAGCTTAACGCCACAGTCTGATGCCGCCGCCGCCAGCGCGCCTTGCGTGCGGGGGGCGCGTATGCGCTCGGCACCGGCCGGAGCGGCACTGGCACTTCGCGCAATCCAGCCCCCTTTGCGAGGACGGGCGTGGCCTGCGCAGGCTCGTTAACCGCGTGTTTCACAATTGGCTCCACTATCGGTCGCGTCAGGGTCCAGCGAACACGATCCGAATTGAAAACCGGTAAACGAGGCTCGAAATGTTCTCCTCCCGCGCGGCGCGCATCCCGGCCCGGTCCTTTCCGGCGCTTCGTGCCATCGGCGCGCTTATTCTGCGCGAGATGTCGGCAAGCTACGGTCGCTCACCAGGGGGCTATCTTTGGGCGTTGCTCGAGCCGATCGGCGGCGTCGCATTGTTGACGCTGTTCTTTTCGCTGACCTTCCACGCCCCGCCGCTCGGGGCCAGTTTCGCCCTTTTCTACGCGACGGGCTTGCTGCCATTCATGTTGTTTTCAGACGTTCAGTCGAAGGTCGCCAACGCCCTCACCTACTCGCGCGCGCTCCTCGCCTATCCCACTGTGAGCTTTGTCGATGCGCTCATCGCACGGCTCGCCCTGAATGCGCTTACGAAACTTGTTGTTTCTTACCTCATCCTACACGGATGCCTCCTGATGTTCGACACCCGCGCAAGCCCAGATCCACTGCGTATCTTGGAAGCAGCGGGGCTCGCCGTACTGCTTTCCTTCGGGGTCGGCACCCTTAACTGCTACCTCTTTCTGCGCGCGCCGGTCTGGCAGCAGATATGGTCTATACTGATGCGGCCGATGTTCCTGATTTCCGGAGTCTTTTTTCTCACCGACCAGTTGCCGCGCTGGGCTGCGGACATCCTTTGGTTCAACCCGCTGGTCCATGTGATCGGCTATCTGCGGCGCGGCTTTTTCCCGACCTATCAGCCCGATTATCTCTCTGCGTTCTACGTAATCGGCGTGTCGCTCGTGGCCCTGGCACTTGGCCTTTTGGTCCTCAGGACGAGCTACCGGGATCTCCTCGCAAGGTGAACGATCTCGGCCGCGGCGTTTGATCTCGCGGCACTCCAAGGAGCGCGGTCCGCCACCGAAGGGAACGGTCCTCGCGCAGAAGGACACCGAGCCGCTCCGCTATAGATGCGTCGAGTGCACCGAGCTCGGCACCCTCGGACAACTGTTTTGACAGAAGCCCTCCCGCGAACGCGCGCAATTCATCGAGATCATCGAGCGGCGCCGGGCCGCGCTCGATTTCAGGATGATACGGATATAGCGTCGTCCAGAGCGGGTCGTCGAATATTTCCTCCGCTTGAACGGCGGGTAAGACGCGCTCGAGCTCTCGACGATGGCTCTGTGCGAGCGGCTGCAGTGTCTCGACGTGATGTGGCGCGATCGCCCACGCGCGGCGCAACATGGGGCCGTTCGCCATTTGCCGTTGCAATACGAACTCGATCTCCGCGCGATGGCTATCCGGCCGAAAACGGCGATTGCGCAGCAAAAAACCAAACTGTGCTGCGCTGCCCGTGCTGTGGCACGGTCCGATTGCGTTGCCCGGCGTTCCCAGCAAAGCGTCGGCGAAGGTGACCACATCCTGCTTTGCCGGCGCGACCTGCAATCCTACGTTGGGAATGCGCGCCCAGGCTGCGAGATCTCCGCCAAAGCTGAACTGGACACGGCGGGACGAAAGCCAATCGTCGAAGCGGGGCCGGCTCCAGACACCCCATTGCCAGAACGCCGCGTTCATCCACGTTAGGGGCGGACGCAGAAAGGCCAGCACGGTCACGGGCGGATGGCCGAGGTCAGAAAGTAGCCGCGTGAAGAAATCGGGCCGACGAATCCAGCCCTCATTCGAGAAGAACGGGATATAGCCGCGCCGCCGCGCGCGTGCGATCTCGCGCAAGACGAAATCGCCGAGAGATTTCGCCGCGACCTCCCGGCCGGGATCGGGCATCGAGACATAGCCATAGGGAGACAACGCGGCAGTGCGGCGCACAGCCCTGCCACGCAACGGCATGAGTTTGCCGCCCACCCGCACCGCGCCGATATAGCGCATACGCAAACCGGCGCGCGACGGCCGGTCCGGTTCCGCGCTCCATGCTGCTTGAAGAGCCGAACTGCCGCATTTCGGGGCGCCTATATGAAAGATCGCATGACTGTCTTCGAACGTCATGCCACCCACCTCTGCATAGCGGGCGCCCCGAGGAGACGATCAATGTCTATATCCGATGGCCACCGTGGCACCGGCAAGACGCCGCCCTGTGCGCCTGCCGCTCTGACCGCTTCAGCTTGAGCGCCAAGGTCGAAACAATGCACGGGCAGGCCGGTGGCGAGCGCCTCATGCGTGGTAAAGGAAAAGGTCTCCGGCCAGAGCGATGGGATCAGCCATCGCTCAATTCCGTAGCGCACGATCAACATCTGCAAATCTAGGGGCTCAAACGGTCCGTGGAGGTGGTTCGGCGCGCCCAAATGAAACCGCGGATCGAGATTTCCCAACAGGACCAGCCGCGCGCGGCCGTCCGCAGCGAAGGCCTCCCCCAATGCCTCGACAACCGCGGCGCCTTTGTGGACGCCGATATGACCAAGCACGCCAAGAACAGAGCCCGCGGCGCGGGCGCCTGCGTGGAGCCCCGGAGGCGGACGGATGAGAACAGCAGGCCGGGCCACATGATGCGGTTTGCAGTCGATCTTATGCGCGAGATCGGAACGGGCCGAGGCCACAATCTCTGCGGAGCTGCGCGAGAAAACTTGCAATCGCGTTGCGCTGGTCAGTGCCGCGCCCCACGCGCTTTCCCAATCCGAGAGTTCGTCGGTTGAAGAGCGCCGAGACGACTTTCGAGACTTGGCCCGAGGGCCGATGTATTCGGGGATCTCGCGCAAGCTGTTTGGCGCACGCAGGAGCGTGTAGGCCTCGCTTAGGGGCAAGTAGTCGTGAAACAGGATATCGAGCCGCTGCCCCGCGGATAGTTCCGTAAGCAGCGCGGGTATCTCGAGCGGGTCCGGGTGGCCAACGCCGCAGGAATAGATGACGTGGCGATCCGGCAGAAGCTGCAGCAGGGATAACACCACCGCACGATCCATTGTCTCGATCGTGCGGTGGCCGAGCGGGTCGTGCAGTTCGATGGACCAGCGCACGGAACCACCGACGCGAAGAACGACGCCCCGTCGCCCGGCGCGAAGCTCCGAGGCGATTTCTTTGCGTAGCCACATCTCCGCACCGCCGCCGAGGGAATGTCCGAGCCAGATCTTGATCGGCTCGGTTTGCAGCGCGCCCGCTCGGGCCAGGGCGAGCGCGAAACGCGGGGCCGCAAGCGGATCACTGGCGAGGAAACGATCGACGGCGCGCGGATAACTTGGATAGCGCCTCTCGATCTTCGCCTGATTGGCGTCCAGAAGCTTTCGCCGCGCCGCCGCGCCGAAAGAGGTGCTACCGCGATGCTCCACGAAGAGCGAGCCGATCCCGATATGCCGCCCCCCGAGCCGCCTTACTTTCTGACACCAATCCGTCTCCTCCCCGTAGCCGCGCCCGAAAACAGGATCGAACTGCGGGAACTTTGCAAGAAAGCGCGGTGCGAGCGCCATACAAAAGCCGATCCCGGTCGGCAGGTCGGCGCGCGCCTGCACCGGGTTCATGCGCGCGGCGACGGCGTCGATCTGATCGACGGCCCCGGGCGGCAGATCGCTCCGCGCTCCGGCTGTCGGCACGGACAATATCTGCGCGTCATTCGACATCGGCGTGACGCTTGCGACCTGCGGATCGGAAAGCGGAGCAACAAGACGTGACGCCCAGCCCGCCGGCACGAGGGCATCGGAATTCAGCAAGACCACGGGGCGATCGGGAAAGCGCCTGAGCGCCGCTTCAAACCCGCGATTGACCGACGCGACGAAGCCGAGATTTGTGTCATTTTCCAGAAGACTCGCGTTCGCCCGGCCATCACACCAATCGCGCAGAAACGGCCGCATCTCGGGATCGGTCGAGCGATCCTCGATCACGATCAGATGCCAGTCGAGATCGGTGTGCTGCGCGACCCGAGCGAGTGCCTCGCGCAGCAGCGCCCGCGCGTTGAACACCGGCAACACGATCACGATCCCGGGGAACGTGGACGGCTCAGTCGGCGCCGAGCCGCGGAGCAGATCGGACGGTAGGGTCGCACCCCGCGACTTTCCCACGAAACCAAGCGCAGATTTCACGCGAAACCCCGCAGCACTGTCACTGTCTTTTCGCCAGAGCCAGATATCGTGGGCATGACGGGCGATTCGCCACAGGAACACCGGGGCGAGGCGCAGCTGCCCCCATGCGAGGCGACCCCTGCCGATCGGCGGCAAAACCCAGCTTTCCTCGCCTTGCACATCGGCACCCGTATCGGGAATGACCAGTTCCACCTTGTCGGGCCAGAAAGGCACGTCAAAGGCGAACTTCGCCGGCCCCGATGGTTCAGGTTCGAGCGCGCAGCGCTGCGCCACGCCCCCCAACCGCAAAATCACCTCGCGCGCATTGATTCGCCCTTCGAGGCGAAGACGGTTGCCGCGGAAATCGTAGCGCGTGACATGCAGCCCCCGAGCCACCGCGCGCGGCCCCAGATCCCGTACCCTTCGCGAAATCCGGAGATTCGCATCCACATATCGCTGAAAGACCCGGAAAATTCTGCCAAGCACGGCGGTTCCTCGCGACAGCGCCCAAAACCGGCGTCAGAGGACGCCACTTCGGGAACGTTACGCGAACGAACGTAAATTTTCAGGAAACGGCTGGCAGGGGCAGAGGGACTCGAACCCGCGACCCTCGGTTTTGGAGACCGATGCTCTACCAACTGAGCTATACCCCTAGGCCGTGGCGTGGGTGCTAAAGTCTCACGCGACCGAAATCAAGTGCCTTTCCACCGATCTTTCGCATTTCCCCGCCGAAGAAATCGCAGTGGAACGCATGCCGGGCGCAGATCGTTTTTCTCCCGAACCTGCGCAAGCTGCGCCTTAGGAAAGGAAAGCAAATGCCCAAGATTACCGAAGCCCGCATTCTGATCATGGCCACCGACGGTTTCGAGCAAGCCGAATTGACCGTTCCGCGCGACAAGCTGGCCGAGGCCGGTGCGCAAATCGACCTCGCCTCGCTCGATGGCGAAGACATTCGCGGCTGGGACGAGACCGACTGGGGCGAGACCGTTTCGGTGCAGTGCAAGATCTCCGACGTCGTCGCCTCCAACTACGATGCGATCGTTCTCCCCGGCGGTCAGATCAACCCCGACCTTCTTCGTGTCGAGAAAAGCGCGCTGGATCTCCTGCGTAGCTTCTACGACCAAGGCAAGGTGGTCGCCGCGATCTGCCACGCGCCGTGGCTCCTGATCGAGACCGGCATCGCCAAGGGGCGCAAGATGACCTCGTATCATTCGGTGCGCACCGATGTCGAAAACGCCGGCGGCGACTGGGTGAACGAATCCGTGGTGTCCGACAATGGCGTCGTCACGTCGCGCAACCCGAACGATCTGGACGATTTCGTCGCCAAGATCATCGAAGAGATTCAGGAAGGCCGCCACATGCGCGACGCTGCCTGATCTCGAGAGACTACCGCTTCCTGCGCTTCGAATAGAGGCGCAGGAAGCCCATTACGATCAACTGCGCGGCGACGATCACCACGCAGACAATTACCAGATAATTAAACGCATTGTCGGAGTTCAGCCCCGGCATCCCGCCGAGATTGACCCCGAACAGGCCGGTAAGAAACCCGAGCGGCAGGAAGATCGTGGAGACGACCGACAGCACGAAGGTGTTGCGGTTGACCCGGTCCGAGAGTTGGCTCGACAGTTCTTCGCGAAGCACCTGCGCCTGATCGCGCAGCTCGTCCATATCTTCCGAAATCCGCGTCATCTTCAGCGCTTCTTCCTCGATCTCGCGCCGCGTGACCTCGTCGATGATCGGGCTCTCCGCCTGTGTCAGACGGATCAACGCCTCGCGTTGCGGCGCGAGGTAACGCCGCGCCGCAATCACCTGCAGCCGCAAATCCAGAACATCGTGGCGCATGTGATCGGCCTGCCCGCCATAGACCTGATCTTCCAACGCCTCGGCACGCTCGTCCAACTCGGTCTGGAACACCCCGATATTGCCGACGATATCCTCGGTCAGTCGCACGAGGAACGTTCCCGCATCGCTGGGCCCTTTGCCGTCGCGGATCGCCGCGTTCATCCCTTCGATCGCGCGCACCCGCTTGCGCGAAATCGTGAGGATACGCTGCCGGTCGAGATACATCCGCAGCGAGACCATATCCTCGGGGTCTTCGCCCTCGTTGAAGTTGATCGCACGCAGGATCACCAAAAGCCCCTCGCCGATCTGGCTCATCCGCGGGCGCGTATCGACGTCGAGCAACGCCTCCACGGCCTGCGGGTCGAGGTAATCCAGTTCCTCGCGAATCCAGCGCTGCGCCTGCGGGTGCGTCCCGTCGAGATGCGCCCAAGCGAGCCGCTCGTCCCGCAACGCCTCGACGATGTCGGCAGGCCCGTCGGGATCGGGCGCACCAGTCAGGATATGCGAGAAGAGGATCGGGCTGTTGGTCATCCGGGCTCCGGGAGAATTCGTCGCGTTGCCCAGAGCCTAGCGTCGTTGCGCGCAGCGGCAAGCCTCTCGCTCAAGGTGCGTGTTCGGCCAGCGCTGCCACATCGCCCGCCTCCAGCGCGGGCAACGCCCTCTGGATCGCCTCCACCGGCCAGTCCCACCACGCCAGATCGAGCAATCGTGCAATCTCATCGGTGCTGAACCGGGACCGCACCACGCGCGCCGGATTACCCGCGACGATGGCAAAGGGCGGCACGTCCTGTGCGACAACCGAGCCAGCCGCCACGATCGCCCCCGCCCCGATGCGCACACCGGGCATCACCATCGCATTGAAGCCAAGCCAGACATCCGGCCCGATCACGGTGTCGCCGATCGCGGCATTCTCCTCGAGATATTTCCCCGCCGTCTCCATGTCGAAGATCCGAAACGGATAGGTGGTGATCCCGCCCATCGGATGATTGGCCGAGGCGGTGATGAAGCGCACCCCATGCGCGATCTGCGCGAAAGCCCCGATCACGAGCCGCTCGGGGCAGCCGGGATAGAGGTAAGGCGCAAGCTCCGCCGCCGCGTCCGTCACGGGGGCAAGCGGGCTGTAATAGGCATAGCGACCGACCTCGATATTGGGATGATCGATCACCGCCTGCAGGAACACGGTCGGTTCATGCGGCGTGCCATCGGGCAGAAGAACGGGATTACGGGTATCGGGCGCAGGAAAGCGCCGCGGCAGCGGATGAGCAGACATGGACAGACCTCTCGCGATCAGAGTTTCAGGGAAACGGGATCAGAAAAGGGTCTTGTCCATCGGAGCCTCCATCGTGCGTCCCATCAGTCTAGCGCAAGCGGCGGGGCCGCGCCAGCCGCCCGCTCACAGCTTGCGCGCAAGCCAGCCCTTCACCGCCTCCGCGATCTGCTCCGCCGCCTCGGGGTCGAGGTGGAAATGGTGGTCGCCCGCGATCTCGATGCTCTCGTAGTCGGCGATCAGCTCGGCCCCCCATCGCGCCAGCTCCGCCGTGCCCTCGCGCTGCGCCCGGATCCCGTCCCCGGCCCAGATGTTGAGCACCGGCGCGCGGATCGCCCGCAGCACCGCCTCCACGTCGTCGCGGTCGAGCTTCACCGCCGAGCTCGCGAACAGCCGTCGGTCGCCACGCAGATGCCGGCCCTCCGGACCTTCTTCCAGCGCACGCTCCGCCAGAGCCTCGGCCACTGCGCGCGCATTGCCCTGCCCCGCGCGGCGCGCGATATAGTCCTCACGCGTCGGGAAACGACGCGGAGGCCGCGCCGCCTGCTTTGGCACCTCGGTCAGATAGGCGCGCAGCGTTGTGACGAAATCCCGCGCCACCGGCTCGGGGGCCAGCGAATCGAGCGCGATGAAACCTCGCACCCGCTCCGGCATCGCCGCCGCTAGCAGCGCCGAGATATTGGCGCCGCGCAAATGGCCCAGCAGCACGCAGTCCTCCCAGCCCAGAGCGTCGAGCACCCGCAGGATCTGCGGCAGGTCGTCCCAGATATTATAACTCGCATGGGCCGCACGATGCCCGCTCAGGCCCTGCCCGCTCAGGTCGAGCGCGACGACATGGCAGCCCTCGAGCCGCGGCGCGAGCGCGGCAAAGCTGTCCGCATGATCCATCCAGCCATGAAGCGCCAAGACCGGAAGACCGTCCTCGGGCCCCCAGACGCGCCCGGCGATCCGCAGCCCGTCCACGTCCCAATGGCACTCGCGTGCCGCAGTCACCTCTGCCATGTCCAGCATCCTCCTGCATGGTCCGCCCTGCAGAAGACCTAGCGCGACACGCCCGCGATTACGACCACCCGCACATGCCCTTCACGCAAAGCAAAAGGGCCGCCCAACCGGGCGGCCCTTCGCAAATCGCTATGATCCGAGGATCACGCGATGATTTTGGAGACGACGCCGGCGCCGACGGTGCGGCCACCTTCGCGGATTGCGAAGCGCAGACCGTCTTCCATCGCGATCGGGGCGATCAGTTCGACTTCGAACTTCAGGTTGTCGCCCGGCATGACCATCTCGGTGCCCTCGGGAAGGGTCACGGTGCCGGTCACGTCCGTCGTGCGGAAGTAGAACTGCGGACGGTAGTTCGCGAAGAACGGGGTGTGACGGCCACCTTCCTCTTTGGTGAGGATGTAGGCTTCAGCTTCGAACTTCGTGTGCGGCTTAACCGAACCCGGCTTACACAGAACCTGACCACGCTCGACGCCGTCACGGTCCACACCGCGCAGCAGCGCGCCGATGTTGTCGCCTGCTTCACCACGGTCCAGCAGCTTGCGGAACATCTCGACGCCCGTGCAGGTCGTCTTCGAGGTGTCGCGGATACCCACGATTTCCAGTTCGTCGCCGACGTTGATCACGCCACGCTCGACGCGGCCGGTCACAACCGTACCACGGCCCGAGATCGAGAACACGTCTTCGATCGGCATCAGGAAGGGCTGGTCCACGGCGCGCTCCGGCGTCGGGATGTAGCTGTCGACAGCTTCCATCAGCGCGCGGATCGAGTTCTCGCCGATTTCCGGATCACGGCCTTCCATCGCGGCCAGAGCCGAACCCTTGATGATCGGGATATCGTCGCCGGGGAAGTCGTAGGACGACAGAAGTTCGCGAACTTCCATTTCCACGAGCTCGAGCAGCTCTTCGTCGTCGACCTGGTCAACCTTGTTCAGGTACACGACCATCGCCGGGATGCCGACCTGACGGCCGAGCAGGATGTGCTCGCGGGTCTGCGGCATCGGGCCGTCAGCTGCGTTCACAACCAGGATCGCGCCGTCCATCTGCGCTGCACCCGTGATCATGTTCTTCACGTAGTCGGCGTGGCCGGGGCAGTCGACGTGCGCGTAGTGACGCGACTCGGTCTCGTACTCCACGTGCGCGGTCGAGATCGTGATGCCGCGGGCCTTCTCTTCCGGCGCGCCGTCGATCTGGTCATACGCGCGGAAATCACCGAAATACTTCGTGATCGCAGCCGTCAGCGTCGTCTTGCCGTGGTCAACGTGGCCAATCGTGCCGATGTTGACGTGCGGTTTGTTACGTTCAAACTTTTCCTTTGCCATCTCGCGGGGCGCCTCTGGTTAGGGGGCCGCTAGCAGCGAGCCCGAGTCAATATCGCGCGCTACCTATTGCGCTGGCGGGGAAAAATCAAGCCCGGAATGCAGGGTTTCCCCTGTCTGTGTTCGCGGTTTCCCTTGGGCAGCGACCGGCGCCGCACTACCATCTCTCCATGGATTACGCTGCGACAGACGACACCCACCGCCTTCCGGCCCGTGCGCCCCTTGCCGAGCATCCGCTGGGCATCTTCGCGAGCTTCCGCGCCGCGCGGCGCAACCTGTTGGAAATCATACCGGAACTGGCGACCCATGCGCCGATCATCTCGGGCAATACAGGCGCGCGCTGGCATATGGTGATGGACCCCGACAGCCTGCGCCACATCCTCAAGACGCGCGTCGAGGATTATCCGAAATCGGTGGTGACCAAGCTCATTCTCGGCCCTGCCGTAGGGGAAGGTCTATTCGTCGCCGAAGGGGCCGAATGGCGCTGGCAGCGCCGCGCCGCCTCTCCGGTCTTCGCCGCGCGCAATATGGAGGCGCTCGCCCCCGTCATGGGCGCCGCAGCGGAGGCCTCCGCGGCGCGTATCAGCACCGCCGCCGATACCGGCCGCGCGGTGGACCTGCATCAGGAGATGGTGGCAGCGACCTTCGAGGTGATCTCGGACGTGACCTTCTCCGGAGACGAGGGCTTCGACCGTGCCGCGATCCACCGGGCGATCGACGCCTATATCGCGCAGACGGCGAAGGTCTCGCTTCTCGACCTCTTCGCCCTGCCCGCCTGGGTGCCGCGCCCGCATCGGGTGATTTCCTCAGGCGTCGTGCGCGACCTCAAGCGCCATGCGGACCGCGCGATCGAGGCCCGGCGCGCGGGCGAGGCGAAAGCTGTGCCCGACCTTCTGGACCTGCTCGACGGCGCGCAGGACCCCGAAACCGGCCGCGAGATGAGCCCGGCCGAGCTGCGCGACAACCTGCTGACTTTCATCGTCGCAGGCCACGAGACGACCGCGCTGACGCTCGCCTGGGCGCTCTATCTCTGCGCCTTCGACCCGGAGGTGCAGGAGGCCGCCCGCAGCGAGGCGCAGGCCGCGCTCGGCGCGCGCGCGGCGACCGTCGACGACCTGCCGAAGATGCCCCTCGTCGCGCAGATCGTGAACGAAAGCCTGCGCCTCTACCCGCCTGCGGGCTTCCTGTCGCGCACGGCGCGCAAACCCGACACGCTTCTGGGGCGCGAGGTGCGCGCGGGCGACACGGTGATGCTGCCGATCTACGCGCTGCACCGCCACCATGCGCTCTGGGAGGACCCGCATGCCTTCCTTCCAGACCGTTTCGCCAATCCGACGCATGACCGCTTCGCCTTCCTGCCCTTCGGGGCCGGGCCACGCATCTGCATCGGCGCGGGCTTCGCGATGCAGGAGGCGCAAATCATCCTCGCCACGCTCCTCGCCCGGTTCCGCTTCACCGCCGTGCCGGGACGCGAGCCTGTGCCGGAGATGATCCTGACGACACGCCCGAAAGGCGGCATCTGGCTGACGGTAGAGCGCGCGTGACGGACGCGCGCAAACACGCGCCCTTCGCCTTGGCGAAAATATCCCGGGGGTGAATTGCCCGACAGGGCAAGAGGGGGCAGCGCCCCCTGGCGGATCGCCCGGGCCTGCCCGGACGATCCCTCAGGCAAAGCCTCAGGTGAACCTGTTGTCCCGCGGGAAACCACGCGGCGCCATGCGACCCGCCGAGGCCCGCTTGCCGGTCCATTCGGCCAGATCAGTCTCGGTCCGGGTGCGGCCCGCCGGGTCCTTCCAGCTCAGACCATCGGCCAGGGTGAAGGTCTTCGCGTCGCTCAGACCCCCGTCCTTGTATTTCTGCAGCCGGACGCCCTTGCCGCGCGCCATCTCGGGCAATTCTTCAAGCGCAAAGACCAGCAGCTTTCGGTTCTGACCGACGCAGGCGACCGTGTCGCCGTCGATCTTCGAGCAGACGGTGGTTTTCGCCGCGCCCTTCATGTTCAGAACCTGCTTGCCCGATTTGGTCTGCGCCACGAGCTCTTCGCCCGGACAGACGAAACCGTCGCCATCCGAGGAGGCCAGCAGGTATTTCTCGCCCGCCTTCGGCAGCAGCAGATGGGTCACCTCCGCCTCGTTGGGCAGGTCGACCATCAACCGCAGCGGCTCGCCCATGCCGCGCCCGCCGGGCAGATTCGCGCCCAGCACGGTATAGGCACGCCCGTTGGAGCCCATCGCGACGATCCGGTCCGTGGTCTCGGCATGCATGGCGAACATCGGCCCGTCGCCATCCTTGAACTTCACCTCGGCATCGAGCGCGTTGTGGCCCTTCATCGCCCGGATCCAGCCCATTTTCGACAGGATCACGGTGATCGGCTCGCGCTCGATCATTGCCTCGATCGGTACTTCCTCGACTTCGCCTGCCTCGGCGAAGCCGGTGCGCCGTGCGCCGCCCTCGGCATTGCGGCCGAATTTCTTGTCGATGTCTTTCAGCTCACCGCCGATCGTCTTCCATTGCAGCTTTTCGGAGGCGAGCAGGTCTTCAAGCCCCGAGCGCTCTTCGATCAACGCATCGCGCTCGCGCTTGAGCTCCATCTCCTCGAGCTTGCGCAGACTGCGCAGGCGCATGTTGAGGATCGCTTCGGCCTGCACGTCGGACAGCTCGAATTCGGCCATCAGCATCGCCTTGGGCTCGTCCTCGTAGCGGATGATCTCGATCACCCGGTCGAGGTTGAGGAAGGCGATGATATAGCCTTCGAGCACTTCCAGACGCGCGTCGATCTTGTCCATCCGGTGCTGCGAGCGGCGCAGCAGCACCTCGCGCCGGTGATCGAGGAAGGCGCGCAGCACCTCTTTGAGCGAGCAGACCTTCGGCACCCGCCCGTCGATCAGCACGTTCATGTTGAGCGAGAACCGGACCTCCAGATCGGAGTTCTTGAACAGCATCCCCATCAGCATCTCGGGCTCGACGGTGCGCGATTTCGGCTCGAGCACGATGCGGATATCGTCGGCGCTCTCGTCGCGCACATCGGCGAGTGCAGGAACCTTACGGGTCTGGATGACTTCGGCCAGACGCTCGATCAGCTTGGACTTCTGCACTTGGTAAGGGATCTCGGTGACAACGATCTGCCATTGACCGCGGCCCAGCTCCTCTTTCTCCCAACGCGCCCGCAGGCGGAACGCGCCGCGGCCCGTGCGATAGGCGTCGCGGATATTGTCGGGCGGCTCGACCAGCACGCCGCCGGTCGGGAAATCGGGGCCGGGAATATGCTCGACCAACTCGTCATCGGTGATGCCGGGGCGCTTGATCATCTCCAAAAGCGCCTCGACCAGCTCGCCGAGATTGTGCGGCGGGATGTTCGTGGCCATGCCGACCGCGATGCCGCTTGCGCCATTGGCCAGGAGATTCGGGAAGGCGGCGGGCAGCACGACCGGCTCGGTCAGCGTGCCGTCGTAATTCGGGCGGTAATCGACCGCGTCCTCGGCCAGACCTTGCAGAAGCGCTTCGGACGGAGAGGCCAGACGCGCCTCGGTGTAACGCGAGGCTGCCGGGTTATCGCCGTCGATATTGCCGAAATTGCCCTGCCCGTCGACGAGCTTGTAGCGCATCGCGAAATCCTGCGCGAGACGCGCCATCGCATCGTAGATCGCCGCATCGCCATGGGGGTGGTAGTTCCCCATCACGTCGCCCGAGATTTTCGCGGATTTCCGGAAACCGCCGGTCGGCGACAGCTTCAGCTCGCGCATCGCGAAGAGGATGCGCCGATGCACCGGCTTCAACCCGTCGCGCGCATCGGGCAGCGCCCGGTGCATAATCGTCGAGAGCGCATAGGTCAGATAGCGCTCGCCGATCGCACGGCTCAGCGGTTCGGAACTGGTGGAGAGGGGATTTTCTTCGTCACTGCTCATGCCGATTTACTAAAGCCGCACCCGATCCCGGTCCAGCGGGAAAAGCAGGAATAAGAATTTCCACGGAACTTTTCCCCCGTCGGCGGAATTTCACCGACGTAGAGCAGAGAGAGTCGTGTTAACATTTTTGACGATTCCAGAGCTGCCAATTCGGAATCAGGGGGTTGAACATGGGTAAGTTGTTGTTGACCACTTTGGCGGGTATTTACGCCGTTATGGCCATCGCCGGACGCGACGTTCCCGGGAACGTCGAACAGGCCTCTGCGGCCACGTCGAATGACACCGTACAGGTCTCACGCGCCGCGAGCGATAATCAAGAGCTTTCGGCCAGCGAGGCCCCTCAAATTGTCGCGAAGGCTGCTGCATCACAAGCCAACACGCCGAAGATCGAGAAAGCCTCGTTGATCACCCGCGTCACGCCGAACGCGCGGATGCCGGGCCCCGAGCTCAAACCGTCGCCGGAATATCGCGACACCTCGGCGCCGAAAGTCGAAGGCGGCACGCTCTGGAGCGTGACAGCCAATGCGCTCAACGTGCGCTCGGGCCCCTCGACCAGCAACGCCGCGATCGACCGCGTCCGCAAGGGCGACGATGTGCTCGTCGTGGCCGAGATCGGCGGCTGGGCGAATGTGAAGATCGAGGGCGACGGCACCGAAGGCTGGGTCTCCAAGAAGTACCTGCGCCCGGCAAATTGACCTAAACCGGCCTGCCAGCCGCTAAAATCTTGCCTTTTCAAATGGCTCGAAATACCCCCGTCGGAGGCAAACCTCCGGCGGGTTTTTCTTTACACCGCCGAACCATTGGGAAGGCGCGCGCATGGCCAAGACGATCCTGATCACCGGATGCTCCTCGGGCATCGGCTATGACGCGGCCCACGGACTGAAAGCCGCGGGCTGGAAAGTCTTCGCCACCTGCCGCGGTGAAGAGGATTGCGAGCGCCTGCGCTCCGAGGGGCTGATCTCCTTCCAGCTCGACGTGGCCGATCCCGAAAGCATCGAGGCGGGCTTCAACGAGGCGCTGGCGCGTGGGCACGGCCGGCTCGACGCGCTCTACAACAACGCAGCCTTCGCCTGCCCCGGCGCCGCCGAGGACATCCCCCCCGGCGCACTGCGCGAGATCTTCGAGACCAACCTGTTCGGCCTGCACGACCTGACGACCCGCGCGATCAAGGTGATGCGAGCGCAGGGCGACAATGGCGAGGGCCGCATCCTGCAATGCTCCTCGGTGCTGGGCTTCGTCGGCCTGAAATGGCGCGCGGCCTATGCCTCGACGAAATTCGCGCTGGAAGGGCTCACCGATGTGATGCGCCTCGAGATGGCCGATACGGATATCAAGATCGTGCTGATCCAGCCCGGCCCGATCACCTCGAAAATCCGGGTCAACTCGATCCCGCCCTTCGAGAAATGGGTGGATTGGGAGAATTCCGCCCGCCGCGCGCAATACGAGGGCAGCCTGCTCAAGCGCCTCTACCAAAGCCGCGGCAAGCCCGACACGTTCGAACTGCCCCCTTCCGAGGTAACCAAGGCGATCCTCAAGGCGCTGGAGGCCCCGAACCCGAAGCCGCGCTACAAGATCACCACGCCGACCAAGGCAATCAGCGTCGTGCGCCGCTTCCTGCCCGACCGGATGCTCGACTGGGTGCTGGACAAGGGCTGAAAATCCTTTCGCATTTTCGTGATCTCCAGCTATGTCTTGAGCCCAGAGGGAGAGAGACTACATGCGCAACGACCCGTTATTTTATGTCGTCGCTCTGGCGAGTTTGGCGGTTCTGGTGATCTTGATGATCGGCATCGCGGGCTTCGGACGCGGGGGCGATTTCAACAAGAAACATGCCAACAAGCTGATGCGGTTGCGCATTGCCGCCCAGGCGGTCGCTATCGCACTGATCCTGTTGTTCGTTTATCTTAGAAGAGGTAGCTGATGGTCGTTCTCAATCGCATCTACACGCGCACCGGCGATGCCGGGGAAACCGCGCTCTCGAACGGGGTGCGCGTCGCCAAACATTCCGCGCGCGTGACCGCCTATGGCACCGTGGACGAGCTGAACGCGACCGTGGGCATTGCGCGCCTGCATGCGGATGAGGCGCTGCAAAAGCAGCTCTCCGTGATCCAGAACGACCTGTTCGATCTGGGCGCCGATCTGGCGCGCCCCGATATGGAGCATGACGACGAGGCGGGCTACCCGGTCCTGCGCATGGTCGAGTCACAGGTGACCCGGCTCGAGACCGAGATCGACGCGATGAACAAGAAGTTGGAACCTCTGCGCAGCTTCATCCTGCCGGGCGGCACGCCGCTTGCCGCGCACCTGCATATGTCGCGCACCGTGGCGCGCCGCGCCGAGCGTGAGGCCGTGTCGCTGGCCGCAATCGAAGGCGTGAACGAATGGGCGGTGAAATACCTCAACCGCCTGTCCGACTGGTTCTTCGTCGCTGCCCGGATCGCGAATGACGACGGCAAGGACGATGTGCTCTGGGTTCCAGGCGGGAGCCGCTAAGCGCCCCCTACAGAAAGCTCTGCGGATCGATATCGACCGCGAGCCGCGCATTGGTCGGCAGCTTCAGCCCCTTGAGCCAAGCCTTGAGCGCGCCCTGTAGCGGCGCGCTTTTCTCTGCCTTCACCAAGAGCCGCACCCGATGCCGCCCGCGCACCCGCGCGATCGGCGCAGGCGCGGGTCCGAAGACCTGCGCCCCGATCCGGCGCAGCGCGGCATCGTTGCGCGCCAAGTGATTGCCCACCTCAAACAGCGGCTGCAAATCCGGCCCCGACAGGATGATCCCCGCCATGCGCCCGTAAGGCGGAACGCCCTGCGCCTGCCGCGCGGCAGCTTCCTGCGCCCAGAACGCCTCCTCGTCGCCACCCAGAATGGCGCGGATCACCGGATGCTCAGGCTGATAGGTCTGCAACAGCGCCGCGCCCTTCTCCTCGGCGCGGCCAGCCCGGCCCGCCACCTGCCGCATCAACTGGAACGTCTTCTCCGCCGCGCGCAGGTCCGACCCCTGCAATCCCAGATCGGCATCGATCACCCCCACCAGCGTCAACCGCGGGAAGTTATGCCCTTTCGCCACGATCTGCGTGCCGATGATGATATCCGCCTCGCCCTGCGCGATCTCCGCGATCTTCTCCTTCAGCGCGCGGGCCGAGCCGAACAGGTCCGAAGACAGCACCGCCAGACGCGCCTTGGGAAAGTGCTCCGCGACCTCCTCGGCCAGCCGCTCCACCCCCGGCCCGACAGGCGCGAGTTTCCCCTCCACCTCGCAGCTCGGACATTTCACCGGGATCGGCTTGGTCTCGCCGCATTGGTGACAGACGAGCCGCTTGAGGAAACGGTGCTCCACCATCCGCGCGTCGCAATGGTCGCAGCCGATCTGATGCCCGCAGGCCCGGCAGATCGTGACTGGCGCATAGCCGCGACGGTTGAGAAACAGCATCGCCTGCTGCCCCTCGGCCACCCGCGCCAGCACCTCCTTCACCAAAGTCGGACCGATCCAATGCGCGCTCTCAATCGCTTCGTCGCGCATGTCGATCGTGCCCATCTCGGGCAGTTCCGCCGTGCCGAACCGCGCGCCCAGATCGAG
>MDSW01207692.1_pt1 | contig 39172 bp, 36 predicted proteins | sample 811171 | NCBI WGS metagenome assembly MDSW01 (sample SAMN05326641, study PRJNA326480) | marine metagenome | isolation source: seawater | place: Atlantic Ocean: North West | collected 2012 | reverse complement strand
CCACGTTGATAGGCTGGGTGTGGAAGTGCGGCAACGCATGTAGCTGACCAGTACTAATAGCTCAATTGGCTTGATTTATGCACTGAAAAAAATTTTTTTAGATAAAACAATTTATTACCAAGTTTCAAAATTTTTATTTTCTTTAATTGTTTCTACAATCGAATCTCTTAATGAATATCTTGGACGAAATTTTATCAATTTTTTCGCAAGTTTAATGTCACATATTCTATTGTAAATTTCTCTATTTTTATTTCGATCACCTTTTTTAAAGTTCAAATTTATTTTAGGCTCTATATTTTTTTTCATTAATTTTGAAATCATTTTACATAAATTTATAATTGATATCTTTGAATTATCGTTTCCTATATTAATTACTTTATTATTTGTTTTGTTAGAAAAAATACATTTCACAGTAGCTATTGCTGAATCTTTCGAATAAGTAAATGATCTGGTTTGTTTACCATCTCCATTAATAACAGGTCTTTTATTTTTTCTAATTAAACTTATAAATTTTGGAATAACAAATTGCGAAACTTGGTAAGGACCAAAGGTATTAAAATATCTTAATATAACATAATTTATTTTTTTTAATTCAAAATTAGCTTTGACCATTTCTTCACCAGCAAGTTTGGTAACCGCATAAACTGTTTTTCCTTGAGTCATGTCTTTTTCGTTCACCGGATTTGATATTGGTTCACCATAAACTTCAGAAGAAGAAGCAAAAATAATTTTTTTTACATCGCTAGATTTATTTACGACATCTATGACATTTTTTGTTCCTCCTATGTTAATTTCAATACATCTCGATTTATTTTTTTCAGTTCTATGAACCCCAAGATAAGCTGCTAAATGCACTACAACATTACAATCTTTTATTGCCTCTTCTAAACTTAACCTATCCATTATTGAACCACCAAAAAGCGTTAAATATTTAGATTTTTTAATACCTATTTTATTTATTTTTTCCGGCAAATCAAAAAGAATAACTTTAGTTTTTTTTCTCTCAAGCAATTTGCAAACTTGAAATCCTATACAACCTGCTCCTCCAAGAACTAAGACTTTTTTAACTTTCATTATTTTTAATAACTTATTACTTTATTAATCGTTTTTTTTAAATTAAGATTTTTTATTATGCTTACAACTTTATTTGATGCTTTTCCATCCCCATAGGGATTTTTAATTGACTTTAATTTTTTTTTGAAATTTTTATTATTTAAAGCAAAATTTATTGCCTTTAAAATTTGATTTTTATTATGTTCAACATCTATAACATTTTTGGCTCTTAACCTTTTATTTTGTCTTGAACCAATATTTATAGCCGGCAATTTAAAACTTGGTGCTTCTCTAATGCCACATGATGAGTTACCAATTATTAAATCTGAATAAGTCATTAAACTGATAAATTCATCAGATATTATATTTTTTAAAAACTTAAATCTTGCTTTTTTAATTTGTTTTATGATTTCTTTTGATCCAGGATCTGCATTAGAATAAATGGCCAAGATTTGAAATTTTTCTTTATCTAACTGATTTAATGCTTTTATGGTTTTAAGTATCTGATTTTTTGACTGTCCATATTCAGTCGTAACTGCATGTTGAATAAAAATTATAGTTTTTTTATTAATATTTAATTTGAGTTTTTTAAATAGCCTGAATTTCGAAATAATTTTTGTGGATTTAATCAAATCAATATAAGGGCATCCAACATTAAAAACATACTTTTTATTTTCTCCAAGTTTAATTATTCTTTTTTTTGCGTCTTCATTAGCTACTAAATGAATATGAGATAATTTTGTGACTGCATGTCTTATGTTTTCATCAATCGTACCAGTTACCTCTCCTCCTTGAATATGAGCTATTGGAAAATTCATTACCGAAGCTGGAATTGCCGCTCCTAAAGTTTCAATTCTATCAACAGTAATTAAAACTAAATCTGGATTATATTGATTTAAAATTTTTGAAAATTTTTTAGTACAATTTGAAATAGCTTTTGAAGCACCATATAGAGTGTCGTGATCTGCATCGTATATATTAAACTTTTTAAATATTTTAAAGCCATCTGATTTAATTTCATTCACAGTATTTCCAAATTCTTTTAATAAATGGGTTCCTGAGACAATAATTTTTAATTCAAAATTTCTATTGGTTTTAATTTTCTCTAAAACTTTTTTAACTCTTGGATAATCAGCTCTTGTTCCAGTAAATGCTATAACCTTAATTTTATTTTTCATTTATAAAATGTCTGACCTTTTTAACTGCCTATTTGAAGGTATATTATTTTTAGCAAATTTATTTAATATTTTATAATAATCTTTTGCCAGAAAATCACCTTTTCCAGGCCTTTTAACCCAAATATTTTTTCTGGTAAATTTTTCTCCTTTTTTAATATCTGATATTGAAACGACCGATGCAAAAGCAAAATCCCTTACAACCTTTTCCTCTTTAATCATTTTTTTTTCTCCACCTCTCATTAATTTCATAATTTTAGAACTTTTTGACAATTCTTTTAATGCCTTTGGATCCATAGAATTTGAAATATCTGGTCCTTTCCTTGACATTTTGTCAGTAAAATGCCTTTCAACAATTGATGCACCCATTGCGATTGCTCCTAAACATGCAAGATTTGATTTACTGTGATCAGACAATCCAATCACCGCATTTTTAAATTCTTTTTTTAAATTTTCTAATGCACCTAAACGAATTAATTTATAAGGAGTTGGATATATATTGGTGGTGTGCAATAAAGCATAAGGTATTTTATATTTTTCAATAATTTTTACAGATTTTTTTATATCTGAAATTGAATTCATGCCTGTGCTTAAAATTATTGGTTTTTTAAAAGTACAAATATATTCTATTAAGGGATAATTATTACATTCTCCTGATCCAATTTTAAATGCAGGGACTTTAAATTTTACCAATCTATCAACAGCAGCTCTTGAAAAAGGTGTACTTAAGAAAACTGAACCAAGTTTTTCTACATAAAGTTTTAATTCATATTCCTCTTTTTCATTCAAGGCACAGTAATCCATTAAATCGTATATAGATTTACCAATATAACCAATCTTATTTTTTTTTGCTTCTGAAGACATCTCGTCGCTAACTATATGTGTTTGATGTTTGATTATATGTGCGCCAGAATTTATTGCTAATTTAGCCATTTTTTTTGCAATTTTCAAAGATCCACCATGATTAATGCCTATTTCAGCAATAATAACGGGATTAAAATTATATCCAATTTTTAGATTTTTAATTTTAAATTGTTTTTGCATTTTTTTTAAATAATTTTTTAATTTTAATTAAATCTTCTTTTGTATCTAAATCAATACTTTCTTTCTCATTCATAAACATAGGTATAGATTTATTAAAAGGAATTTTATTATTTTTCATAAATTCCTTTACTGAAAACAAAAAAATTGCTCCATTGGGAATACAAATATTTGGTAAATTTTGCCTATTTTCCTCAATAAACTTCCCTCGTTCTAAAGGATAAAGTTTCTTTTTTTTTAAAATAAAACTTTTTAGAAGTGTGCTATTAATTTTTTTTACACTTATAATAGTTTTATGTCTATTTTTATAATGTAGATCAATTGCTTTATTAATATGTAAATAATTTCTAAAAGGTGAAGTAGGTTGTAAAACTAATATAGATTTATTTTTAAGAAATTTTTTATTATCTTTAATAAATTTAGATACAACCTCTTTCCCTTTTGTAGTATTTTTTGCGTATTTTTTTGGCCTTTTTAAAATTTTGATATTAAATTTTTTTGAATAATTTAAAATAACATTACTATCGCTGGAGACATAAACTTCTTTTAATTTTTTTGATTTTTTTGCAGAATTTAAAGTGTAGTAAATCAATGGTCTATTGTTAATCTTTAACATGTTTTTATTTTTTAAAGATGAATTTTTTCTAGCAGGAATAAAACAAATTATATCATTCATCATTTGCTGTATATTTTTTATATTTAAATTAATGTTTTGTTAATCTTAATAAATCAATTTTAAAATACATCAAACAAATTAATTCCGTTAATTTAATATAGACGCATAATTAGTATAACTAACCTACAACAAATTATCATATTTACAATAATGAGCAAAAATTATAAGACTTTATATTTAGCTCAAAATAGGTTTAATAAAGTATAACTAATAATTAAGTAAATTTAAATATTAAAATGTTGGTAAAATATAATAAATGTACTTTTTGTAAATCAAAAAAATTAAAAAAAATAAAAAATCAAAAACATCATAAAAATTTTTATGTACAGTCAATTATATCAGACTTAAAAATATCAAAAAAAAAATTATCAAAAATAAAAATTTATGAATGTCAAAATTGCAAAATAAGACAAAATAGTCCTTGGTTTACAGAGTCAATTTCTAGAAAAATATACTCCAACATTTACGGCCAACATAATAGAAATTGGGAAAATTTATTAAATTTTATTAATAAATTGAAAGCTCCTAACCATGGTAAGCTTTTTGAAAAACTCAGAAGTAGTATAAAAATTAAAAATTATGCAGAATATAACAGCTCATTTATGGGACTTTTTTTAAATTTTTTCTACTTTAATTATAAAAATAAAAGTAAGTTATTTTATAAAGAATTGCATAAAAATATAATCAAATATCTTACTTCAAGGCAACTAGCGGGAAAAACAAAAAAACAAAAAGACTTATCAAAAAATATCTCAGTAAAATTTGTTAATAAAATTTTAAATTTAAAAAATAAATATAAAAAAAATATTAAATTAAAAAAAGTTTTGTTTATTGATAATTCAAGTTTAAAATGGGGAGCAAACGATAACTACAAATCCGTGAATAGTCGATCATATGCCCAAGAAATGTTTGATTTAGAATTACAAGAATTTGAAAAATATAAAACTAAAACCAAATTTGATGTATTTGGAATTTTTCATAGCTTAGATCATACGTTTGAGCCCAGCAAAATACTAAATTTTGCACTTAAATATAGTAAGTTTGTAGTTGTATATTGTCATAATCAAAAAGAAGATGTTTCAATACAGCATCAATTTTCTTTAACAAAAAAGTTTTTAAATTATTTAATTAAAAAAAAAATATATGTTTTTGATATAACAGAGAAGATTAGCAAAAGATATATGTCACCTGAAATTTATTTTATTTGTTCAAAAAATAAAAATGAGCTTCAAAAATTAAAAAAAAATTTTTAATATTTATTAGTAATTATATTTGGTCTATCTAAATCAGAATCGCCTTTAAAAAATCTAATCTTTTTTTTCAATCTTCCTTTAGTAGTAAATGCATAAGGTAGATTAATATTTTTCTTCAGATATGGTTCAAAATAATTTGGTATAATTATTTTATTTTTATAATTGTTTATATTTTCCATACCAGATAAATTTAAATTTTTAATTGGAACTCCATAGCAATAAATATCTATAAAATCAGCTGAATTTTTTTTTAATAAATAAGTAAATAAATATTTTCCGTGTGAAAAATTTGAATTTGAACCAATATAATCCACAATTCTTATGGCACAATTCCTCTTATGATAACATTTTCTTATTACAAAGACGCCTTTGACCTTTTTATTTTTAATTGCATAGATCTCATATTTATAAAAAGGATGATTTAAGTACCTGTTAATAAGGAATTTAGGACTTTTTTTAGGTACTTGATAATTAAAAAGACTCTTACTTAACTTTAAAATTTTATGTGCAGAGTTTAATTTTAAAAAATTATTTTTATTTTTAAAATCTTTAAAATTAGAAAAATATTCTGGATATATTAATTTTTTTTTTTTATTTGAAGTTATGAAAAAATGCTTTAGATAACCAACATTCCATTTTAACATTTTTTGAAATTTTAAAGATTGATCGCTACTTCCTAAACCAGCTATTAAATTATATTTTTCTTTATTCAAAAAATGAAAATACAATCTAGAACCACTTTTTATTTCAGATGAAGACCATAATGATAAAAAAGATGTGTCATTTCTTAATTCTTTGTCATATAGATCTGTTGGTATATATCCTAATATAGCTTTTATCTTTGAAGCTTTTTTTAATAAATAAAAATTATAATTTTTTTTTGATAAATATTGCCAGTCAAATAATTTTTTTGATTTTTTAAATATATGATTCTTTTTATAATATTTATCTAAGTAATTAATAATAGATTTATAGCTTTTTTTTTTTAATTTTTCTATTTTCATTCTTAATAGCTAGTTTTGATAGGTCTTCAATTGTTAATTTTTTTTTGGAAAAAATTTTCATATGGTTAAGTTTAATTTTAAATTTATTTTCAATAAATACTAATAATTCTATGAACGCAAAAGAATCTATTTTTGTATTAGAAAATAAATCTGTTTTGTCTAAAATGTTTATATTTTTTTTTTTAACCAAGCTAAAATATCTTCTTTGATTTTATTTTTCATTTTATTTATTTATTATAATTGATTTTATTTCTGAATAAGTATTTATCCCAGAAGCTCCTGTTTCTCTATTCATTCCTGACTCTTTATATCCACCAATAGAAATATCTGGATAATTTTGTGATATATTTCCATTAATCCATATTCTGCCAGATTTTATTTTAGATGCTATTATCAAAGCTTTTTCAGTATTTTTAGTCCAAATTAAAGCAGACAATCCAAATTTAGTATTATTCATTTCTTTAACTAATATATTTTCATTCTTAAATGAATTAATAGTCAATACTGGTCCAAAAATTTCCTGATCCAAATAAGATTTTTTATTTTTAGGCATAAAAACTATTGGATAAATTATTCTCCTTTTATCATCAAAAAGAGTTTTGTTTCTATAAATTATTGGAATGCGATCTTTTATTGCTTTGAGTATTATTTTTTTTATTTTTTTATATTGATGAGAAGTAGTAGTGCTTTGAAAATTTTTAATTTTCTTTAATTTAATTCCCATTAATTTCGTAAATTTGTTAAAAATTTTAGTATCAACAAAAAGTCTTGATCCAGATACACAACACTGACCCGCATTATGTAAAAACGAATAAATTACATCATTGCATGATTTATTAAGATCCGCATCTTTAAATATTACCATTGGGTTTTTTCCCCCCAATTCCAAGCTAAGTCTTTTAATTGAGTCTGATGAATTTTTGTAAATTTTCTTTCCTGATGAGGTGGATCCAGTAAAAGATATCATATTTACAGATTTATTTTTAATAATTTGCTCTCCTGTTTTATAGTCTCCAGTTATAAAATTGACAGTACCTTTTGGTAAACCAACAGAGTTTATAAGATTTACAAAATATTGAATAGATAAACTTCCGTACTCACTAGGTTTAATTAACACAGAATTCCCTGCAGCTAAAATATAAGGCAGCCTCTCAGACAGCACAATCATTGGGAAATTCCAAGGTACTATTAATGCTACAATACCAACAGGCTCGTAAATTTCTAGTAGTTTTGTTTTACCTTTTTTAAATATTTTGGTTTTTCTTTTTTTTATTACTTTGCTAGCATGTTTCCAAAGATTTGAGCATGCAATCATTTCTTTTTTTGCATTTAAAAAACCTTTTCCGAGCTCTAATTGTTCTTTTTTTGCAAGAATACTTGCATTTTTTTTTATTTTAATTGATATTTTCTCAAGTATTTTAGATTTTTGTTTATTAGACAAAATACTAAATTTTTTCTCTCCCAAGGATGCTGAAGAGATAGCATTTAATATATCTTTAGAGTTACCCAATGGTAAACTTATTAAATTATTTTCAAAAGTTTTATTAACAAATTTTTTTTTACTTTTTGGTCTTTGCCATTTATTGTTAAAGTATAATTTCTCTAATTTTATTTTTTGCATTTATAAATTTTAATTCTCTTTTAACTATTTTACCTGATACTGTCTTTGGCATTTTTCTTAAAAAAACAATCTTATCTGGTTTTTCAGTTTTATACATGTTTGTATCAATTATTTTCATAAGCTCCTCTAAATATTCTCTTTTTATTAATTTGGTTTTTAAGACAATAAAAATATGCAACTTTTCATCAGATAGTTCATTTTCAATACTAATTGCTGCAACATCACGAACCATTCTCCAACTCAAAATTATATTTTCTATATCTTTTAAATTAATAAACTCTCCACCCTTCTTAAGTATATCTTTTTCTCTTCCTGTAATAATGAGGTTTTTATTTTTCAGAAATCCAGTATCTTGAGAATTAAAAAAACCTTTTTTATCTAATTTTAATTTTTCAAATTTGGTATCTTTAATTATTGATGTACACAAAAATTTACTTTTAAAAAATAATATATTTTTGTTATTTAATCTTACTATTTTAAAGTTACAACCATCTATTAATTTTCCTACAGAATCTGTTTCTAAGGAACCATTTAATTCATTTGTTAATGGCCCCCCCATTTCAGTAATACCATAGCAAGACAATATTTTTGTTTTAAATTTTTTATAGAAAGTTTTTCTAATGTTTGGGTAAAGATTATTTGATGTTGATAAAAATTTGATTTTATATTTTTTTACAAGGACTGCAGCATTGTTAGGACTAAAATTTGTGACCATTGAATAAATTGACGGTATTAAATATATAGTATTGACCTTATATTTTCTTATATCACTCCAAATTGAAAAAATACTATTTTTGTTAAAACTATTTACTAATATAATTTTGCTCGAACCACATAAACAAGAAAAAAAATTATTCACAATCCCAGCCATGTAAAATTCAGGTAAGCAATGGAGAATTTGGGTCTTCTTATTAAATTTTACTAGTTTTGAATAAGAAAAAGATATACCCAGAATATTATTGGCATCATGACAAATGCCTTTTGGTTTTCCAGATGTACCTGAAGAAAAAGTAATTAAAAAATTATGATTTTTTAAATTTAGTTTTTTAATATCTTTATTTTTTTTATTATTTAAATTAATTTTTTTAATTATTTTTTTTGCATTAATAATTTGTTTAATATTTTTAACTCTTGATGTTGGCAATTTGGGATCCAAGGGGCAAATTGTTGTTTTTGAAAATATAGCAGCAAGATAAAAAAGAAATGTATGCAATCTATTTTTTAATTGAATAATAATAGTTTTATTTTCTAATTTATTTTTAGTTAAAAAATTATTTATTTGAATAATATATGAAATTAAATCCTCATAATTTATTTTTTTATTACCATAGATAATAGAGTCTCTTTTTAAATTTTTACTAATCAATTTTAGAAATTTATTTTTTTCTTTAGAGTAAATGGAATTATTTGAAATCATGATCTATTATTAAATTCATATTAATATATAAAAATGAGTTCTTTACAATCATACTATTAATGATAATAGTTAGGTCTATGGCCAAAATGCAGCTTACAGCTAAACTATATCAAAAAAAAGTTCTCAATAAGATTAAAAATGATTTAGTTCAAAAAGAAAATAAAGCACCATTCATTATAGAATTGGATCCCACCACTGTTTGTGATTTAGCTTGCCCGGGCTGTATTAGTGGAGATTTGCTCAATCAAAAAAATCCCCTAGATCGAGGTTTTTCAAAAGAAAAAATGAAAGAAATTACTGATGATATAATAAAATCAAATGTGGCGGGAGTAATATTAATTGGTGGAGGCGAACCTTTGGGTCATCCATCAACCATTGAGCTTATAAAAAAACTGGGTGAAAATGATGTTCAAATAGGTCTTACAACTAATGGAACTTTAATGAAAAGACATATAGATATAATTGCGAAATATGTATCTTGGACTAGAGTGTCAATGGATGTAGCAACTGATGAAATGTTTAAACATCTAAGACCTACTAAACTTGGAAAATCAAAATTTGGATTAGTAATTGAAAATATGCGAGAGCTTGCAAAAAAAAAACAAGGAATTCTTGGATATTCTTTTTTAATCAGAACAAAAGCAGATGGTGAAATTGAGAACCCCGCAGGATCTAATATTGGACTTATAAATCATACTAATGTTTATGAAATTTATGATGCTGCAAAACTAGCTAAGGATATAGGATGTGATTATTTTGAATTAAAACCAAGTTATGACGATTTTCACCAACTTGTAATGCATAGTGAAAAAGATATGAAAATAGCCTCAGATCAACTTGAGAAATCAAAAAAATTGGAAGACCAAAATTTTAGAGTATTAGAGTCAGTTATGTTAAATTCATCTCTTAAAAGGGAAAAAGTAGGTCATCAAAAAAAATCTTATAATCATTGCAGAAGTGCGGAACTAAGGACTTTAATTACGCCATCAGGCTGTTATGTGTGTCCATATTTTAGGGGCGAACATACAAAAAAAATTGGTGATCTAAGATTTGAAACTCTAGCTGAAATGTGGAATGGAAATACAAGAAAAAAAGTAATGGAAAAACTTAATCCAAGTACAGATTGTTCAAACTTACATTGTATAAGGCACGAAACGAATGAAGAAATAGAGGAAATAATAAAAATTTTAAAAAGTAAAAAAAATATAGAGGAAAAAACACTTTCTCGAAAAGACTATTTTATTTAATTTTTTTTATTTATATCAAAATTTAATTTACAAAAATCGTGATACTTGATTTTTAATATTTTAATAATAAAATAATACTATGTATAACTTAGAAAACTTTGAAACAAATGGTGTTGCCTGGCCCTTAACTATAGAGAATTTATCTTTTAAAGAAAATGAACTTGAGCAAAAATATCATGATTTTCAATTATTAGCTCAAAAGAAATTTGGAAACAAAATAACTTTAAAACCAAATATTTTGTCAACATTTTTTGATCATTTTCTTGATCATCCATCAATTTTACCAAAAGTAAAGAAACTTATTGGAGAAAATATTTATGTTTGGTCTTCAGCAATTTTTGCAAAAGCACCAGGAGAAGGTAGAATTGTAAGCTATCATCAAGATAATCCATATTGGCAGCTTTCAAATGAAAAAGTAGTTACAGTTTGGATTGCTCTTACCGACTCAAATAAAGAGAGTGGTGCATTAGAATTATTACCTAAATCTCAAAATATTGGAGTTATAAATAAATTAGATGTCAGTAATGCTAGGGATGCTTATCTGGATGGAAAAAAAACAACTGATGCAAAAGACTTATTATCCTTTAATCAGAATTTAGATGAATTTACAAAAAAAAAACCCACCAGAAGTTGTAGAATTAAAACCTGGTGAATATTCAATACATCACGTAAATACTGTTCATGGTAGTGGAGTAAATAAAAGTAATAATTACAGAATTGGTTTTGCTATAAGATATGTTTCTTCTGACACTCATCATAAGGAAGTTCAAAAAGATAGAGCAATTTATATTTGCGGTAAAAAAAATCCTTTTTATATAGAAGAAAAAAGACCAGTAAAAGATTTTGATGAAAACTCTGTCAATGAATACAAAAAATCTATGAGTTCTACTGGAGTGTTTGGTAACAAAAAATATTAATTATTTAGTTGGTTCTCAATAAATTCAACAACAAAATTTTTATTTTTCTTAGTATACTTTTTAATACTAAATTTATATTTTTTTTCTAAAAATGATAAAAAACTTACTAATTCTAAGGAATCAAAAACTAAATCATCTATAAGGTCAGTTTTTTTATTAATTTTTTTTTTTTTAATTTTGGGTACTTATTATTTATAATTTTAATTAAATTTATTTTCATTTAACTAGTGAGAATATATCTTTTTTCAAAGAACTTATAGCTTCATTGAAATAATCAGTTAAATTTAAAAGTGTAATATTTACATTTTTTGATTTAAATGATTTAATTTTTTTATTTTTAATTAATTTTTTGTAAACTTTAAATCCATAATTTTGATAATTATCTCTTTTTCTTCTCACATACATTTTTTCAAATACTTTTTTTTTCGTATCAATATTTGTACCTTTAAATACCTTATAAAATCTATATGGAACTTTATACAATTCTTCGCATACGTGAATAGTAACCCAATTAAATTTTGAAGGATCAACACCAAGCCCAATAGCATAAGAGTTATTCATTGATAAATATCCTATTATAGAATCAATTCCAAATGCAGTTTTTTGATTTAGTTCGAATAATTTTTTTGTATTAGGCCCTATAAGTCCATAGTTATAAATTGGTTTATTTGTTCTTTTGAAAGAATATTTTTCAACTAAATATTTATTAAAATAACCAGTGGTTATAAATTTTTTATTTGAGGAAGTTTTTTTTGATTTTGGAAAGTTCATGTTAAAAGCAGGAATTATAATCGTATTATTATTTCTAACCAATAAGTCAACTATATTTGATAAATCTTTAAGTATTTTTTTAACATCATTTTTTAAAAAAAGGTTAGTTAAATCAGAAAATATAATTATATTTTTTTTTTTTATTTTATTTAAATCTTTTATCATTACCTGTATTTTTCTTTATAAAAAGTTCGGTCAATTTTACCATTTTTATTTAACTTAATTTGTTTTTTTAAAATAATATTCTGGGGAATCATGTATTTAGGTAAATTAGATTTTAAATTTTCCAAAAAAAATTCGTATGTTATTGATTTACTAAAAACTATTAAAACTAAGGTATCTAAATTTGCTTTTTTAAAACACATGGCAAATTCTATTCCTTTAACTTTTCTGGCGTAATTTTCAATTTCTAGGATATTTATTCTATAACCTTTTATTTTAATTTGTTTATCATTTCTTCCAGTTATAAAGGTATATTTATTATTTAAAATTTCACAAACATCACCAGTATTATAATATAACTTTTTCTTATAAGAAAAAAATTTTCCTTTATTTTCTTTTTTTAAAACATATCCTTTAGATAGAACAGGTCCTGAAATACATAATTCATTTTGTGAATTTACTATACTGTTAAGTCCAACAAATTTTGATCCGATTGGCAGCTGGTTATATTTTTTAATTATTTTGTTATCTTTATTTTTGTATTTATAAAAATAAGCCCATGGTGATAATTCAGTTGAACCATAACAATTATATAATTCATTAAAAAATATTTTTTTTTTTTAAAAGTTTAAAAATATTATAGGAAAAACATTCCCCGCAAAATATAACTTTTTTAATAAATATTTTTTTTTTAATAAAATTGTTTATATATAAAAAAAAAGATGGAACAGTTATTAGGATTGAAATTTTATTTGTTTTGATATGTTCAATAGGATTAATTTTATCTGTATATTCTATTAATGGAGAAATAGTGCTGTTAGAATATACAGCTGGAAAAATTATATTTAAACTCATTACAAATGAAGTGTCGTGATAGTCAGAAAACACACTATTGTTATCTTTATAATTAAGATTTTTTATTTGTTGAAATGCACTATATATAAAACTGTGATATGTAATTTTTACTCCCTTCGGGAAAGATGTTGAACCAGATGTAAAAAATATCATAGCATCATTCTCTGGTTTAATTTTATTTAATTTAATTATTTTTATAGGAACAAAAGATTTTAATATATTCTTAATATCCCACAAAGGAATATTTAAAGCATTAAGTTGTTTTTTGTTTCCAAAACTTTCATCATAAATTCCAATATTTGCATTAGATATTTTTAATATTTTTTTAATCCTCTTTAACGGAATATTTGGTGATATTTGTATCCATGTTTTGCCCGATAAAATAATTGACAAAACTATTAAATAATAATTTGCTGATTTATCTGAAAATACAACTATTTTATTTTTTTTTTTACTTGCTAAAAAATTTATGATTTTTTTAATCTCTTTATAAGCTTCTTTATAATATAATTTATTGCAATTATTTTTAAAAAAAACGTTTTTTGATTTTTTTAGATTTAATATTATTTTTTTTAGAAAACTTATACAAAATTTTATTTGTATTTTTCTTTTATAATTCATAGTCAAATTTTTGATGTTAATAATGGAGATTTTGATTTTATAATTTTATATTCTCTTTTTATTAGGTCAATAATTCCGGATTTAGTTTTAAATATTTTTTTATTAATTTTTTTAACAACTTGAATTTCAGCAGCAGTTCCACATATAAAAATATGATCAGAATTAAGTATTTGCTTAAGTTTAAAATTTCCAATTTTAATTTTAATTTTATTTTTTTTACAAATTTGAATAACAGCTTTTCTTGTAATTCCTTTCAATATAGAATGCTCCTTTGGAGTATAAAGTTTTCCATTTTTAATCCAAAAAACATTACATGCGGTGGACTCAGCAATGTTGCCCTTTAAATCAAGCATTAAACAGTCATCAAATTTTTTTTTATCTGCTTCAATTCTTGCTAGAACAGATATTTGATATGAACCTGAGGATTTTGCATGAATAGGAAATATATCTTTATTTAGTCTTGGATATTTTGATACCATTAAAGAAATTCCATTTTTTTTATTAAATAAAGTTCCCCATTTCCAAGCAGCAATTGCAATAATAGACTTACAATTTTTAGTCTCTGGTGACATTGAGTGAGAAGATCTAAAAATTATTGGTCTTATGTATCCATCTTTAATTTTATTAATTTTAATTAATTTTTTTGAAATTCTTTCTAAATTTTCTATAGAATAATTAATCTGCAATTTCATAAGATTAGCAGAGGAATAAAGTCTTTGAAGATGTTCTCTTAAAAAAAGTGGTTTATTTTTATAAACACCTATTCCTTCAAAAATAGCTGAAGAGAAATGTAAAGAATGATTTAATACATGTATATTTGCTTTTTTCGAATTAATAAATTTATTTTGAAAAAAAATTTTTCCACTTAATTTAGAAAAATCCATCTACGAATATCTTTTATTAAGACCTTTGTTATATGAAATAAAGAAAACTAATGAAGCTCTCTTACCACTTTTTACTTTTGTAACTTCATGAGGGTATTTACAATTGCTAATTATTAAACTTCCTTGCCCAGGAGCATAATCGAAGAATTTTTTACTTTTTTTCTGATAAACTCTGTAAAGTCCACCTTTGAATTTAGAGCCTAATTGTATGACACATGCAGCGACATATTCAGGATTGCTATCTACATCTAGGTGATATCCTACAAAGCAATTTTTACTTATCTGATTAAACTGAACTCTTCTCAAAAAAAGTTTTTTATTTGTATTTACTATACTTTTAATAAATCTCTTCATTTTGGGCTTTTTTAGAATTGAAAGAACTTTTTTAGAAAATTTATTATTTACAACTTCTGGCTTTTTTTTATCAGTCATAAATCTTCCAACTAAAAGATGGTTTTTTTCACCAGCATCTCCAATTTTAATAAATTCTTTGTTTACCTTTTCACAATAATTTTTCAAATTATAAAAATCTTTATCATTCAGTGGGTTTAGTTTTTCACCAAATGGAACCATAATTGTTCCTTTTTTATTATAAGATGCTTTTAATGATTTAATTGAGTTCATAGGTGACATTTAACATTAATATATTCAAATGCAAATAAAGTTTACTTAATTTTAAAAATTAAACATATTTTGGCTTTCCATAAAGCACAGGAATATTGTTATTAATGTTGTAAAAAATTCCCATTTTTGGATGGTCTAGACCAAAGACTACAGGATTTTTTAGTTTTTTTTTTATAAGATCTCCCATTGAAGTATACTCAGCACCCTGTTTAACTAATAAACTTAAGTATTCTTTTTTATTAAGCTCTGGATACCAGGATTTATAGAGATCCATTCTTGACTCTAAAATCTCAAGTAATTTTTTTTTAAAAAAAATATCTTCATTTATTATTTTATATATTTTTTTTTCGTTTTTTTTACACATTTGTAACCATGATTTTTTTGATGATAATGATTTTACTAGCAAATCAACATTATGAATTTCTCCAACTCTCTTTTTCATTTCTTTTGAACTTAAATTTAATTTTTCAATAAATATTTCTTCTTTGTCACCAACCCTTTTACATATTTCTTTAGAATAAGCCTCAAAATCTCCATAGTATGCGTTATGCTCAAAAGGTATTTTAAATTCATTCATTACTGTATGGATTTTCTTTATTATTTTAGCAAGTCTCTTTCCAATTAGGCCTAGTCCACAATTGAGTTTATTAAAAGTATATTTATACAAACCTAATCCTATATAAATATGTTCATAATCCGGGCAAAGTGGAGTAACTATAGATATTTTCCCATTATTAATTTTTTTAATAAAAGAAATCTTTTGATCTAATGAAATATTATCAAAATCCCCAGATATTTGCAGTTTTCTAAAAAATTCTTCATATTTAAAAACATCTTTAATTTCTTTATTAAATATAAGCAAAGTAAGTAGAGAAGGAAGAAATCCCAAGATATTTGCAAAGTCAGAATAAATTATATTGAAGTTATTTTGTTTTTTTATTTGCGTTCTTTGTACTAATTGGATTTTTTTACTATATTCATCTTCAACCATGCTCCAAAATATTTCATATTTAAAATTTTTATTTTTTACAAATTTTTTCTTTTTAATATGATATTTATTTTTTAATTTATTTATTCTGTCTTTATATTTTGAGAGACCAAATTTTTTGAATTCAACTTTTTTGTTTTCTAAAATTGATTTTAGTACCTGTTTTGAGATTTCTGACTCTATAAATATTTTATTGTAGTTTAACATGTCTTGAAAAATTTTCTAAAGATTTATCAAAATTTTCATTGCCTGTGATTGGAACAGTTATATAAATTATAGATGACAGGTTTCCATATTTATCAGATATTTTTTTTGTAACTTCTTCAGGATCGCCAAATAATATTATACTTTTTGCTGCATCTAGCACATTTTCTACACCTTCACCAAAACAACTATGTTTATTAAAGGTTTTAAGTTTATTAAATATTATGTCAGTTACGTTCATAAAGGGAGAATCTTCAGAATAGACGAGTTTTTTAGCCATTGATTTATCCTCATGAACAAAAATTAGCTTTGATAATTTAATTTTTTTCAAAGCCTCTTTTTCATTTAAGGGAGAATTATTTAAATAATTTTTTATATGATTTTCAATTATTGATTCTGAACAAAAATTTGAAATTACAATTGACCATTGATTTTTTGCGCATAATTTTACGTTGTATGAATTTTTATTTAATGCTGGCATTACAATTTCTAAATTATCTCTTTGGTTATAAAGACCATTAAAATAACCCAGTCCAAGTTTTTTACTTCCAAACTTCTTTGTTGAAACTTTAAAGTTTTTAGAAGAAATATCAATTAGGTCATCACTATTAAGAAGTTTTTTTATTATATCTAAGCTTTCGAGAGAAATAGAGTGATTTTCTTTATCAATTGAATTAATTGCCTCTACATCCGACATATTTGCTCCACTACCTACACCCAAGATTAATCTACCATTAGTCAAATTGTCTACCATAGAAATTAATGATGCAGCAGTAGCTGGATTGAAAAAATTTAAATTTGTAGTTAATGATCCAAGTTTTATTTTTTTTGTGACTTTAGATAATGACGCAACCATCATTAAACTAGAAGCAATTTTTTCATGTTTATCAGTTATGTGTTCTCCAAAAAAAGCTTCTTTCAAACCCCATTCATCCGCTTTAATAGTTTGTTTAAATACCTCGTTTAAAACTACTTCAACATTCGTATTTGATTTGTGTACCGGTATAGAGAAAATTCCTTTATTCATCTGATAGTAAAAATATAAACTATTTCAAATATATTAAATTACAACACTTATAATTTTGCCTGAGTGTCGCGGTATAATATAATTTATAATTAGTTAAAATAATTAATAAATTACCCAGCAAAAACCCTACAAGTAAATGGTTGTATATAATCACTTTTTTGGTACAAAAACATAATGCCTGTTCATATTAAAGATGTTTTACCACTAAAAGTTCCTTTGGTAATTTTTATAGATCCTTCCAACGTTTGTAATTTTAAATGTGTATTTTGTCCAACAGGGGACAGTGAACTTTTAAAATCTGTAAATAGACCAAAAGGAATGATGTCGTTATCTTTATTTAAAAGAATAGTCGATGATCTTGATAAGATGGTTCAAAAATATAATTCTAAACCTGCCCAAATTAGTTTATTTAAAGATGGAGAACCTTTATTAAATAAAAACTTACCAGAAATGATCAAAATTTTAGCTGAAAAAAACTTAACTGATACTTTAGAAATAACTACTAACGCGTCTGCACTCACTGAAGATAATGCAGAAAAGATAATTACAGCTGGATTAAAAAAAATCAGATACTCAATTTATCATTTAAATGATGAAGGGTATATGAAAGTAACAAGTAATAAAATTAATTTTAAAAAAATTCATGAAAACGTCAAAAATTTTTGGAAAATAAAAAAAAAATTAAATTCAAATATTCATGTTACTGCAAAAATTTTAAACTATGATCTATCAAAAGAACAGGAAAAATTTTTTAAAGAGAGCTTCGGCCCTTATTCAGATCATACTGAAATAGAATATGTTCATGGCTGGTCAAACAGCGATTTGAAGGATTTTAAAGAAGGAAAAAATTTAGATAAAACCTTTCAAGGTAAGGAATATATATATAAAAAAATTTGCTCTCAACCATTCTCAAGAATGACAATTCTTTTCAACGGGGATGTAACACCTTGTTGTGTAGATTGGAGTCATAAATTAGTATCTGGAAATTTAAATGAATATACTTTAGATGAAATTTGGAACAAAAAGTGTAACAAATTAAGAAATGAACATATAAGTGGCAATATTAAAAAAGATTCTCCATGTTATGACTGTAATTATATGCTTGGAATGAAGCATGGTGACCTTGAAAATATAGATAGTATTTCAGAGAAACTTAAAGGGATGTATCCTTAAAAGTTTGGTTCAAAAGGAATTTTTTAAAATAGAACATATTTAAAAGCTTCCACTCAAAAGCTTTATTTATTTTAGAATTTATATTTAAATCTTTTTTAAATTTTATAAATTCATGATTTAAGGTTTTGTTCCAAAATCTTTTAGTTTCATTTGGAAAACCTGAAAACCCCTGCTTTTTAAATAGCAATTTTTTACCATAAATCTTTAAAAATATTTGTTTTAACAGTGGTTTGCATTTCATAATGTTTTTTTTTGAGCTTAGGTTCAATTTATACTTTATTGGTAAATTAATTACATTTTCTATAATTCTTTTTTGTATAAATGGATTTCTAGTTTCTATCGAATTTTCTCCACTCAATATATCAGTACCTATATTTGCAACACTAACACCTTGTATAAAATAATCTGTAAAAAGTGAGGATTGTATTGAAGCTTCGTTGGGACTCTGAAACTTTAAAAATTTTTTATAAGCTTTATTCCAAATGATCTCAGAATAACTATTTTTATTTCCATTTATTTTTGAATAAGGGCTAGAATTTTTAAAACTTTTCCATTTAATTTTGGAATATAGATTGTATCCACCAAATAATTCATCCGCTCCATCACCTGAAAAAAAAACTTTACATTTTTGATTTTTAAAATGTTTAGAGATAATATGTCTACTGACATAATCATGTGTTAAAAATGGGAAACCTAAATTTAAATAAACTTTTTTAAGGGAATTATAATATTTTTTATCACTTAATTTAACTGAACTAATATTTTTTTTTAATACATTTTCAAAATAATTGAGTTTTTTTATTACTTTATCTTTACCCAAATGGTCAATGCCTGCAAAACAATGAGGTTTTGATAATGAATTTAAATAAAAACTTATCAAACTTGAGTCAACACCGCCACTTACTATTGTTCCAAATTTTCTTTCAGGAATCATTTCATAAATTTGTTTTTTAAAAATACTGTCAAAATAGTTTACAATTTGATCATTTCTCATTTTTTTAAATTTTAAGTATTTGCTTTTATTGATAAATTTTAAAGAATTAAAATGATATTTAGTTTCCAAAAAATTATTTTTAAAATTAGATATTATTCCTGGCATTGATAAAAATAAATTTTTATAAATTGTATCCTTAAAGAAAAGCATGTGCCTGGTTTCAAAATATTCTTTTTCTTTAGTTTTATTGATGTCTAGTTTTTTAACATAATACTTTATCGCATTAATCGTTGAAGAAAGTATAAATAAACCATCTTTTTTATATATAAAAAATCTTTTTTCCCCTTGAGGATCTGTAACAAATTGAATTTTTTTTTCTTTTTTATCATAAATTAAAAAAGCATACATTCCATCTAGATATTTAACGGAGTTTTTTAATCCTTTATTCGAAATAAGTTTTATAAGAAGATCAGTATCATTATAAAATTTCTGATTATTGAAAAATTTTTTAATTATTTCTTTGTAATTATAAATTTCACCATTAAACGCTATAAATTTTTTGTTTGAATTATATAACAATTTATTTTTTTTTTGTTTACCAGTAATGCTTAAAATAGTATTTCCTATAAAAATCTTTCCATTATCAAAAAAATTGTAAAGTGTTTTATCAGGCCCTCTTTTTTTGAGAGTTTTTAAAGTATTGAGACATTTTTTTTTATCTAACTTGCTTTTAGAATAAATTGCAATTATACCACACATATTTAAGAGTTTATAATTTTATTAAAATTTAAAATCAATGAATATAATTGAGAAAGTATTTCAGGTATTTTCTAAAAATATTTTTATATCAAAAGAAGAGAACAAATATATACAACTAAATCAAAAGAGATGGTCAGATTATAAAACAAAAAAAATAAATAAAAGAGTAATTTTGGTTGACCTTTTTCCTTGGAGCCCGTGGATACATATATGGTCATATCTAACAAATATAATTTCAAAAAGAGAAAATGCACAAATTAAATTTTTTTATTTCCATTTAATTAAAGGTAAAAGTCGTAAATTTAAGTTTTTTTTTAGAAAGTTATTTAAAATTTACAGATCTTTTAATGCTGAAAAAGGTATATTTGAACTAGATTTTATTTATAGCCAAAAGGAAAAAGTTGAGTTTAATAAAAATTTTATCAAAGTTAAAAATAAAAAAGAAAATCTAATTTCTTATAAAAAAGATGGTATTAAAATTGGAGATCTTATTTACGACACATGTATCAGAACATCTTTTAAACCAACAGTTGAACTTGATAGTTCCAACACAAAAGAAATTTTTTTTAGGGCTGAAAAAATATTTAATGAAATAAAAAAATATTTTAAAAAATATAATGTAAGAGCAGTTATTCCAAGTCATACTTGTTATATCTCATATGGAATTATTTTAAGATATGCTCTAAAAAAAAATATACCTGTTTATAAAATTTTTTCATTAGATAGAGGTAGCGCAGATTTTAAACTGATTAAAATAAATAAAAATTTTCCTCTAGAGGAAAATCCCTACAACAAATATAATAAAATATTTAATAAAATTAAAATAAGCACAAGAAAAAAATATCTATTTATTGGTAAAAAAATAATTGAGAAAAGAACTTCTGGTGAAAAAGATAAAACATTACCTTATTTAAAGAGAAATTTATATGCAAGCATTAAGAATAGAATACAAATTAAAAAAAATTTGACAAAAAAAATATTTTTATTTCCACATTGTTATTTAGATTGGCCCCATAGATACAGGTCTATGCTGTTCCCAGATTTTTATGAACAATCAAAATATATTTTAAATTATTCAAATAAAGGGTATGAATTATATTATAAAGAACATCCAAATGAGTTTGATCCAAGAGATCAAATGAACAAACATTTTAAAAAACTTTTTCCTAAAATAAAAACTTTACCAAGGAATTTTAGTCACAAAAGTATTATAAATTCAAAACCTTATCTAGTTGTCACTAATCACGGAACGATATGTCATGAATATGCTTATTTTAAAATACCCGTTATCAATACTGGTGATAATCCACATATAAATTATAATTTTTCTTTAAATCCAAAAAGTATAAATGAATTAGAAGATATGATTATAAATTTAAATAAATATAAAAAAAAAATTAACTTTGATAAGAAAAATATTCACGAATTCATTTACATGCACTACGAACATTTTAAGGACAAAAATAAAAATATTTTTAGAGATGAATATTTTAGTAAAGGAAATGTAAAATCACATGTAACAAAAAAACAGAACTTTAAAATTTTTTTGAATCAAAAAGATCAAATCCATAAAAATATATTTAATTATATTGAAAATTTTATAGATAAGAACTAGTTTTTTAGAATATATATTAAGCTCGTAGAAGCCCAATTTTTTTCCAAATTCTGAACTGCATAATTATCATCAGACTGTTCTAAAAATTTATGTATCTTTGTGTTTCGAACTCTTTTTTTTAGCTTAATATAGTTTAAAAGATGGTTGAAGCTATATTCGTTCATGCCTGAGGAATAAACAATTTTAAAACCTAAATTTTTAAACAAAATATCCAAATTCTTTTTTGAAAAATAAAAATTATGTGAAGTTCTGAAATCATATTTTAAAAAGTTATAGCCAAGAAGAAACATGTAAATATTAAAATAATTAGGTATTCTTAATATAATTTTTCCATTTTTGCTTAGAATTAATTTAAGATTTTTTAAAAAATTAACAGGATTATACTTATGTTCCAATTCTGAAAAACTTAATATAATATCAAAATACATTTTTTTTTTTAAAACATCTTTAGTAGAATTAAAAAATAAATGGCCATTTTTTTCAACAAATTTTTTATAAAAAGTATTATCTATACCTGCAGTAATTTTTGCATTTTTTTTAATTTTGGATATTAAAATCCCTGCGCCACAATTAGACTCTAAAACTTTTTTATTTTTTAAATTTATTTTCTTTTTTATAAAATTAAGTTTCTTAATTTCTCTTGGGGTGTGGAATTTTAAAAATTCTTTTATAGAATTATTTTTATTATATATATTTCTAGCAATTGAAGAATTTTCCAAAATTTTTCTTCTCTTATGTAAAAAAACTAAATCACAATTGATACACTGATAAATTTTTTCATTTTTTTTTGTAAAACTGGTAGAGGAGGATCTTAATTTATCATTCCAAATTAATTTAAATTTAGTTTTATTACAAACAATACATCTCATTTTAACTTTTAATTAAAGTCAAATTATCTGAGTGAATTCTTATTTCTCTCAAATCTTTCTCATCCATCGAGCAAACATGCGCAAGTTGCGTATCTACATTTTGTGATTTATTAAAACTAAAATGCTTTTCGATTATTTCAGCTCCTTTTGATACAGCATATATGCAGGCACTTGTTCCAATAGTATGGTCACTAAAACCTGAAAAAATGCTATTTTCAAAATCTGGCATATCAATATCTCTTAAATTTGTTGGATATTTTGAAATACAATATAAATATTTTATATTATTACCCGTGAAAGGAATTTTTTTATATTGATGATCAAACATTCCAAGGGAAATTATTATTTGTTTTCCAGTAGCAATTATTTTTTTACATAACGACTCCTCAGATACTGTTCTGCTAGCAATTTTATATGTATTTATGTTTAATTCTTCACACCATTCTAATCTTTCTTCATCAAAGATTGATGCAAACATTTCTATACCAATCTTATTTGAATAATCTACTAAATGTATAAATTCCTTTTTGTTTAATTCTAAAAATTTTCTTTCATCATTGTTAAATAATTTTTTTGAATTATATAATTGAACTTTAACATAATCTGCTCCTCCTAATTTGCTGTGAAGTATCATTCTTTCTGCTTCCTTGATTGAGCCAAAGTGTTGAGGATGTATCTCTGAAATTATTTTAACTTTTTTTTGTATTTTATTTGTTTCCATTTTTTCTAAAGTTTTTAATATCTTTTTTTGTATGTATATCAATTGAATTTGTAATTAAACATCCAAAATGTGTGCTTAAAGTATTCTCAAACAAAGCATCATATTTAATAGTCCTTATCGCAGCATTTTGGTTAAGATTTTTATCAACTGAAATTATTTCTTTTTTTTTGTTTTTTATTAATTTAACTATAGTGTTATCAATATCCTCCGTAGTAACATTCGGTGAGTTTGCTTGAAGACTTACAATAATAGTTGGTTTTTTTTTTGTTCTTTTTTCTATTATTTCTACTGCATTTTTTATTACATCTATTTTATAAATATTATCTTTTGATAATTTCTTTGATCTTCTAATAGGTATTGCACCAAATTTTTTTGATAAATTTAATATTTTTTCACTTTCCGAGGATACATAAGTTTTATTAACCAAGGATGAAAGTTTTGATGCTTTTATTGACCAGTAAATCATTGGTCTTCCATTTATTGGATATATATTTTTATTCTTTAATCTTTTCGAACCAGCTCTTGCGGGAATTATAGCAACAATATTTTTCGAAATTTTTTGACCTGTTATCAATTTCTTTTTTAAAATACTTTTCTGTTTTTCTATTTTTTCTCTATAAAGTTCTTTATAATTATTAGACTTTGTCTTATTACTTTTGTGCATTCTATATCTATAAAGTGGAATGTTTAGATAATGGATCTTGTACTTATTTCCTAACCTTACTCTTAGCTCTTCTTCTTCCCTATGTAGATATTTTGAGTTATATCCACCTAAATTTATGAGTTTTTTTTTGTTGTACATTATTCCACAAGAAACTGGGTTTGTTTTAGCACTCAAATGATTAATTTTTTTTTCATTATCATCAACATGATAATAATCACAAGCAACACCAAGTATACTGGGATTTTCAATTAGATAGTAAGATAAAAAATTTGCAAATTCTTTTGTTACATAATCATCAGAATCAACTCTCACAACAAACTTTCCTTTAGAATTTTTTAATCCAAGATTTGAACAATATGCAACTCCCATGTTTTTCTTGGTTGAAATCACTTTAAAATTTGGCAATTTTTCATAGTCTTTAGCTATGCCCAATGACTTATCGCTAGAATTGTCATCAACTAAAATAACTTCTAAATCATCGTCATTTATAGTTTGTTTCAAACAGCTTCTTATTGACCTATGTAAATATTTAGAATAGTTGTAATTTGTTATAATAATACTTACTAACATTTTATAGCCTTTTTTAAATAAGATATATATCATTTAAAAAAATGTGGTCAAAAAAAAATAATATATCTTTTCCAATGTATAATTGGATAAAAACAATGTTTCCTTGGCATAGGTCTTTATCAGGAGCAGGCAATATAAAAACTCTTAAATTTTTAAAGTCAATTAACCCAAATTTAAAAATTAATAATTTTAGATCTGGTTCAAAATGTTTTGATTGGATTATTCCTGAAGAATGGAATTTTAAAAAAGCCTATATTAAACATGAAAATGGAAAAATAATTTGTGATACTAAAAATAATAATCTTCATGTTGTTCAATATTCAATTGCAGTTAATAAAAAAATGAAAAAAAAAGATATTCAAAAAAAAATTTACTACATAAAAAAAAAACCAAATTCTATTCCTTATGTTACCTCATATTACAAAAAAGACTGGGGATTTTGCTTAAAATACAAGGATTTTAAAAAAATGCCTAATGGAAATTATTTTATAAAAATTGATGCTTCGCATAAAAAGGGAAAGATTCCTTATGGAGAAATATATTATAAAGGTAAGACCAAAAAAGAAGTTTTATTTACAACATATATCTGCCATCCATCTATGGCAAATAATGAGCTTTCTGGACCATCAGTATCGATTGCTCTTTCAAATTATATCAAATCTAATTTAAAAAAATTAAATTATTCATACAGATTTTTATTTATACCTGAAACAATTGGATCTATTGCGTACATAAAAAATAATTTAAGTAATCTAAAAAAAAATCTTATCTGTGGTTTTAATCTATCGTGTGTAGGTGATGATAGAGCTTATAGTATTATTCAGTCAAGGTTAGGAAACACACTTGCTGACAAATCATTAAAAGCTTCCTTAAAAAATATGAAAAAAAAAAAGATTTATGATTTTCTTTCCAGAGGATCTGATGAAAGACAATTTTGTTCTCCTGGTGTAGATTTACCTTATTGTGGATTTTCGAGGTCAAAATATTATGAGTACAAAGAGTACCACACAAGTGAAGATAATCTAAAAGTAGTCTCTCAAAAGGGACTGGATGGATCTTTTAAAATTTTAAAAAAAATAATTGATGCATTTGAGACTAGTTTATATCCAAAAACTAAATATTTATGTGAGCCAAAAATGGATAAAAGAAATCTTTATGAAGAAATTAGTTATAACAAAAGTTATTTAAAAAAAAAATATAAAAAATAGAATGGATTTTTTAGCCTATTCAGATGGTAATCATAGTATATTTGACATAGTGAATAAATGTAATTTTGATTTAGATGAGGCAATATATATTTCTAATATTTTGAAACATAATAATTTAATTTATTGATTTCTATTGAGGAAAATCATTAGTATCAAATCTTGGAAGTTCTAAACTATTAAATTTACTTAAATCAGCCACAGCTGTTTTTGTAGTGACACCAATAGCACATGATTTCTTTTTTAAAATTTTTAATGTATCCAAATTATAGGCTCCATATGGATAACACATAATCCAATCGCTAATTGAAACACCTATATTGCTTAAAAAGTCCAAACTACTTTGGATATCTTTTTCTTGATCTTCCAATTTAATTTTATTTAGCCAATAATGATTAGACCCATGACTTCCAATAAACATTTTATTTTTTAACAGGCTCAATAAATCTTCTTTATTCATGTAAATTTTAGAGGAAAATTCCTCTTTAGAAAGATCCATAAATTTTTCAAACATTGTATTTGTTATTTTATCGCGAATATTCTCTGGCAAAACATGTTGCAACATTCTTTTTATATATATTACTTCTGCTATATCAAATCTATTTGGTTTTGCGTATTTGTCCCAGTAAAAATTAATTTCGCTTTCAGAGTAACCAAATTTTGAACACTGATTATTTAGCTCAGATATTAATTTATTTTTATCAGAAGTATTAGCTAAAATGTAATGTATTGAATTAACATTTAAAATTTTATTTTTTTCAGTGATGACTGATGTTGGTATAAAAAAGGTGCCTTGCAAGTTTCTTTTTCTTAATTCAGGCATTACATATTCTATATGATCTTTATATCCATCATCAAAAGTTAACCAACAAGCTTTGTTAATTAATTTTTTTTTGTTTTTAACGGCATCTATTACCTCTTCGGCGGTAATAATATTGTATTCTTTATTTAAAAAATCTAGTTGATGTTTAAAGTTTTCTAATTCAAGTCCTTTAATATCATTATATTTTGTGCCTTTAATTGGTCTTACATAATGATACATTATTATTTTTATTTGATTATTCATTAATTTTTTAGCTTTTAATATATTTAATTTAGTCTAATAAATTTTTTTTCTTTTTTTGATTTTTTTATGAAAACGGATATTTTTTTAATAATTTTTTCATGGGTTAATAAATTAAAATTACTGATCCAATATTTTAAAATTTTGTATGAATTCAAATTATTGTCACCTATTTTTTTAGCAACTTTGTGATACGGAATCAAATAGTTTTGATTCATGTAAAAGTGATGAATGCAATGTGACAGATAAACTTCATTTTTTTCAATAATATAATTTTTTTTCTTTTTAAGATTTAGTAATATTTTCTCGTATTGTTTTATTGATTTAGGATTAATACTAAAATTATAATTTGAAAATCTTCCATTTGGTTTACCATTTATTATTGGCATGTTAAACAAAGATAATTCTTCAGCAATATGCCCATCTAGGGTTAAAACATAGTCAATTTTGTTTAAATAAGAAAAATGCGAGACATCATGGTTTACGACATTAAAATTTTTATATTTTTTTATAAAGTTTTGAATAACATCAATGTTCTTTTTTTTGTATTTTGGATTAGGATGCGGTTTTATATACCAGTCATAATTTGTTTTTAATGAAATTTTTCCAAGGTACTCTATCCAATCATAAAAATCTGTGAAAAAAAAATTTCCATCAGCATGAGGAGAATCCGTAAAACAATGTGAGGCTACTAATATTTTTAAGTTATTACCTTTTTTAATTGCTGCATTGTCCTTTGTGCCAACAAAAGGAGAATGATCAAGATTTTCAATACCTTCAGATGAGTAACCTTTGATATTTTTGTTTAAATCGATTTTGGCCTTTTTTATTAGCTCGTTTTGATTTTTTTTTGGCAACTTTAGAAAATTTTTTTTATATAACTTATAATTATTAGAATAAGGAAATTTTTTTGAGTGATTAACTAATTGAGCAAGAGACAATGTAAAAAAAAGTCTATTTTTATTCAAAGCTATTCTACCCATAATTGCTGGTAGATATACAGAATGGCTTAATATGACACATTTTACGTCGTATCTTTCGAATAGGGATTTGCAGAAATAAAAGTATTCTATTGACTTATAAAAAAAATCTACAAATTTTTCATCCTCAAAACTTTTTATTGTATGTTCATTTTCCCAACTTAAAAAACTATCATATATTAAATCGCCATACAAAATACCTTCAATTTTAAAATTTTGGAGATCTTTTTTATTTTTAATTTTTTTTAAAAATTTTCTATATTGGTTAAATGGTAGGTTGATTTTATTAAAATATATATAAAAAGATTCCCCAAATGATTTATAAATTCTGTAATGAAATAAATTTAGTTTCATTAAAATTATGTGTATGAATTTTTCTAAAATATTTTTGAAAAAATTTGATTTAAACAAACATATTTTACATGAGAATTCTTTAACAAGTTCGTTGCAGACATAGCTCAATCCTAAATGACCTCCAAATAGTTTATGGGTTTCGACTATAATTATATTCTTTTTTTTGGCTTGATTTTATATCTTCCTAGTTTTGAAATATGATTACTAAATTTAAAGGAATAATATAACTCATATAAAATTTTAATCATAAAATAATATTTTCAGAGGTGTTATTTAAACAATATATTTATGCACTGATATATATAATTGATTATAAAAAACAATAGTATATTAATAAAATTAAAAGACTCATTTTAATTAAAATAACAACTTATATTTTTGATAAATTTTGAAAAAAGAAAAAATAACATTTGTCATACCTACTAAAAATAGAACAAATTATTTGGTAAAATTAATTCGTAATTGTGAAAAAATATTTACAAATCTTAATTATGAATATTTAATAATTGACGCAAGTAATAATTTGTTTCATAATTTGAACTTAAGGTTAAAAAAAGAGCACAAAAATATCAGAATATTCCGTCAAAAATCTAAAGGTATTCAATTAGGGTGTTTTGAAAGTATTTCAAAAGTAAAAACAAAATATGTAGTTTTTTTATATGATGATGATGAATTGAGCAATTATATTTCAAAAATTTATTTATCTAATAACTTAAATAAAAATATTTTTTCATTTGGATATGGAATAGTTAAACCTTTGAATGAAAAAATTAAATTTTATAAATTAAAAGAAAACAAAGTTAATAAAAATATTATTTTATCTGGGTATTTTGGGATTAATATTAATAACTTTATAAAAACAAATTTTAAAAATAAAATTTTACTTCCACTCAGTCCAATTTGTACGACCTACAGTTTATCATTTCTTAAAAAATGGAGAAAAACAATTTTAAGTTTTGTTTATAAAAATCCTTTTAGATATTATTTTTTTTTAAAAAAAGAAGTTGGTCCTGATTTATTGATATATTTAATATCGATTCATGAGTCAAAAAAAGTTGTAAAACTTTTTACACCATATTCTGCAAAGTTTTCTAGTCACGATCAATCGATAAGTATCATTTATGGATCAAATTTTTTGAGAATTGGATATTGGTTATCAAAAGTTTGCTTCTTTTCAACATATCATTTCGCAGATAATAATTTAAAAAATAAAATGTACACATTTTTAATTACTTCTGGGTTATTTTTGTTAATAACAAATATTTTTAATTTTTATTATTTTAAAAATATTTTTTTAGAAATACAAAAGATAATTAAAAAAAAAGGAAATAAATTTATTTTCTCATATTCAATTAATTTGTTAATAAATAGAATACTTAAATAAATGATTGTTAATTTTATTAATTATTTAAAAGATTTAATTGGACCATTTTATTATAAGCTCGATCCAAAAATATTTGGAAGGGGATATGAAAGATACAAGATTGATTTAATTAAAAAATCAATAAATAACATTCAAGTTGATCCAATTACATATATTGATGAAAGACTAATAGAAATTCCATGGACACTTAAAAAATTATCTAGATTAAATGGAAAATTATTAGATGCTGGGTCTACACTTAATTTTGAATATATAATAAAAAAGTTATCAAAAAATTTTAAGATTTATATACAAACACTTTATCCAGAAAAAAAAAATTATCCTAATTTGGGTGTTAAATATTTCTATAAAGATCTACTTTACTTAGACTTTAAAAAAAACTATTTTGATGTTGTTACTTGTATTTCAACATTAGAACATATTGGCTTTGATAATTCTAATTATAATTATTCAACTTCAAAAATAATTGACAAAAAAGTGAGTAACAAGCATATAAAAGTTTTCAAAAATTTGTTTAAAGTTTTAAAACCAAATGGCAAGCTTTTGATAACAGTTCCATACGGAATGAGAGGAAATTATATAAATTTACAACAATTTGATAGGCTTGAATTAAATAGAATGTTTAAAAGCTGTAAAATTAAAAAATTGAATATTGAATATTACTTGATTAAAAACAATAGATGGAAAAAAGTCAAAATGCAAAATTGTAAAAATATAGAACCAAAAACTTTAGATAATGAAAAAACAAGAATAGTTTTATCTTCAAATTCTATCGCATTAATAGAGATAACTAAATAATGAGTAATAATTTTAGACAAATTAATAGCTGTAGAATTTCATCTGACAAAAAATTAAAAAAAATAATTAATTTTGGAAATATTAATTTAACAGGTGTTTTCCCGAAATCAAAAAAGAAAAAAATATTATCTACACCGTTGCAGTTAGTTTATTCGAAAAAATCTAAATTACTTCAATTAAAACATAATTATAACAATCAAAATCTATTTGGTTCAAATTATGGATATAGATCAGGACTAAATAAAACAATGGTAGCACATTTAAAAAAAAAATATTTAAAACTCACATCTAGGTTAAAATTAAAACCTAATGATAACGTTTTAGATATAGGTAGTAATGATGGAACTTTTTTAAATTTTTTCTCAAAAAAAATTAATAAATTTGGATGTGATCCAACCGCAAAAAAATTTAAAAAATATTACTCTAAAGACATAAAAATTATTCCTAAACTATTTGATAGCAAAAATATTAATAATTTGAAAAATAAAAAATTTAAAATTATTACCTCCGTAGCAATGTTTTATGATTTAAATAACCCATTACAATTTTGTAAAAATGTAGAGAGTGTTATTCACAAAAATGGAATATTTCATGTAGAAATAGCATATTTACCTGATATTATTTCTAAATTATCGTTCGATACCTTTTGCCAAGAACATTTAACTTATTATAGCTATCATTCTTTTAAATATTTAATAAAACAAACTAATTTTAAAATTATAGATTTTAATAGAAATTCAATAAATGGTGGAAGTATAAATTTTGATTTAGTTCTAAAAAATTCTAAATATAAACCAAATTTTAAAAAAATAAATAAATTGGAATTATTTGAAAAAAAAATTGGAATAACAAAATATAAAACCTACATCGAATTTGCAAAAAATATTAAAAATTCTATTCAAAAAATCGGAAATGTTTTTAAAAAATTGAAGGGACATAAAATCTATGGTTTTGGAGCATCAACAAAAGGAAATGTTACACTTCAACTTTGTGGGATAAATAACAAAACAATGCAAGGCATATATGATATTAATAAAGACAAATTTGGTTCATATACACCAGGTTCACAAATTTTTATTAAAAATGAACAAGAAATTTATAAGGACAAACCTGATTATATTGTATTTTTAATTTGGCACTTTAAAAAAACCATTAAGGAAAAATTTAAAAAATTTAAATTAAGTAAAACAAGATATATATGGTTATTTCCAAAGATAATTATTAAAAAAAATATTTAGATGGGTTTTTATAAACAATTTTTTAATCTTTTAAATTTAAAACAGAAGATTAAATTTATTACTTTAATATTTTTATCAATAATAATATTATTTCTTGAGCTTTTAAGCATAGGATTAATAATACCTTTAATTACCCTTATCTTAGAACCTGAAAAGTTTATAACGAATCTAAATTTGAAAAATTTAGATTATATAGAACCAATTAAATATTATTTGAATTCTGAAAATTTTATTTTCTATTTTTTTTTATTTTTTATATTTTTATTTGTAGTAAAAAACGCTCTAATCCTATATAATTTTTACAAACAGTATGAATTCATTGAAAATATTGAAATAAATTTTTCAATATCAATTTTTAAAAACTATTTATCTCAAAAATATCCTTTTTTTTATACAACTAAAACATCATCTTTAATCACAAAACTTACAGCAGACTTTCACAATTTTACAATTGGTTTCATAGGACAGATAGTAACAATTGCATCAGAAACATTAATTGTATTTGGATTTATCTTTTTAATTTTTTATCTTAATTTATATAAAGTTGGAGCGGTTTTTCTTGTATTTTTTCTTATAGGTCTAGTTGTTATGAAAGTGATAGGATCATTATCAGCCAAATGGGGCAAGGATAGAACTGATTTTGATCATTTGAAAATCAATTTATTAAACGACACGTTTCAAAATATCAAAAGTGTAATAATTGATAACAAAAAAGATGATATAGTAAATAGATTTTCAATTTATGTTAAAAAACTTGCCTCAATAAATAAGAAATTATTTACTTCTAAAGCATTTCCCAGATCAGTTTTTGAAATTATTGGAATTGTATCTTTAAGTTCCGCTATAATTTTCATGATTTATTTGAATTATGATAAAACATACATTTTAACTACTGCTGGTTTTTTCGTTGCAGTTGCATATAGGGTATTACCATCCTTTCAAAAAATTATTTATTGTTATCAAACAATAAATTTTTCAAAAGTAGTTTTAAACTCAATTGAGAGAGATATTGCATTACAAAAATCAATAGTAAATACTAAAGAAAAATTAGAATTTAAACAAACTATAAAATTAAAAAATATACTTTTTAAATATGATGATCGTAAAAACTTAGTTTTAAATAATTTAAACTTAAAAATTCAAAAAGGAAAGTCAGTTGGAATTTATGGAGATAGTGGGTCTGGAAAAAGTACTTTAGTAGATATTTTATCATGCCTTAATGAGCCAGATGAAGGTCAAATCTTAGTGGACGATGTTTCTATAAATAACAATATTTTAGTAAGGAAATGGCAAAATCAAATTGCTTATGTAAGTCAAAATACTTTACTTTATGATGATACAATAGCTAATAATATAGCTTTACTTGAAGCTGAAAGTAAAAATAATTCCAACGAGATATGGGAAGTTATTGAAAAAGTTCAGCTCTCAAATTTTATAAAAACTCTACCAGGACTATTAAATACAAAAGTTGGGGAAATGGGATCTAAATTGTCTGGAGGACAAATCAAAAGAATTGGAATTGCCAGGGCATTATTTAAAAAGCCTAAATTATTAATTTTGGATGAGGCTACCAATGCTTTAGACAAAGAAACAGAGGGAAAAATTTTAGATATGGTTTTTAATTTAAGTAAAGATATTACAATAGTTATGATCACTCATGACATGCAACTGTTAAAAAATGTCGATATTATTCTTAAATTAGAAAATGGAAAAATTGTTGAAAAATAATGATCATTATTAATAATAAAATTTATAATTATATTGTATTCTCTATTATATTACTTTTTCCATTATTTTATGTAATTGGTTCATTATTTTTAAATCTGCTTGTAGTTTTAACGATCTTAATGACTATATTGTCGTACAATAAAGAAAATAAAGAGCATCTATTTTTATTTTTAAAAAAATATAAATATTTTATTTTGACTTTTTTAACATTAGTAGCAATTAATGTTATTAATTCTCAAATAAAAAATTACTCAACAATAAAAGTTATATCCTATTTGAGATTTTTTATATTTCCTTTGTGCTATATTTTTCTTATTTCCAAATTATCAAACAAATCATTAAAACAAATAACTTATTTTTATTTTTTTTAATTTCATTTGTTATAGTTGACTCATTAATTCAACTTATTTTTGGAAAAGATATTTTTGGTTTTCCATATTTTGAACCATATAAAAGAATAACAGGTCCCTTTGGAGACGAGATGATTGTTGGATTTTTTCTTTTAAATATTGGTGTTTTAACTGTTTCATTTTTAAATTATTTTAATTTGATTAAAATTAAAACTAACTTTTATATACTTGTAATTTTATCGATTTCTATTCTTTTAACTGGTGAAAGATCTTCATTTATAAGTTTTTTAATTTTTTTATTCTTTCTTTTTATTTTTTCTAATCATAAAAAAATTATTATTTTAACATCATTTGTTGTAGTTATTTTATCTTTAATTTTAATTAAAAGTTTGAGTTTTTTAGATAATAAATATCCAATTTATAAATTGTTAGATGTTCCTGTGGCAGTTGATGAAAACAAAAAAAATTCAAATTCTATTAATTCAATAGAGAAGAATTCTAATACAGGAAGTTTAAACAATTATATTCCAATTTATAAATGGACGGGACACTTTGAGCGGTCCTTTGAGATAATTGAAAAACACTATTTATTTGGCTCAGGATTTAGAACTTATAGATATATATGTTTTGAATATCAAAAAAAATATTATCAAAGTAAAAATATTCATAAATGCAGCATTCATCCTCATAATTTTCATTTAGAAATACTTTCTGATAATGGAATACTTGGTTATTTAGCTTTTGTAGTTTTTATTGTTTATATTATTTTTAAAATCTATAAGAAAAATAATAATAACAATTTTGGAATATCAATTATATTTTGCTTGATCTTATCTTTTATTTTTCCTTTAAAGACAACTGGAAGTATTTTTACAACTAATTTTGCATTTATCTTTTGGTATTTAGTAGCGAACTACCTATTTTTATTAAAAAAAACAAAAAATATTTCTTAAGTTACTTTTTTACAAATGATAATTTTTTTATAATAAAAGAATAAATTATGATAGTTGCAATAATTAAAAACAAAAGTAAGTCCTCCTCAATAATATAAAAAATTATAGGAATTACTATAAGAGATAAATATATTATAAGAGTTTTTTTTAAGCTAAAACGCTCTAAAAGTTTATGATGAAGGTGATTTTGATCACCAATTAAAGGGTTTTTTTTACTTTTAATTCTAAAAAAAAATAATCTAATCAAATCGATGCCTGGTATTAAAAATAACAAAAGAATTTCTTCAACATAGAATGTATATGGATTGTTTAGGTTTTCTTTAATAATTATTATACCGACCATACTTGAAATTATATAATTCCCACTATCTCCTAAAAAAGATATATTTTTAAAATTTAAAAATATAAAAAATACCAAAAAAATAATAAATATAAGTGTAGAATTAACTAAAATAGGTATTTTAAAAATTAGATATAAAAGCCATATCAATCCAACGAAAGAAGCAAGCGTATTTATTCCATCTATAAAATTAAAAGCGTGAAGTAAAACTATCATACAAAAAATAGAGAAAAAATAAATTATAAAAAAATTCTCAGGAAATAAATAAACACCCAAATACTTAAAATTTAATGTTTTTATCAGGTATTCACTTTCAGTAAAAAAAATAGTTATTATTACTGAGCAAATAATGAGTCTTAAAATTGCAGAAATATTAAAAATATCATCTATTAAGGCAAATATAAAAATCACAGATACAAATATAATTGATATTGGGTCTAAAAAAATATTTTCCTCATAACTATAATAAGCGTACAAAAAGTTTATGGTTAAACCAATAAAAAGCAATATACCCCCAACCGTTGGAACTTGATTATTTTTATCAACTAGAGAAATACTTTTTCCTAATTTAAAACTAAATTTGTAAAAAAACAAAAATATTAGTATTGAAAAAAATCCAAAAAAAAGATCTGTCATATAAACTGATTTATTTTAAAATATTTTTAAAAAATAAGTTTTCAATATTATATAAGGTAAGCATATAATTGAATAGCATAGTCTTGATATATTTAAATTAAATTTATTTGATATAAAACCAGTGCTTTTTTCATAAAGATCTTTATTTGATGAAATTTGATTTTCATGAGTTCTAAAATATCCTATTTTAATAAAAAATGTATTAAGTTTTTCAAATTTTGCGAATTTTTTCCAAAGAAAATAATCACTTGCGAAATTTTTTTTTGTAACTAACCCACCAGATTTATTATATAGAGATTTTTTAAAGCAAACTGACTCCTGTTGAATATATCCCCAAAATTTTTTATGAGCCAAACCTTTTAAAATTTTTTTTTGAGGATAAGCATAAGGTATGAAAGAAAATTTAATATTATTTTTTATGTAACCGCATCTTCCATTAATCCAATTTATTTTAGGATTTTTTAAAAATATTTCTGAAACACTTTTAGTTGCACTTTTATCTAATAGATCACCAGAGTTTATCCATAAAATTATTTTTCCTTTGCTTTTTTTTATACCCTTATCAACTGCATGAAAATTACCTTTGTCTTTTTTTGACTCAAAGAAATCAATTTTTTTTTTATATTTTTTAATAATTTTTAAAGAATTATCTTTTGATTTTCCATCAATTATAATGAATTCAAAGTTTTTATATGATTGATTAATTACAGATTGAATTGTACTTTCCAAATATTTATCATTGTTATAATTTGGAGTAATTATTGAAATTAAAGGTTTTTTTTTCACAAAATATCCTGATTTTTTAAAGTTTAGGTTATAATTACAATATAATTAGATTAAAAAAAAATAAAAAAAATGATTTCATTAATTTTATATTTTACAACATTAGTTTTAATTATATTTTGTTCTGGTCTAGTTTTTTCTTATTTTCTAGTAGGAAAAAATGTTTCAAAGTATGATTTTTTCGAAATCAGTCTTCTTGGTATTATTTCTCATACGTTTCTTACTTTGTTAATTCATTTATTTTTGCCTTTAGATGAATATACAAATTTTATATTCTCTTTAATTTTAGTCTCAATTGCTTTGTTTATTTTTAAAAAAGAAATAATTAACAAAATTAATTTAGAGAAAATCCCTATAATAATTTCTTTCGTAATTGTTTTTATTATGACAATTAAATACAAATTAAATGAAGATTACGGTCTATATCATTTACCTTACATAGTAAATTTTATTTCAGAAAAAGTTGTTTTTGGTTTGTCAAATTTACAACCACAGTTTGCTTGGAACTCAACATGGTTAAATTTTTCAGCAACACTAAATTTACCCTTAATGAATTTGAGAGGAACACAGCTATCAAATTCTATACTTTATTTTTTATTCTTAGGATTAGTTTTAAATAGAATATTTGATAAAAATGAAAAAAATCAATTAAGCTATTTCTTCTTAGTATCATTGCTATTTTATATTGTTATCAAATATTCAAGAATTTCAGAACATGGTTTTGATTTACCAGCTAATCTATTTTTATTAATTTCTGTTTACTTCTTTATAAGATTATTCGAAAAAAATTCAAATTTTGACAAAGATTTATCCCTTTTTTTTATTTTTGCAATTTTTTCAATAACCATAAAGCTTAATACAATAGTAATTTTAATTAATTTATTCTTATTATTTTTATTTTTAGCCAAAAAAAAATATCAATTTACAAAAGTTTATAAGGTAATTGCATTTGTATCAGTTTTCATATTATTGTGGTTTGTACAACAGTTTATATATTCATCCTGTTTTATTCCTTTTCTTGAAATTACATGTATAAAATCAACAGAGTGGTTTAATCCTAGTTTAATTGAGTCACTTAAGTCGTTAACTGGATCGGTAAATAAATCCTATTGGCAGTATAAAGGTGATTTGTCAGAAGAAGAATTTGTAAAAAATTTTAATTGGTTAACTACATGGTTTAATAGAAATAAAATTGAAATTGCAGAAAATTTATTAGCAATTCTTTTACCATTAACTATTTTAATTATTATTAATCTTAATAATTTAAAAAAAAATACTATTAAAAAATTAAAATATAATAAAATATTAAATTTATATCTACTAATTTTAATTTCCTCGGGATTATTGCTTTGGTTTTTTAAATCACCTGTTTATAGGTTTGGTATGCCATATATTTTTACAAGCATTTTTTTCTTAATTTTTAAAATATTAAAATATTATTCAAACAGTTTTGAAATTAATAATAAAATATTATATGTTTTGATTTTATCAATTATGTTTAATCTAGGTAAAAATATTTCTCGAATAATTGATAGTGATTTTAATGAAAATGTATGGCCAAAAATGATTAATGTAGAATATTCTACAAAACAAATTGGAGAGTATTATATAAATTATCCAAATTCAAAAATCAAAAGTACCCAACATAATTTGTGTTGGTCGATTCAATTTATTTGCGATATAAACAAAGGAACAAATATAGAAATCAAAAAAAAAGGTAATTATTTCATAATCATAAAATAAAATTTTTTAAATAATTATTATTTATATTTTTTTTAATTAATTTAACTTGATTAATCTTTCTAAAAATTTTTAGCACTATGCATAAATAGTTATTTTTAAAAAAAATCTTTGATATTTCTAGGTCCTCTTTAAATTTAATATAAAAATTCAATAAATTTGTACTATCACCACCAGATCTCATTAAAGTAATAAAATTATTTATATAAGAGCATTTTAAATTTTTGCTCTGAAATAATTTTAGGATAAAGAAGTAGTCTCCAGATATGTTGAAATTTTCATTATAAATTTCAGGATTTTTTTGAAAGAAATTTTTCTTTAAAAAAACTGAAGTATGAGGTGGTGACCATCCATATTTTAATTTTGTTTTTTTATATGAATTACTAATCCAAACTCTATTTATTTTTGTCAGATTTCTTTTTTCACAAAACAGAATATTTCCATAAACGCAATCTAAATCTTTATTAAATTCTTTTGAAATTATATCTAAAACATTTTCATCGTAAAAAATATCATCAGAGTGAAGAAGCCCAAAAATCTCTCCACTTGCGTATTGGATACCTTTCAATATTGAGCCATATCTATTTTTTGAGGTTTCATCTTTTTTTATAAAGATATTTTTATCTCTTATATCATTTAAAAAACTCTCAGTTTCATCACTTGATTTTGAATATACAATAATTAACTCTTTATTATTGTAATTTTGAAGTTTGAAGGATTTAATACTGTTTTTTAAATAAGGCATTCCATTTTTGACAACAGTTATTATAGATAT
>MDSW01036222.1_pt1 | contig 39266 bp, 34 predicted proteins | sample 811171 | NCBI WGS metagenome assembly MDSW01 (sample SAMN05326641, study PRJNA326480) | marine metagenome | isolation source: seawater | place: Atlantic Ocean: North West | collected 2012 | reverse complement strand
GTAATTTTTTTACACCAAGTTTAATAAATGCGTCACATACTCGTTCAAGTTCTTCTATGCTTAGTAGATCAGACTTTGGCAAAAAAGTCATATTTTCAGACATGCAGTAGAAGCATCGAAAATCACATCTATCTGTTACGGATACCCGAAGGTAGTTAACTGTTCTACCATATGGGTCAATTAAAGAACTCATTTTAGGTAACTATACATTTGTATTTTAATATGTTTATTAGCGCGGGTCATACCATAAGTCCTAAAGTAAAATTAAATTAATTTGTACATTACGCTATAGCTTTTATTGATATCTCAATTTAAGTCAGATGTAACTATATTTTACACATTAGATCTTAAATACAAAAATTTATTATTTAACACTCTATGTCAATTCTTAGCGATTAAACTTCTTGATTAACACAATTAGTCTCTATTTGTTTGATGCTATAGTTTCTTATGTAATCTATAGTTTGTGAGTCTTTAATCTTAAATATTAGTTTGGGTTTTTAACTAGGTCTCTTTTGATGAAAAAATTTAATGTAAAGCCAAATCCTGAGGATCCCAGTCTTACAAGTTATTTAGAGGGCATAGATCATAATGGGGATGCTTTATCTATCCCTGTAGTTGAAGAAAAGCCCTTAACAATTTTTTTAAATAGTCAAGAAATAGTAACGGTTATGACTATTCGCGATCGTCCTAAGCAATTAGCCCTAGGCTATTTAATTAACCAAGGGATGATAAGTGAGGATGATGTCATTTCTTCTATAGATTATGATTCAGAGGTGGAGACTGCCATAGTACGCACTACTAATCCTACAGATCATGAGGATTTATTACGCCGAAAAACTCTAACTTCTGGATGTGCACAGGGTACGATGTTTGGTGACTTAATGGAAAAATTTGACGATATCATATTAGATTCTAACGCAATAATTAAAACAAGCTGGATTTATTCGTTAAGTAAGCAAATAAATCTTCAGCCAAGCTTATATCTAAAAGCCGGGGCAATTCATGGATGCGTACTTTGTGAAGCCGATCGACCTTTAGTATATATGGAAGATGTAGGTAGGCATAATGCCATAGATAAAATTGCAGGTTATATGCATTGTGAGAAGCTTCTTCCTGAAGGTAAACTTTTCTATACTACAGGTCGTCTTACAAGTGAGATGATAATTAAGACAGTGCAAATGGGTATACCTATCTTAATTTCTAGGTCAGGCTTTTCTGCTTGGGGGGTCGAGCTTGCTCGTAAAGCTGGCTTGACTGTAATAGGTCGTGCAAGAGGGGCACGTTTTATAGCACTTTCAGGTACGGAAAGAATAGTATTTGATAAAGATGCAAAATCAATAGTGGAAGAAGAGCGTCACCATCAGAGAAAGGGTAGTGTTGATGGTAAATAAAAAAGCTTATTCGCATAGTTTTTAATTATGCAAAAAAATACTTTTCAAAGAACTTATGGAATTGAAATTAAAAATGATCAGAGATGATATTCTTGCTGTTTTACTAGCTGGAGGAAAGTCAAGACGTATGGGAGGTGGTGATAAAAGCTTGCAAAAACTTGCAGGTGAGCCATTACTTTCTCACGTAATCAACCGAATTAAACCTCAGACCAATTGTATGATCATTAATGCTAACGGAAATCCCAAGAGATTTGCTAGTTTTGGTCTTGAAGTAGTCAATGATGTTGTGCCTGGGCAGCAAGGACCTTTGGCAGGGGTATTAACAGGACTTGAATGGGCTATAGAAAATAAGCCTAATATTCAGTGGGTTCTAAGTGTACCAACAGATGCTCCTTTTTTACCCTTTGACCTGGTAGATCGTCTTTTTTTGGCAATTTGTTCTGCTGAAAGTTTGGTGGACAGTAATGCTTTAGGCCAACAAGAAAGCAATTCTGTTGTAGGGGCTTGCGCATTATCAGGTGGACGACGCCATCCAGTAGTAGCTCTATGGCCGCTATCTTGGAGGGATCAACTCTGGGACGCACTAGTTTCTCAGGGGATAAAAAAAATTGAGGATTTTACTCATTCACAAGCATTGGAAGTTGCAGAGTTTTCAAGTGATCCTATAGACCCATTCACTAATATCAATACTTTGCCGGATCTTAATTTGGCAGAGGAATTATTAGAAGCGAATAGAATGCTTAATGATTTAGAACCTAAATAATAAATTATAGGCTCTTTGTATTTATATTAAGCCCAAGCAGTCAAATAGACCTATATGACTAATATATTTTAGAATTCATAATTAGATTACTCGGCTGCTGGTAATTCTAAGAGATTTACTTGAGCCGCACAAAATTTAAACTCAGGAATTTTCCCAAAGGGATCGAGCACTGGATTTGTAAGCATATTTGCCGGTGATTCTGCATAGCAGAAAGGAACAAAGATGACTCCGTTTGGCACTCCAGAATCAGCACGAGCTGTAACTACAATTTCGCCCCTGCGTGTTGAAACTACTATGTCATCGCCAGGAGATATTCCTCGCTTTTCAAGGTCTAGTGGAGCCATGCAGCCAACTGCTTCAGGTTCAAGGTCATCTAATACACTTGCTCGTCTTGTCATTGCTCCGGTATGCCAGTGTTCTAATTGCCTACCAGTTGTCAGTATCATTGGGTAATCTAAATCAGGCATCTCATCTGGTGGAATTATGCTGGCAGGAACAAATTTCCCACGTTTCGTAGATGTTGGAAAACCATTGCCAAAAATAATATCGTGACCAGGTTCATCAATTGCATCGCAAGGATATGTAACTGCATTTTCTGATTCTAAGCGTTCCCAAGTAATGTTATCAAGTGATTCCATGCAATTCTTCATCTCAGAAAAAATATCACTAGGGTGATTATAATCCCAGTTAAGACCCAGTCTTTTGGCTACTTCTTGCAAAATCCACCAGTCAGGCTTAGCTTCGCCAGGCGCATCAAGAGCTTTGCGTCCTATCTGAATTTGTCGATTAGAGTTTGTCACTGTACCGTCTTTTTCTGGCCAAGCTGTAGCAGGGAATATAACGTCCGCGAACATAGCTGTTTCAGTTAAGAAAATTTCTTGAACAACTATATGGTCTATTTTTGCCATAGCCTCACGAACATGACTAGAGTTTGGGTCAGACATGGCAGGGTTTTCACCCATAATGTACATACCTTTAATAGTTCCTTCGTGAGCGCAGTCCATTATTTCAACAACGGTTAAACCTTTTTCAGGGTTAAGTGGTTTTTCCCAAAATTTACTAAAGAAAGAATGATTTGTTGGATCTAATACTGGCTTATAATCAGGATACATCATTGGTATAAGACCCGCATCAGATGCTCCCTGAACGTTGTTTTGCCCCCGAAGAGGGTGGAGTCCTGTACCTGGTCGACCTACTTGTCCTGTCATAAGAGCTAGTGAAATCAAGCAGCGTGCATTGTCAGTCCCATGAACATGTTGGCTTACACCCATACCCCAGAATATTATTCCAGCAGAAGCTTTAGCATAAAGGCGTGCAACTATTCTGATGGTATCAGGTTTAACCCCGCAAACATCGGCCATGATATCTGGGTTATAATTAGCTAGGTGTAATCGCATTTTCTCAAAGCCCTCTGTATGGGCTTGGATATATTTACTATCACATAGGTTTTCTTCAACAATGACATGCATCATAGCATTTAATAGAGCTACATCAGTTCCTGGCTTAAACTGTAAAAAATGTGTTGCATGTCTAGAAAGAGCCGAACCTCGAGGGTCTAAAATAATAAGTTTTGTTCCACGCTTAACAGCGTTTTTCATGAATGTTGCAGCCACTGGGTGATTCGTAGTTGGTTGGGCACCAATTATGATAATTACATCAGCGTTTTCTGCTTCGTTGAAGCTAGCAGTGACTGCTCCTGACCCAATGCATTCTAGTAGTGCTGCTACAGATGATGCGTGGCATAACCTGGTACAATGATCAACATTATTAGTACCAAACCCTGCTCGAATTAACTTTTGGAAAAGGTATGCTTCTTCATTCGATCCTTTAGCTGAACCAAAGCCTGCAAGAGCGTTTGCACCAGATAACTTCCTGATTTTTAATATTCCTTCAGCGGCTTTATCTAAAGCCTCTTCCCAGCTTGCCTCACGAAAGTGAGTATAAGGGTTAGATGGATCTATATGCATATCTTTATGTTTTGGTGGAGCATCTTTACGGCGAATTAGGGGTTTTGTGAGTCGCTCTGGATGACTTGCATAGTCAAAGCCGAATCTTCCTTTTACGCAAAGTCTTCCAGAATTTGCTATTCCTTCACGCCCATCAACCCATAAAATTTTATTATCTTTTATATTGTATTTAATTTGGCATCCTACACCACAGTATGGGCAGACGCTATCTACCTGTGTATCTGGTTCAATTTTGCCTACCTCATTTGCGGGCATAAGAGCTCCTGTAGGACAAGCTTGAACACATTCACCGCAAGCAACACAGCTTGACTCACCCATTGGGTCTGCAAAGTCAAAAACTATTTCATTTCTTGCTCCACGACCTGCCATTCCAATTACATCATTGACTTGAACTTCCCGGCAGGCTCTTACACATCGTGTGCAATGTATACAGGCGTCTAAATTGACAGCCATAGCTGAATGACTTAGGTCTGGGGTTGGACTGTTTTGGCGGGCTTCAAACCTACTTTCAGTTTGTTGCATTTTACCTGCCCAGTCCCAGAGTTCGGACTTTGGATCATGAGAATCTTTTTGAGAAGGCTGGTCAGAAATTAAAAGCTCCATTACCATTTCTCGTGAGGATTTTGCCCGGTCACTTGAAGTTTTTATGACCATTCCATCAGATGGTTTTCGAATACATGATGCAGCTAAGACTCTTTCACCTTCTATCTCAACCATACAAATTCTACAATTTCCATCAGGTCTATAACCAGAACCTTCAGTATAGCATAAGTGTGGAATTTCTATTCCATTACGCTTTGCCACTTGCCATATTGTTTCCTCGGGCTGAGCTTCTAATTTTATACCGTCTATAAGAAATTTAATAGCTTTAGTCATGTCAATTCCTTGGGAAAGTATTTAATTATGGACTTAATAGGGTTTGGAGCAGCCTGCCCCAGACCACAAATAGATGCATCTGCCATAGCTGTACACAATTCTTCGAGTAATTGTGTATTCCAAGAACCTTTACTCATTATGTTACATGCTTTTTCTGTCCCAACTCGGCATGGTGTACATTGTCCGCAGCTTTCATCTTCAAAAAACCTTGTTAGGTTTAGAACTGCAGCTTTAAGATCATCCTTATCAGATAATATAATTACTGCAGCTGAGCCAATGAAGCTCCCGTATTCTTCTAGAGTGCCAAAATCAAGGGGAATATCCCCCATAGATGCAGGGAGGATTCCTCCTGATGCTCCACCTGGCAAGTATGCATAAAATTTATGACCCTCATCCATGCCTTCACAGTATTCATCTATAAGTTGGGTAACAGTTATTCCTGCCGGGGCAAGCTTCATTCCTGGTTTTTTTACCCGTCCAGATACAGAGAAGCTTCTAAGTCCCTTACGGTCATTACGTCCTTGTTTGGCAAACCAGTCTGCTCCTCGCTCGCATATTTCTCTTACCCAATATAGAGTTTCCACATTATTTATAAGCGTGGGGCGACCAAATAGACCAACTTGAGATGGAAAGGGGGGCTTGTGCCGAGGTTCACCGCGTTTGCCCTCTATACTTTCTAACATTGCTGACTCTTCTCCGCATATGTATGCGCCTGCTCCACGTCGTAAATGAATATTAGGTAAATTTTTAAGACCAAGTTTTTTAAGCTGTGATAGCTCAGTATTTAGTATTTGCCGTATATGGGGGTATTCATCTCGTAAATAAAAATATACATCTGTTGCTTGGATAGCCCAAGCGCCTATTAACATACCTTCAATAGTTCGGTGTGGGTCAGTTTCAAGATAAACGCGGTCCTTGATAGTTCCAGGTTCTCCCTCATCAGCATTTACCGCCATTAGTCTCGGTTCAGGCTCTAAACTTACAAATTTCCATTTACGCCCAGTTGGAAATCCTGCCCCGCCCAAACCTCTTAATGAGCTATTTTCTAAGATTGTTATAATGTCCTCAGGGGAATGAGTGCCGTTATGACACTCAGTAAGTAGATTATATCCACCCTCATCTATGTAGGTTTTGAGTTTTTTATATGGTGGTATATGTGGTTCAAATTCTCCTGAATTGATAGTAGTTCTAATAGCTTTAGGGTTAGCGTTTACAACGTGTTTATGTCCCACCTCTGCTACAGGAGCAGTCTCACATCGTCCCATACATGGCGCCGGGATTACTCTTATTGATTCACCTAAGCAAGATTTGAGTTCTCCAATTAGGTTTTTGGATCCCATCATTTCGCATGTGAGGCTATCGCATACTCTGATAGTAATTGGGGGTGGGGCATTTTCGCCTTCCTTGACTACATCAAAATGTGCATAGAAAGTTGCTACTTCGTATACTTCAGACATTGAAAGTTGCATCTCTTGCGCAAGCGCAGCCAAGTGCAAGCTTGATAAATGACCATATTTATCTTGGATGAGGTGCAAAAATTCGATAAGTAAATCACGGCTTCTAGGGCTATTACCTAATAAATTCCTAATTTCATTCAGGGCTGAGGTTAAAACTTGTCTTCCTTTACCCTGATGACGCGTGCGACGTCCTGATCGTCCAGGGTGATCCCGGCGGAATGCATCCTTGGAACCTCTGGCCATTTTTTTCCCCTTATTTTACTACCCCGTCTGATGCTCACAGATTGAATCTTTTTAACATAGTAAAATGTTTGCATCGGATTACGAATAAGCATACATATACTTTTTAATTTGTAAAATTTATCAAAATAATTATATGATTGAAATTATCTATCAATAAGCCGTTTGAAAAATTCATCTCTTCCTAATTTTTTAATAATCCCTAACATTGCTTTCGCTGTAGGTGGTTGAGGTTCACGGTCTGAAATAATTGCTCCAACCTTATAGACGATATTTGGCTCAATAAGCTTAATTAAAGATAAGCCTGCAGGAAGAATAGACCCAAGTGCAATATGGCGAGGTACTACAGCAGACCAATAGCCTGTAGTAACATGAGGGATTAAGCTAGCCATAGAATTTGTCTCGAATGATGGTTTTGCTACCACACCAGCTTTAGCAAACGCTGTATCTATTATTCTACGGTTTTGCATATCTTTACTCAACAAACCCAAAGGAATTGAAACTGCTTCTTTCCAACTAATAGTTTTTTGTCCTAAGAATGGAGATGTATTTGCAACTAATAGAGAATATGACTCATTATAGAGGTGGGTACTTATGACCCTTTTTAGTGGTTCATTATCGAGGTAGGTAATGCCCATATCGATTTCAAAATTATCCAAAGCTTTTTGAATTTCTGAAGAGCTCATTGAACTTACGTTAATGAAAACTGAAGGTGAGGATTCATAGAAAGGTGCTGTAAGATAGGGTAAAATTGATAAAGCGGTTGGAATAGCTCCTAGCCGAAGGCGTCCTGTTAAAATTTTACTTAATTTACTTACTTCTTGGCGCATTGCGTCTGTATCTGCAATTATTCGCTCTGACCACTCGAGTACCTTTTTGCCTTCTGGTGTAAACCCTTGAAATTTTTGACCTCGCCGAACTAATGGCACATTAAACTCAGTTTCAAGTTGCTTTATTGCAGATGATAATGTCGGCTGAGAGATATTGCACACTTCTGCCGCACGACCAAAATGGCACTCTTTTGAGAGGGCTATGAAATATTTTAAACTTTTAGGTGTCATTAAAAATATTCTTAAATAAATAATCTATTAATATAAGCCTCTCATGACGTAATTACTAAGTCACGGTCTTTAGTATAATGTATATTACGAATCATTTTTTAAATATTTTTCACAATTTTGTGTGTAAAGGGGGGGTAACTAATAGCATAATTATAAAATTTTTAATTTTCTCCAATTCTGAGCATGTTTCTAAATAATTGTTTTTAAACAAAATTATTGGATAAAATAAAGATAATTTATAGTTTTTAGTTCCCTGCTTGCAGCATTCGCAATGGATTCTTATACTCCGCGCCCTCAATACTCAGAGAATATAAATAGGTAAGTCCAGTGGCGCGCAAAAAAGTTAAAGTTCCCAAGAATTACAGACCTGAAAATAGTGAAAAGTTTATGAATCCAACAATGCGAGAGTATTTTCGTCTTAAATTACTCTCATGGAGAGACGATATCCTTGGTGAGACCGGAGAAACTCTTGAGAAACTTCGCAGTGATAACTCACCTGAGGCAGATTTGGCAGATCGTGCAGCCGTTGAAACCGAAAGGGCTGTTGAATTGAGGACAAGAGATCGTGCCCGTAAACTTATCTCAAAGATTGATGAGGCTTTAATTCGTATTCACGATGGCTCTTATGGGTATTGTGAAGAGACAGAAGAGCCGATTAGTATTAAACGTTTAGAAGCTAGACCTATAGCAACATTAAGTATAGAAGCTCAAGAACAACATGAGAGGTATGAGCGCACACATCGTGATGATTGAATCCCAGTCAAAAAGTTTATTCAATTATAAAGGACTGCCATAGTTTTTAATTTCAACAAAAATCTCAACACTTACTTAAATAATTAGAAATATTACTAATTGGTGAAATGTTTTTCAGCTATGATATCTATCTCGATATTTACATTGTTATCTACTATTGAAGTATCCCCCCATTCACCTTGACCTACTCCAAATGACTTTCGTTTAACGGTTAAAATTCCGTTAACGTGCGCTTGATTTAATTTTTTATTTTTATCCAAATCTTTAGTTGGTAATATATTAAAATTAAACTCGACAAGCTGTTTTACTCCACGCAAAGTCAGTATTCCAGATGCTATGTATTCAAAGTTTTCAGAATCTTTCTGGAACTTTATATCTGTGCTTTCAAAAATTGCCTGAGGGTATAGGTTAACATTAAACCAAGCCTCTGATTTTAATACATCCGCAAGAATTGCATATGCAGTCTTAACGCTTTCCAGTTCTAATGTGATTAGCACATAACTTTCTTCAAGGGTGTTTTTATCAAATATAATTTTTGCGTCAAAACTTGAAAATGTTCCACTAGTTGGGACACCCATCTGTTTTCCTGTAAATTTAATCTGACTTGCTGAAGATAATAATGCCCATTGGTTTCTTTCAAGCTTACCGTTAGCTATAGCGGTGCTTCCAAGGATAGAGAATTGTATTAGTATGATAATAACCAGGGTAGCCTTATTGAATGTCATTTTGAATTGACCCTAACTATAGGTAGTATTCTGTGAAGTATAATATCTCTTTTATAAAAATGATGGTACATAGCGGCCAATATATGGATTAATATTAGGCTTAGCATAGCTATACCAATAGCAAAGTGGATGTTTAGAAATACTAATCTTAGCGACTCACTGGATTGTATTAAATCAGGGAGTTGGAATATCTTGAATACCACCACTGGAAAACCTGCAGCAGATGACATTAGCCAGCCAGTTATTGGTAGTGCAAATAAAAAAGTATATAATAGATAGTGAACTAGACGAGCAGCTATCTTTTGAGCAGGGCTAATAGATTTTGGTGTCTCTGGTTGATGATTAAATATCCTCCAGCTTAGCCTCAGTACAATTAGAACTAGTAATATAAATCCTAAAGACTTGTGCCAAGAATATATTTCTAGTTTGTTAGGGCTTAGGGGCATATTGGTCATAATATAGCCCATTGGGAACATAAATATTACGAAAGCAAAAGTCATCCAGTGAAAAGTAATTGCTATAATACCATAATGTATACGTGTGTTTTTTAACCTCATTTGTATATTTTTATAATTGAAATTACTCATCGCTAATGCCTAATAAATTCTGTCTCAATATTAATAATTACAGTGTTGCCTACAGCAGGTAGCCATGTAGTTAGACCAAAATCTGAACGGTTAAAAGAGCCGGTAGCCGAGAATCCAAGTGTGTCGACTTGTGTTAACGGATTTTTACCACCACCGTTAAAAACTACATTGAGAGTCATGGGGGCAATTTTGTCTTTAATACGAAGTGTTCCTATAACCTTCCCCTGATTTTTGTCAGTTAATTTTATATTATTACTAGTAAAGATTGCTTCTGGAAAACTATCTGAATTAAAAAAAAATGGTCCCCTTAATTGGGCATCTAGTATTTCACTATTAGTATCTATACTTGCGGTTTTAATACTTGCAACAATATTACTATTGCTTAGGTTTTCAGATTCGTAATTTAGGATGGCATTTACAGAGTTAAATCTCCCTATGTAATTTGAGAAGCCAAAATGATTAACTTTAAATATTAACGATGTGTGAGTAGGGTCATTTTTATAATTGCCACTGTTTAGTAGCTCTGATTTGAGTGTAACTTCATGCGTAAGAACTCTAATGGCTGTGCATGAGCAAAGTATAGTTGATACTAGCATGACTGATATAGCTATCTTAGGAAGCTTAAAAACCATAAACTATTTCCCTTTGTATCAATTTTTGAAATTAACTTTCTAAATTGAATGTAAATATCTACTACTTTTAGAATAAGTAATTGAAGAAGGTTTGAATAAAGGAGGTGGATCTAAAAACTTTCAATTGTGTTTTGGTTGTTTGAACCTAGTTATTGCAATATTAACTTATTAATAACTAATTTTCCCATGACCAATTTTCAAATTTTTCTCGTAAAGCAGATTTTTTAAATTTTCCGGCTGATGTTTTTGGGATCTCTTCGATAAATACATAGGCTTCAGGCACCCACCATTTTGCAAACTTTTTCAGAAGCATTTTTTTTAATTCACTTGAATTTACACTTAATCCTTCTTTTAATACTATTGCTGCTAATGGGCGCTCGTCCCATTTAGGGTGAGGAATTGCTACTACAGCTGCTTCACTAATAGATGGATGTCCCATTAGTTCATTTTCTAAATCCACAGAACTGATCCATTCTCCCCCAGATTTTATTAAGTCTTTTGTCCTATCAGCAATTTTTATGAATCCATCATTATCAATAGTTACTACATCTCCTGTCCCAAACCACCCGTCAGCTGACCATTTATCACTCTCAGCTTTATAATAACTAGATGCTACACATGGACCGCGTACCTGAAGTTCTCCCATACTTATACCATCCCAGCTAATTTCTCCTTCCTCATTCATTGCTCTTACTTCAACCATTGGAACAGGAGGTCCTTGCTTTGCTCGCATGCTGAATTTTTTATCTTCACTCCAATTATTCATGTGAGGACGTAGCCGGGATAAGGTTCCTATAGGTGTCATCTCAGTCATACCCCAGGCATGAAAAGTATTAATACCATGAGCAAAAAAACCTCTTATCATGGACTCAGGCATTGCTGAGCCACCAACTAGTGTGCGTAAATTAGGATTCAGTTTCCAACGTGAAGGGGTTTTATCCAGTTCTTGTAATATACCAATCCATATAGTTGGTACCCCCACTGCGACTGTAACTTGTTCTGCACTAGTTAGATCAAGTAAGCTAACTGGGTCCATATGTGGTCCTGGCATGACTATTTTTGCACCAACCATTGCAGCAGCAAAGGGTGTCCCCCAAGCATTTGCATGAAATTGAGGAACAACGGGCATTAATACATCTTGGCACGAATAGGCGCATGTATCTGCAAGACATATGCTGTATGTATGTAGGACTACAGCACGATGCGAATATACTACCCCTTTTGGTTTTCCTGTGGTTCCTGAGGTGTAGCACATAGCGCACGGATCATTTTCTTTAAGTTCAGGAAATTCGAAATCCGCAGATCCAGAATCTAAAAACTCCTCATAACATTCATAACCAGATGGAAGCTTATTACCAGAGCGATTAGCAATGAATACTCGCTCAATTTTTGTATTTTTATGAATTTCTTCAAATATTGGGATTAGTATTTCATCTAGAATAATAAATCGATCTTCTGCATGATTAATTATATAATTAAGATCTGAAGAGTGTAAACGAAAGTTGAGAGTATGAAATACTCCCATAGCACCCGGTACTCCAAAGTATGCCTCTAGGTGCACATAGCTATTCCACATCATAGTTGCTACTCTTTGCCCTGGCTTTAGACCAGCATTTTGCAATGCAGAAGAGAGCTTCTTAGAGCGTATATAGAGTTCTTTATAAGAATATCTATGTAAGGATTTATCAGGCAAGCTAGAAACAACTTCAGTATCTTTGTATAAGCGCCCAGCTCTATTGAGAATTCCGATTAATGTAAGTTGATAATCCATCATTGTAGGTTGAAGAGTCATTTATAGTTATCTCCCTAAATTCTTAAATTTCTTTTAACCAGCATACTGCAAAATATAACGTGATATTTTGGGACCTTGAAAATTTATATTCGAAATCAAACTATAGTTACTAATAGAATAAATTAGGGCTTATATGAGTTAGGATGTAATTTTTTTTCTAAACGAGATGACCAAGCAAGAACAGCTAGGGAAACTATTACAAGTGGTAAGACAGTATAATTCATATTTTGCCATCCAATTAAATTGTGAAGAATTCCAGACAATACAGATGATAAAGCTACTGAGCCAAATACTAGAAAGTCATTTAATCCTTGAACTTTAGCTTTCTCAGAAGGTTTGTAAGTTTCTGTAACTAAAGATGTGCCGCCTATAAATAAAAAATTCCAGCCAATACCTAAAAGAATACTTCCTATCCAAAAATGTGCTAATGATACTCCGGTAACATTTAATATTATACAAAGACCTATAAATAACGCCCCTAATTCCATTATACGATAGGTACCAAATCTACGTATTAGGGCTCCTGTGAAAAATGATGGAGCATACATTCCTACAACGTGCCACTGAATTACTTGGGCCGAATCAATAAATTGAAAATTGCAAGCGGCCATAGCTAAGGGTGTTGAAGTCATCAGCAATGACATAGCTGCGTATCCCGCGGAAGCTCCAATAACGGCAATAATAAATTTTCTTTTTATAGCTATTTCAAACAATGGGCGCCCAGCACTGCGTTTTTCTGCATTACTTGGTTTTGGAATATTTATGAACCTAACCACAAAAATACTTGCTAGAAAGAGGGCGCAAATAGCTACATAGACTCCTGCAAAATTAATTGGTGCAAGCATATCTTTCGACCAATTTGCTAGTAGTGGACCTAATGAGGCAAGTACACCGCCAGCCATGACTAGAGAAATCGCCTGGCTTCGAAATGATTTACTAGCAGTATCGGCTGCTGCAAAACGATAATATTGTCCTACAGCGTTCATAATGCCAATCATAAAGCTCGCTAAACAAAAAAGAACAAAGTTGCCACTAATAATAGAAAAAATTGCTAAACAGGCTCCTAAAAGCCCAATTAATAGACCAACAGTAAATCCATTTTTACGCCCAATTTGCTTCATGAGTAAAGAAACCGGGATAGTGCTAGCCATCATACCAGCGAATTGTGATGCTAATGGAATAGTTGCTAGGGACTTTTCATCAGCAAGCATGTGTCCAATAAGTGCTGATGACGCTACAATCCCCGTTGTACTTGTCATGAATAGAGCTTGGCAAATTGCTAACAAAATAACATCACGACGCCCACTACTTAGTAGGGGAGGTGTGACTTCCAGGTTTTTATTCATATTGTTATGCAGCGTCTAAAACATGTTTAATAATAGACGATGTTAATAATTCAGAAGGTTTCGCCAAAGCTGTAATTATATTAAAATGATGTACTTTCTCAATACCTAGAAATGTATGGTCTGAATCCGAAATTCTACATATCTCAGCATAAGTTCTCGCCTGTGAAATAAAAGCATCAGTTTCAAGTAACCCAACTGAGATTAGCGAGGGTAATTTATTTGTATGAGGCAGTAGAATGGGACTATTTTGTATTGCAGTTTCTTGATTTAATAGTAAATCTTCATTTATAGACGTGCTAACGATAGGCTGTAGATCAAAAACTCCACTTATTGGAGCCAAACTTTTCAAGGTGTTATGAGGTAAGCCTTCTAATTCCCAATTTGTTAACGCCATCATTGCAGCTAGGTGTCCACCTGCTGAATGTCCACTGATATGTATATTAGATTCACTGGCATTAACCCTAGTTGCATTTTTATAAAGCCAACTAATTGCTGTGCGGCATTGTGAAACTATTTGGTCTATACTTACCATTGGTGCTAGCGCGTAATTTATAGAAGCGACTGATATTCCTGATGGGACAAAACCCAAAGCAGGAAATGAGTGATCAGATTTATCAAGGGAACGCCAGTAACCTCCATGCACAAAGATAAGCAAAGGGTTATTCGACCCTTCAGCTGGAAAAAGGTCTAGAGTCATATTGGGACCGCTACCATAAGCTATATCAAGTTCACAGCTGAGTGTTTTCCTTGCTATTTTACTGAGCTTACGCCAATTGGTAAAATAATCCTCAAAATCTGGATGACGAGTTCTCAAGTTAAAGTTAGCTTCATTTTTTAAATTTGTATTATTCATTAATAATTCAGCCCAGCACTAGTTTTATTAATACCTTAATGGTGGTGTTCTAACTGAAACTCTATCTTTTAATGCTTTTGGTATTTCTTTATTTTTAAGGTTTCCATCCTTACTAGAAGCATATAGCTTTGCAACTGTAAGGATCTCTTCAGCATTCTTTGTTGTTAGCCCACTAAACCTAATCGTGTATTTATTTCTTGCACGAAAAGAAACGTTGCAGGGCTTAAGACATCCATTAAGACAAAAGACCCCACGTAAATCAATTGACTCAGGCAGTGGCTTCTGTTCTGCCATTTCCTTAATATTTTGAAGTAAGACAGCACCTTGGCGTTTGCCGTCAATTTCCCTTTCAACCTCAGACCAAACACAAGAACGGCAAATGTACATAATATTTCGTATTTGGTTTACGACTTTCTTAGGTGATTTTTTTTTAACAGTCACTTGAGATTTATTTTGTAACTTATTTGTGTTTTTTTTAGCCTTAGCCATAGTTCTATCCAAAGTAAAAACCAAGAAGTGCATCGTTCACTAGCTGTGGCTTTTCTATAGGTGTCCAATGACCACAACCGCTTAAAATTAGTACTTGTGATTTTTTAATGTTTTTTGCCATTGCAACTGTTGCTTGAGGGGGAGCTACGCCATCCTCATCTCCTGTAATTAATAAAGTTGGACATTTTATCCTAGAAAAATTTGCCGCTTTAGCATTTGCTAATGCTTCGCATGTGCGTGCATAGCCTTCTGAATCTTGGCGCATAATAATTTCCCTAACTAATGCTGAAGCAGCAGGGTTTGATGACCTTGTTTCTGCAGAAATCGATACTTGTAAAAGTGTATCGGCTATTGTTACCATACCTTGTTTTCTCGCAATTGCTGCACGATCATGAATTGCTTGTCTTGCGGCTTCAGGAGGTTGTGCAACGGGACCTAAAAGTCCCAGACTCTTTACTCTTTTTGGAGCTTGAGCTGCCATATGGGCACATATAATTGTTCCCATTGAATGGCCCAACAAATGAGCAGAATTTAATTCTAGCTTATCCATTAATGTAAACATGTCTTTTACTAGTGAAGGTATTGAAAGGCGACCCCTGAGTTGAGAACGACCAGAGCCCTCTAAATCAGGTCGAACTACCATATGTGTTCGTGATAAGACTGATTGTTGAGGGAGCCAAGTATTACTTGAGCCACCAAGACCGTGGATCATGAGTATGGGATCGCCCTCACCATGTACTTCCACAGCAAGAGTCTTTCTGTTGACCTTAACCATTTATCCTTACCCCCCTTAATTAAGTCATATTGTATTTTTGCTACCTACTCAACATGGTTTTCAAGAGTACCCAAACCTTGAATTTCTATTTTAATTTCATCACCTGGTATTAAGAATTTAGGCGGCTTAAAGCCAATTCCAACTCCAGCTGGGGTTCCAGTTGAAATTATATCACCCGGTTGAAGTGTAACTCCAGCCGATATTGTTTCAATCAATGTTGGAATATTAAAAATTAGATCACTTGTGTTAGCATTTTGTCTAAGCTCATTATTAACCCAACATTTAATTGAAAGGTTTTCTGGGTCAACTTCGTCAGCTGTTGTTATCCAAGGACCCATGGGGCAAGACGTATCTAAAGATTTACCTATGAACCATTGTCGGTGTTTTAATTGCAGGTCACGTGCGGTGATGTCATTTATAATTGTATAACCAAATATATGTCTATACGCATTATCGCGGCTAATTCTTGTTCCTTCTACTCCAATCACCACTCCAAGTTCCGCTTCATAATCAAGTTGTTTTGTAATGCTTTGATGGTTCATTATTGAAGATTTTGTACCTACTATAGCGGTTTGAGGCTTGGTAAAAATTATCGGGTAATCAGGAACATTATCCCCCCTTTTACTAGTTGCATCAAAGCCACTTTTTGTGAACTCCTGTGCATGTTCAAAGTAATTTTTCCCAACACAAAATATATTCTTTGGTGGTGCCGGAATAGGAGCCTTGAGTATGACACTCTGTAAGTCAAGTGATTCGAATTTAGGAATTTTCTCAATGAATTGTTGATAATTACGAATAAGCGTTAGCATATCCGATTGCTTCTCATTAGTAATTTTAGTTAAATAAGAACCAATAGGTGTAATTAGGTTATTGGATGTCCCTATAACACCAATATCTTCTTTTCCCTCATATTCAAAAGTAATTAACTTCATAAATTAAATCCATTTTATAAAAAACTGCCTGTTATTTAACCTATATCTATAAAACAATGACCTCTTCATTAATTTATTTTTTTATTTTAAGTGGGTTAATCAGATTATTAGAACAGTTGAAGTTACCAGATAATATAACAGTATTATTTTGAATAGTAGCATTGCCATTAGCTATTAGTTCAACGGCTAAGGGATAGCATTCATGTTCGGCTAATAAAATACGTTCAGAGAGAGTTTTGGGATTGTCAGTAGGGAGAACAGGGACTGCAGCTTGAATAATTATAGGTCCAGTATCAACTTCTGCTCTAACGTAATGCACACTACATCCACTTATTCTTACCCCTTCTGATAATACTCTTTCGTGGGTATTCAAACCTTTAAATGCAGGCAATAGTGATGGATGAATATTGATGATTTTATTATGCCATTCGTCTACAAAGTGTGAAGTAAGAATTCTCATAAATCCTGCGAGGCAAACTAATTCTACTTTTGCATCTCTTAATTTACTTGTTATTTCATCTTCAAAAAGCCGGCGATTAGAATAATTTTGATGGGGTATGCTTACTGAAGGGATATTTGAGCTTTTTGCTCTGACCAAACCAGGGGCATTTATTTGGTTGGAAACTACTAGTCCAATTTCTGCAGGAAAATTTGGATTAAGACAAGCATCCAGAAGAGCCTGAAAGTTTGTTCCACGTCCTGATAACATTACCCCAAGTTTAATTTTTTTTACCATCACTCTTCTAGACCAATTAATTTACAATTAGAGCTGGCAGATTCATTACTAGGCAGAATTGTGCCAATTTGTATGGCGTCACTTCCAAAAACCTCCTTTAACCTAGGTTCCATATCAGCTGCTATAACGATTATAAATCCAATCCCACAATTAAAAGTTCGATAAAGTTCCTTAAGGCCTATATTTCCTGATTTGTGAAGCCAATAAAATAATGGAGGTAATTCCCAGTTTCTAGCATCAATAATTACATCAGTTTGGTTTGGTAATATACGGGTAACATTCTCAACTAAACCGCCCCCAGTTATATGTGCTAAAGCTTTTATTTTTCCGCCTGAGTTAAGGGCGTTTATTGCTTCCTTAACATAAATTCGTGTTGGCTGCATTAGGAGCTTGCCTAATTCTATATTGGGATCAAATGGGGCGGGGGCCCTCAGTTCAGCGCCTGTTTCTTTGATCACTTTTCTAATTAGAGAGTAACCGTTAGCATGAGCTCCTGATGAAGGAAGCCCAACAACTATATCACCTGGAATAACTCCGGATGGTAATAGTTTTGAACGCTCTACTGCACCTACGCAAAAACCTGCAAGGTCAAAATGGTCTTGAGCGTACATTCCTGGCATTTCAGCAGTTTCACCGCCGACCAAAGCACAACTAGCTTGCTTGCAACCATCGGATATACCTTTTACAACATCTCGAGCAATTTTTCTGTCTAAGGTTCCGCAGGCAAAATAATCAAGAAAAAATAATGGTTCAGCACCCTGGGCAAGGACATCGTTAGCACACATTGCAACTAAATCGATCCCAATCGTATCATAGATATTAGTTTCTATTGCCATTAGGAGCTTAGTTCCAACTCCATCAGTCCCTGAAACGAGAATAGGATCCTTGTAGCCTGCTGCTGCAATATCAAATAAAGCACCAAAAGAACCTATTGAGCCATAGCTACCCGCACGAGCTGTGCTAGCTGCTAGTGGCTTAATATCCTCAACAAGTGCGTTGCCGGAGTCTATATCTACACCAGCAGACTTATAAGTCCTTCTTGGGTTAACCTGTTTGCTCATGTTAATCTCTATTAATGTGCTAGAATTAATGCCTTAAGACCATACTCGATATTGAGGCTGTTGCAATGAAACTTACGTTTGAACTACTTTTTATAAAGTGTAAATGGAGATATAGCTTAATTTACTTTCTGTGTGTAATAGGTTTAATGCTATTTGCTATTCCACAAGTTAGCAAAGAATTATTGGCTAACATTGATGTTTATACAGTTTCAGGTGTAGAAGTAGATGTTACTGCTACATCTTCGGCTCAAGCTCGTAATAAGGCTTTTGAACTTGGTCAAAGAAAAGCTCTTAAAATTATGTATGACCGTCTAGTAATAGAGGAGGATATTGCAAGTTTAACAATAGATGTGTCCGGTGTTCAGGAATTAATATCTTCATTTGAGGTCATCGATGAGAAAGTAACTCCAACTCGATATCGTGCAAAATTAACTGTTGCGTTCAGTCCTCAGGAGTTAAGAGCATATTTGCGTAAAAAATTAGTTCGTTTTGCTGAGTCTCAGAGTGAGGGTATACTTGTTGTCCCAATTTTTCTAGAAGATAGCTATACAGTACCTTGGAGTCTCGAGAATCCTTGGAGTAAGGCATGGGTTAGTTTAAAAGATAATGTTAGTTTGTTACCAGTTAACTTACCTCTTGGTGATATAGAAGATTTTCATGAAATTAAGGGCTTCTACAATATAAATACTCCTGTAGAAAAGGTTCGTGCCTTTTCAAGGAGATATGGACTTAAAAAAATTCTTATAGCTATTATGGACTTTTCTCAACTAGGAGCACATGATCTTGATAACTTAATTTCTGAGGTTTTTAAATTAAAGTCTAACAAGCTAAAATCCGATAGCTCAGAAGATTTAAAAAATAATATTGGTGCTGAGACGTTATTAGCATTTCCTGAAGGAATAGTTGAAGTAAAGTTAAGGTATGTTGATTTGAATAGTGATAATATAACGCATTTTACTCGACGGTCAGATGGAAGCAAAAATACAAATACTTTCCTCTCTAATATAGTTAAGGAAGTAATTTCTCCATATCTAGAGCAATGGAAAAACTCTAATTTATTGAGGTTTGACCTAGAAAATGAGTTACATGTTAGCGTCCCTGTTGATGCAGATATCAATAATTGGTTAAGTATCAGGCAACGCCTGAATGCTTTGCCAGTAGTAACAAATGTAAATATTATAGAGTTATCTCTTAAAGAGTTAACAATCAAACTTACATACTTGGGAGAAATTGACCAGCTTGCAGAATCTTTAAATGGCAAAAAGCTGGAATTGAGTGTTGATGAATTTGGCTGGAAGATAACTCCATACATTGGAATGAGAGAAATCCGATGACAATGCGCCCGCAAAACTATGTTGCTATTTGGATCACGGGGTTTGCTGCCCTTGCTATTATCCTAGTTGTTCTTAGTGATATTTTATTACCTTTTGTGGCTGGAATGGCCGTTGCTTATTTTTTAGATCCAGTTGCAGATCGTTTAGAACGCTCCGGACTTTCAAGGAGCCTAGCGACATCAATTATAACAGCTGCCTTTATAGTGGTTATTGGTTTGATGCTTTTCTTCTTATTACCTGTATTGCAAGGACAGGTAGTAGAATTTTTGAAAAATTTACCAAATTATTTCCAATCTGCTCGCGGCTGGGCTGAGCCAATGATTGAACGCTGGATAGCTGAATTAGAACCTGGTCGTATGGACAAGGCTGAGACTGTTATAGAAGATTTTTCAGGAAGGGCTGTAGAGTTTACTCTTAGTTTACTTGGAAATATCTGGGCTGGTGGTATGGCATTGGTGAACCTCCTAGCTCTAATATTTATTACACCTGTAGTTACTTTCTATATGCTACGTGATTGGGATCGTATAGTCTCAAAAACAGATAGTTGGTTGCCTCGTCATCAAGCGCCGGCAATTAGGGAGCAGGCTAGACTTATGGATTCTGCATTGTCAGGGTTTGTAAGAGGCACGGGTTTAATTTGTATAATCCTTGCTATTTTTTATGCAGTTTCTTTGAGTGTAATAGGTCTTGAATTTGGTCTCGCAATTGGCGTAGCAGCCGGTCTTCTATCTTTTGTTCCTTATCTTGGATCTTTAGGAGGACTTGCTGTTTGTCTAGGTATGGCATTTTTGCAATTTGACGAGACATGGATAATTGGAATAGTTGCCGGTATTTTTGTTATTGGTCAAATAGTGAGTGATTATATTTTAGTGCCAAGGCTTGTAGGTAAACGTGTACGTCTGCACCCAGTATGGATAATATTTGCTGTTTTAGCAGGTGGTAGTCTTTTTGGTTTTGTAGGCATGTTAGTTTCGGTGCCTGTGGCTGCATTATTTGGAGTATTGGTTAGATATGGAGTTAATAACTACCTAGCAAGTGATATGTATAGTCAAGATAGCAGTGCAAACGGTTCAAAAAATATTGAATCAGGTAATTCTGAAAAGTCAGAAAGTGAAGGGTCAAATTGATTGCCCAAAAATTGGACTCTCAGCTTGTACTTGAGCTAGGTCATAGACCTGCGTTAGGTCGGGAGGATTTTTTTATTTCTCCGTGCAATGAAGAGGCAGTATTTCTCGTTGATAAATGGCCTCAGTGGTCATCTCCGCTTTTAATTTTAGTTGGCAACCCAGGAAGCGGTAAGAGCCACTTAGCAAGCGTATGGAGAGCTAGTTCTGGCGCTGCCGTAATTAATAGTAAAGATTTAAAACGTAATGATAACCCATGGCATCTAATGCACCCGGTATCTGCATGTGTAGTTGAAGATGTTCCTGAAAAAATGGATGATCAGGCTCTTTTACATCTCATAAATGTTGCTATTGAGGTTGGGGGGTCTTTACTTATCACATCCATTGCAACACCATCAAATTGGTTAACAGAGCTTCCTGACCTAGCATCTAGAGTAAGGGCAGCTCCAATAGTAACGTTAAATGAACCAGATGATGGGCTATTAGCAGCAATAATGGTTAAATTATTTGCGGATAGGCAGTTAAGTGTATCGCCTGAGGTAATAGCATATATAATTACAAGAATAGAAAGAACTTTTGATTCCGCTCGTGCTATAGTAGGTTCCCTTGATCGGGCAGCACTGTCTCAGCGTAGACCAATAACAATCCCTCTTGCTAGAGAGGTTCTTCAACAATTTAATGTAATACGATAATTGTTACTTAGTAAAACATTATCAATACAAGATTTCTCTGATTTTTATACATAAATTAGATTATTTTCTATCCTCAATAGATATTACTTTTATTTTACCTTTTTCAATAGCCAAAGCTAATCTTCCATCCCTTAGGGCTAATGCAAGATTCCCAAATATTTCTAGTCTCCAGCCTTTGAGTGCTGGTATTTGTTCATCAAGAAGCTCTAATTCTTTATCCGATAAGGCAGCAATTTGTTGAAGGTCAAAATTATTAGCAATAATCCTTTGCGCAACCCCTTCGCTCTCACTTTGTGTTTTAAGTAATACCTTTAGTAGTTCTATCATTGGACCAACACCAGGCTGAATTTCTTTTTTAGGGGGGGGTGATGGCCAAGTATTTTTTGACGATTTGAGCGTCATTTTTACACAATCTAAAATAGCATGCCCACGTTCACTTTCAGCTGTCTTTTGGGAAATAGCTCTAACGCGAGATAGTTGAGATGTAGAGCTGGGTGCGATTGCAGCAATTTCAGTAAGGGCTTCATCTTTTAATATTCGCCCACGAGGAACATTTTGTGTCTTTGCTTGAGTCTCTCTCCAAGCTGCAATATTCTTTAGAATACCATAAAACTGCTTGCTCCCACCGCGTGTTTTTATTCGTCGCCATGCTTCCTGTGGGTTGATATCATAGTTATTTAAATTGAGAAGTGAGGAAAATTCTTCTGATAACCAGCTTTCACGTCCAGAATCTGATAATTGTTTTTTAAGCTTTTCATAGATAATTCTAAGATGAGAAACATCTGATAATGCATAATTTAATTGTCCCTCACTTAATGGCCTTTGAGACCAATCTGTAAAACGAAGGGTCTTATCGATACTTACACCCGCAAGCTTATTTGCAAGCTTTTCATATCCAACAGAATCTCCAAAACCACAAACACTGGCAGCTATTTGGGTATCATAAATTGGTTTTGGTATTTTCCCACTCAAATGATGAAACACCTCAATATCTTGCCGTGCTGCATGAAAAACCTTTAATACTGTGTATTCATTTAGTAGATTAAATAGCGAATTTAATTCTATTTCCCTAGCAAGAGGATCAATAATTACACTCTCTTTTGGTCCACCAACTTGTACTAGGCAGAGTTGAGGCCAATAAGTTTTATCACGAATAAATTCGGTATCAACAGTAATGTAATCTGCACTTCTCCATTCCTCCACATGCGTATTAAGTGTTTTTGTATCGGTAATAATTTTTATTTTATTACTCATTTCGTGCTCCAGCTTCACGCAAAATATTCACAATAGATTGATGGCCTCTATGCTTAGCAACTTGCAATGCAGTTCGCCAGCTGCGAAGAGTAGATATTCGTGTAACATCGGCACCAGAATCTAATAATATTTGTACAGTTTTTTTTCTTCCATATCTTGATGCTATAATAAGAGCCGTTCTTCCATATTGATCGCTTCCATTAACATCAGCTCCATTCATTAAAAGAATTTTAATCGTTTCCTGACCATTATATTTCTTTGCTGCCATCATTAAGGGAGTACCACTATTTTTTCCTCCCTTTCCTATTTTTTCAATATCTGCCCCTGCATCTAATAGAACCTTAATAACATCATTCTTTAGTAAGAGCGCAGCCCAGTGCATTGAAGTCCAGCCTGCCCAGTCAGTAGTATCAACAGGTGTTCCTCGTTCTAAAATATTTGTAACTAATGATACATTTCCCTCTTTTGTAGCTTTTATTAAAGGGTGAGAGTGTATATTGGCAGTTTCAGCATGACGAGTGAGATGCGCATAGGTCAGAATTGATAGAGTGCTAGCAAGAATTATTACTAAAAAAAAATTGTATAAGAGGGATTTCATATCTTTGTACTAATTTGTCTATCCATTTGATTCGAGAAAGCGTTATTTTGTGTGATCAAGCTCTTGACAAAGAGGTAGTTAGGGTGTGCTTTCCATCCATTATTTATTTTGAACTGTACTCTTAATTAAATTTAGTTGTATTATAACTTGTTTTATCTCCTGAGGCTAAAAGCTATGCATCGATATCGATCACATAATTGTAATGATCTAAGGCAAAATCAAGTAGGCAAAAATGTTCGACTCGCGGGTTGGGTCCATAGGGTTCGTGATCATGGGCATTTAGTTTTTGTCGACCTACGTGATCATTACGGAATAACACAGTGTGTCATAGAGGCCTCTAATGAAGCCTTTGATAGTATCAAAGCCCTTAAGCCAGAAACTGTAATATCCGTTACTGGAAGTGTTGCACCACGAGGAAAAGATACTATTAATAAAAATTTACCTACTGGTCAGATCGAATTACATATTGAGTTAGTTGATGTACTAAATGAAGCACAAGTATTGCCTATGCCTGTCCATGGTGATCATGACTATAATGAGGAAGTTAGGCTAAGATACCGATACCTAGACCTTCGACGAGAGCGAATGCAAAATAATATAATTTTACGCTCAAAAGTAATTAAAAGTATTCGCCAACGTATGTTAGATCAAAATTTCTTGGAATTACAAACTCCTATTCTTACGGCCAGTTCACCAGAAGGCGCAAGGGACTTTCTTGTTCCAAGCCGACTTCATCCTGGTAAGTTCTATGCACTTCCACAAGCGCCACAACAGTTTAAGCAACTTATAATGTGTTCAGGTTTTGATCGGTATTTTCAAATTGCACCCTGCTTTAGAGATGAAGATGCGCGTGCAGATAGGTCACCTGGTGAGTTTTATCAACTTGACCTAGAAATGGCTTTTGCAGAGCAAGAAGATGTATTTAATGTCGTTGAACCAGTAATGCGTGGGGTATTTGAGGAATTCTCTGGTCAATCTATCTCAGGTCCATTTCCTAGAATAACTTATGCTGATGCGATGTTACGTTATGGTACGGATAAGCCAGATTTAAGAAACCCTATTGAAATTACTGATCTTACAGACCTTTTTATCGATGAGTCTGTTAATTTTAAGGCGTTCAAAAATATAATAAATAAAGGGGGAGTAGTACGTGCTATTCCAGCAAAAGATGTATCAGGTAGACCAAGGTCGTTTTATGATAAATTGATTGGCTTTGCACAAGATTTAGGAGCACCAGGCTTAGGTTATATAATTTTTGAGGATGGACAGGCGAAGGGTCCCATAGCAAAGTTCATACCTGAAAGTATTTTACACAGTATATGCAATAAAGCAGATGTTGGTAATGGGGATGCAATTTTTTTATCCTGTGATTCAGAAGAAAAAGCTGCATATTATTCGGGTCATATTCGTTCAGAACTAGGACATTTACTTGGTCTAATTGAAAAAAACACTTATAGATTCTGTTGGATTATTGATTTTCCTATGTTTGAGGCAGACCCAGAAAGCGGTGATATAGAATTTAGCCATAATCCATTTTCTATGCCTCAAGGAGGTCTGGAAGCTCTTACTAATCAAGACCCCGTTGATATTCTTGCTTGGCAGTATGATATTGTTTGCAACGGTGTTGAATTATCAAGTGGGGCCATACGTAATCATCGTCTAGATATCATGTTAAAAGCCTTTGAGATAGCAGGTTATTCTAAGGAAGATCTTGAGAATCGTTTTGGTGCTCTATTCAGTGCATTTCAATTTGGCGCTCCACCCCATGGCGGTATTGCTCCAGGTATTGACCGTATTGTAATGTTACTAGCAGATGAACCAAATATACGTGAAGTAATCCTTTTTCCAGTCAATCAGATGGCACAGGATTTAATGATGGGAGCACCAGCAGAGGCAAGTCATGGACACCTTAAAGAGCTAGGCCTTAAATTAGATAAACAAAAAATTCAAAAATAAGTTAAATCTAATAGCTTTCATAAGAAAAGATTTTATAAAGTGTTATTATTGAGAGAGCCTTTTAGGAAATGAAAAAGATGGGGTGTGCATAGCACACCCCACTAGTATCAGTGGCCATTTGACCGCGGGAGATCAACGGTCCTTAGGAGCAGCCACTGGTTGAGCCACAAGTATCACATTTCATACAGGTGCCATTTCTAACTAGAGTGAAGTTACCGCACTCTTGACAGGCCTCTCCTTCATAACCCTTTAGTCTAGCTTGACGAACTGATTCTATTTGATTAGTAGCACTTTTATCTTCTTGAATATTAGAATCAAGAACTACTGCCATTGCAGTATTCCCATCGATTGCAGGCGCTAGGCTTGACTCTAACTGTGTGTTCATTAAAGAGGTTGGCTCTTCATCATTGCCAGCCCCTCCGTTTAATACCAAAAGGTTTCTTCTCACATAACCGGCACTTACACCTGTAATATCAAATGGAGTATTTAAATCTTCATCATCCTCATTTGGGGTAGGCATGTGTTCATTTTCGTTTCCTCTTCCGATAGAGTCTGGAAGCAGGTCATCTGGTTCTGCGTGTGATAGATCCGAGCGCCCTAAGTAAGAAATTGCCAGTTCTCTAAACATATAGTCGAGAATTGAAGTTGCGCGTTTAATTGCATCATTACCTTCTACAAAACCGGCAGGTTCAAATCGAGTAAAGGTGAAGGCATCAACATATTCTTCCAACGGAACTCCATATTGGAGACCTATTGATATAGCAATCGCAAAATTATTCATGAGGCTGCGAAAAGCAGCTCCTTCTTTATGCATATCAATAAATATTTCTCCAAGCGATCCATCTTGGAATTCACCTGTTCGAAGATAAAGTTTGTGCCCTCCAACTATAGCTTTTTGTGTATAACCTCTTCTTCTATGTGGAAGACGGCGTCTTTCTCCCACTTGTGTAACTATTCTCTCAACAACCCTTTGTGCTACTCGCGACGCACGCTCACTTTGGCTCTCTTCTAAAATTTCATTCGTATCTTCCTCATTTAGTGTCATTGCACTTAAAGGTTGAGATAGCTTTGAACCATCCCGATACAAGGCATTTGCCTTAAGACCTAGACGCCAAGAAAGCATGTAAGCATCTTTGCATTCTTCTATAGATGCATCGCCGTCAAGGTTAATAGTCTTAGAGATTGCGCCAGATATAAATGGTTGTGAACTAGCCATCATACGAATATGACTATCTGCTGATAGCCATCGTGAACTACGGGGTCCGCACCTGTTAGCACAATCAAATACAGGAAGGTGCTCAGCTTCGAGATGAGGAGCTCCTTCCAAAGTCATTGCTCCGCAGCAATATAAATTAGCTCTGTCTATATCTTCATCTGAAAAACCCAAATGTTTTAACAGGTTGAATGACAAATCAGAGAGATCAGATTCACTTATACCAAGAGTTTCTGTGCAAAAACTTCTCCCTAAAGTCCATTCATTAAATGCAAACTTTATTTCAAATGCTCCTTTCAGCGCTTGCTCTAATGCGTCTAATTCTTTTTCTGAGAAACCTTTATTTTGAAGTGCCTTGTGATCTATTCCTGGTGCTCCCTTGAGGCTACCTTTACCAACAGCATAATCAACTATTTCTGTAACTTTTTCTGCATTATAGCCTAAGGTTTCTAAAGCTTTAGGTACAGCTTGATTTATTATTTTAAAATAACCACCACCAGCAAGTTTTTTCATCTTTACCAAAGCGAAATCAGGCTCAATGCCTGTAGTATCGCAGTCCATAACTAGGCCTATAGTTCCAGTTGGAGCGATAACAGTAGATTGAGCATTTCTAAAGCCGTGATCCTCCCCAAGCTTCTCGGCTTTATCCCATGCATTCTTAGCTGCGATACTCAGGTTTGAATCACTTAGGTTTTCGTGATCAAGAGGAACAGGGGGTATGGATAATCCTTCATATCCACTTTTGTCTCCGTGAGCCGCTCGGCGATGATTACGAATCACACGTAACATTCCATTTCGGTTATTTTCATAGCCTGGAAAAGCACCCAGTTCAGCTGCCATCTCTGCTGAGGTAGAGTATGCTGTTCCAGTCATTATAGCACTTATAGCTCCACAGATAGCCCTTCCCTTATCGCTATCGTAGGGAATTCCAGAAGCCATTAGGAGACCGCCTACATTCGCAAAGCCCAATCCTAATGTTCGATATACATACGACCGTTGTGCAATTTCAGATGAGGGGTACTGAGCCATAAGAACAGAAATTTCTAGAGTGATAGTCCAAAGCCTTGTAGCATGCTCAAATCCCTCAATATCAAAATCTCCAGAGTCCTTTTGGAAAGTCATTAAGTTTAAGGAAGCTAGATTGCACGCTGTGTCGTCTAGAAACATATATTCTGAGCATGGGTTCGAAGCATTTATTCGTCCATCTTCTGGGCAGGTATGCCATTCGTTAATTGTAGTATCAAACTGTATTCCTGGGTCTGCTGAAGCCCAAGCTGCATGTCCTATCTCATCCCACAGATTTTTGGCTTTGATTGTTTTGAAAACCTTACCATCAGTCCGGCGAATAAGATCCCAATCTTGATCTTCATTGACGCAATTAAGAAACTTATTTGTTACCCTAACGGAGTTATTAGAGTTTTGTCCTGAAACTGTAACGTAGGCTTCAGATTGCCAATCTGTGTCATAGGTTGGTAACTCTAATGATGTGAAACCTTGTTTAGCAAACTGAATTACACGTTGTATGTAGCCTTCTGGTAGCATTGCTCCACGGGCATTTTTTATGGCATTCGATAGAGATTGGTTTTTTCTTGGATCAAACTTACTATCTTCATCTCCCTGAATATTACAGGCTGCCATTACAGCATTTAGGTGTTTTTCAGCTAATTTTGAACCTGCAACCAAGGCAGCAACTTTTTGTTCTTCAACTACTTTCCAGTTTACATATGACTCGATGTCTGGATGGTCTACATCTACTATAACCATTTTTGCAGCCCTGCGTGTTGTTCCCCCAGACTTTATTGCGCCAGCTGCGCGATCACCAATTTTTAGGAAACTCATTAAGCCTGATGACTTGCCTCCGCCTGATAATGATTCTCCATCAGCTCTAAGCTTGGAAAAATTTGTCCCGGTTCCTGAACCATATTTGAATAGCCGAGCCTCACGAACCCAAAGATCCATAATTCCTCCAGGATTAACGAGGTCATCACTTATACTTTGGATGAAACAGGCATGGGGCTGGGGATGTTCATATGCGCCATCAGAAGCAACTAAATTTCCACTTTCAAAATCTACATAATGGTGACCTTGAGCTGGTCCATCTATTCCATAAGCCCAATGTAACCCTGTATTAAACCATTGGGGAGAATTGGGTGCGCACATTTGCATGCAAAGCATATAACGCATCTCATCGAAATAGTTATGTGCATCAGATTCTGAATCAAAATACCCAGCTTTCCATCCCCAATAGGTCCATGTGCCTGCAAGTCTATCAAAAACTTCTTTTGCAGATATTTCTCCTCTAAAGCGTTTATTTTTTGGAAGTGCATTAAGGAGTTCCTCATCTGCTGAGCAACGCCAAAGCCATTTAGGAATATTTGTCTCATTAACAGACTTTAACTTTGTTGGGACGCCAGCTTTGCGAAAGTATTTTTGTGCAAGGACATCGCATGCTACTTGTGACCATGCTGCAGGAACTTCTATATTACTTTGTTTGAATACAACAGATCCATCAGGGTTTCTTATCTCACTTGATGTTGTGCGAAAATCTACCTTCTCATAGGGCGATTGACCCTCTTTTGTAAAAAATCGCGCGATCCGCATGCTTTGCTGCTCCCAAACTTATTTTTCGTATCTCTTATATAACAATGTGCAATACGATTTGATTTATGAACGAAGTCAGGTATTTCGATATATTGGGCTACCAACAATCAATAAACCCGACATTTAGTATATTACACGATACGCTGCAGAAAATTGGTTAGCAACTATATTTTGTGACTCTTTTCTCATGACATACTAGATAGTGTGGGACATCTCTGTGGATAAGTTATGGATATGTGGATAGTAATATGGGTAAAGATTAAATTGTTTAGATTCATATACTTATAACTATAAATTAATGCTTAATATAAGTTAAGTTGCGCATTGCTCTTAAAGCAATATATAATGTTATGGGCAAAAAATAAAAAATATAATCATAATATTTTTTTTAAAATTCCGGTTTATTAACTGTTAAAAGTACATAAAGCGAAAGAAATAGTAGTAAGATCTTTCTTGGATTCGGATTCATTATCATTATACTAAATTATAGTTATGCCTTTTGTTTAAGGAGCATTTTATGCCAACCATTGGAACAAGAATATACACAGCCTTAAATGGGAGACTTATAGGTAGAGATGAGTTTGGTAATAGATATTACACAACTCGACGTATTTCTAAGAATATGCGTGAGCGTCGTTGGGTAATATATGTTGATGAAGATGAAGCAAGTAGGGTTCCTGCATCTTGGCACGGGTGGTTACATCATTCTTCTGAATTTCCACCAAATGAGCAGAATCAAGACCCTAAATCATGGGAAAAGCCACATCTTCCAAATATGACTGGCACAACGGAAGCTTATTTGCCTCCTGGTCACGTTCTAAAAGGTGGTAAAAGGTCAGCAGCTACAGGTGACTATGAATCCTGGCGTCCTTGAAAATAATACAAATTAAAATTTATGATTGCAGTAAATAGTGATTCATGTTTGTGATAAAACTATGTTTCTTAGTCGCTTTTATTATTATCCCTAGAGTCACTTTTAAAGGATTTAAGTTCGTTGTATGAGAACATCAGGCCTGCAGCGTTAAATCCTCCATCTACATTGATTACTGATCCCGTAATAAATCCGGAACGTTCATCAGCTAAAAATATTGCAGCTAAGGCGACGTCTTCAGCCTTTCCGAATTTTTTAGATGGAATTCGTGCCAAATACTCTTTCTCTTGGGAAGGACCAAATTTTGTAATGCCAGTGTCAATAGGACCTGGAGCAATGGCATTAACTGTTATATTATAGGATGCTAACTCAACAGCCATAACTCTTGTTAACTGCATAATTCCAGCTTTAGAAGTTCCATAGGCAGCTCTTCCAAAGCTACCACGTTGTCCAGAAATTGAACCCAACATAATGATTCTTCCATATTTTCTATTTGTCATAATTTGTGCTGCTTTTTGTCCACAAAGAAAGGTGCTTGTAAGGTTATTTTTTATTATCCTTTCCCATTCATTTAGTGGTATTTCTAAGAAAGCACAGTGATGTGGGACCCCTGCATTTGCGACTAATATGTCCAGATTTCCATCAAAAAAATCAAGAGCGTTTTTAAATGCATTTTCAACTGCATTTTGGTCACTAACATCAGCAGTTATTGTATGTGCACTAGTGCCAATCTCAGATATAAGGGCCTTGGTTTCCTGAGCTTTATCTCCATCTAGGTCTATAATAACCAAGTTTGCACCAGCTTTAGCCATAGCAAGGGCAGTTGTTCTTCCGATACCTCTGCCACCGCCTGTTATTATTGCATATTTACCATGTAATGTATTATTTGCAGTCATGTTTTTTTACTAATGCGTGTCTTTTTTTACCAGAAGAAATTTTTACAACATCATTTTTATCCAAGTCGTCAAGGTTAATAGTTATCATCTCGTCCATAACCTTGATGTCATTTATTCGTACGCCACCCCCGCGAATATTTCTTCTTGCTTCGCTTCTAGTTTTAGCGAGGTTTAATCCATATTTTGAGTCAACCATTAGATCAATTAAGGGGATGCCGACGGATAGACTTTTAATGCTTACTTTAGTTACTGGTAAATTATCACCAGTACCTCTTTTTTTAAAGGTTTCATGAGCAGAGATTTCAGCATCTTTTGCTGCGGCTAAACCATGACATAAAGTTGTAGCGTGTGTAGCTAAAAGTATTTTTGCTTCGTTTAATTCTGCTCCATTAAGCTTTTCCAATTTTTTAATTTCATCTAGGGGCATTTCAGTGAAAAGTCTTAAAAACCTACCTACGTCATTATCACTCGTGTTTCTCCAAAACTGCCAATAATTATATGGATTAAGCATATCTTTGTTAAGCCACACAGCTCCCTCAGCTGTTTTGCCCATTTTTGCACCCGATGATAATGTTATTAATGGCGTTGTTAGACCAAAGGTTTCCTTGCCAGTTACGCGTCTAGTTAATTCAACACCATTAATAATATTACCCCACTGATCTGAACCACCCATTTGTAATCTACAGTCCAAGCGTTTACTTAATTCAAGAAAGTCGTAAGCCTGCAAAATCATATAATTAAACTCAAGAAAACTTAGGGGCTGTTCTCGCTCTAACCTTATCCTTACACTATCAAAAGTTAACATCCTATTTATAGAAAAATGTTGACCAATTTCTCTCAAGAATGGGACATATTGAATAGAATCTAACCAATCACTATTATCAACTAATACTGCACCGTTTGGTTTATTACTGAAAGTCAAAAACTGCTCAATACAATTTTTTATACCATCCCTATTAGTTGCAATTGCCTCTTTGGTAAGTAACTTCCTAGATCCATCACGACCACTCGGGTCTCCTACTTGAGAAGTTCCTCCACCAATTAGAACTATTGGCTTGTGACCTGTTTTCTGTAGCCACCTGAGCATCATAATTTGAACAAGGGAACCAACGTGCAAACTTTTTGCTGTACAGTCAAAGCCAATATATGCACATATTGTCTTGTTCATCCCAAGTGAGTCGAGAGCGTTAGAATTCGTGCACTGGTGAATAAAACCGCGTTCTTCTAGTATACGCAAAAATTTAGAGCGATATGCAGCCATATGCAGTTCACCGAGTTTTGATATATCAATTCAAGAATATTATATGTGATAAAATACAAATTGTATTAATTGACTTAGCATATCTCTAAAATTGCGACAACGGAGCTAACACGATAAAAATAAAAACATATAATAAATAAACTAAATTTTTAATAAAAACGATAATATCGTTGGAGGACCATTGGATAAAATTTTATCAATAGGACTTATGAGTGGAACTTCACGTGACGGTGTTGATGCTGCAGTTATGCTTACAGATGGTATAGAGGTAGGGGAATTCTATGGATCATTAACAATTCCCTATTCTAGTGAAGCACAAATTATTATTGCTGCTGCCTGTGGGGCAAATAAAGAGAACTCTTCATTTGTAGATAAAGCGAATGAAATAATAACTAAAACGCATATTTTAGCAGTAAAAAAAATACTAGACAAAACTGGTCTTCATTCTTCAGAGATAAACATAATTGGCTTTCACGGTCATACAATCCATCATGATCCAAAAAATAGTATTAGTAATCAAATTGGTGATGCATCATTACTAGCAATTGAAACTGGAATAGATGTAGTAAGCAGCTTTCGTATGTCAGATATCAAAGCTGGTGGTCAAGGTGCCCCTCTTGCTCCTATTTTTCATGCCGCTCTATCGTTTAATCTTCGTCGTCCTTTAGCGGTTTTAAATCTTGGGGGTGTTTCAAACGTTACATGGATTGGTAAAAATTATGATTTGTATGAGCCTAGTCAAAAAAATTTATGTGCATTTGATATAGGTCCGGGCTGTGCTCTTATTGACGATTGGGTTCAAAAGAAGAAGGGGGTGCTTTATGATCAGGACGGATTGTTATCAAAAGCAGGTAATGTTGACCTATTAGAACTTTCCAAGTTAATGGCTGATGAATATTTTACTTTGCCTCCGCCAAAAAGCTTAGATAGAGATCATTTTGATGTAACAGCATTATCAGCATTAACAGATGCTGATGGAGCAGCTACTTTAACGAGTTTTACAATTGAGGCAATTTCTAGAAGTTTACAATTCATGCCTAAGCCACCTCTTCGATGGCTTGTTACTGGAGGAGGCAGACATAATAAAACTATTATGGAAGGGCTAAGGGCTAATATAGATGTCCCTGTTGAAGCTGTTGAAGTAGTAGGGTGGGAAGGTGATGCACTCGAAGCTCAGGCTTTTGCATGGCTAGCTGTACGTTCACTTGCTGGGCACCCTATAAGCTATCCAGAAACAACTGGTGTTCCATCTCCTCAACTGGGAGGCTGTCTCGTGACAAAGGATGGGAATTACAAAACCATGAAACGATAATAAGGCTATTCCGGTGATGGTGCCATTGCCTCTGATACGTAGTTTTTTACATTTTCTGCTATCTTATCTATATGGTTCTCAAAGAAATGATCAGCTGATTTCATAATTCGATAATCAATTGTTATGTGTTTTTGTAGTTGGAGTTTTTTGACTAGTCCAGCTGTGTCTTGTTCAGGAACAATATCATCTTTATCACCCTGAATTATCAGTCCTGAAGAGGGGCAAGGAGCAAGGAAGGCAAAGTCGTAAAGGTTTGCTGGGGGGGCAACAGAGATAAATCCTTGAATTTCTGGTCTACGCATCAGAACCTGCATCCCAATCCAAGCTCCAAAAGAAAACCCTGCTACCCAGCAAGCGCTTGCATTTGGGTTGTGTGTCTGCATCCAATCTAGTACTGAAGCGGCATCTGATAATTCTCCCTGCCCATCATCAAAAGAACCTTGACTACGCCCGACCCCTCGAAAGTTAAAACGTAATACGCAAAAACCTAGTTGTTTGAAGGTTTTGAACATTGCATATACAATTTTGTTATTCATTGTTCCACCGTGTTGGGGGTGGGGATGAAGAATTAGTGCTATAGGCGCATTTGGTTCGGTTGAATGGTGATAACGGCCTTCCAATCGGCCTTCTGGTCCATTAATCATAACTTCTGGCATGCTTGCTCCAATGATTCAGTTTTAAAAAATATAAATTATCAAACTATAAAATCACAGAAGTTAAAGCAAAATTAAGCTGTGATTATAAGTTAACGAAGTTATATAAATTACTTGATAAAGCGATTCGGATAAACTACATCCGTCAGATTAACATAGTTTAAAGTATGAGTCGCTCCTAGATTATAATTGATTATGACTCATAGGTTCCATAAATACATCATGGCGGCACAAATGTTCAAACGGTTTAATGAAGACATTGAGTGCATTTTTGGCAGGGATCCTGCTGTACGCTCAAAGCTGGAAGTAATTTTTTGCTACCCAGGCTTTCACGCTATCCAATTTTATCGGCTGGCTAACACACTTTGGCGATTACGCTTCTATTTTTTGGGAAGATTTGTGTCAAACATAGGACGGTGGTTAACAGGAATTGAAATTCATCCTGGAGCTAAAATTGGCAGACGATTTTTTATTGACCATGGCATGGGCGTAGTAATAGGGGAAACAGCCGAGATAGGTGATGATGTCACCCTTTACCACGGCGTTACTCTGGGTGGTGTGAGCTGGTCTCCCGGAAAAAGACATCCAACAGTTGAAAACAATGTTATAATTGGAGCGGGAGCCCAAGTCCTTGGTCCGATAACAGTCGGATTTGGAGCAAGAGTTGGTGCTAATGCTATTGTGCTAAAAGATGTTGCTCCAGAACTGACTATGATAGGTGTTGCTGCACGCCCAGCTGCCACGAAGCCAAAAGCTTCAGATGGGGTAGCCCATTTTGCTGCATATGGTACGCCTTCACCTGACATATCAGATGCCGTTTCTAGGTCAATCGATGCCTTAATGGAGGAAGTAGAGCAATTAAGAAATAGAATTAAGGAATTAGAAGCTAAACAGAATAATATCTCTGTCGAAGATAATAAAGAAGTCAATCATGACAATTCAGGTAACCATAGCGCTAAAGGGTAATTTAAAAATTTCTATTACCTTATGTTAGTTTTAACCTTGATAACTCTGGTCTAACTAATTGTTGTAAAATAAAATAGAAATTTGCAAAAATTAAAAGGCAGTCTTTCTCTCGGAATTTGATCGTGGAACAACTATATCTAGACTATAACGCTACTACACCTACTAAGCCGGAAGTAGTTCAAATAATATCGGAGGCTTTACAAGAGGTCGGAAACCCATCTTCCGTCCATTCTTTTGGTCGCCGGTCTAGAGAGTTGATTGAGCAATCTCGTGACTGTTTAGCAGAAATGGTTGGAGCAAACTCTACAGATATTATCTTTACTAGTGGAGGTACAGAGTCTAACAACATGGCTCTAAGTGCATCAGGTAGAAGAAGGATTATTATATCAGCTATTGAACATCCATCTATAATGGTTGCTGCTGAAAAATTATATTCTGAAGTAGTTTTGTTACCAGTAAATAATAATGGTTTAGTAACACATGATATTCTATTAAAAGCTATTGGTGCTGATGGTTCAGATGCATTGATATCAGTTATGCTTGCAAATAACGAAACTGGAGTAATACAACCTATTAAAGAATTGGCTGCAATAGCTCATAATACAGGCGCTATTTTCCATTGCGATGCTGTGCAGGGGCCCGGTCGTATACCAATTAATATGAATGCTCTCGGTGTTGATATGCTTAGTATTTCAGGTCATAAGTTTGGAGGACCTAAAGGTGTAGGAGCTATCATTTTATCTCCCAAGCTACATGTTAAACCACTTATCATCGGTGGAGGGCAAGAACGAGGTTGGCGAGGAGGTACTGAAAATGTGCCAGGTATTGTTGGCATGGGCGTGGCTGCAAGGTTAGCCATCTCTGATCTAAAAAGATCTACAGAGCTTAAAAATTTGCGAAATTACTTAGAGAATAAGATTCGTGAAATTTGTAATGAAGTAGTAATTTATAGTTCTGAAGTAGAGAGATTACCTAACACTTCAAGTATTACTATGCCAGGTGTTCAAAGTGAAACTCAGGTTATGACATTTGATCTCGCTGGTATTGCTGTAAGTGCAGGTTCTGCTTGCTCCTCGGGAAAAGTGGAAGCCTCCCATGTTCTTAAGGCTATGGGTTCAGATGAATCAATTAGTGGGTGCGCAATTCGTGTAAGCCTAGGCTGGGATACTAGTCACGAAGATATAGAACGGTTTATTGGAGTATGGAGAGCAACATTAGCAGGTCTTTCTTCTCGTTTCACTTAGACAATTCCTCAACAGTTAAATTAGACATTTATTTAATCTTATTGTTTATAAGTATAATCCATATTCTAGGAAGAAGAATTTGATGCCAAACATAACCTTTGTAAGTCCAGATGGCACTAGCATAAAAGTGCAAGCTAAATGTGGACAGAGCATTTTAGAAGTTGCACATGAAAATGACATTGATATTGAAGGTGCTTGCGAGGGATCTTTGGCATGTTCTACATGCCATGTAATTATTGAGTCTGGTTGGTATAGTAAAATTAAGAGTCCCAGCGAAGACGAAGAAGATATGCTTGATTTAGCTTTTGGCTTAACGAAGACTTCTCGTTTGGGTTGTCAAATTGAAGTGACAAAAGATTTAGATGGTTTAGTTGTTTCTTTACCATCAGAAGTTAATAACCTTCTCGGCTAGAAGAAACTTAGTATGTTTTTAGAAACAAAGGGAGTGTTTGAAAGTCTTCGTGAAGACTCAAAGTCAACTTGGAAAAATTATGTTGGACACTCATTTGTTGAAGCATTGGGTAAAGGAAACCTACCTCTTGATTCATTTAAGCGCTATCTTCAACAGGATTATCTTTTTTTAATTGACTTTGCTAGGGCTTGGGGGCTTGCAGCTTTCAAATCCGATAATATAGTTGATATTAGATCAGCGTGCTCTAGTTTAAATTCGATAGTTAACATAGAGATAAATTTCCATGTTGAGTATTGTTCTAAATGGGGTATTAAAATAGAAGAGCTTGAACAAGGTCAACATGCTTTAGAAACAAGAGCTTATATTGAACATGTTTTTCAATGTGGGCTAAATGGAGGGTTGCTAGATTTACATGTTGCTTTAGCGCCATGTATTATTGGATACGGTGAGATAGGGCAAAAGTTGAAATCATCAGGTTTTGATAACGAACAAAACCCATATTTGAGTTGGATACAAATGTATTCTGGAAATGAATATCAAAGTGCGGTCGAACTTGAGCTCAAAACCCTCAACAGGCTATTTGAGTCATTTGATGGTTCAAGTCGCTATTCTGAACTTTTAGAGATATTTAGAGAATCTACGCGTTTGGAGTCAGAGTTTTGGGATGTAAGCCTAGATCCTAAAAATTGATAAATTTTAAAGTTTATAAATTTCTATTGCTGAAAAAGCTATATCGCACCATATTCTAGATATGTCAGATAAAATTCATGTCGATCTCGGATTAAATGGTTCACCTAGTAGCCACCGTGTAGTGGTTGCCATGTCAGGTGGTGTTGATTCATCTGTCACAGCTGCACTATTGAAAGAAGCTGGTTATGAGGTGATTGGAATAACCCTGCAGCTATATAACAATGGGTCTGCAGTAGGCAGACCTGGGGCCTGTTGTGCAGGTAAGGACATACATGATGCTCGACGGGTTGCTAGTCAACTTGAGATTCCCCACTATGTTTTAGACTATGAAGACCGTTTTAAAGAAGCAGTAATTGATGATTTTGCTGATTCCTATATTCGTGGTGAGACTCCTCTTCCATGTGTCCGTTGCAATGAACGAATAAAATTTAGTGATTTGTTAGACGCAAGTAGGCAGCTAGGGGCTGAGGTTTTAGCTACTGGTCATTATGCCAGGACTTTGACAGGTTCTAGAGGTCCAGAGTTGCATACAGCTCTAGATCTATCGCGAGATCAAAGTTATTTTTTGTTTGCAACAGATATAAAGCAACTTTCCTACCTACGCTTTCCCCTTGGTAGTTTTCCAAAAGAGGTGGTTCGCGAGCAAGCTCAGAGATTTCAGCTAGGTGTAGCAACAAAACCAGACAGTCAAGATATTTGCTTTGTGCCTAATGGGGACTATGCGAAAGTGATAGAAAAATTAAGACCTGGTGCTGCTAAACCTGGTTTGATTGTTGACAAGATGGGAGAGGTGCTTGGTGAGCATAAGGGTACGATTAATTTTACTATTGGTCAAAGGCGTGGCTTAGGGGTTTCAAGTTCTGAGGCTTTATATGTAACTAACATAGATCCTATTCAGCACTTAGTTTATGTAGGTAAACGCCATGAATTGATGGCAGATCAAATTCTTATAGAAAATGTTAGTTGGTTAGCAAATAGAAATATTGAAAAAAACTATCAAATTGACGTTCGTATTCGCTCCACACATAAAGGTAATCGAGCAAGTTTGCATTGGCAAAGCCATGACTCATTGATTGTAAACTTGGCTCAACCAGAATTTGCTACATCAGCGGGTCAGGCTTGTGTAATCTATGATGGATCCCGTGTTTTGGGTGGTGGATGGATTACCCGAATGCAAAAGCAGAGTTGTAAGACTCCGCAAATAGATAATTTACAAGCAAAAGGAAGTCTAAGATTATAAAAATATAGGTTTAAATGTTTATACAAGTCCTAAACTTTAAGGACTGTCTTTATTATGGGCATTGTTACTTTACTCGTTTAATAAAAGTCATAGTTGACCTTCTGAACCTATATGGCATATTTCCGCTTAATTTATGGCGGGGTAGCTCAGTTGGTTAGAGCGTCGGAATCATAATCCGAAGGTCCCTGGTTCAAATCCTGGCCCCGCTACCATTTTTAATTATTATTAATATAAATAATTTATCTGGATATTAATCTATTTATTATATTCTAAGTTTATAAAGCTGAAGTAAAACCACCATCAACAGTAATTATTTGTCCTGAAACGTAACTTGCATTATCAGATGCCAGAAATGTAGCCACATTTGCTATTTCTTCGGGCTTTCCAACACGACCTAAGGGAATACTTGATGCTATATCTTTTAGACCTTTAGGGCCAAGTGAGTGTTTTGGGTCTAAAGTTTGTGCCGTTGTAATTATTCCTGGTGCTATACCATTGACTCTAATATTG
>MDSW01083599.1_pt1 | contig 39268 bp, 20 predicted proteins | sample 811171 | NCBI WGS metagenome assembly MDSW01 (sample SAMN05326641, study PRJNA326480) | marine metagenome | isolation source: seawater | place: Atlantic Ocean: North West | collected 2012 | reverse complement strand
CTCGGCCGCGGCGGAGGGAGGGCATCTGGAAGTGCTGAAGTGGGCGCGTCAGAACGGGTGCCCGTGGGACGCGTTCACGTGCCACTGGGCGGCTCAGGGAGGGCACCTGGAGGTGTTGAAGTGGGCGCGTCAGAACGGGTGCCCGTGGGACGAGAAGACGTGCTTGGGCGCGGCGGCGGGAGGGCATCTGGAGGTACTGCAGTGGGCGCGTCAGAACGGGTGCCCGTGGAAGGAGTCGACGTGCTATCGCGCGGCAGAGGGAGGGCACCTGGAGGTGCTGCAGTGGGCGCATCAGAACGGGTGCCCGTGGGACGAGGGGACGTGCGACTTCGCGGCTTCGGAAGGGCACCTGGAGGTGTTGCAGTGGGCGCATGGGGCCGGGTGCCCGTTGGGCGCGGACACGTGCGCGAACGCAGCGCGGCGAGGCGACCTAGAGATGCTTCGGTGGGCGCGTCAAAACGGGTGCCCGGAATACTGGGATTAGACTAAGTCCTTGAAGTCTATGATTTCATCATCGACACAACCGCGGCAGTTCATCGCACTTCGAAACTCGCTCGAGCGCTCTCTGTATCGTCGATATCGTCGCCTGAACAGGCATCCCGGACAGGATATCGCGCTGGACGCCTGCGGGCAACATGGCAAACTGCTCAAGAAGATACCCGTCGATGACCTCCGGTACATCCTTCCCGCCTCCGCGCGAGGAGCACTGCTTTTCGTCGGCCCCGAGCACCGGCGCAAGATGATGCGCCTCCGCTCGTAGCTGCGCCTCGCGCAAAACTGCGAATTCCGCCATCGAAAGTTCCGCGAAGAGTGAAACGCCACCGTCACACGTCGCGACGACAAGCGACCCGTTACCCGATGCCGCAGCTGCGGAAGGCTCGACGCGGTGGTTGAAGGAAGCCTGGATCGAGAGATTTTTCTCGAGAACGCGCGCGTTTCCCACCGCCGCGAGATCGCGTTCCCTCTTCGGCGTGCGGCGAAGAACGAAGACACGACCTTCTGCGTCGATTCCCGCCACCTCATCCGTCCCTCTGGCCGCCAGTGCGACGACATTTCGAACGACGGGATCCGCCGCGGCGTCTTCGAAACGCATCTTCGTGAAAGCACCGTCGTTCCCCTCGATCGAAGGCTTCACGTCGACCAAAGTCACACCGTCGCGTTCCGTGGCGATCGCCACCGTGACACTGTCCGATACATCGCCCGGGCGTGGCGCATATGCGGCAAGCGCCACGACTCGACCACGTCCCGACTCCTTCTGAGCCTCCAAAGAGAACTTGACTTTGTCGTTTTCGGCGCCGTCGTCGCCGGGGGCACTCGTGAGACGCATGAGGTAGACCGTGTCGCCGGCGCCGACGAGGACCCGCCCAGGCCCCGCGGGGGAGATGCATTCAACAGGAGCGGGTAAGGCTGCGAAATTCTCGGGCCCAAAGCTTCCGTCAGGATGGACCGTGAATACCGATAGTCGCCCTTCTTCATCCCCGTCCTCGACCATGTCCGCGTTCTCATCGCCTGCTGCGAGGCGCTCGCGTCGGCGAAGTCGGCGACCCATGCTGCTCATCGGTCCGCGTTGGCCCACGGCGACGAGGCCGCAGCCTTTCTTGACACTCAACGGCGGTTCGAGCGTCGCGAGCGCGGAGATGTAGGCACCAGATGGATCCTCTCCTCTGAATCCGACGTTTTCGAGGCCATCGAGAGACCATGGTGTGCACATCCCGGTGAGTGCTTTTATGACGCTCGAGGAGCTTTCCTCGCCATCGCCAAGATCGGCGCCGGCGTATCCCGGGAACGCCAAGTTGACACGCCAGGCGGCAAAATCTCGCGCATCGTCATCACTCGCGTGTGAACCTCCTCCTCGCACTCCGCGCGTCGTTGCGGCCAAGAGCAAACCGGTAGAAGAATCGCGCGCGACGAACTTGAACCCCCCCGTACTCTCGGGCACGTTCATTTCGACGCGACACGCAGCGTCCCTCTGTTCAACATCCGGAACGATGATCGCAAGCCGGCCTCCCGCAGACGCGTCGATGGCTAAAAACGACGCGTTTGAACGATCGAACGGCGTCGCGCGACGCATACCGGGCGCGCACAAAGGCGCGATCGACACGCGGAACAAGGACCCGGGGGTGTCGCGCGCGATCCAAGCCCCGTCGTCGCCGCGAAGTAACGCCGCGATGCCTCGCGACGAGACTGACGAACCCACTTCCACGCCTCCGATCTCGTCACCGAGAGGGATTATTTGAAGTGGTCCTCGGCTTAGCCGGCGTGAATACGTCACGCAAATCGATGTTCCGTTCCCACGCGAGGCAGCATTCCCTCCAGCCGAATCCAGCGGCGGTGTGCCTTCGTGACGTATCGCCTCCGCGGGCGGTTCCTCAAACATCTGCTCGAGAGGAGAAGGCACGCACAGGCGCTTCGTGGACCCCTCGGTGCCGCCGTCGAGGCTGTCCCGCCCTCCGATGCGAACCACGTCGACGTCGCCATCCCGCAATTTCGCGCGACCATCAGAGAGCTTCGCGAGGAAACGGTTGGAGAGGCTTCGCGGCTGCCGCGGAGGCGGCAGGCGCGGAAGCGGGAGTCCGACATCCGGTGAGGGAGGCGTGCCAGCTTCCAACAGCATCGCTTCGCCGGTTCTCGTCGTTATCAGGATACACGGCCGGTTGTCGACACCCCACGTCGTGACGAGGGCACAAGCGGGTGCGCCTACCCCACCCGCGTCGTTCGAGACACTGAGGCTCGCCCGGGACGTGAATAACGCAGGGGATGAAAAATCGGAGTTCTTCGCGTCGGCGCTCGAGTCTTCATGCGTCGCGACGATCTCGACCTCTCGTCCGTACGTCCCTGCAAGCACTAGAGTCCATTCACGTCCTTCGGCGTCGCGATCGAGTCGCCGCGATCCGCCGTCGACCAGCGCGTCGGCGAGTGCCGCGGCGAGGGCGGGTGGCGGAAGTACCAAACACGAAGGTTCGCCGGACGCGAAACGTACCACCGCCTGTGTCACGAGTACATTTTTCCTCGAGTCGTGCTGATTTTGGCGCGACATTCGGCCGATGGTCTCCCCCACCGACGCGAGAATCATAACAGCACCTCGCCCGGGGAGGTACATCGCGATACGACCGCGCGAGCTCTCGATGGCCGAGGCGCCAATGGCACCGTCTGATCTCCGGGGGCACCATTCCGACAGAACAGCGCCGTCCGTGATGATTTGCGCGCCGCGGGGTGTCACCTGAGCGACGACACCGTGCTTAGACGACGGTGATCCGCGAAGGCCCGCAATCGACGGCCAATCGCTGCACGCGACCGTCGGCGCGCGTCGATCGAACCCCGCCCCGTCGACCGCTTCCTCGAACGTCGCTTCCGTGCCGCTGCCGATGTGACGTACGAACACGCGCGTCGCGTCCGAAAACGAGAGCGCGAGGAGCGTCGGGATCGAAGAGTTCCTCGAACGATCCAGAACCTTGCCCGGGAGCGGTGCCTCCTCGCCGCAGCGGAGCGCCCACATCTCTCGCACTTCGGAGAACCCGCCGCCGCTGACGACAGTCGACGCGCACGCCACACCGAGGGCTACACCGTACACACTACCTCCCGCCGTCGCGACGAATGACCGCACGGCCGAGTTGCTCTGAGGTGCAAAGCCTTGAGGCGATGCGTCGGGTGATATTCCTGCGAGCGCGTCCGCGGGCGCGCAAGGGTGCACGAGCGTCGCCCCCTCAGGATGGTCACTGAGAAGCGCCGCGGCATCGGATGCGACGGCCGGACTTGAAACATCCTTGATCGCAGGACATCGATCGATCGGAACCTTCGCGGCTGCGCCATCGCGTGAGAATGCGATGATTGCGTCGCAAACGGTGCCGTCGCCGCTGACGACCGTCGCGGTTCCCCCCAGCGACGACAACGCGATGGCGTCGCAAATACCGGTGCGGTATTCAACGCGATTTCCGTTCGTGGCGGTCGGGCTATCGTCAACGACGCCGCGCACATCGACGCGAAGTGCCTCGTGAACGCAGTCTCCTTCGGGCGATGCAGTGATTAAGCGCCATGTCCGTTTCGCGCCCCGACGCCCGAACGAATCCGCCCGCGCCCAACACCACGTCCGCGGCGCGTGCAGCGCCACATTCGGCTGCATGATGACGCGGAGAACGGGAGAAGCGACCTTCGATCGGGAGCTCCGCGACCCGTCGGGAATCGTGACGATGACGACACCGTGCTCGCCGAGAACGTACGCGTTCGCCGTCGTCATCTTTCCCTCCACCGCGTCCGAAGGTGACTCCACGAGCGTCGCCTCACAACCAATCGCGCGCGATACGTCCGGCGCGGAGAGCTCGACGCGCCAAGTCGGCGGAAGAGCGAAATAGTTCGCGAAAATGTCCAAATGAGTGGGTACGCGACCCGAGTTCCCGGTGGAGGCATCGTCTCTCGGGGTCGATCCGGCGTCCCCTTCGACGCCGCGCGCCAACTCGCGTTCGATGGAAGCCTCATCATCAGAAATCCCCCTTGAGTCAGCCGGGGGTTCCTCCACTCCGCCGTCCTCGTCCATCTCCGAAACCTCCGCCGCCTCTGTCGTCATCTCTTCACCTCTTGTTTCCTCGGCGAGCAGCATGGCGAACGCCGCCCCCTTCCATCCGATGCCGGCGATGAACGCGGCGTCGATTGTGATGAAGCCATTCGGTCGCAGAGGCGTCCCCGCAGCTTCGAAATCGAGCGCGGCGTCATCCGGCGGCGATTCGTCTCGCTCACAACCGACGACCCGAAAGACGCTCGCGTGCGTCGCGCACCGTACCGCGAGCGCCGCGCCGCGAGGGTGCGCGGCGATCTTGTCGAACGGCGGCGCGAGGCCGATCTCCTCCCAGCATCGTATCCATTCGCGTGAGGTCCCGACGCTCGTTTCGTTGAAGGCTGGCGTCGGGACGAAACCCGGCTGGCCGAGCTGTAGCTGACGCGCCGCAACAAAGCGACCGAGGTACGAGTCGAAGCGAAGGACCGAGAGTTTACCGGAGTTCGACAGCGCAGCGAGCGCGTCGGTCCGCGAGTTCGCCGATACGACGTCGTCCCCTGGACGTCCCCCGTCGCCCCATCCCCCTCGCACCGCCTTGATGTCAACTAGGGTGCCGGGGTATAAGGGTTGCTGGTGAGTTAGTTTCCACGCGCGTCCGCGAGTCGACGCGTCGCGGTCCACCGACTCCGTGAGGAGCTGCAGCTGTCCGATCTTTGCGAGGACGATGTCGCGCGCGTCGGTGCGCCGGAATCGCCCCAAGACGACGTGCTTGACGACCGCGGAGGACAACAGCGGCCGGACGACGTAACCCGAATTTGTCTCGTCGCGATGGTCTGACTCGCCGCTCGGGGAGCCGGATGCGTTCGCCCGCGCGGACGCCTCCGCGCGTGGAATCGCCATGGGCGATGCGCGAGACGACGGGACGACCCGCGCGCCACAGTTGCGCGCGCGAGCGGCGCGCCCCACGTCGCCGCTGTCGTCCTTCTCGCCGTCGCTCCCGACCACAATCAGTAAGGCGGACTTTCCGAGAACCTGAGAACTCGAGTGCGCCTTTTTGCCCCTCGAGCAACTGTCACTGGCCGAGGCCCGCTCCCGCCGCCCGCGCGGGGATCTCCGGCAGCAGAAGTTGATCGAGATTCTTCAGTCTAAAAGTTTGAATCTTGTGTGATTGATATTCGCGCGTCGCGTCGTTCTCTCCTCCCTCGCGCGCCGCGTTCCGTCGTCGTTGGTCTACAAAAAAGAATGCCCGCGGGTGGTCGACCGCTCCGCATCCGCGACGCTCGGTGTCGTCCTCATCCTCCCGCGTTTGTGTGTGTCGCCCAGCCGAAAAAAATGAAAGACGCGACCGTTTCGGTTCGTCGTCCGACGCGCCGGGCTCGAAGGCGCGCCTCTCGCGCGCGCTCCACTCCTTCCCGGTTCATGACCGCCATTTTCGGACCCTACTTCGAGTCTTTGCTGCCGTCTTCGTCGTCTTTGCTGCCGTCCTCGTCCGGGTCGTCGGAGTCGCCCGCGGCGAGCGCAGCTGCTCGCTTCGCGGCGTCCATCGCCTCCGCCGCCGCCTTGGCGCCGGCGTCCTTCGCGGCTTTTTTCTCCGCCTCCGTGGGCCCCTTCGGGAGCTCGGGCGCGGGGTGGCCGACGACCCCTCCCGCCGCCTCGACCGACCCACGAAGGCGCGCGTTATCGTCATGCAGCCGCGTGCACTGTTCTAGCAGACGCTTCACCTCGGCCCGAAGCCGTTCGTTTTCCTCCGTCAACCCGCCCACGCGGCTCCCGAGCTCCTCGCACTCCGCCTGTTTGCGCAGGCGGGAACGCCGCGCCGACTCCCGGTTCGACTGCTTACGCCTCTGACGCTTCAGCTCGCGCTCGTCCTGCGCGGGGGCGCCGCCGCCCGTGCGCGCCTGCGCGGCGGCCGCCCAAAGGCCCGTGCCCGCCGCAGCAGCCTCGGGGTCCACCCTCGCCGCAGCGGCGGCCGCAGCCTCCGTCGCCTTGGCATCCTGCTTGCCGGTGGCCGCCGCCGCCGCGGGAAACGCGCCGCCGTTGAACGCGCCGTAAGGGTACGGGAAAGCCGCGCCCGAGGCGGGGAAACCAGCCTTTTGTTAAACGAAGGTAAAGGAAAGGGCGAGAAGGGGGGGAGATGAGAAGGTCAGCGACGGAGGGTGAGGAACGAGGAAGGACGCGCGTCGCTCGCGTCCGAGGAGAGAAAAAGCCTTCTTTGGTCGTTGCGCCTGGATCTTAAAACTGCTGCTCGAGATCCGTGACGACGTGGCGAAGGAAAAAAAAACACGCGACTCGAAGGGCCGGGGCGGGGGTACACGCACCGCCTGCCCAGCCCACATCTGCGGGTAGAGGCCCGGATTGGACGCCATCTGCGCGTAATACGCAGCCGCCTGCTGGCCAGTCTGCGCGGCGCCGGTGGCCTGCTTGGCGCCCGCGTAGTACTGCTGCATGGCCGCAGCTGCGGCCCACTGCGAGAAATCCGCGGCGGTCGGCGCGGACGCTCCTCCGTTTGCCGCGGGTTCGGACGCGTTCCCCGCGGGAGCCGCGGTTGCGGACGCCTCCATCTTGACTGAGCTCATCTTGGAGGCGGGCTCGCTGGCGACGGTTTTAGGCGCGCTCGCGACCTTCGTCGGGCCCGCGCCGGACATGTACCGGGGGCCTCGAGCGCGCGAGAGCGTCTTATGTCACGCGTCGTCGCGAACTGGCGTGTTCGGAGACACGACGCTTTTCGCGATGCGATCTGAGGCGTCAGCGCGCGTCAGAGGAGGGGACGCTCGACGAGAGCGGTCGCGAAGATGGCGCGAACGTTCGCAAGAACGCTTCGATCTGACGAGCGCGTCCGCGAACACACTGCACGCCCACGCCGCGCGCGTGCAATGCGCGCGGGGCGACGTTTCGAGCAAAAGAGCTGACGTCGCGACGCTCTTCAAGACGAAAGGCGAGGAGTGGCCGCTAACCGCCACGCTGGAATTCGATTTTTCCACGGCTCCGAAAATCACAGGAGAAGCAGTCTTTTAAAAATGTCGGTTCGAGGCTTTTGGTGCATGACACGTAGACGGCTTGCGAGAGAAGCACTTTTCCAGAACGTGGAGGGAGATTTCAGCGTCATCGTTCAAAGCGCTTCCTTCGCCGCTCAGGACGTCGGAACGAACGTTCACACCGACGAACGCGCGAGACGCGGGCTCGACAAGCCTCCGCGCGACCGTCGTCTCGCCCGCGCGTTTCGCGGCGTGCCATTCCACTTCCCCGTCGTCCGTCGTCTCGAATCGCGCCATGCCGCCTCGAGGCATGTCCGCGGAGGTGCGTCGCTCCCACGTATCGCGCCTCCTCCCGCGGGTGCCAACATTTCGCGGCGAAGGTGGCACCCCCCTGACTCTTCCCCTCGTCCCCCGCTCATCCAACAGGACAAGCGCAAGACGGTCCTCGCGCTCTTCCACGAGAGCCGCGAGCCCTGGTTGCTCAAGGACATGGAGAAGGCGGCTGCGAAGAAGGGCGTGGTGTTCCAGGCCGTGAAGGACGTCGTGCAGTCGCTCGTGGACGATTCCCTCGTGCACGTGGACAAGATCGGCACGAGCAACTGGTTCTGGTCCTTCCCCGGGGCGGCCGACTCCGCATTGCGTGCCCGACTCGAGGGCTTGGATGCGGAGAAGGCGAAAGTGGACGCCGAGTGCGAAGCGATGGACGCCAGGTTGGCGGCGGCTGAGGCTGAGCGACCGCAGACGGAGGAGCTCCAGATGGCCGAGGTGCTCCTCTCCTCGGCGCGGGAGGCGAACGCGGCGCTGCTCAAGGAGCAGGAATCGTTCGCGACGGGTGACGCGGCGATCGAGGAGGCTATGCGCGAAGGCACACCCGTGGCCAGAGAGGCGGCGAACCGCTGGACGGACAACGTGTTCATGCTCAAGTCGTGGGTGGAGAAGAAGACGAGCAGCCGCGAAGACACGCACGCGTTCTTCAAATCCCAGGCGGGCATCAACCTGGACACCTTCGACTACCTCGAGGAATGATCGGATCGGAGACGTAGTCGTACGAGTGGCAGCCCCGCGGGGCGACGCGAGGCGCGAGTGGGGAGAGTGAGGATGCGAACGAGAGGGGCTCCAGGGGGAAGACGACGCGAGGTTCGCGAGGGGCAGATTTTTTACGAGAAAAGCCTCACGGGAAAGAGAAGACTGTTGCAGAACGCGTGCTCTCCTGTTACACTTCACGTCGCTTCGCCGAGTCTTCGCTCACAGCTCCGAGCCGCCCGTCTCCGCGCCGGGCGCCGCCTCCGCGACGATGGCTTCCGCGACGGGCGCCGCCTCCGCCGCGGCGGCGGCGGCGGCGGGGGCCGCGCCATCGCGGCCCTCCTTGAGCATCCTCTGCGCGTCTCCCGGCCTCAGCTCGCCGCGCTGCATCGCCTTGACGATCTCCGTGCTCTCCGGGCGGCGGAGCAGGCCGCGGACGTTGCGCTCCCCCGTGCCGAAGCACACGCCGCACACGCGCACGCCCCGGCCGAAACACTGCGGACACTCGGTGAACTCGTAGGTGTCCTGCGCGCGCTTACGGTTCAGCGCCTTCCACTTGCCCGTGCCGCCGCACATGTCGCACGCGACGACGCCGGTGCCACCGCACTCGAAGCAATCGGTGTCCTCCAGCGCGTCCGCCGCGCCGGGACCGGCGAGCTCCACTCCCGCGAACGCGAGGGTCGCGGCGGCGACGGAGATGAGGCCGCGGCGGCCGAACGCGCTCGCCGCGGGCGCATCTCCGTGAACGGAGGAGGAGGAGGAGGCGATCTCCGCGCGCGCCACGGCGCGGTCGGAGGCGAGCGCGCGCGAAGCGTCCACGGAAGCCGGGCCTGCGTGAGCGTGACGAGGGGCGAGGGGGTCAGCGAACCTCGAAAGGCGCGGTGGGGTCGCGGTGGCGAGCGATCTCGTACCGCGCGCGGGCGGTTATCGTTTCGCGGAGATCGGGACGGCGCGGACGCGGGGATTCGCGCGCACCGTCGGGGCTGGCGGCGGCGCGGGTGACGGCGCGCGTGTCGCGGCGCGCGGGGCGGAGCCCGGTTCCCGCGCAGCACGCGCACGCGTTAGAAATCGAGGACGCCATCTTCGTTCCACGGGCGGCGAGCGCGGTGGAGAGTGGGTCCGCCCCGAGCGGCCGACGTCGACGACATCGGCGCCCCGAGCACCCTCGTCCAATCAGCGCGCCGAACGGGCGAGATCGTTCTCGAATCCAAGATCGACGGTTTCAAGCGGGTCCGAACCGCGTTTCAATCGTGCCTCGATCGGGGGCCTTCGCGGTGAGTTCCGCTGAGAGACGGTTTTACGCACCATCACCTGAGGCGCCGAGAGCGACGACGCCTCGCGCACCGCGCGACGCGCGACGCACGCGGGCGAGGTCGAGATGACCCCCACGGTACCGGCGACCGAGCCCGTCCCCGAGACGTGCGGCGAGGCGTTCAACAGCGCTTGGCAGTGTTACGGTGCGTCGACGTCGCGAAGCGTCGTGCAGAGAGATCGACGCGCGACTGACTTGGACGCACCCGCAAACCCCCTCCAACTCACCAGCCCCAACATTCCAGCTGACGCAATACTACCGATACGGCGAGCTCGACTCGTGCGCGGGACGCTGGGCCGCCATTTGGGCGTGCATGGACAAGAGCAAGAGGTACGCGCGCGGGACAGGACGCGGGCGCGGGTTCGCCATCGCGCGAAAATATCCGAGCGTCGCTCTTCGTGCTGGACTTCACCCCACGCCTTCCCGTCTGACCCGACCCTCATGCGATGTATCCCTCCCCACTCCTCGCTCAACCGCGCAGAGATGGACAGAGCTTGAGCGCGAAATCGCCCGTGAAGGTGGCCGGCGCGCGGGAGAGGGGAACGCCGTACTGGGAACTGTTGGACCCGAGCGAGGCGGAGGTTCGGTGGCGCAGGTCGTTTGGGAAGAATAAGATCCCCCCCCGGGAAGGGGAAGGCGGCGCCCCTAAACCCTGAACGCTGGGAGTGTCGGCGAGGAGTTCAAACGCGTCAAGAGGATGAGTACGACGGGATGCAGAAGGAAGGGTCCTCGGCGAGGGTGGCTCGTTGTGAAGGGAACGCGCTAGCTGTGCGTCGTCGACGGCGAAGAACTGAAACAACACACACAGTCGTTTCCCGCGGTCTTCTGCACTACTCCAATAGCTCCAGAGATCCATCGCCTCCAGTGCGCCTCGTCTCTTCCGAGGGTCTCGTGCATTTCGGCGGACTCTTCCGTCGTGGCTTTTTCGCGGAAGGCGTGTTCGCAGACGTTCACAGTGTGATGCGGTTCCTCGCGACCGCCAACGCGCACTTCTTACGCGCGCGACACAAGTTGCTTCGAGGACTCTCCGGATCCACCGGCGACATGTCCGAAGTCTCACCCATGGAGGAGCACCACCCGCACCACGTCCACCACGACTACACGGTGCGTCCCATCGCGGACGGGGTTTCCCGGAACCGCCGCCCTCGCTTCGGCGCCGCTTGCCGCGAGCCACGACTGCGACGCTTTTCTCTCACCGCGGAACGTGACGCGCGGGCGACGCGAGCACTCGCTCGCGCGCCCCGCGACCGCCACCGCGCATCGTGAGCGTCGATCGCGCGTCGTCGTCGCGACCGTCGCGCACGATCGCGCGCTCGCGCCTCTCGCTCTCGCATCGTTCCCGGGAAGGAACCCTCGCGTCGAAAGACGACTCTCGCGACGGACAACGACGCGTGGGAGAGAAACTATCGTAGACTGTATTTCTACTCGCTGACTCGAGCGCTTTCCGCCCCGCCTCGTCGGCGACGCTCCCCCGGCCGCGGCGTCCCGTTCCGCAGTGGCTCACGCAGCAGACGGCGAAGAGCCACACGCTCAAGGAAATCGTCAAGCAGTTCCAGTGCACGGAACAGGGCGCGAAGAACGCCCTGACGCGCCGCGGCATCAGCGAGTGCAAGGACTGGCTCCACGAGGGCAACCAGTGGAAACCCAAGGCGGAGGCCCCCAAGAGGAAGGCGCCGCCGAAGGAGCACGAGGTCGAAGCCGTCGTCGGCAAGCGCGTGTTCGAGGGCGGAGGCGTGCAGTACAAGATCAAGTGGAAGGGCCTCGACGATGACCACGCGACGTGGGAGCCCCCGGCCCACCTGCAGCACGCGCAGCAGGCGGTGGCCGAGTACGAGGCCACACACAAGGAGTGCGCGTGAGAGAAGAGCTGACGAGAACACGCGACGAGAAACGAGGAGAGGACGAAAGACGAACCGCCTAACCGAACGAAGCGAACGCATCGAGCCGAGCCGAACGGACGTCGAGGAGCGCGCGGCGCGACATCTTGTGGCGATCGAACAATCAAAGAACCGCGACCGCTCCGAGTCTTCCCCCCCGCGGCGCCGCCGACGCGCTCGCGTCGCGGTGAGTTCGTCTCCCACGCCGCCAGTGGGGAAAATTTCCACCGTCGAAGTGCGGATTTGTGAGCAGCAGGAGAAAAAAACAAAAATGGTCCGCGCGGACCCGCGCGTTTCGCGATCGGGCGGTCCGCGAGAAATGATGTCACGCGCTTTTCAAGGTTCGCAGACCGCCAACCGCCTCGATGGAAGGCAGAATATTTTGCCGGCCCTGACAGCCAATCGCGTGCCTCCCTGCCCACTCCAGGGGCTCCGGAGCGGTTGCGCGCCCCGCGGTTTTAGAGCCCACCCCATCCGCGCGCGCCGGTCATTACAGCACCCTTCACCTCACACTTACGACACTCGTCTAAGTCAAGATGGCGACCATCGTTGCGCAGCAGCTCTCCGCCGGGTGCGTCTCGCCTCTCGCGCCCTGCGCGCCGCGGCGCCGCGTCCTTCTCCGCGCGCGATTGGTGAACGTGATCACCTCTCGCGCGCATCCGCCCGATGCGCTTCGAACGAGACGCGCCCCCGCCGCGGACGCCGATCGCGATCGAGACTCCGACCGCCACGCACGCGCTGACGTCTCATCGCGCGTACCCCACCCGTTCGTTCCGCAGGCTCACCCAGAAGTCCCGCACCGTGCGCCCCCGCGGCGTCGCCGCCAAGGCGCGCGCCTCCGTTCGCGTTGGCGCCGTCGCCGAGGCGACCCGCCCCGTCTGGTGCCCCGGCACTCCCCCCCCGGCTCACCTCGACGGCACCCTCCCGTGCGACTACGGCTTCGACCCTCTCAACCTCGGCGCGGACCCCGAGAACCTCAAGTGGTTCGTCCAGGCTGAGCTCATGCACTGCCGCTGGGCCATGCTCGGCCTCGCCGGCATGGTTGGCCCCGAGTTGACGACGAAGATCGGCATGACCGACCTCCCCAACTGGATCGAGGCCGGCAACTGGGACGGGTACTGGCTCGGCGCCGGCCCCCTCCTCTTCGTGCAGTTCGCGATGATGAACTGGGCTGAGGTTCGCCGCTGGGAGGACATGAAGAACCCCGGCACGATGAACGAGGACCCCCTCACCGGCGCCAACAAGGGCGACACCAACACCGACGTCGGGTACCCCAAGGGTCTCTTCGACCCCATGGGCTACGCCAAGGACCCCAAGAAGGCCGAGGAGCTCAAGCGCAAGGAGATCGCGAACGGCAGGCTCGCCATGGTGGCCATCGCCGGCTGCTTCGCCCAGGCCATCACCACGGGCAAGGGCCCCGTCGACAACCTCTTCTACCACCTCGCCGACCCCGGTCACCACAACATCTTCTCCTAAGCGATGAAGAGGGAGCAACGGAGAGAGAAGAGACAGCGATGAGTGGAGAAACGGCGCCCGGGAGCCGGGCGAGTTGGGCTAGCTTTTAGAAAGCGACGCGCGTCGCGATGCACTGGTATTCGAAGTGTACGCCGCGAAGACTGAACGAACGATTCTCGAAAACGCGCATCGCTCCGGCGCGCAAGGCATCCGCGGGTTTAGCGACGCGGTCCCTTCCCGTCGCGCTCGCGTCACAACTCCCCTTCGCCCGGCACGTACGGTTTGCCGTCCACGGTCGCCTCCATCGTCCGCTCCCTCGTCTTCATCCCATCCACATCGACGCCTTCGCACGGCGTCGCGCACACTTTCTCGTACGCGCGCTCGTCCTTGGCGTACACGAGCGTGCTGAGCTCGTCCGCGTACTCCTCGACGATGACCCGACACCCCTTCTGCATCTTCGGCGGGGGGTACGCGTAAGTCACGAACCGGTACATGTCGTCGCACAGCGTCTCGAGCGCGTCCTCAACCGCCGACTCGCGCCCGCCCGCGCGCTTCTCCGTCTTCGCCACCAGGTTCGACAGCTCCGCGAGCGTCGCGTTACACGCCTCGCACAGAACCTCCCGATCCTCGTTCTTCGGCAGCTTCGCTCGCGTCGGGGTCGGGCTGAGGAGGAGGAGGACGACGACCAAGAACGTCGTCGCGGAAGCCCGCGCGAAACAGCCGCGCGTGAAGAAGGACGCAGCCATCGAGCGGGTCATGCCACCTCGGAGGCGCCGGACGCGGTGGTCGTCGTGTGTGACTGGTCGCGGACGCGGCGCCTCGCCCAGTAGTTTCTCGGAACCACAGTTTCATCAACCCGGCCTGTCAGCACGCGTGGAGCCCGCGGCGGGGCGGTCGAGTGAAAGCCGCGGGCCCGCGACTCGGCAACTCACCGATTTGCCCGACTCGGCAACTCGGAGCACCTGCACGCGGCCCGAAACTCACGCCTCCCTTCGAACGCACTGTCTCTCGCACGGACGACAAGGACTCTGGGCGTGCGGTCGCCGACCCCTTTATGAGATGGGGTTCAAGGTGCGCGTCGACCCTGCGCGCTGCGTCACTTCCGTCGCACCCGACGCCTGCCGATCGCGCGACCCCGTCGCTGCATTTGTTCACCGATGCATGCGGCCCCCTGAATCTGTGAATCGTTCGCTCACCCAATCGCCCGCCCGCACGTCTCTCAGGTGGCCGTCATCTACTTCAGCCGTCGCGGCCGTCTCGTGACGCTCGCGAACATCATCGCCGAAGGCGTTCGTCAGGTGCGCCATGAAGATACAAGCGCGTCGCGCGAGACGCGCTCGCGCGTCGTGAAACACCCTTCCCGCCGCGCACGCCTCGTACGGACGCCTCCCCGCGTCCTCGATCGGGGCGTGAGTCGCAGCGAGCCGCACGCGAAGACCCACGCTGACGATCGTTCGCCCTTCTCTCGTCAATCCCGAACGCTCTTCCCGCATTTTCAGGTCGAGGGCGCGGACGTCCACGTGTACCGCATCAAGGACCCTGTCATCGGCGATGACGCGGCGCAGTTCGATCAGGGCGTGCTCGATGCCCCGATCGCGACTCCCGAGGTCGTGCTCCAGGCGGATTGCGTCATCGTCGGCGCGCCCGGAAGGCAGGGCACGTTGTGTGCGGAGGTGTCGTACTTCTTCAACACTCTGACCGACTTCCAGACGAACGGGTGCTTGCTCAAGGGCAAGGTCGGGTCCGCGTTCACCTCCATCGGAGGCGTCGGGGGCGGGTACGGCGGGCACGAGCCCATCCTGCAGTCGGTCCATGGTTTCTTCCTGCAGCACGGGATGATCCCGGTGGGTGTGCCGCCGAGCCCGATGATGGAAGACGCGCCCCTCGCGAGTCCGTTCGGAACGTGCATGACGGGCAAGGACCATAAAGACCAGAGCGCCGGCAGCAGGCTCCGGTCGCTCAGTGAGGGTGAGGTGAAGCTGGCGTACTCCCAAGGCGAGTGGGCGAGCATCATCACCAAGCAGCTTCACGACGACGGCGACTAAAAACTTTGACGCGCCGCCTTGGCGCCGACGGAGGACTAGCACCCCTCGGACCGAGACGAAGACGAACGGAAAACGAGAGGTAGGAGAGCGGACGCGACGCGCGGGTTAGCAACGCGCGACATCTCCGTGACTGCACAACGGCGCAGCTGAAGTCGCGAGACGTCTGTTGTGAACCTGAGTTTTATCACACGCATATTATTTACCTTCTACGAAAGTATCGTATAAATCTTTACTCGCTCGAGTCCTCCGAGTCGCTCTCTTCCTTCAGTGAGCTCTCTCACGAATGAACACGTCGCGCAGGGGACCGATCTATCATCGGGCAAACTCGCGTTCGCGTTGTCGCGAATGGAGCGAGATGCCGTCCCGTGGATCGGTCGCGGCGCGGGGACGTTGGCGAGGCGTTCCGTCTCGGCGACGCGGGTCGCCGAGTGTTGAAACATCAGCGCCGACAGTGTAGCACCGCCGACGCCACGCACGCTCGCGCTGAAGAGCCTGCGATGCGTTTTACAGCCCCAGCGCATCTTTCACGCGCTCGGGGCCACCGCCGTTGTGGACGTTGGTGTAGCCGTCAGCCTCGAGGAACGCCTTCGCTTTGGAAGCGCGTCCCCCCGAGCCTCAGTTGACGATGATGGGGGTATCTTTGTCGCCGGGGAGCTTGGACGGGTCGAAGAAGTTCTCCTCCGCCCTGTTCCACACGACGTTGATCGCACCGGGCGCAGCCGCGCGCTTCGCGACTTCCTCCTCGCCGCGGACGTCGATGACCGTAGGGTTCGTAAGAGCCGCGAGCTCCTCAGGGTCCGAGAGGACGACCTCCTTGCCTTCATCATTCTTCGTGACCTTCGCCATGGTCGGCGGGGAGAGATGCAGGTGCCGGCCTTGCGTAGAGCGCGCGCCGAGGGAGCGAGCCCAGTAGCTCTTGCGTACGCCGAGGTCTCCGAGACGAAGCACGACGTGCCTCATTCCGCACTCACCGGGGAGTGTGTTGTGGCGTCGCCGCGGGGAGCAAGAAGCAGGAAAAAGGTATCTTCTGTGCCCGGCCGGCCCCGAACTCTTGTCCGACCGGGAATCGTCGCCGCGGCCGCGCCCGACGACCGGCGCGACCGGGAACACAGGTGTCGCCTTCGTTTTCCGTGACGACGTTGTCTGCTCGCTGCCCTAATTCGGCGACGCGCGCGCCCGTCTCCCACGCCGGTTCTCCCGGTTCCAGAGCGTTTCTTCTCGCGTCAGGCGTCCCGTGACGGTCGTGCGCTCGAGCGGTCGTCTCGCGCCCACCCGCGGTCCGCCCCCGAGACGCGCGATGGACGCGTCCGAGCCGATGTCGGAGGATGAGATGGTGGCGACGCTCGCGGCGGTCTCCGGGGCTGAGGATCTGGAGCACTGCCGTAGCCTCCTCCGCGCCTCCGGGATGAACCTCGAGGCGGCCGTGAACGTGGCCATCGGCGTCGCCCCGCACCCCGACGAGGTTCGCGCCGCGTCCGACCGCGACGGCGCGCGGCCGGACGCGCGTCGCCCGCGCCCGCGCCCGGGCCCCGGGTTGGTGCACGCCGGGACCCCGCCCCTTCCCGGGATCGTCGCCCTCCCCGCGGCGGTCGTCAAGACCGCCCTCGGCCTCGTCGCGAAGGTGGTCGGCTTGGGTTTCCGGATCGCGGGCGGGGTTTTGGGCGCGATTCTTCCCCCGGCCCTCGCCCGCCGCGCGCGCGCGTTGCCTCACGCGATGGGCGGCGAGGTCGACGACCCGGAGGCGTGCGCCGAGGAGGTCGCGGCGGATCTGCGCGCCCTCGCCTCGGACGATCCCCGCCCCCTCCCCTCGTTCCGCCTCGCCTCCCACCGCGAGGTTCTGCGCGAGGCTCAGAGCGCCCTGAAGCTCGCGCTCGTGTACCTCCACTCCCCCGACCACGAGGACACGCCGGAGTTCGTCCGCGGCGTCTTGACCGACCCGGCTTTCGTCCAGCTGGCGACGCAGCGCTTCGTGCCGTGGGCGGGCGACGTTCGGAAAACCGACGCGTACCAGCTCGCGTCCCGCCTGAACCCGTCGACGTTCCCTTACCTCGCACTTCTGAGGCAGGAGAACGGGCGCCCGACGCTCGTGGCCACGGTGGAGGGCGCGGGGATGTCCGCCGCCGAGCTCGTGGACGTTCTCTCGAACGCCGCGGACGCGCACGAGGCGCCGCTGCGCGAGGCGCGCGCGAGGAGGGACGAGGCGGTGCTCGCGCGAACGCTCCGCGAAGAACAGGACGCGGCGTTCCGCGAGTCGCTCGAGGCGGACGCGCGGCGGGAGGCGGCGAACGCGGAGGCGGAGAGGGTCGCGCGGGAGGAGGCGGAGCGGATCGCGCGAGAGGAGGCGGAGGCGGAGGCGAAGCGCGAGGCGGCGGAGGCGGCGGAGCGCGCGAGACTCGCGACGGTCCAGAAGCGACGCGAGGAGAAAGCCGCCGCGCTCGCGGCGCGAACCGAGCCGCCCGTGGACGCGCCGGGTCTGTGTAAGGTGGCGGTGAAGCTTCCGGACGGGTCGCGGTGCGAGCGGAGGTTCTTGAGCGGCGACACCGTGGGCGCGGTGTTCGATTTCGTGGACACCCTCGAGGGAGCGGCGGGCGCGGCGTATTCGCTGGTGAGCAACTTCCCGCGGAGGGTCTTCACGCGCGACGGCGACGCCGACGTCACGCTCGCGGAGGGGGGGCTCGCGCCGCAAGCCATGCTCATGTACCAAAACCTCGACGATGAGTGAGACGGAGGTCGCTCGCGTAGTCGCGCGGCGCGGAAGCGACATTGATTGGTTTCCGTCGCGTCTCGTAAAGGTGTCTCTTTCGCAAAATCTACCCCGCCCCGTTTCTCACCGTTTCTTCGTCTTCGCGACGAGCTCGTCTTGAAGCTCGAAGACGGCCTCAACCTCCACGGCCCATCCGCGCGGGAGCGCCGCGACACCGACCGCCGACCGCGTCGCCTTCCCCCTCTCGCCGAAAAGTTCTACCATCGTCTCGCTGAACGCGTTCATCACCTCCGGCTGGCCCGTGAACTCCGGCGTGGAGTTGACGAAGCCCTTCGCGTTGACGAGGCGCTTGAGATGGTTCAGGCTCCCGAGCTGGTTGCGCAGGACGGAGAGCATCGTCAGCGCGCACGCGCGACCGGCTTTCCTTCCGTCCTCCACGCCGATGATCCCGTTCGCGGGATCCGGCGTCGTGCCCACCTTGGCGCAGTGCGAATCCGCCGCGGGCGCGAGCGGGCCGATGCCGGAGACGTACACGAGATTGCCGACCACGGTGACGAAGTCGTACGTCCCGGCGGGCGGGGGAGGGGCGGGGAGCTCCTCGGGAGGCTGCAGGACCACGAGGAGACGCATCTCGGGCGTGCCCTCGGGGTTCGGCGGGCGCGGGCGTTGCAGCGAACGCAGGGGGAGCAGCGCGGGGTCCTCCGGAGCGGCGGAAGACGCGTGGCTCGGAGGGGCGATCTTGTCGCCGAGTTCCTTCATCTTCTTGGAGAGCTCCGGCATCTTCTCATCGCCCCAGTCCTTGACCTTGTTCAGGGCGCTCAACATCGTGCTTCGGGCGAGGGGTTGGGCTCGGGGAGAAGAGCGGGGTGGCTTCACGCGCGCGCGCGAGGGGCGATCTGACCGGCACGGCGACGCCTCGAAACGATCGTCGCGTCCGAGCGACGAACGAATTTTTTTACCCGTGATGGTTGCGCCGCACGTGCTGTGGGAATAAACGCGGACGATCGCACCGCCCTCCCCGCGCCCCCGCGCCTCGCCCGCCTCACTCTCGCGATGCGCCGGCGCACTTCTTCCGCGCCCGATGGTGGGGTATCACCGCCGCCCGCGCGGAAGCGGCGGCGGCGTCCCACGATCGAGGGTGTCGCTTCGGTCCACCCTTTCCTCGCCGCGAGCTGGTGCGGCGTTTTCGTGCTCATCGCGCGATGGGCGCTCGTGCACAACCTCCCCTCGCCTCTCCCCCTGGACGCGGACCCCGCGTTGTTTTCCGAGTCTCGCGCGATGGCGCACGCGAAGGCGCTCGCGACCGACATCGGCCCCCGCGTCGTCGGCACCCCCGCGATCGAGCTCGCCGAGACGTACGTCTCGGACGCCGCGGATGCCGTCGCGGCGTTCGCGAGGGCGACCCGCGATCGGCACGATCTCGACGTCGACGTGGTGTCGCACCGCCCGAGCGGCTCGTTCAGGCTCAACTTCTTGAACTCGGACATCGCGAACGCGTACACGAACCTGACGAACGTCGCGATACGCATCGCGCGGAGAGGCTCGAGCCTGGACACCCCGAGCGTCTTACTCAGCGCGCACTTCGACACGACGCTCGGCTCCCCCGGCGCGGCGGATTGCGCGTCGTGCGTCGGCGTGTTGTTGGAGCACGCGCGGGCGCTCGTCGCCGCAAACGCCGCCGGCTCCGGCGAACCGCCCGCCGCCCCGCTCGTGTTTCTGTTCAACGGCGGCGAGGAGTCGTTCATGCAGGCCGCGCACGGGTTCGTGGACCAGCACCCCTGGGCGCCGTCGATCGGCGTCGTGATAAACGTGGAGGCGACGGGAAGCCACGGCCCGGACGTGTTGTTTCGCGAAACGGGGGGCTGGCCCGCGGCTTCGTACGCGCGCGCCGCGCCGCGCTTCGCCGCCACGTCGACCGTCCGCGACCTCGTGCGCTTCGTCTCCCTCCCCGTGGACACGGACTTCAGCGTCTTCGCGGACCCGACGCTCAGGAACCTCCCGGGCGTCGACATCGCGAGCATGCTCGGCGGGACGACCTACCACACGGACAAGGACGTCGTCTCTCGCGTCCGCGAGGGGTCCGTCCAGGCGTACGGCGAAAACGTCGCGAAGGGCGCCGACGCCGTCGCGAGGGCGTTACTGAAGCGAACGGGAGGGCGACGGCATGACCCGCGCGCGGAACCCGCGACGCGCGCGGGCGAATCCGGCGCGTTCTTCGACGTTTACTTCCTCGAGGGCTTCGCGATCGACTCCCGAGGCGCTTCCGCGCTCCTACACGCGGCGCCGCTGCTCGCGTGCATCGTCGATTTCGCGCTCGGCGGCGCGTCGCGTCGCGCGTCGTACGCCTCGGGGGTCCGCGTCTCCGCGAAATCGTTCGCGCTCACGCTCGCGGCGCCCGCGCTCCTCGGCGCGGCCAGAGCGGTCGTCTCGGGGAAGCCCCTCGCGTGGTTCGGGCGACCCGCGCTCGCGGCGGCGCTCTTCGCGCCCCCCGCGCTCGTCGCGACCCTTCTTCCGTACGCCGACGCGCAGCTGAAACACGGCCCCATCGCGCGCCTCGACGGGGCGCGCGGCGCGACGCTCTTCGCCTCCGCGCTCGCCGCGCTTCTCGGCCTCGCGAACGCCGCCGTCGCGACGCAGTTCGCGGCGCACGCGTTCAGCGCGGCGATCGTCGTGTTCGCCCTCCCCGCGCGCCTCGCCGAGCGGGCGCCGTTCGTCACGCTGGCGCTGCTCTCCCCCGGCGTCGCGCTCGCCGCGCCCGTCGCGGCGGTCACGACGACCCTCATCTCCGAAAAGGTGGGCATCGCCGGCTCGGAGCCCTGGCCGCTCGGACTCCCGCTCGGGGACCTCGTCATGGGCCTCGCGGTCGGGTTCAGCGTCCACCTCGTCGGAATGACGGTCGCGCCCTTCGCCGCCGTCGCCACCAAGGCGGAGGGGCGGAAGATGACGCGCCTGCTCGCGCTGGCGTGGCTCGTCGCCGCGCTCGTCGCCTCCGTCGCCGTCGGCAGTCCGTACACCGCGCAGAACCCCAAGCGCCTCGCCGCGCTGCACCAGCACGAACCCGTGTCGTTTGCGACCACCGCGGGTGGGAGTGCGTTCATGCGCTCGGAGGTGTTCGTCGGCGCGTTCGACGCCGTTCCCGCGGCGAGCGCGATGTCGCGCCTGCACGCGTCGGCGGCGACCCGCGCGACGACGCGTCGGGACTTCGCCGCCATGCACCCGGTGAACCAACTCGTCGGCGAGGGCGTCGCGTTCGCCGGCGTCCCCGAGGCCGCGGCGCCGCCGTGGGAAGCGACCGTGCCGACGCTCCGGATCGAGCGCGTCGTGGATGATGATGGGACGTCGAACGAGGGTGTGTCACCACGCGGCGTCGCGCGTCTGGCGATCGTCTTCCGCTCGCGCGCCCCCGCGTGGAGCTGCGCGCGCGTCGCGGGACCGATTCTCGCGTGGTCGCTGTCGCCGACGCTGCCGGCGCCCGCGTGGGATTTCGGTTCGGCTCTTCGCGAGTTCTTCACGCGGGGTCGCGGAGGGAAGAGTGACGCCGAGGAGGTGCGATGGGCGAGGCACGCCGGGAACGGGGCGGCGGCGGAGACGTGGCGGTTTTGGGTGGAGGTGGCGGAGGAGGACGTCGCCGCGGTGGCGGTGGACGCGTGGGCGCTCTTCACGGGGGAGACCCGGGAGATTCGCGACGTCCTCGGGGAGACGGGGGAGGAAATCTCAATCATCGCCGCGACGACGTTCAAAACACCCACGGCGACGGTGATGAACGCGAAGGACGAAGGGGTGGAAGAGTCCCCCGAAACCCACGAGGGCGACGCGGCGGACGACGGGACGCCGGGCGGCGACGGGGAGCTGTGAAAGGGGAGCTGTGAAAGGGGAGCTGTGAAAGGGGAGCTGTGTAGGTATCGTAAACCTTATTTACGCGTGGCAGCGCGCACCACCGCGACGACGTGATGTATGTACTCGAACAGAGCCATCACTCGCGACTAGGTATGGATTCGCTCCTACAGATCATGTCCCCGCACTCTGCTCGCGCGTCTCTCCTCATCCCCGCGTTAGTCCCCTACGATATGATAGTGTCCGCGTCACCGCCTTTGCGCGTTGGCGTCGGCGTGCGTCGACGGCAACAATTCCTCTCCCGGTTTCGCGTGCGTGTTTTTTTCCCTCGTCGCTCGTTCTCTTTCCGCGAGTGAGACGGAGGCGTACGCGCCGATCGCGACGAGTGCTAAGGACGTCCCCAGCCCCACGCGCCACGTCGGCACGCCGTCGAAGAAGGCGACGCCCAGAAGAAGCACCGTGATCGTCTTCGCCAGGCCCAGCATGGCGTAGGCCAAAGCGGACGCCTTCCCCCCCACGAAACACGACGAGACGTTGACGCACATGCCCAACGCGCAGCTCGCGGCGAACAGCGCGACCCCCGCGGAATCCATCGACGGGGCGCCACCGCCCGTGGATCCAAACGCGTCCGCGTCGACGTACATCGCAATAACGGTCATGAAGGCGGTGCAGTAGGGCATGGTGATGTACAGAAGCTGGAGGGTCTCCCATCCGTGCTGCTGCTGGAGGTTCGAGTAGAGCACGATCTCGAAGGACGTGGACGCGGTGCCAGCGATGGCGACGATCGCGCCGAGGATCGTGAACCGCACGTCGGAGACGTTCGCGAGGCACACGCCGAAGGTCATCGCGATCAAGAGCCCGATTTTGCGCCGCGTCAGGGTCCGGCCGAGGGCGAAGTACTCGATGGTCGCCACCGCGGGGACCTGCATCTGCTTCGTGAGCTGAAAGAACGACACCGAGTTGAGCTTGAGGCTCGCCTGTCCGAGGGCGATCGCCGCGCCCTGGAGAAGCGCCACGAGGAAGATGACGCGGTCGATCTTGCTCTCGCGTGCCTTGAACACGCCCGCCGCGAGCGCCCCGCGCGTGAAGCACGCCGTGATGAACAAGTGCGCGGCGGTGAGGGAAAGCACCGGAAAAGCCGTCCTCGTGAAGAGCAACTTGTTCACGAAGATGATCGCCATGGTGGAGGAGTAGTTGAACCCGATCGCGCCCGCCGCCACCAGCACCGCCGGCGAGAACAACACGCCCGGAGGCGACATCGCGCGCGCGGCCCGGTGCCGGCGATCGTGCCGACCGACGAGCGCGCGCGGAGACAAATCTGAAGAGAAATCTGACCCACTTTTCCAAAAACCTGCGCGTGCCGAACTTTTTCGAGCGGTGAGTCAGGCGGCGATCTGTGAGAGCTGCCGCCTTGCCCGCAGTCGCGCGGCACCTCCCGTCCCCCACGTACATACCCGCGCGCGCGTCGAGCTCAGACAGGCGCGACACGTCAGTCGACCATGGTTGCCCCGCCGAACCCGGAGAAGGTAGCGCTCCTCGGCAACGAGGGCGCGGCGCCCGCGCGCGCGACTGGGGGATGGGCCAGGGTGTTGGCCGGCGCGGCGACGCTCGGGACGATGGCGGTCGCGGCGACGCTCGCGACGCACCCCGGGCTCGCCTCGACGCTCGGCGCCGGTCTGGCTTTACCTCCCGTGCCCTCCACCGGGGACTTGTCCGCGACGTCCGTTCGACCCGTCGCGGGCATGGGCTCGGGCCCGGCGCGGACGCAGGAGGTGGAGGTGTCCACCGCGGACCCCGTCGTCGCGGTCGCTTCGCTCGGCCGGTCGCCCCATCGCGCCGCGCCGTCGCACCGCGAGATCGCGGTCGAGCCCCACCGCGACAGGCAGTACCTCGTCCCGGATATCGTCATCAGCGAGCTCTCCGCTAAGCTGGGAAAGAACCGCGGAGAGCGCACCAGGTGCGCCCCGAGACCCCCCCTCCCAACCGCGCGCGCGTTGGTCCCGTCATCCCCCGGTTCGTGCTTCGTAACACCCGAGAAAAAGTGCCCAAATTCGTTTTTCGGCGCGCGCGTCCGCCTTCGACTGACGCCTGGTTCTTTCATCTCTCCTCTCTCTTTCCGACCGCGTTTTATTTCCAGGCGCGATAGGCACGGTTCCGCGGTGATGAAGGGTTCGATCGAGAAGAAGGGTTCGAGGCACCGCGACGACGTCCTTCACACGCCGGTGTACGTGGTGTCCATGGAGGAGTCGACGAAGGATGCGCTGCGGGTAGCGGAGCTGCTGGGCAAGCTCGTCTCTTTCCACGGCAGCGACGCGGTGAAGCGACACGTCCACCTCACTCCGGGCATCAACATCGCGGCTTGGCCTAAGAAGATCGACCTCGCGGAGTACGCGCTGAAGTCGGTGCTGGCGGTGAAGTCCAAATCTCAGGTTGGGTCTTTGCCGTGGCTGGAGACGTACACGAACCGGGATAAGAAGGGCCACGTGACCCCCCGCGCGAAGGAGTTCCCGCTCTCGCACCATATAGGGTGCCTGTTCGCGCACCTGTACGACTGGCAGATGAGCTCGGACGCGGGGTATAAGAACACGATCTTGTTCGAATCGGACGCGGTGGACCCGTCGCTGCTTGGGGTGGAGCTGAGCGCGATTCAGACTGTGGTGAACCACGCGCCGAAAGATTTCGACCTCATCTTCCTCACCAAGCGCAGCGAGAAGGGCGGGAAGCTGGCGAAGAAGTTCAAGGACCCGCTCGGGAACGAGCTCAAGCTGTACCACCTGGACGAGCCGAACGAGGAGGCGGGTCTGAGCTCGTACATCATCTCCGACACCTTCTTCAAGAAGATGCGGCGGTACATCGTCGAGCACGGCGCGGACATGGTGGACGCGTGGCTCTCGTCCAAGCTCTGCGTCAAGCCCGCGTTCGACAAGCACGGGAAGTTCGTCGCGTGGGAGGAGCGCGCGGGGGGGGAGTACAGGTACCTGAGCTGCTACCACGTCCAGCAGGACGGGTTCAGGAGCACCGTGAGCGACGAATTCCCCAAGGCGTCTTGAGCCAACGCATCTTTTAGTCTGTTTTTTTTGAGATCTGAGGGTCGAGGGTTCAAAAAATGCGTACGAGATCGCAGTCCGCGTCTTTCCCCGAACGCGTGGCCACTGATTGGCCGCGGCGGTCCGTGTGACGCGCGGAGGTTTGAAGTGCGTCGACCGTCGCGGCTGCAGGCTCGAGGCCGCCGCGAACTTTCTTCGGGTGCTCACTCGCGCGCGCTACCCGGCCAGGTCGCAGGAGCATGAGCGAACACATCCCTTCGGAGGGCCAATCCGGGCCGGGCGCGCCGGCGGGCGCGGGCGAGGCGGCGCCCGGTTCGACCGCCCCGGCGGCGATCCCCGCGACCCTCGGTGCGAACGAGGTGGAGGCCAGATCGCCGGCGAACGAGGTGGCGCGCGAGGAAGCCGTCGCGCCGCCCGCCGCCGAGGCGGCGACGCCCGGGGCGGGAGCCGAGCCCGCGCCAGCGCCGGACGCGGACGCGTCTGCGCCTGCGGGTGACGCGTCGACGCCGTCCGGGGACGGTTCCCCCGGCGGGGGAGGGGACGCGGCGGGCGACGAGTCGCCAGCCGCCCCAGAGGTCCCCGAGATCCCGCGCCTGCTCGACCCCTCGCACGCGCAGTCGCTCTCCCTCGTGGGGCGATACATCGACGTCCTCTGGCCGGACGACGGGACGTGGTGGAAGGCGCGCGTCACCTCCCTCAACCCGCACAACGGGTACGCCACGCTTTTCTACGAGCCTAACGCGAGGGTGGTGGAGGAGGGCGACGAGGAGGAGAAGAAGATGGACACCGACGCGTCGCCGGCGGCTGCCGAGGAAAACAAGGAAAACGGCGCGGTGGCTGTCGCCGAGGGCGTTTCCGCGAAAAAAGAGGATCCCACCTCAGGCGCCGCGCCGATGGACGCGGACGCCCCCGCGCCCGAGGCGAACGGCGAGGCTGAGACTGAGGCTCAGCAGGCGAACGGCGAGGCTAAGACTGATGGTGAGGAAGAGGAGGAGGGCGAGGAGGAGGGCGAGGTGGAGGAACTCAACCTCGCCGAGGCGTGCTCGAACAAGGAGGTGCGGTGGAGCGCGAGCGAGCTGGAGAAGATGCGCGAGGAGTACCTCAAGGTGATGAACGGCGGTCCGATCGCGCCCGCGGATAAATCCGCGGTGCCTTGCCCGTGCTGCGATCGCCGCGCGTTCAAGTACCTGCGTTCGCTCGAGAAGCACGTGTGGAACGAGCACGGCGTCCGCCTGACGCGCGAGCAGCTGGACGACTTCGAGAAGCAGCTGAGGGCGGGGAAGCGCATGGGCGGCCCGACGCCGCATCGCCGCCGCAAGGAGTACGTCGTGCCCGAACTCATCACCATCAACTACGACGAGATGTACGACATCTTACCCGACAACGACGCGATCAAGGCGCGCGGGCATGCGCGCGTGAAAGCGACGAAGGAGGCTTCCGAGGCCTCGCGGAAAAAGGGGGGACCCGAGGGCCAGCGCGCGACGCTGTGGGCGGCGGCGGAGGATGATCTCTGCCACGTCTGCGGCGAGGCCGACCCGAACTTTTGGCACATCGAGGGCGACTGCATCGTCATGTGCGACGGATGCGACGTCCAGGTGCACTTGTCCTGTTACGGCTTGACCGAGGTGCCCGAGGGCGAGTGGTTCTGCCAGGGGTGCGTCGACGGGATCAAGCAGGGCGAGGGCCAGCCCGCGGACGCCGGGATGTGCGCGCTGTGCCCGGTGCCCGGCGGCGCGCTGACCCGGGTCCAGCCGCCGAGCCGCTGGGCGACCGATTGGGGAAGCGACGGCACGCACGCGCACCTGAGCTGCGCGGGAAACCTGCCCGAGGTGATCGTGACCCCCTCGACGACGTGCGCGCCGGTCGTGGATATGCACCGGGTGAAGAACTCGAGGATGGCGCTCGGGTGCGGGCTGTGTGGCTTGCCCGGCGGATGCGTGCAGTGCTCGATGAAGAACTGCTTCCAGGGCTTCCACGTCCTTTGCGCGCGAGCCGCGGGGCTGGAGAAACTCGTTCCGGACAGGGAGGATAACCACTCCCCCGCGATTTTCTTCTGCGCGGAGCACTCCGCGCCCGCTTTCTCGCAGCGGCGGCTCAAAGCCGCGGGGATGGCGGCGGCGACGGGGATGGCCACCGCGGCGCTCGCCGCGCCGCAGCCCACCGCCGCGAACGGGGGCTTCGTCTCCGCGCTCGAGCCCGGGGAGGGCATCTTGGACGATAACGAGGCGCGGCTGGAGGCGAACGACCTGATGAAGGAGGAAGGGCGGATGGTTGAGATTCGCAAGGCGACGTTCGTCGTTCGGCTCTGGCACAGGTTCGTCCCGTTTCTCCCGCAGCCGCTCGACGCCGCGCGAAAAGCGGACCTCCTCAAGCGCTCGGGGAAGTTCGCGACGAGGGTCATGCACAAGGCGAACGTCCCGGAGAAGGAGATGAAGCGGCTCATGGAACTGACGGACGAACAGGGCGAGGAGGAGGTGAGGCGCGAGCACGAGGCGGCGACGGCGAAGTCCATGAACGAGGCGAAGGATGGAAAACACCTCAACGAGGGTTTGAGGGATTACCAGCGCGAGGGCGTGGCGTGGCTCGCCGCGCAGCACGCCGCCGGCGCGGGCGGAGGCATCCTCGGCGACGACATGGGCCTGGGAAAGACCCTTCAGGTCCTGTCTTTCCTTCAGTACCTCCGCGACGCGAAGAACGAGGCGGGGCCGCACCTCGTCGTGTGCCCCCTCTCCGTCCTCCCCACGTGGGTCACCGAGGCGAAGCGGTGGTGCCCCTCGCTCAGGGCGGTGGCGTTCCACGGCCCCGAGGCGGAGCGCGCGAGGCTGAAGAAAGAAGTCCTCATCCAAGGCACGTTCGACGTCCTCGTGACGACGTACGAGATGCTCACCGCGGAGCAGACCATGCTCGCCGCGAGGTTCCACTTCCGCTACCTCGTCCTCGACGAGGCGCAGCGCGTCAAGAACGACTCGTCGCTCGTCTCGCAGGCGGTGCGGCGCATTCGTACCACCGCCGCGTTGTTGCTGACGGGAACGCCGCTGCAGAACAACCTCCAGGAGCTCAGGGCTTTGGTCTCCGTCCTCTTCCAAGACGTCCTCGAAGCCGCGGGCGCGGAGAAGATGGACGCGGAGGGCGCGGCGGCGTTCGGAGACGACTCGGCGGTGGCGGCGGCGCGGTCGCTCCTGCAGCCCCTCATGCTGCGCCGCACGAAAGCTGCGGTGCTGCACAAAATTCTCCCGCCTAAGACGGAGACGGTGGTGCGGATCCCTCTGTCGGACTCGCAGAGGCAGTGGTACAAGACCCTGCTCGAAGGCGAGCAGGGCCTGTTCGGGAAGCTCGCCTCGTCCAACGCGACGTCGGAGAAGGAGGCGCTCGACAACGGTCGGTGCATCGCGGAGCAGACGGAGTTTGAGGCGAAGGTGATGGGCGGCGACGACGACGGCGGGTCGGATTCCGGCGGGGACAAACCGAACAAGACTTCGTCGCGCGCCTCGTCCGCGCAGTTCACGAAGCTCAGCAACCTTCTCATGCAGCTGCGCAAGGTGTGCTGCCACCCTTTCCTGTTCGGCGAGGAGGTGGCGGCGAACCTGGTGGCGGCGCACGACGGCAACCGCGCCGAGGCGCTCGTCGCCGCCTCGGGAAAACTCACGGCGCTCGACGAGATGCTTCCTCGCCTAAAAGCGGGCGGGCACAAGGTCCTCATCTTTTCGCAGTTCACGCTGATGCTGGACATGCTGGAGGAGTTTTGCGAGGCGCGGGGGTTCGCGCACCTCCGCCTGGACGGTTCCACGAGCCTGGCGCGGCGGAGGTACGAGACGGCGCTCTTCAACAAAAAAGATGGGCGGCACTTTGTCTATCTGTGCTCCACGCGCGCGGGCGGGCTCGGAATTAACCTGCAGTCCGCGGACACGGTCATCCTCGCGGACCCGGACTGGAACCCCACGTACGATCAGCAGGCGCAGGACCGCGCGCACAGGCTCGGGCAGCAGCGACCCGTCACGGTGATTCGCATGTGCCACGCGTCGAGCGTGGAGGAGGGCATCCTGGCGGTGGCCGCTCGGAAAGCCAGCCTCGCCGCGGCGGTGTTGGCCGGCCTCGAGGCGGGCGCGGACGTCGCCGCCCTGGACGCCGCGAACGCTGCCTCGAGCGCCGACCCCGCGGCGGCGGCCAAGTTATCCTTCGGTGAGCTCCGGGAGATTATCCTCGCCGGCGCGGGTGCCGCGGACCAGCCCCCGCCCCCGGAGAAGAAGAAGCTCCGCGGGCGTAACTCAACCGGGAACTTGTCCTCGGCGTCCCTCGGGAACGGCACGCCCGGCGGCGCGCAGGCGGAGGGCGCGGCGGCGCTCGCGAAAGCCGCGGAGGGCTCGGGGAAGAAGGGCCATTACACGTGGGAGGGAATGGACTACTCGAAGAAGAAGGCTGAGAGCGATAAGAAGGAGATCGCCGACTTGTGGGTGTCGCAGCTCGAGGGGAAGCGCCGCGAGCGCGTGGCCACGGTGGAATACATCGACGCGGGCGAGGGCCTCGGCATGCAAGCGGTGTCGCGAGTCAGCCTCCGCGAGGCGAAGGAGGCGGAAGACCGCGAGCGCCGCGCCGCCGCCGCGCGCGAGCAGGCGCGGCTCAGGGCGGCCGATCGAGCGTCGCGGCACGAGACGCGCTGCTGCGAGTGCGGCGGCGGCGAGTCAGGGTGCGTAAAACCGCCCCCGCCCTTCCTCGCGCCGGACGTCGCCGCCGAGCGCCTGCGGTGCCGAAACTGCCCGAGGACGATGTCGTTCGGGTGCGCGCGTTTGGTGACGCGCCCGAAGATGGGGTGGCAGTGCCCGCAGCACCACTGTAAGAGCTGCAACCGAACCGCGAGCGAGGCGGGGGGGCTGATGTTCCGATGCGTGGACTGCCCGACGGCGTTTTGCGCCGAGTGCAACGGCGAGACGCCCTTCGACGCCGTCGAGTCCAACCCAGAGTGGGAGGCGCTCGGGTTCTTCCTCCCGAAGTCGTTCGAGTACGTCCGGTGCGGGGACTGCATGGTGGCCAAGCAAGAGCTCGAGAAAGAGGAGGCCAAAAAGAATGAGGAGGCCAAGGCGAAGAAGGAGAAGGAGGCCAAGGCGATGAAGGAGAAGGAGGCCAAGGCGAAGAAGGAGAAGGAGGCCAAGGCGAAGAAGGAGAAGGAGGCCAAGGCGATGAAGGAGAAGGAGGCCAAGGCGAAGAAAAAGAGCACTCCGACGAAGAGCACCCCGAGCAAAGCCTCCGGCGCGAGGAGTACGCCGGGGTCGGGGGGAAAGAAAACCCCCGCGTCGTCCGCGAAGAAGCGCAAGCGATGAGTACTTGTACGGGACGAGGCACGAAAACGAGCGCGAACGTCCGAGATGGGCCCCGCCGAGCGGGGATACAACGACGCTTCACGCGAACGTGATTCATTTTTCAATTTCATTTCTTCGAAGCATAAGCCGCGTCCGGGGGGGCGACGTGGGGGTTTACACCCTCGGCCGCGGCGCACCGGGACGCGTGACGATGATGATGATACGATGTTTGCTCGTCGTAATAATACATCCACTTCGCGTGTACGTATGGATACTATAGGTGTAATACGTTTTCTTTTCGCGCGCGCGTGTTCATTTCGCCTCGTCCCCCGCGAGGGGTTTTGTTTCGCCCTCGTCCCCTTCTGTTTCCTCTCCGTCCTCAGCCTCGGTTTCGGGCTCGTGGTACACGAGAACCTCCTCGTCCACGGGCGCCGCCGGGGTTGTTTTCCACCGTTTCAAGCCGAACGCCTTGGCGCCCCCGTCCAGTTGTACCCACCGCATGAGCATTCCCGCCGCGAGCGCGAGATAATAGAACAGCAGCGACCACCAGATGCTCGACACGGTGAGGGCTCCGTGCTGCTGCTTGAAGAGCCAGAGCGAAATCGTGCACACGATCCCCCCGAACGTGAACACCCCGTTGACGGATTTGGCGTCGCCGCGCCCGATGAGCGCCCCCTCGAGGGCCTTGTACCAGTACGTCAAAACGCACAGCATCACGATCGGGTACGCCTCGAGCGCGTGCGCCACCACCGCCGCGTCCTTCGTGAAGTTGGTGACGAGCGGCACGCGAATCGCCCAGAAGCAGCCGGCGATGACGACGAAGACGGCCCCGCCGAGCACACTCAGAGCGCGACCGGCGCCGCTCGCCGCGCTGTCTCCCTCGCTCACCTGCAGCCGCGATGCCACGGCGTTGGACACCGTCGTCAGCGCTCCCGCGGCGATGGAGATGATGCAGATGATCTGGAACAGGAGGACGTGCGCGGCGCTCTGGGCGACGCCGATGCGCGTCGCCAGCGCGCTCGTGGCTCCCCACACCACCACCACGTTCATCACGCGCCCGATCATCCCGAACGCCTCGCGGCCGAACTTCCAGGCTAACTTTTTCTCGAACCCGTACGTCAACGGGTTCGACCCGTCCAGCGCGACGGACGCTTCGCCGCCCGTGGGGTTCGTCTCCGTTTCTCCGTCGCCCTCCTTCGCGAGGTCCTCCTCCTCCGCGAGGTCCTCCTCCTCCGCGAGGTCCTCCTCCCGCCTCGGCTCTCCGAAGAAGTTGACCCTTCTGGGCCCGAAGAACGCGTACCACACCATGAGCGCCGCCTCGGAATACTGCGCGATGACCGTCGCCCACGCCGCGCCGTTGAACCCCAGGCCGAACAGGAAGATCATGGACGGGTCGAGGACCAGGTTACAGCTCCCGGCGAGCAAGACGGCTAACATCGGCGTCTTGGCGTCTCGCGCGGCTTGGAACGCCCCGCCCAACACGGCGATGAGGCACACCGCGGGAACCCCCAGCGCCCTGATTCGCATGTACCCGCTCGCGGAGGGGACGACGGTGCTGTCCACGCCCACGGCGTTGACGACCGCGGCGGGGAAGAGCGCGATGATGAGGCTGCAGATGGCGCCGAACCCGACGGCGGTGACGACGCAGGCGATGATGCTCTTGCCGGCGCCCGTGAGCTCGCCCGACGCGAGCACGCCGGTCCGGCGGGCGCGCTCGTCGTTCTCGATCGCCACCGCCATTATTCGGGTGGCGGCGGTGCCGAAGCCGTGCGCGGCGATGACGGCGATGATGGAGCTGTACACGCACGTGTTCGGGCCGAGGGCGGCGAGCGCGGTGGTCCCCAGGGTCGCCACCCAGTACGCGTCGCACGTTCCCAGGAGGGGCTCCGCCACGCCCGTCGCCGCGCACGTCGCGAGCTGCACCAGCGTCGGTTTGCTCATGGCGACGTTCCACCCCATCTCCCGAATTTTCTCCTCTTCGTCCACCAGAACCACCGCCTCCCCGTCGCCGGCGACGATGATGGACTCCTTCCCGACTTCGGACCCATCCCCGACGTACGCCGCGGGCCGGCGAATAGGGCGCGCCGCATTTTCCGCACCCGCCGCGTCGCCGTCGCGCTCGCGAAGGTTCGGCCGACGCCGCAGCGTCGCGGGCGCGACCGCGCACCATCGAACCGTCCCGCTCGTCCTCGCGCGCGTGGAGCAATCCCTCGGGGGGGTCGCGCGAGCGCGCGGGGACGCGATGTGGCCCGAACGCGATGAGCGGTCGGCGCGCCGCGGATCTTTTTGAACGGCCCCGCGGCGCGCGCGGAAGAGCGCCGCGAGGCTCGTGACGCGCGAGACCGTGCATCCGTGCATCGCGCTCGCGTGAGGAATCGAGGGAATCGAGAGCGCTCTCCGCGGTGTTCGTCGAGCGCGCCCTCCTCCACCGACGCTCGGCGCGAGAAAGTATGCGCCCGGAGGAGCAAGATGACCCGCGCCTTTTTCGCCGGCTCCTCTCCCTCTGGCGAAACCCCCGACGACCCGTCAAACGACGGGTCAAACGCCCCGAATCGGTGACTCGGCGTACGTCGACCGCCTGTCTGGCGCTTTTCTATTCGTCGAGAGCGGCTCTTGAGTTTTAAACCCTCGCAGCGACCGTCGAGCCATCTTCACGCGGGCGTTCAAACCGATTTTTCGGTTCGGGAGATTTTCCCGCGCCTCTTCTCGCGTTCGACGGCCGGACCGGCCCCGAGTGGCGATCGGCGGGCCCGGAAAAGCGATCGTCGTTCCATCGACGCGCGCTTCCTCTCGCTTTTTGCCATTTCACCCGTGAGCGGGCGACGCCGGGAGGCCCGCGCGGGGTACGTCGGCACGCGTCCGGCTCGCGTTTCGCGAGGGCGAGGTGGCGCCCGGCGGCGGCGCGACTCCCGACCGATTCCCGCGTCGATTCGGGGCGCGATACGCTGGTCGGTCCGGCCCGAGGCAAAACCCTCGGTGGGGTGAGATCTGAGGCGACCGCCGACCGATCGGCGCGCCTTCTTCCGCGCGCGCGACCGCCCTCTTCCACGTGCGTCCTCTCGCGCTCGCGATGGACGCGCGCGCGCTCGCCGCGCTCGCCGGCGCGCTCGAGGACGCGATGGCCCTCGAGGACGCGCAGCAGTTCTTCAACGACCCCGTGAACGTCAAGGCTCTGCGCCTGCACGACTACCACGACGTCGTCGCGCGCCCGATGTGCCTGAGCGAGATCGCCGAGCGCGTCGCGTCGGCGCGGGAGGGTCCCCCCGCGTCCGCGCCCGAGGGTTCCGACGCGCCCGCGCCGTACCCCTCCCTCGTCGCCGCGCTGGAGGACGTCCGCCTAGTGTGGCGCAACTGTAAGCTTTACAACAAGCGTCAGCGCGCCGCCCCCGTCAGGGCCGCCGCCGACGCCGTCGCGGCGGCGTTTGAGGCGTCGCTCGAGCGGAGATTAGGCGCGCCGCCGCCCAGACTCCCGATGCCGCGCGAGGCGAGACGCTGCCCCGGTGCGTTCGAGCCGGAGATGGAGGAGATGGACGTTCCGGAGGCGTTCGGGGCGTACCTCCCGGGCGAGGACCTCCCTTTCCGCATGTTGGACGGGTTCGCCGTCGTGAGGGTGGACGACGACGACGACGACGACGAGGGCGAGGGCGAGGGCGAGGGCGAGTCGGCCCGCGGGTCTTCGCGAGATCCGCTCCCACTCGCGCCCGCGGAGGCGCTGGAGGATGCTGACGAGCTCTTCGCGGAGGACGAGGATGAGGAGGACGAGGACGCGGAGAAGAAGAAGCGCTCTAAGCCTCGGTTCGCGGCGTACGGATACCTCGCGGTCCCCGACGATTCGAAGACGCTCGAGCCCGCGGACGACCCGGCGGCGGACGCGACGCTGGCGAAGCTCGCGGCGTGCAAGGCGAAGGCGAGACCCAGAATCAAGGTGTGGATCCCGCAGGTCTCGGACTGGAGCATCGACTACGAGACGCCGCGGAGCGCGTGGCTGGTGACGCCGAGGGGGTGGTACCGCGCGCTCGCGCCCGCGCCGGAGTACGCGCCGACGTGGAGAGACGGCGCGCAGAAAAAGTTTGACCTCGCGACGCGCGCGCACGACGCCGTCAAGGCGGACCCGCTCGTGTCGTACGACGACGCGCTGCCGAAAATCTTGGCGCCGCCGCCCAAGCCCGGGAAGAAGCGAGGACGGCCGCGGAAGGATCGGTCGCTGGAGGAGGAACAAGCGGCGGCGGAGGCAAAGGAGGCGGGCGGAGGCCGCGGCCGCGGCCGCGGGGGGAGGGGCCGCGGCGGGGGGAGAGGCCGCGGCAGGCGCGGGAGGCGGGAGGAGGCGGCTTCCCCGGCGACGAATAAGGACGCCGCGGAGAAGAGCCCGATGGAGAAGAAGGAGCCGCTCGTCGAGGAGGAGGGCGAGGACCCCCCGGTCCCGTCGGAGGAACCCAACGACGCGGACGAAAACGCTTCCTCCCCTCCGACGAGGGAGAAGGAGAAGGAGACGGAGGTGTCCGCCGAGGTTCCCGCCGCGCCGATCGTGAAGGCGGAGCGCAAAGCGCCGGCGCCGAAGCGGTGGGCGGACAGCGGTCGTCGGTACGTCGAGGCGGATTTGGTGGACGCGCGCTCGTTCGTCTTGGCGCAGCTCGAGGCGGCGTGCGCGTCGGGGCAGATCGCCTCGAGCACGGGGAAGATGAGCCGCCACATGAAGGCGTTCGCGATCATCCTGGAGGAGCGCGGCGAGAAGGCGGACCGCGAGGCGCGGCGGCGGCGGGAACGCGAGACGCGGTGGGCGCGCGCGCACGCGGCGAGCGGCGGGTCGCCGTTCGCGCGGCCCGCGCCGCCCGCGACGGTGCCGAGGGATTCGGCGGACGCTCGGCCGATGGCGTCTCTTCACCGCGCGGACGCGGCGACGCACGCGGGGTACCGGGCCCTCGCGGCGCGGAAGAACAAGACGCGCGGGGAGCGGCCCGAGCCCGAGCGCGAATTCGGCGTGCCGAGCGCCATGGCGGGGGACGCGCTCGCGATTTGGGACCTGTGCGCGCGGCACGCGGCGTTCTTCCGCCTCCCGCCCTTCCCGTTCCCGAGGCTCGCCGCCGCCCTCTGCCCGGAAAAGGAAACGCGTCAGCTCGCTCAGACGCAAGGCACTCCTCAAGGCACTCCTCAAGGCACTCCTCAAGCCCATCACGGCACTCCCCCGCCGCTCGTCGGCGCGGCTTGGCTCAGGGCGCAGAGCGGCGACGCGGACCTGGCGGGCGAGTGCCTTCTCCGCGACGTGCACCTCGCGTTTCTCCGCGTCGCCGAGGCGGGCGTCACGCCGACGGGCGCCGTCGCCGCCGCGCCGCCGAAGGAGGAGGAGCCCGCGCCCCCCGCCCCGACGCGGTCCAGCGCGGAGGGCGAGGGCGGCGCTCGCGCGCTCGCGTGGCCCGAGCTCGCGCGCCACGCGGTGGAGACGGCGCCCGCGAACCGCGTCAAGGACCTCGCGTTCGGCGCGGCGAAGGCGTTGAGGACGTCCGAGTACGCCAGCCTCCCCTCGGAGTTCCGCGTCGCGTTGCTCTCGTGCCTCGCGGCGCTCGCGTCCGAGACGGCGGCGTTCGGCGTGGGCGCGAGGGAGCTCAGGGAGGAGAAGCGCGACTTCAAACACCTCGGGAGCGACGTCTCGGGCGCGAGGTACTGGCGCCTGAACCCGGGGGATCCGGGCGAGTACGGCGGGCGGGCGGCGGAGCGACCGGGCGCCGTGTGCGTCGAGACCCCGGGGGTCGAGCCGGGGGAGCTCAACGAACCCCCGCCGAAACCGAATCCCCGAGAGGACGCCGGGGGCTCTCGGCGCGCGATCGATTTCGGCGCCAAATCGGCGGAGCCCGGTACTCTCTGCTCGGAGGAGCCCGAAGGAGGCGCGGTCGTCGGGGAGGAGGGGGGCGAAGAAGCGCACGCGCGGGGGTCCTCGCGGCGGCGGTCCAAGCCGGTCAAGTACGAGGACGCGCCCTCCGGGGTCAAAACCGTCGAGGACGGGTCGGGGGTGGACTCGTCGGGGGTCAAGCTCGAGTCCTCGGACGACGGTAAAAGTCGCGCCCCGCCGGCGAAGTGGGGGTGGTATCCCCCCTCGGCGCTCCCGGCGCTGTGCGAGTGGCTCCGCGAGTCCAAAGACCCGGGCGAGGCGGCGCTGGCGGAGGCCATCCTGAAGCCGCCCGAGGCGGAGAAGATTTCCGAGAAGGAGAAAGAGCCCGCCGACACCTCGAAGGAGGGCGACGAAAAAGGCGAAAAAGGTCAGGGCCTCGTCGCCGAGAAAGAAAAAGATAAAGGCGCGCAGGGGCCGCCCCCCGTTTCGCAACAACTGCTCCGCGGCGGCGGCACGAGCACGGACGGGTACGTCGGGCTCGACCGCCCCCTGATGCGCGGCGTCGACGCGTCCGGTCCGAGGGCGCTCGTGGCGCTCCGCGTCGCGCTGGCGCGCGCGTGCACCCGCCTTCCGTTTTGGGAGGGCGACGCGCGAACCGTCGCTTCAAACTCGACGCGCCTCGCGTCGGTTCTGGGCGCGGCGCGAAAGGCGAGGGACGTGGGCGCGGCGAAGGTGGCGGCGCTGAACGCCGAGGCGCTGCTGAACGACGCAGGCCACCTGGACGAGCCGACGTGGAAGGCGCGGCGGCACGCGTGGCGCGCGGCGCTGAGGGACGCGGCGACGCTCCCGCAGGTGGCGCTCAGGGTCGCGGAGATGGCGGACGCCAGGCCGAAGGACAAGAGGCGCGAGAAGATGAGCAGGGACGCGTTCCTGCGCATCTGGAGGGAGATGGAGAGGAGTAAAGACAGCGAGAAGATGGCCCCGCCGTTCATGCCCCAGGTGGGCGAGCGCGTCGTCCTCGTCAAATCGGCGCTGGTCGCCGCGTACCTCGAGGCGGCGAAACACGCGGCGAAGAGCGGAGACCGAAAGGGGAAACCGCCCGCGGATGCCTCGGCGCCGTTCGCGGCGTTCGGTCTCGCCCCGCCGGCGACGCTCGGCGAGCTGGCGGCGACGACGACGTGTCGGGTGGAGTTCGCGGGGTACCGCAAGGGCGATCCCGCGAGCGCCGCGCCCGCGGAAAGGCTCCCGCAGGCGTGGTACCTGCTCGCCCCGATCGCCGACGCGCCCGCGTTCGCCGCGAAAGCGGAAGCCGACGCCGACGACGAGAAGAGGGCGGATGAGAGGGGCGACGAGAGACCTCACGCCGCCGAAGTTCGAGAGTCGGAAGAGGACCATGCCCCCCGAGAGGAAAGGGAGAAGGAGAAGGAGAAGGCGGCGGTGGCGGTTGTCCGGCACGTCTTCCCCGGCCTCGCCCCCGACTTCCTCGTCCCCGCGGAGCACGCCGAGGCGTCGCTGCGCAAGCCTTGGGCCCCGGGCGACCGCGTGCGCCGGACGTTCGAGAAGGTCTCCGGGGCGACCAAGTCGAAGGAAACCGTGAACGGCGTCGTCGTCAAGACGAACTGGTGGCGCGAGCGACCCGAGGACCTCGAGGAGGCGCTCGCGGCGCTCGACGACCCGAAACCGAACGCGTCGCGAACGAGCCGGCTCTCGCGCGCGGACGCGCGGGAGGCGGTGTTGGTGCGGTGGGACGACGGCGGCGGCGAAGGGAAATCCGGCGGGTTTTTTTCGGGGAAGCACGCGGGGTCGCCCGCGGGGTCGTCGGACGGCGGCGCGGAGTGCGTCGGGTGCCACTGGGTGTCCCCGTGGGACGTGGACGCGGACGTGTTCGCCGAGGAGGCGAGGCGGCGGGCGAGGGAGGAGGCGGCGGAGCGGCGAAGAGCGTTGGACGCGGCGCGCGCGGCGCTTCTCTCGTCTCAGAGCGCCGCGAAATCGACGCACGTCACCGACAAGGACGACGCTCGGGGCGACGATCCGAACAAGTTCGCGTTCAGGACGCGGGGCGCTCGCGCGCCCGTGGACGTCCCCCCGCGCGAGAGCTTCGACGAGGCTCTGGAGTGGTTCCACGAGCACCACCCGCTCGGGCCGGGGAAGCCGCTCAAGGTGCCGCAGTTTTGCAAAGAGACGCTGGATCTGCACAAGGTGATGGTGGAGGTGCAGCTGAGGGGCGGGTTCCGCGCGGTCACCGAGGCGAAGCGGTGGAAGGACGTGTGCAGGGCGCTGGGCCGGGACCTCTCGGGGCAGACGTCCGCCTCCTTCGCCATGCGCCAAAACTACGAGCGGTGCCTGGTCGACTTCGAGGCGCACTTGGAGCTCGAGGCGGAGAAGGCGGAGAAGGCGGAAGACGACGCCCCGGCGGAGAAGAAGAGAGACGCGCCCGAAAAGGGGGAAGAGGCGAGCGACGACGAGGGGGCGACGACGCGAGCGAAGCGGCGCAGGAGCTGACGATGACGCTCGATGAGAAGGCCGATGAGAAGGCCGATCACGGACCGGATACCTCTCTGCTTTCACTTCTTCTTCGCCCTTCACTTCTTCTTCTTCTTCTTCGCCGCCTTCGCGGCGGCCTCCTCCTCGAGGCGCACGCGCTCCTCCTCCGCCAGCCTCGCCGCCTCCGCCTCCGCGTCCTTGTACACCTGTAGCTCCGCCGCGACCTTGGCCGTCGCCTCCCGCGCCTCCGTCAGCTCCAACATCCTCTGCACCTCGTCGTCCTCCCTCCGCTTCCGCTCCAGCGCCTCTGCCGCCTCGCGCGCCGCTCGCTCCTCCTCCGCCTTCTTCTCCGCCGCCTCCGCCGCCGCCTTGGACGCCTCGCGCTTCTCGCTCGCGATATCCCGCCGGATCGCCGCGCGCGCCTGATCGCCGCCGCTCACGACGGACGCGATGAGTGCCTTCACGTCCGCGCTGGTCGCCGCCTCCGCGGGCGTGACGCGGTACTCGTTCTGGGGCTCGGCGTCGACGCCGCGGGCGAGCAGGCGCCGAATCGCCTCGGTTCGGTGGTTCGTGCACGCCATGTGCAGCGGCGTGTTATCGAGCTCGCCCTTCGCGTCCGCGGCCGCGCCGGCGCGCAGTAAAGCCTCGACGGAAGCGACATCGCCCTTATAGCACGCCCAGTGCAGAGGACGATCGCCGCGTTCGTTCACGGCGTTGGGATCGGCTCCGAGCGCCACGAGCGTCTCGACGGCGTCGCCCGCCCCCGCGGACGCGGCGACGTGCAGCGGCGTGGCGCCGCGGTCGTCGCGCGCGTCCACGTCCGCGCCGGCGTCGACGGCGGCCTCGATGGACGCCGCGTCGCCCACCTCGGCCGCCTCGAAGATGGAGAGCGCGGGGGCGGGGGG
>MDSW01071374.1_pt1 | contig 39288 bp, 39 predicted proteins | sample 811171 | NCBI WGS metagenome assembly MDSW01 (sample SAMN05326641, study PRJNA326480) | marine metagenome | isolation source: seawater | place: Atlantic Ocean: North West | collected 2012 | reverse complement strand
GGTCAACGGGTCCAGAGCGAGTATCTTGGCCTTCCGAGCCCTGGACCCGTTGACCCTCCAGGCCAGGTAACCCATAAATCAGCCTTCCGAGGCCGCCAGGCGTTTCCGCCCCGGGCCGGAGAACCGCATCGGCCAGCATAAGCGCCCCGGGCCAGGAGAACTCCGCCAACAAGCCCAGTCCGGCAGCCAAAACCACCGCCATGCGTTGCTTTCTCACCCCATGTCATGTAATTGTCACATTTCCCTCATCTAATACCCCCAACTGGCAATGTGAGGGACCCGGGGGCCTGATGACTGCACGCACTGTACTGATCGTCGACGACGAATTTGCCATCCGCGACATGTTGCGGATGGCCCTGGAAATGGCTGAATTCCGCTGCCTGGAGGCCGAGGACATCCAGAAAGCCTACACGCTCATCGTGGACGAGCGCCCCGATATTGTGCTGCTGGACTGGATGCTGCCCGGGGGCAGCGGGCTGGAGTTGCTACGTCGGCTGAAGCGCGACGAGATGACCCGCGACCTGCCGGTCATCATGCTCACTGCCAAGACCGCCGAGGACAACGTCATCCAGGGCCTGGACGTGGGCGCCGACGACTACATCACCAAGCCCTTTGCGCCGCGCGAGTTGGTCGCGCGTATCAAGGCCCTCTTGCGCCGCGCCACCGGGGCCAGTGAGGGCGACAAGATCCAGGTCGCAGAACTGGTGCTGGACGGCGAAAGCCGGCGCATCTTCATCGCCGACCAGCCGCTGGACATGGGCCCCACGGAGTTCAACCTGCTGAAATTTTTCATGTCTCACCCCGAGCGCGCCTACACCCGCGGGCAGTTGCTGGACCGGGTCTGGGGCGCCAACGTGTACGTGGAGGAGCGCACCGTGGACGTGCACATTCGCCGGCTGCGCAAGGCGCTACAGGCCCCGGGCGGTGACTACAGCAATCTGATCCAGACCGTGCGCGGCACCGGCTACCGCTTCTCCTCGCGGGGTGTCGTGTAGTGCGGGCCCGCGGCAGGTAATGACCTGGTTCGCTGCTGCCGGCCGTGTCCTGCTCTTCTCGGCATTGTGCGTATTCCTCGGCTGGCTGTACGGCTACCCGCTGCAGGCGCTGGCCCTCGCCCTGGCCTACGTGGTGGCTTTCTGGCTTTACCAGATACACCGCGTGCAGCGCTGGCTGCAGGATCCCGATCGGCCACCGCCGGACACTTTCGGCATCTGGAACGAACTGCTGGCGCGTCTCTACCTGCACCAGCGCAAGAACGCGGAGGCTCGAAAGCAATTGCAGGGCAGCGTGAAATATCTGCAGGATTCCTTTGCTTCCATGCGCGACGGGGTGGTCATGGTGGACGCGCAGGGCGCGATCAAATGGTTCAACCAGGCGGCGGAGTCCCTGCTCGGCCTGCGTTATCCCGGCGACACGGGGCAGACGCTGACCAACCTCGTGCGCGCCCCGGAGTTCAACGAATACTTCCTCGGCGGCGACTACTCGCGGCCCCTGCAGTACAGCCTGGCGGGGGAGCGGCCCATTCACCTGCGCGTGGAAATCACCCATTTCGGCGAGGGCGAGCGCCTGCTGTTCGTGCGCGATGTCAGCGAATCCGTGCGCATGGAGCAAATCCGGCGCGATTTCGTCGCCAACGTCTCGCACGAATTGCGCACGCCGTTGACGGTGATCAGCGGCTACCTGAGTACCTTCGTGGCCTCCGGCGGCGAACTGACGGAGCGTTACGGCAAGCCGCTGCGGCAGATGAGCCAGCAGGCCGAGCGCATGGAGACGTTGCTCAAGGACCTGTTGTGGCTATCGCGTATCGAGAGCGAGCAGCGCGCGGAAGCCCAGGAACAGGTCGATATGACCGGCCTGCTGCAGGAACTGCGCGAGGAACTCGCCGGCACTTATCCGGGCCGCCCCGTCGAGCTGGAACTGGACTGCACGCAGAAAATCCTCGGCGATTACCGTGAACTGTACAGCGCCGTATCCAACCTCGCCCACAATGCCATCAAGTACAGCCCGGACGACAGCCCGGTGACGATTCGCTGGTATTCGAAGGGCGACAAATGCATAGTGGAAGTTGAGGATCGGGGCATCGGCATCGACTCGGTGCACATACCTCGCCTGACCGAACGCTTCTACCGTGTGGACGACAGCCGTAACTCGGCCACCGGCGGCACCGGTCTGGGCCTGGCCATCGTCAAGCACGTGGTGGCGGCCCATGGGGGGGAACTGCGTATCGACAGCGAACCGTCGGTGGGCAGTACTTTCGCGTTGATTTTCCCTGGAGGAGATTGAGAGCGTGCTCAAGCAGGAAGACTACCAGCAACACACGTCCGGCCAGTTCAATGTGGAACTCGAGAAGCTGCGCAACCAGATGCTGGAGATGGGCGGCAAGGTCGAGAAGCAGCTCAACACCGCACTGGACGCGGTGATGAAGCTGGACAGCGGCGAGGCCGAGCTGATCGTCGGCCGCGACAGCGAGGTCAACCAGATGGAGATGGCCATTGACGACGAGTGCGCCAGCATCATCGCCCGCCGCCAGCCCACCGCCAGCGACCTGCGCCTGGTCATCGCAATCATCAAGGTGAACACCGACCTGGAGCGCATCGGCGACGAGGCGGCCAAGGTCGCCAAGCAGGTCGTGCGCATGTCCGAGGATGGGGTGTCCGCCAGTAATTTCATAGAAATCAGGCATATAGGAAACCGGGTTGCGCAGATGCTCAGGCGCGCCCTGGACGCCTTTGCGCGCCTGGACGTGGAGCAGGCGGTGGCGGTGGTGCACACCGACAAGGAGGTGGACAAGGAGTACGGCAGCGCCATGCGCAGCCTGGTCACCTTCATGATGGAGGACTCCCGCGCTATCGGTGCTATCCTCAATGAGATGTGGGCCCTGCGCAGCCTCGAGCGTATCGGCGATCACGCCTGTAATATCGCTGAACACGTGGTCTACCTGGTGCGTGGACGCGATGTGCGCCACGGCCACCTGGAGGACCTGGCGTCGCCCGAGCAGACGCGGGAATCCCGGGACTGAAGGCGGATGTCACAAAAGCGTAACATACGCTGCCTAGAATGCGCAGGACCCGCTGCAGTTCTCGTTTTCCCCTGAATCCACTCGCCTTGACGGAGTTTCCCGACGTGAAAAACCTACTTGCTAAAGCCCTGGTCACCCTCGCTGCCACGGGCGTCCTGACGCCGGGCCTGGCCCAGGCCAGGGACAACGTGAGCGTGGTTGGCTCCTCCACCGTGTACCCGTTCGCCACGGTGGTCGCGGAGCGCTTCGGGCGCTCGACGAGCTTCAAGGCGCCGAAGATCGAGTCCACGGGTTCCGGCGGCGGCCTGAAGCTGTTCTGCCGCGGCGTGGGCGCCAGTACCCCGGACATCACCAACAGCTCGCGCCGTATCAAGAAGAGCGAGTACGACGACTGCCAGGCCAACGGCGTCACCGACGTGGTCGAGGTGCTGGTGGGCTATGACGGCATCGCCATCGCCAACTCCAAGGAGTCACCGCGCCTGGAACTGTCCCTGGCGGAGGTCTTCGCGGCCCTGGCCAAGGACGTCGTGGGCCCCGACGGCAAGCTGATCCCGAACCCGAACAAGACCTGGAGCGACATCCACCCGCGCCTGCCCAACACGCGGATCGAGGTGCTGGGCCCGCCGCCGACGTCAGGCACCCGCGATGCCTTCGTGGAACTCGCCCTGGGGGGCGGCGCCAAAGCCAATGCCGACCTGAAGGCGCTGTACGGCCTGGGCGCAGGGCAGGGCGATGAGATACGGGCGCTGTTGGGGAAACTGGGCATCCCGCAGTCGGTCTACGACAGCATGGCGGCGAACAAGGGCACGCCGCCGAAAGGCAAGGATATCTTCAAGACTATCGCCTATGCCATGCGCGAAGACGGGGCCTTCATCGAGGCCGGCGAAAACGACAACCTGATCGTGCAGAAACTGGAGGCGAACCCGGCCGCGCTGGGTATCTTCGGGTTCAGTTTCCTGGAAGAAAACGCAGACAAGGTGCAGGGCACCCTGATCGACGGTGTCGAGCCGACCTTCGACAGCATCGCCGATGGCGACTACCCGGTGTCCAGGCCGCTTTACTTCTACATCAAGGCCGCCCACGTCGGCAAGATTCCGGGCATACAGGAGTTCGCCCTGGAGTTTACCTCCAGCCGCGCCATGGGTGAGGACGGCTACCTGCCGGAAAAAGGCCTGATTCCGCTCAGCGATGAGGAACTGCGCCAGGTGCAGGCGGACGTCAAGAGCCTGAAACGCCTGGAAATGTGAGCTCCGCCAGTCCCCGGGAGCACAGGAATTACACATGATCGAAGGGACGTACGCCGGCGCTGGCCGGGCCACCTGGCGGCGAAAGGATTGACACGCTCATGCCTACCACCACCTTAGTCCTGGTCCTTGCTACCCTGGCCGTCGCCGGCTTTTACCTGGGACGCAATCGCTCCCTGGCGCTGGCCAGCGGCGCGGGCGGACCGCAGTCCCTGCACTCCCTGCCCAAGCATTACGGATACATGGCCGCAGCCTGGGTCGCGCTGCCGGCGCTGCTGCTGCTACTTCTGTGGACGGGGCTGGAATCGAGCCTGCTCAACGAAATGGTGCTGGCGCAACTGCCCGCGTCGGTGCGGCAGATGGGGGCGGACGAACTGAGCCTGTATTTCAACCAGCTGCTGAGCTACGCGCACGGCGCCATCGATGCATCCGGCCTGGACGAGACGCAGCTGGCGGCGGCGCAATACTACACCGAGGCCGCGAGCAGGCTGGCCGTGTTGAAGACCGCGCTGGTGTTCCTGGTGGGGCTTGGCGGCGGCGCGCTTGCGCTGCGCAAGATCGCCCCGGCGTTCCGCGCCCGCAACCACGTCGAGGGTATCATCACCGCGACACTGTTCGCCTGCTCGTTCCTGGCAGTTCTCACCACCCTGGGCATCGTCCTGTCGGTGCTGTTCCAGGCAGTGCAGTTTTTCCAGATCATACCCCTGTCAGACTTCCTGTTCGGTCTGGAGTGGAGTCCGCAGATGGCGATTCGCGCGGACCAGGTGGGGGCCTCGGGGTCCTTTGGCTTCATTCCGTTACTGCTGGGGACGCTGCTGATCTCCGCCGTCGCCATGGTCATTGCCGTGCCCGTCGGCCTGCTCTCCGCGATCTACCTGTCCGAGTACGCATCGCGCCGTTTTCGCGCCGTGACCAAACCGGTACTGGAGATACTCGCCGGTGTCCCGACCGTGGTCTACGGGTTTTTCGCCGCGCTCACGGTCGCGCCCTTCATCCGCGATGTCGGCGAGTCGATTGGCCTGACAGTGGCTTCCGAGAGCGCGCTGGCAGCGGGCACGGTCATGGGCATCATGATCATCCCCTTCGTCATGTCCCTGTCCGACGATATCATCAACGCGGTGCCCGACAGCTTGCGCGAGGCGTCCCTGGGCATGGGCGCGACCATGAACGAGACCATCCGCAAGGTGTTGCTGCCCGCTGCGTTGCCGGGTATCGTCGGCGGCATCCTGCTGGCGGTCTCGCGCGCAATCGGCGAGACCATGATCGTGGTCATGGCCGCGGGTCTTTCCGCCAAGCTGACCGCGAACCCGCTTGAGGCGGTCACCACGATCACCGTGCAGATCGTCACGCTGCTGGTCGGCGACCAGGAGTTTGACAGTCCCAAGACGCTGGCCGCCTTCGCCCTGGGCCTGGTACTGTTCTTCGTCACCCTGTTATTGAATGTCGTCGCGCTGTACGTGGTGCGCAGGTACCGTGAGCAATATGACTGAGCCGGATCACTACAAGAACACAGCGGCCATCCAGGCCTCCCTGAAGAAGCGCTATGCCCGGGAGACGCGCTTCAAATGGTACGGCCGCCTCGCGGTGATGACCGGCTTCCTGTTCCTGTTCGTCCTGCTGGCCGACATCATCGGCAAGGGGCTGCCGGCGTTTACCCAGCACTTCATCAGCATCGACCTGACGCTGGACGCCGCCACCCTGGGCGTCAGCAGCACGCCGGACGAGACGGAGCTGTTCGCCGCGGATTTTGGCGCGGTGATCAAGCGTGGTCTCAGGGACACCTTTCCCGAGGTCTCCGGGCGCTCGGAGAAGCGCAGCCTGTACCGGCTGGTCAGCGCCGGCGCCGAATACGAGCTGCGCGATCGGGTGATCGCCGACCCGTCCCTGATCGGTACATCCGGGCCGGTGTGGCTCATGGCGCACGCGGAGGCGGGCAGTTACCTCAAGGGGCAGGTGGATACCCAGCTCCCGGAATCCGACCGTCGCGTCAAGGACAACCAGGTCGCCTGGCTCGACGAGTTGCGCGACCAGGGCAGGACCGAGTCGCGTTTCAACACCACGTTTTTCACCGCCGGAGACTCGCGCGAGCCTGAACTGGCGGGTATCAAGGCGGCGTTGTACGGCTCTCTCTTCACGCTGGCGGTCACTTTCTGCCTGGCGTTCCCCATCGGTGTGTTGGCGGCGGTTTACCTGGAGGAGTTCGCGGCGCGCAACCGCCTGACGGACCTCATCGAGATCAACATCAACAACCTGGCGGCGGTGCCCTCGATTGTCTTCGGCCTGCTGGGGCTGGCGGTGTTCATCAATTTCATGGACCTGCCGCGCTCGGCGCCGCTGGTCGGAGGTATGGTGCTGTCGCTGATGACCCTGCCGACCATCATCATCACCTCGCGCGCGGCGATCCAGGCGGTGTCGCCGTCCATACGCGAGGCCGCGCTGGGCGTCGGTGCGTCGCGCCTGCAGACCGTGTTTCACCATGTGTTGCCGGTCGCCATGCCGGGCATTCTAACCGGCTCCATCATCGGTATGGCCCAGGCACTGGGCGAGACGGCGCCGCTGCTGATGATCGGCATGGTGGCCTTCATCATGGACGTGCCAGGCAGCGTCTCGGACCCGTCCACGGTGCTGCCGGTGCAAATTTTCCTCTGGGCCGACAGCCCGGAGCGCGGCTTTACGGAGAAAACCTCGGCTGCGATCATGGTGCTGATGGGGTTCCTGATCATGATGAACGCGGTGGCCATTTATTTGCGCCGACGCTTCGAATCGAAATAATTCAGCGGGCATAATGGCCCCGGGATCAAGCAGAATGAGTGCAGTGTCAGTGACAGCCAACGGAACGGGAGCCGTCGACGCGCAGGCAGCGGCGGGCGAGGAGTCGGCGGGGTTTGACATCGAACACGCCGAGGCCACGGAGGATTTCGAAACGACCGGGACGCCCTTCGTCGATAACCCGAAAATGTCCGCGCGCAATGTCAACGTGTACTACGGTGAAAAGCACGCGATCATGAACGTGTCGCTGGATATCGGCCAGAACGAGGTGATCGCCATGATCGGCCCCTCCGGCTGCGGCAAGTCCACGTTTCTGCGCACCCTGAACAGGATGAACGATATCATCCCTATCTGCCGCGTCGAGGGCAATATCACGCTGGACGAGGAGGACATCTACACCAGTGGCCAGGACACTGTACTGCTGCGGGCGCGTGTGGGCATGGTGTTCCAGAAGCCCAACCCCTTCCCCAAGTCGATCTACGAGAACGTCGCCTACGGCGCCCGAATTCACGGCCTCGCACAGAGCAAGGCGGAAATGGACGAGATCGTCGAGAACAGCCTGCGCCGCGCCAGCCTGTTCGACGAGGTCAAGGACAACCTGGACAAGCCGGGCACCGGGCTGTCCGGGGGGCAGCAACAGCGCCTGTGTATCGCCAGGGCCATCGCCGTAAGCCCGGAGGTCATCCTGATGGATGAGCCGTGCTCCGCGCTGGACCCGATCGCGACGGCGCGCATCGAGGAATTGATCGACGAGTTGAAAGAAAAGTTCACCATCGCCATTGTCACCCACTCGATGCAGCAGGCGGCCAGGGTGTCTCAGCGCACCGCGTATTTCCACCTGGGCCGCCTGATCGAGGTGGGCGAGACCAAGGATGTCTTCACCATGCCCAGGCACCAGCTGACCGAAAACTACATTACCGGCCGTTTCGGCTGATTCGGTACGGGGCGCGGCGTGGACGATTCCTTCACCATGGGTCAGCACACCTCACAGCAGTTCGACCGCGAACTGGAGGCGGTGCGCACCAAGGCTTTGACCATGGGCGGACTGGTCGAGGCCCAGTGTGAAAAGGCCATCGAGGCGCTGGTGAAGGGCGACGGCGCCCTGGCCGAAGCCGTCGCGCTGGGAGACCTCCCGATCAACGCCCTGGAGGTTGAAATCAGCGCCGAGTGCATGGATATCCTGGCGCGTCGCCAGCCGGCGGCAAGTGACCTGCGCATGATCCTCTCGGTCATCCGCCTGGTCGCCGACCTCGAGCGCGTCGGTGACGAGGCGGAAAAAATTGGCCGCCTGGCTGCGGCCCTGGCCGATTCGCGCACGCGCAGCGACTTTGTCTCATCGCCCCGGCACCTGGGCAGCAGTGTGGTCTCCATGTTGCGCGATGCGCTGGATGCGTTTGCCCGTCTGGACGTGGAAGCGGCGGTGGCGGTGGCCGCCCGGGATGCGGATATCGACCAGGAATTCGAATCGGTGACGCGGCTCATGCTCACCCACGTCATGGAAGAACCGCAGCAGGTGAAGAACATGCTGCGGGTCAACTGGTGCGCCCGCGCCATGGAGCGCATCGGCGATCACGCGGAGAATATCTGCGAGGAGGTGATTTTCCTCGTCCGCGGCAGCGATGTGCGCCACCTGAGTATCGAGGAGATCCAGGCGCGTTTCGCCCCCGGTACGCCTGCCTAGCCGTCCTTCTTGCTTTTCTGGGCCTCCTTTTCGGCCTCCTTGACCTTGCCGGAGATCAGCTTGGTCACCCAGTTGGACAGGGAGCGCCCGTCCGCCTCGGCCAGCTTCTTGGCTTTCTTTTTCAGCTCCGGGTCGATACGGATGTTCAGCAGTTTGGTCTTGGACATGATAAAGCGTTAATTTTCCTGCAATTTCGGCAGTTTATCACATGTATTTCACTTGTAACTCTAGATTACAGCGTGTAACTTATGTATATACAACAGCTACGTAGAGGCGTGGTATCCGGTTATGAATTTACGTGCGGCCGAGAAAGAACTACGCGGCAGGTCGCCTGAGGTAGCACCACAGGCGCTGGCAGTCGAAGTGCTTGTCGTGGTGTCCGTTAGCATCTTCCTGGTGCAAATCTTCACCTGAGCCCCTGTCCAGGCGAGTCCCCGGGACTACATCAGCCGTGTAGCCGGGGGCCGTTGGCTATTGTAGTCCAACTTTGTAACATTTCTGTCATTTTTTTCTCCCCATCCCGCCGGGGCGGGGCCCATTGCCGCCCGCGTCTGGTATCTTTGCCTACCCAGCCCCGCCGCCCATCCCAGTGGGCATCCACAGAGTGGGGCTCCTGGCAGAGGGGAAATAGCAATGTTGAAAACTTCGTTGGCGTTCGCCGTGGCGCTGCTGTTGCTCAGCCCGCACCTGGCGGCCGCCGTACCGGCGGACGAGTGGGCGCGTTTCAAGGCGGAATTCACGGCCATGCAGGCGCGGCTCAGCGCGTTGGAGGAAGAGAACCGGCGACTGCGTGAGTCGCTGTCCACGCCGCTGGTGGTCGAGGACCTGGAGGCGCCCCTGGCCCCGGCGAGCGCGGGCAGGGACGAGGGCCACTGGGCGGAGCGTGTGCGCTGGAAGGGCGACTTCCGCTACCGCTTCGAGGATATCGAGCAGGAGGACAGGGATGACCGCGAGCGCAACCGCATTCGCGCCAGGGCGGCGCTGATCGCCCGCGCCACCGATACCGTCGAGGTCGGACTGGGTATGGCCAGTGGCGGCGACGCCCCCGTCTCCACCAACCAGACCCTGGGTGGCGGGGGTTCGACCAAGGACCTGCGCCTGGATCTGGCCTATTTCAACTGGCAGGGCATAGAGAACACGAAGCTCATCGCCGGCAAGTTTTCCAATCCCTTCTTCCATGCCGGGGGCAGCCAGTTGATCTGGGATAGCGATTTCCGCCCGGAAGGCGCCGCACTGCGCTGGTCGGCGGGAAAACTGTTCGCCAACGCGACCTATAATTTCCTCGAGAGCGACAGCCGGGAGGACGACGCCGCCATCTGGGGCGTTCAGCTGGGCGCGCGCCTGCCCATCGCCGACATGGCCACCCTGACCGGCGCGGCGCGTTATCTCGATGTGCCCAGCGAGGGACGCACGGCCTTTGATCCGGATGACCCTGACTTTTTCGGTAACTCCTCGCGCATCGTCGGCGGGGAAGAGGTCTACGCCTTCGACTACGAGGTCATGAACCTGTCGCTGGAACTGGGGCTCGAGGTGCTGGACATGCCCCTGAGCATCTACGCGGACTATATCGAGAACGACGCCGCGGACGATCTGGACAGCGGCTATGTCGCCGGTATCGTGCTGGGTAGCAGCGGGCAGCGGCACAGCTGGAAACTGCGCTACCAGTACCAGGACGTGGAGGCGGATGCCACGCTGGGATTACTCAGCGATTCTGACTTCGCCGGCGGTGGCACCGATGGCGAGGGACACAAACTGTCCGCGCGCTACCAACTGGACAAGGGGTGGTATATTGCCGCCACCTATTTCGATACCCGGCGCGGCGTGGACCTCGGCAATGACGTGGACTACGAGAGCCTGCAACTGGATACCGGCTTCGTCTACTAGGGCGCGACGACGCGGTTGTTGCATCCGGCGGGCGAGCCGGTAAAATGGCGCGCGCTCCCGGTACGAGCCGGCAGCGTGTCCCGTCCCCTTCGTCTAGTGGCCCAGGACTCTGCCCTTTCACGGCAGAAACAGGGGTTCGAACCCCCTAGGGGACGCCAAAACCGTAAAGCCCGGGCCAGTACCGGGCTTTTCCTTTTCCGGGGCGGACCCGTCGCGCCCCCATGGGGTGACAAATGAGCCGTTTCTGGAGTGAACTGGCCCGGGGCCTGACCCCCTACGTACCCGGCGAACAGCCGGTGGACGAGCCCCTGGTCAAGCTCAATACCAATGAGAACCCCTACCCGCCGTCGCCGGCGGTGGGGCGCGCCCTGGCGGCGCTGGACGTGCAGCGCCTGCGGCTCTACCCGGACCCGGACTCGGCGCGCCTGCGCCGCGCCATCGCCGCGCGCAACGGGCTGCAGCCGCAGCAGGTGTTCGTCGGCAACGGCTCCGACGAGGTGCTGGCCTTCGCCTTCCTGGGCCTGCTCAAGCACTCGGGGCCGCTGTGCTTTCCCGATGTGACCTACAGTTTCTACCCGGTGTGGAGTGAACTGTGCGGCATCGACGTCCGCGAGGTGCCGGTGAGCTCGGACCTGGCTATCGACCCCGCCGCCTTCCCCGCCGACTGTGGCGGCATCATCCTGCCCAATCCCAATGCGCCAACCGGGTTGTTGCTGGGCCTGCCGGCGCTGCGTGAGCTGTTGGCGCGCCATCGAGACTGCGTGGTCGTGGTGGATGAGGCGTACATCGACTTCGGCGGCGAATCGGCCGTCTCCCTGGTGCGGGACTTCGACAACCTGTTGGTCGTGCAGACGCTGTCCAAGTCGCGCGCGCTGGCCGGCCTGAGGGTCGGCTTCGCGCTCGGTGATGCGGCGTTGATCGAGGGCCTGGAGAGGGTGAAGAACTCTTTCAATTCCTACACGCTGGACTTGTTGGCGGAGGAGGTGGCCCTGGCGGCTTTCGAGGACGAGGATTACTTCCAGCAGACCTGCCGGGCGGTCGTGGACAGCCGCGAAAGCCTGCGCGCCAGCCTGCTGCAAATGGGCTTCGAGGTACTACCCTCCGCCGCCAACTTCCTCTTCGTGCACCACCCGTGCCGGCCGGCGGGGGAACTGTTCGGCGCGTTGCGTGAAAAAGGTGTGCTGGTGCGTTATTTTGCGCGGCCGCGCATCGACGATTACCTGCGTATCAGCATTGGCACGCCGCAGCAGTGTGCCATCCTGGTCGACGCGCTGCGCGAGATCCTGGGCGCCTGAGCGCCGCCGCAGCGTGGCGCGCTAGAGTCGGCGCAGCACCACGCTGCCGATGCTGTAGCCGGCGCCGAAAGAGCACAGTACGCCGATGTCGCCGGGTGCGAAGTCGGCGCGGTGCTTGTGGAAGGCGATCACCGACCCCGCCGAACTGGTATTGGCGTACTCGTCGAGGATCGTCGGCGCCTCGTCCGGCCTCGCCTCACGCCCGAGAACCCGCCGGGAAATCAACTGGTTCATGCTCAGGTTGGCCTGGTGCAGCCACATGCGCTTCAGGCTTGATGGTTCGATATCCAGTGCGTCCAGCTGCGTGGAAATCTGCTTGGCGACCTCCGGGCAGACTTCCTTGAAGACCTTGCGCCCCTCCTGCACAAAGAGCTTGTCGGGCTTGCCGACCCCGCTTTCGTCCGCGCGGTTGAGAAAGCCGAAGTTGTTGCGGATATTGTTTGAGTAGATGGTGCGCAGCTTGCTGTCCACCAGCAGGAACTGCTCGTCGGCGGTGGCCGTCCCGGCGCGCTCGACGATCACCGCGGTGCACACGTCGCCAAAGATGAAATGCGAGTCGCGGTCGCGGAAGTTGAGATGGCCGCTGCATATCTCGGGGTTGAGCAGCAGCACGCAGGATGCGCTGCCGGTCAACACGGCGTCCCGTGCCTGCTGGATGGCAAAGGTGGCCGAGGAGCAGGCCACGTTCATGTCGAAGCCGTAGCCGTCGATGCCCAGGGCGTCCTGTATTTCAACAGCCATGGCGGGGTAGGGGCGCTGCATGTTGGAGGCGGCGACGATCACCGCGTCGATATCCGTCGCGCTCTTGCGTGCCTGCTGCATGGCTTCGCGCGCCGCGGCGACCGCCATCTCGCACTGGATGGACGGTTCGCGGTCCGGCCGTTCGGGCAGGTCCGGCACCATACGCTGCGGGTCCAGGATGCCGGACTTGTTCATCACGTAGCGCGATTTTATGCCGGAGGCCTTTTCGATGAACTCGGCGGAGGAGGGTTGCAGCGGGGGCAGCTCTCCGGCGGCGATGGCGTCCGCGTTGGCGGCGTTGTAGGCCTCGACATAGGCGTTGAACGAGGCGACCAGTTCCTCGTTACTGATAGATTCGGCAGGTGTGTATAGCCCGGTACCGCTGATGACGACATCTGGCATGCTGGTGGTTTTCCATTTGCTGGGCTCCCGGTAAGGAGCAAAAAAGGCCGCGTGGCGGCCTTTCGGGTTATCGGTCTGCTGTTATCAGCGCTTGTCCAGCGGCACGAAGTCGCGCTGGGCGTAGCCGGTGTAAAGCTGGCGCGGACGCCCGATGCGGTAACTGCCGCTGATCATCTCGTTCCAGTGTGCGATCCATCCGACGGTGCGGCCAACGGCGAAAATTACCGTGAACATACTGGTGGGTATGCCGATCGCCTTGAGGATGATGCCGGAGTAGAAATCCACGTTGGGATAGAGTTTTTTCTCGATGAAGTACTCGTCGGACAGCGCGATTTCTTCCAGGCGCTTGGCGATCTCCAGCAGCGGATCGCTGTCTATGCCCAGTTCCTCCAGCACCTCGTCGGCAGCCTGCTTCATGACCTTGGCGCGCGGGTCGAAATTTTTGTACACGCGGTGACCGAAGCCCATCAGGCGGAAGGGGTCGTCCTTGTCCTTGGCCCTGGCCACGAACTCGTCAATGCGCGATACGTCGCCGATTTCCTCGAGCATTTCCAGTACGGCCTCGTTGGCGCCGCCGTGGGAAGGGCCCCACAGGGCGGCAATGCCGGCGGCAATACAGGCGAACGGGTTGGCGCCGGAGGAGCCGGCCAGGCGCACGGTAGAGGTGGAGGCGTTCTGCTCGTGATCCGCGTGCAACAGGAAAATGCGGTCCATGGCGCGCGCCAGCACGGGGCTCACCTGGCTCGGTTCACAGGGATTCCCGAACATCATGTGCAGGAAATTTTCTGCGTAGTTCAGGCTGTTGTCCGGGTACATGAAAGGCGCACCGATGGAGAACTTGTAACTCATGGCGGCCAGGGTCGGCATCTTGGCGATCAGGCGGAACGCGGCGACCTGACGGTGCTGTTCATCGGAGATATCCAGGGAATCGTGGTAGAAGGCCGACAGCGCGCCGACCACACCACACATGATCGCCATGGGATGGGCGTCGCGGCGGAAGCCGTTGTAGAAGGTGCGAATCTGTTCGTTGACCATGGTGTGCCGGTGTACGGTGCCGACAAAGCGTTCCTTCTCGGCAGCGTTGGGCAGCTCGCCGTACAGGAGCAGGTAACAGGTCTCCAGGTAATCCGACTGTTCGGCGAGCTGGTCGATGGGATAACCCCGGTGCAGCAGGATGCCCTTGCCGCCGTCGATATAGGTGATCTGGGATTCGCAGGCGGCGGTGGAGACAAAGCCCGGGTCGTAGGTAAACATGCCCTGGCCGGTGAGACCGCCGACATCGACGACGTCCGGCCCCAGGCTGCCGGAGTAGATTGGCAGTTCAATGGCGCCTTCGCGCCCGTCAATGGTCAGGGTGGCCTTGGTGTCGCTCATGGGGTGTCCTGGGTAGCACTTCTAATGGGGGTTTCACTATAAAGTTTCGGAGATTTTTGTCAATTGAAACGGGCGCTTAGCGTGGCCCTGCAAAGCCCTGCCATAGCGTTCGCCGCACCTTGTCGGTGCAGGCCATGGCGTGTTACCCGATTGTAATTATCGTGGTAAGTGCCTATAATTCCGCGCGATTTTGCTGGCGATTGCCGGGCGGCCGGGCCGCGCTGCGACGACCGATCAACCGCCCCTGGTGGGCGGATCACTATTATTCACTACGGTGGTACCCATACTGTGAAAGACAATCGTCCTGTCAATCTGGACATCGGTACCATGCGGCTCCCGATTACCGCGTGGACGTCCATTACCCATCGCGCCACCGGCGTGGTGCTGTTTGTCGGCATGCTCATCTTCATGTGGGCCCTGGACACCAGCCTGAGCGGGCCGGAAGGCTTCGACCAGGTGGAGAGCGTGCTCTCCAGTCCGCTGGCCAAGCTGGTAACCTGGGGTGTACTGGCGGCGCTCATCTACCACTCCCTGGCGGGCATCAAGCACCTGATCATGGATTTCGGTATTGGTGAGAGTATGGAGGGCGGTGTGCGCGGCTCGAAACTGGTCATCGGCCTCACCGTGGTGCTGGTGCTGCTGGCGGGGGTGTGGATATGGTAACTGCAGTTACGAGTTTTGGCCGTTCAGGCCTGTCCGACTGGCTGGTGCAGCGTGTCAGCGGCGTCATCCTGCTGGCCTGGTTCCTGTGCGTGGGCGCCAGCCTGCTGGGCGGGGTCGACTACGCTAGCTGGAAGGCGATGTTCGAACACACCGCCATGAAAATTTTCACGCTGCTGGACATTCTCTCCCTGGCGGCGCATGCCTGGATCGGCATGTGGTCGGTAGGCACCGACTATCTCACCCAGCGCCTCATGGGGCCTGTGGGCAACGTGTTGCGCCTGGCTTTCCAGATCGCTTGCAGCCTGGTTGTTTTTGTTTACGTGATCTGGGGCATCCAGATCCTCTGGGGTTAATATCACATGGCGGCTCTTCGAACTCTTTCATTTGACGGCGTTATCGTCGGCGGTGGTGGCGCGGGCATGCGCGCCGCACTGCAACTGGCCCAATCCGGCTACAAGACTGCGGTCATTTCCAAGGTATTTCCCACCCGCTCGCACACGGTATCGGCCCAGGGCGGCATCACCTGCGCCATCGCCTCGGCGGACCCCCAGGACGACTGGCGCTGGCACATGTACGACACGGTCAAGGGTTCCGACTATATCGGTGACCAGGACGCTATCGAATATATGTGTTCCGTAGGCCCCGAGGCGGTGTTCGAACTCGAACACATGGGGCTGCCGTTCTCGCGCACCGAGGAGGGCCGCATCTACCAGCGGCCCTTCGGCGGACAGTCGAAAAATTACGGCGAGGGCGGCCAGGCGGCGCGCACCTGCGCCGCGGCGGACCGCACCGGGCACGCGCTGCTGCACACCCTGTACCAGGGCAACATGAAGAACAACACGGTATTCTTCAACGAGTGGTTCGCCGTGGACCTGGTGAAGAACCAGGACGGCGCCGTGGTCGGCGTCATCGCCATCTGTATCGAGACCGGCGAGACGGTGTACGTCAAATCCAGGGCCACCGTGTTCGCCACCGGCGGCGCCGGTCGCATCTACGCCTCCACCACCAACGCCCACATCAACACGGGTGACGGCGTGGGCATGGCGCTGCGTGCGGGCTTCCCGGTGCAGGATATCGAGATGTGGCAGTTCCATCCCACCGGCATTCACGGTGCGGGCACTCTGGTCACCGAGGGTTGTCGCGGCGAGGGCGGTTACCTGATCAACAAGGACGGCGAGCGCTTCATGGAGCGCTATGCGCCCAACGCGAAGGATCTGGCCGGCCGCGATGTCGTGGCGCGCTCGATGGTGCTGGAAATACTCGAGGGCCGCGGCTGCGGGCCGGAAGGCGACCACGTGTACCTGAAACTGGACCACCTGGGTGAGGAAGTGCTGGAGAGCCGCCTGCCGGGCATCTGCGAACTGTCGCGCACCTTCGCTCACGCCGACCCGGTCAAGGAGCCCATCCCGGTGGTGCCCACCTGCCACTACATGATGGGAGGTATCCCGACCAACGTACACGGCCAGGCGCTGACCCAGGACGAAAACGGCGTCGACCAGATTATTCCCGGCCTCTACGCCTGCGGCGAGGTGGCCTGCGTCTCGGTGCACGGCGCCAACCGGCTCGGCGGCAACTCGCTGCTGGACCTGGTGGTGTTCGGCCGCGCCTCCGGGCTGTTCATCGAACGCGCCCTGCGCGAGGGTATCGACATGCGCGACGCGTCGGAATCCGATGTGGAGCAGGCCAGCGCGACGCTCACGCGTCTCAACGAGTCCACCGGGGGCGAGAGTACCGCGGAGCTGCGCAAGGAACTGCAAAACGTGATGCAGAACCACTTCGGCGTATTCCGCAAGGGCGAGTTCATGCAGGAGGGCATCACCAAGCTGGCCGACCTGCGCGAGCGCATCAAGGGTGTGCACCTGACCGACAAGAGCATGGCGTTCAACACCGCGCGTATCGAGGCGCTGGAACTGCAGAACCTGCTCGAAGTCGCCGAGGCTACCGCCATCACGGCGGAGGAGCGCAAGGAGAGCCGCGGCGCCCATGCGCGGGAGGACTACGAGGAGCGTGACGACGAAAACTGGCTGTGCCACTCCGTCTATTTTCCGCTCGACAAGCGTGTGGGCAAGCGCGATGTGAACTTCGAGCCGACCACGGTGGACACGTTCCAGCCTAAAGTGCGCACTTATTAAGGGGCCAGACACATGTTGCAAGTAAGTATCTACCGCTACAACCCCGAGACGGATTCTGAACCGTACATGCAGGAGGTCCAGGTCGACACCGGCGGCAAGGACCTGATGGTGCTCGACGTGATGGAGATGATCAAGGCGCAGGACGCAACCTTCTCCTACCGCCGCTCCTGCCGTGAGGGCGTGTGTGGCTCCGACGGCGTAAACATGAACGGGGTCAACGGCCTCGCCTGCATCACGCCCCTGTCCGAGCGTGTCAGTGACAACAAGCTGGTGTTGCGGCCCCTGCCGGGACTGCCGGTCATCCGCGACCTGGTGGTCGACATGAGCCTGTTCTACGCGCAGTACGAGAAAATCGAGCCGTACCTGCAGAACGACACGCCCGCGCCGGCCATCGAGCGCCTGCAGTCCCCCGAGGATCGCGCCAGGCTCGACGGCCTGTACGAGTGCATCCTGTGCGCCTGCTGTTCCACTTCCTGCCCCTCCTTCTGGTGGAACCCCGACCGCTTCATCGGCCCGGCCGGCCTGTTGCAGGCCTACCGCTTCCTGGCCGACTCACGCGATACGGCTACCGATGCGCGGCTGTCGAAGCTGGATGACCCGTTCAGCGTCTTCCGCTGTCATGGCATCCAGAATTGTGTCAATGTATGTCCCAAGGGATTGAACCCGACGCGCGCTATCGGGCACATTCGCAACATGCTGCTGGCACGTGCCACGTAACATTAGGTATATTCAGTAACGTATTGTATTTCATAGTTTTAATGTAGTTTTCGGTCTTCGTGACGCGGCCCGCTGTCCGTGTCAGGCAGGCGTCACATACCGTTGCTACCCTGAGCGCTCGCAGGCGAGCGAAGGTCCGTCCAGTGCCCCGAGGGGACACCATGCCAGAAAATTCCATGGAAGCGTTGTGGCAGAGTTCCCACATTGCCGGGGGCAACGCCACCTACGTGGAAGACCTCTACGAATCCTACCTGAAAGACCCCAACGGTGTGCCGGAACAGTGGCGCGAGTACTTTGACAAGCTGCCGATGGTCGAGTCGGACATCCTGCAGATCGAGGATGTGCCGCACTCGGTGATCCGCGAGCGCTTCGCGCAGATCAGCAAGATGCGCGTGCGCACCGAGGCGACGGTGCAGCACGACTCCCAGGCGACCGAGTACGAGCGCAAGCAGGTGCGCGTGGTGCAGCTGATTTCGGCCTACCGCCAGCGCGGCCACCAGAAAGCCGACCTCGACCCGTTGCGCCTGGCCGAGCGGGAGGAGGTGCCGGATCTGGAACTGGGCTTCCACCAGCTGTCACCGGCGGACTTCGACACGGTATTCCAGACCGGCAGCCTGCACATCGGCAAGGCCGACGCCACGCTGGGCGAGATTCACGAGGCGTTGGAGAAGACCTACTGCGGCACCATCGGCGCCGAGTTCATGCACATCACCGACACCTCGCAGCGGCACTGGATCATGCAGCGCATGGAGTCGGTGCGTTCGGCGCCGGACTTCGGGCGCGAGATCCGCATGCAGTTGTTGCGCCGCCTGATCAAGGCCGAGGGCCTGGAGAAATCACTGGGCAGCAAGTACCCGGGCACCAAGCGTTTTGGTCTCGAGGGCGGCGAGAGCCTGATCCCCATGCTGTCGGAGATGGTGCAGCGCTGCGGGGGCTACGGGGCGCAGGAAATCGTCATCGGCATGGCGCACCGCGGGCGGCTCAATGTGCTCATCAACATCCTGGGCAAGAATCCCGAGGAGCTGTTCGCCGAATTCGAGGGTCGTGCGGAGTACTCCAGCTCCGGTGACGTGAAGTATCACCAGGGTTTCTCCTCCAATGTCATGACCCCCGGCGGCGAGGTGCACCTGGCGCTGGCGTTCAACCCCTCGCACCTGGAAATCGTCGCCCCCGTCGTGGAGGGCTCGGTGCGCGCGCGGCAGGAGCGCCGCAACGACCAGACCGGGGAGCGCGTGGTGCCCATCGTGGTGCACGGCGATGCGGCGTTCGCCGGCCAGGGCGTGGTCATGGAGACCTTCCAGATGTCCCAGACCCGCGCCTACAAGACGGGCGGCACGGTGCACATCGTGATCAACAACCAGGTGGGCTTTACCACCAACCGCCGCGACGACGCCCGTTCCACGGAGTACTGCACGGACATCGCCAAGATGGTCCAGGCGCCGATCTTCCACGTCAACGCCGACGACCCCGAGGCAGTGCTGTTCGTCACCCAGATGGCGATCGACTATCGCACCGAGTTCCGCAAGGACGTGGTCATCGACCTCATCTGCTACCGGCGCCGCGGCCACAACGAGGCGGACGAGCCCTCGGTTACCCAGCCGTTGATGTACGAAAAAATTCGCCAGCACCCGACCACGCGCGAGCTGTACACCGAGCGGCTGGTCTCCCAGGGGGTCACCACGGAGGAGGCCGTCAGCAGTCTGGTGGACGGCTACCGCGATGCCCTGGATCGCGGCGAACTGCTGGTGAGCAGCCTGGTCAGCAAGCCCAACGAAAGCCTGTTCGTGGACTGGTCGCCTTACCTGGGCCACCAGTGGGACATGGCCTGCGACACCAGCGTGGAACTGCACGACCTGCAGGCCCTGGGACAGGACAGCAACACGCCGCCGGACAATTTCCCGCTGCAGCGGCAGGTGGCGAAAATTCTTGAGGACCGGCGCAAGATGGCCGCCGGGGCCATGGCGGTGAACTGGGGCTTCGCGGAAAACCTCGCCTACGCGAGCCTGTTGCAGGCGGGCTACCCCGTGCGGATCACCGGCCAGGACGTGGGCCGCGGCACTTTCTCGCACCGCCACGCGGTGCTGCACAACCAGAAGACCGGCGAACAGTGGATTCCGCTGCAGCACGTGGGCGACGACCCGGCGTCCTTCGTCATTTACGATTCGCTGCTGTCCGAGGAGGCGGTGCTGGCCTTCGAGTACGGCTACGCCACGACCCGTCCCCAGGGCCTGGTCATCTGGGAAGCCCAGTTCGGCGACTTCGCCAACGGCGCCCAGGTGGTGATCGACCAGTTCATCACCAGTGGGGAGCACAAGTGGCTGCGCCTGTGCGGACTGACCATGCTGCTGCCCCACGGGTACGAGGGCCAGGGGCCGGAGCACTCGTCGGCGCGCCTGGAACGCTTCATGCAGCTGTGCGCGGAGCACAATATCCAGGTGTGCGTGCCGACCACGCCCGCCCAGGTCTTCCACATGCTGCGCCGCCAGGCCATCAGGCCGCTGCGCAAACCGCTGGTGGTGATGTCGCCGAAGAGCCTGTTGCGTCACAAGGAAGCCATCTCGACGATCGAGGAACTGGCCGAGGGACGTTTCTACAATGTCCTGGACGAGACCGACGATCTCGACCCGGCGGCCGTGGAGCGGGTTATCCTGTGCTCGGGCAAGGTGTACTACGACCTGCGCGCCGCGCGCCGCGAACGGGAACTGGACAACATCGCCATCATCCGCCTGGAGCAGCTCTACCCGTTCCCGGAAGAGGAATTGCTGGCGATACTCGCCGCGTACCCCAATATTGTTGACGCAGTCTGGTGCCAGGAAGAACCCATGAACCAGGGCGCCTGGTACGCCAGCCAGCACCATATGCGGCGGGTCATTCACCGGCACAAGGTCGACGTCTACCTGCGTTACGTGGGGCGTGACTCCTCGGCGGCGCCGGCGGCCGGCTACATGGCGCTGCACCTGGAGCAGCTGGAGAAATTTATCGACGAGGCCCTGGGCGAAATGCCCTGGGGCCGTTAGCGAAGTAGGGACAGTATGGCTATTGAAATCAAGGCGCCCGTGTTTCCGGAATCCGTGGCCGACGGCGAGGTGGCGGCCTGGCACAAGGGGGAAGGCGAGTCCGTCAACCGCGATGAACTGATCGTCGAGATCGAGACCGACAAGGTGGTGCTGGAAGTCGTCGCTCCCGAGGACGGGGTGATCAGCGCCATCCACGCGGCCCAGGGCGAGACCATTGCCAGCGAGCAGCTCCTGGCCACGCTGGAGCCGGGTGCGGTCGCCGCCGGCGAGCCTGCGCCCGCAGCAGCGGCGTCGGGCGAGCCGCAGCAGGACGATGCAGGGGATGCAGGGGATGCAGGCGATACAACGCCCCAACTCGGGCCGGCCGCGCGCCAGCTGGTCGACGAGCACAAGCTGGACGTGTCGAAAATTACCGGCAGCGGAAAAAACGGGCGTATCACCAAGGAAGATATCCTGCGCTACATGAAAGAGGCCGGGTCGCAAGCGGAGAAAAAGCCCGCGCCGGCGCCCGCCGCGTCCACACCTGCCAGCGGGGACGCTCCTCCGGGGCCGTCCAGCGAACGCGTGGAAAAGCGTGTGCCCATGACCAGGATGCGTGCGCGCATCGCCGAGCGCCTGCTGCACGCAACGCAGGAAACGGCCATGCTCACCACCTTCAACGAGGTGAACATGGCGCCGGTCATGGCGCTGCGCAGCAAGTACCGCGACCAGTTCGAGAAGACCCACAACGGCACCCGGCTCGGCTTCATGGGGTTTTTCGTCAAGGCCGCCTGCGAGGCGCTGAAGCGCTATCCCGCGGTCAACGCGTCCATTGACGGCAACGATATCGTCTATCACGGCTACCAGGACATCGGCGTCGCGGTGTCGACGGAGAACGGCCTGGTTGTGCCGGTGCTGCGCGATGCGGATTTCATGAGCCTGGCGGACGTCGAGGCGGCGGTTGCCGACCTGGGCCAGCGCGCCCGTGACAACAAGCTGACCATCGACGATATCAGCGGCGGCACTTTTACCGTGACCAACGGCGGGGTGTTCGGCTCACTGCTGTCGACACCGATACTCAACCCGCCCCAGACCGGTATTCTCGGCATGCACAAGATCCAGGAGCGGCCCATGGCGGTGAACGGCGAGGTCGTCATCCAGCCGATGATGTTCCTGGCGCTGTCCTACGACCACAGGCTGATCGATGGCAAGACCGCGGTGCAGTTTTTGGTGGCGATCAAGGATCTGATCGAGGATCCGGCGCGGATACTGTTGCAGCTGTAACGCGGGGCGACGCGGGCAGGCCAGGGGGTCGGCGCAGCCGGCCCCGCTAATTCAAAGTGTGAAGGGGACGAGGAATGTCGGATAAATACGATGTCGTGGTGATCGGAGGCGGCCCGGCGGGCTATGTCGCCGCAATCAAGGCAGCGCAACTGGGACTCAGCACGGCCTGTGTCGAGCAGTGGGTGGATGACAAGGGCAAGGTGGTGCTCGGCGGCACCTGTTGCAATATCGGCTGTATCCCCTCCAAGGCGCTGCTGGACAGTAGCCACAAGTTCGCCGAGGCGCGCGACCGCTTCGCTCACCACGGTATCGAGATAGAGTCCCCGAGCATCGACGTGGCGGCCATGCAGGCTCGCAAGCAGAAGGTCGTGACCCAGCTCGTCGGCGGTATCGCCGGGCTGTTCAAGCACAACGGCGTGACCTCGATCATCGGCACCGGCAAGGTGATCGCCGGCGCCAAGGTGGAGGTGACCGATGCCGCGGGTGAGCAGACCGTGCTGGAGGCGGGCAACGTGATCGTCGCCGCCGGTTCCGTGCCGGTGAATATTCCGCCGGCGCCGGTGGACAACGAGTACATCATCGATTCCACCGGGGCGCTGGAACTGGAGGAGGTGCCGGCGCGGCTGGGTGTCATCGGCGCGGGCGTGATCGGCCTGGAACTGGGCAGCGTATGGCGCCGCCTGGGCTCCGAGGTGGTGATGCTGGAGGCATTGGAAGAGTTCCTGCCGATGATGGACCAGCAGATCGCGAAGGAAGCGGCGAAAATCTTCAAGAAGCAGGGCCTGGACATTCGCCTGGGAACGCGGGTGACCGGCGCCGAGGTCGTGGACGGGGCGGTCCAGGTCACCTACAGCAACGCGGAGGGTGAGCACTCGGAAACCTTCGACAAGCTGATCGTTGCGGTGGGGCGCAAGCCGCGCTCGGAGGAGCTTTTCTCCTCGGACAGCGGCATCAGCCTCGATGAGCGCGGTTTCATCTACGTCAACGATTTCTGCGAGACCGAAGCGCCCCACGTCTACGCCATTGGCGATATCGTGCGCGGTCCGATGCTGGCCCACAAGGGCTCGGAAGAGGGCATCATGGTGGTCGAGCGCATCGCCGGCAAGCAGACGCAGATCAACTACGACTGTATTCCCTCGGTCATCTACACCCACCCGGAGGTCGCGGCGGTGGGCAAGACCGAACAGGAACTCAAGGCCGAAGGCGTGGACTACAAGGCCGGTGTCTTTCCCTTCGCCGCCTCCGGCAGGGCGCTGGCGGCGGACGACTCGGAAGGCATGGTCAAGTTGCTGGCCGACGCGGAGACCGACCGTATTCTCGGCTGCCACGTGGTCGGACCTTCCGCGGCGGATCTCGTGCAGCAGGTGGTTATCGCCATGGAATTCGGCTCCAGCGCCGAGGACCTGGCCCTGACCGTGTTCGGCCACCCGACCCTGTCGGAAGCGGTTCACGAAGCTGCACTGGCGGTAGATGGGCATGCGATACATATCGCCAATCGCAAGAAGCGCAGTTAAAATGCGCCCGCGAGCGGGGGACGACAAGCGGCGTCGTCGTTCGCGGGCTTCACAGGGCAGCGCAAACGCAGCTGCGGCGCCCGAATCAACCAGAGCAGTAACCAGAAACAGGATGACACATGAATCTGCATGAGTATCAGGGCAAGCAGCTGTTTGCCGACTACGGCCTGCCGGTCTCCAAGGGTTTCGCCGTCGACAACCCCCAGGAAGCGGCAGAGGCTGCGAGCAAGATCGGCGGCGATATGTGGGTGGTCAAGGCCCAGGTGCACGCCGGGGGCCGGGGCAAGGCCGGTGGCGTAAAACTGGTCAAGTCCAAGGAAGAGATTCGCGAGTTTGCCGAGCAGTGGCTGGGCAAGAATCTCGTGACCTACCAGACCGACGAGAACGGCCAGCCGGTGAGCAAGATCCTGGTGGAGTCCTGCACCGATATCGCCGAGGAACTGTACCTGGGCGCCGTGGTGGACCGCTCCTCGCGCCGCATCGTGTTCATGGCCTCCACCGAGGGTGGAGTCGAGATCGAGAAGGTGGCCGAGGAAACCCCGGAGAAAATCCTGCGCGCTACCATCGATCCGCTGGTCGGGCCGCAGCCCTACCAGGGCCGTGAACTGGCGTTCAAGCTCGGGCTGTCCGGCGATCAGATCAAGCAGTTCGTGAAAATCTTCATGGGCCTGGCGCAGATGTTCATGGAAAAGGACCTGGCGCTGATCGAAATCAACCCGCTGGTCATCACCGACCAGGGCAACCTGCACTGCCTGGATGCGAAAATTGGCGTGGACGGCAACGCCCTGTACCGGCAGAAAGGCCTGGCGGACATGCACGACCCCTCGCAGGAAGACGAGCGCGAGGCGCACGCGGCGCAGTGGGAACTGAACTACGTCGCCCTGGACGGCAATATCGGCTGTATGGTCAACGGCGCGGGCCTGGCCATGGGCACCATGGATATCGTCGCCCTGCACGGCGGCTTCCCCGCCAACTTCCTCGACGTGGGGGGCGGCGCAACCAAGGAGCGCGTTTCCGAGGCGTTCAAGATCATCCTTTCCGATGACAATGTGAAAGCGGTGCTGATCAATATTTTCGGTGGCATCGTGCGCTGTGACCTGATCGCCGAAGGCGTGATCGGCGCGGTGGAGGAGATCGGCGTGGAGGTGCCCGTGGTGGTGCGCCTGGAAGGCAACAACGCGGAACTGGGACAAAAAGTACTGGCTGACAGCGGGCTCAACATTATCGCGGCCACCAGCCTCACAGACGCTGCCCAGCAGGCAGTTAAAGCAGCGGGAGGCGCGGCGTAATGAGCATTCTTATCGACAGCAACACGAAGGTCATCTGCCAGGGCTTCACCGGTTCGCAGGGCACTTTCCACTCGGAACAGGCCATCGAGTACGGCACGAAGATGGTCGGCGGTGTGACCCCGGGCAAGGGCGGCCAGGAACACCTGGGCCTGCCGGTGTTCAATACCGTCGCCGACGCGGTCGAGGCCACCGCTGCGGACGCCTCGGTCATCTACGTGCCGGCGCCGTTCTGCAAGGATTCCATCCTGGAAGCGGCGAACAGCGGCATCAAGCTGATCGTCTGCATCACCGAGGGCATTCCCACCCTGGATATGCTGCAGGCCAAGGTGAAGTGCGATGAACTGGGCGTGCGCCTGATTGGCCCGAACTGCCCGGGCGTGATCACCCCCGGGGAGTGCAAGATCGGCATCATGCCGGGTCATATCCACCTGCCGGGCAAGGTCGGCATCGTCTCCCGCTCGGGGACCCTGACCTACGAGGCGGTCAAGCAGACCACGGACGCGGGCTTCGGCCAGTCCACCTGTGTCGGTATCGGTGGTGACCCGATCCCGGGCTCCAACTTCATCGACATCCTGGAGATGTTCGAGCAGGACGCGTCCACCGAGGCCATCGTCATGATCGGCGAGATCGGCGGCACCGCGGAAGAGGAGGCGGCGGCCTACATCAAGGCCAACGTCTCCAAGCCCGTGGTGTCCTACATCGCCGGTGTGACGGCGCCGAAAGGCAAGCGTATGGGTCACGCGGGCGCGATCATCTCCGGTGGCAAGGGCACGGCGGACGAGAAGTTCGCGGCCCTGGAAGACGCCGGTGTGAAGACGGTGCGTTCGCTGGCGGATATCGGTTCCGGCCTGGCGGAGATTACCGGCTGGTAGCGTCGCGCTGTGCTGCAGGACAGGCCCGCTTTCGCGGGCCTTTTTTTTTCTGGGCGAGGCCTGGCGGCTGGTCGCCGTTGCACGGTTGCAGCCGGGTAGCGGGGCTGGCAACGACGCGTCGGCGCGTGGGTTTTGGCTTCCGGCCTTGAAATTCCCGTCCGCGGACCCCATATCTCCCGTTACTCCATTCATTGCCAAAAGCAATTAATAAACAACAACTTACGGGAAGGTTCTCACATGACCGCTGAAATCAAGAAAGAGACCCTCGGCTTCCAGACCGAGGCGAAGCAATTGCTTCACCTGATGATCCACTCCCTGTACAGCAACCGCGAAATTTTCCTGCGCGAGCTAATTTCCAACGCGTCCGACGCTATCGACAAGCTGCGTTTCGCGGCCTTGTCCGACGATGGCCTGCTCGAGGGCCAGGGCGACTTCGAGATCCGCGTCGACGTGGACAAGGACGCCGGCACCATCAGTATCAGCGACAACGGTATCGGCATGAACCGTGACGAGGTGGTCGAGCATCTCGGCACTATCGCCAAGTCCGGCACCGCGGCCTTCCTGGAGAGCCTCACCGGCGACCAGCAGAAAGACTCGCAGTTGATCGGCCAGTTCGGCGTCGGCTTCTACTCGTCTTTCATCGTCGCCGACCGCGTGGAAGTGCACACGCGCAAGGCCGGTGAGGAGGCCGACGAGGGCGTGTTGTGGGAGAGCCACGGCGAGTCCGAGTTTTCCGTCGAGGCAAAGCCGCGAGAACAGCGCGGCACCAGCGTCACCCTCTACCTCAAGGACGACTGCAAGGAGTTCGCCGACGACTGGCGCGTGCGCAGTGTCATCAAGAAGTACTCCGATCACATCTCGGTGCCGGTGATGATGGCCAAACCCCCGGCGCCGCCGGCCGCGGGAGAGGACGGCGATGAAGCAGCCGCGGAAGAGAGCGCCGCCGTACCCGAGTTCGAGGCGATCAATGATGCAACGGCTCTGTGGACGCGCAGCCGTTCCGAGGTCAGCGAGGATGAGTACAAGGCCTTCTACAAGCACGTCTCCCACGATTTCGACGACCCGCTGACCTGGAGCCACAACAAGGTGGAGGGCAAACTGGAATACACCAGCCTGCTCTATATTCCTGGCCGGGCACCCTTCGATCTGTGGAACCGCGACATGGCGCGCGGCCTGAAACTCTATGTGCAGCGGACCTTCATCATGGACGACGCGGAGCAGTTCCTGCCGCTGTACCTGCGCTTCGTCAGGGGCGTGGTGGACTCCAATGACCTGTCGCTGAACGTATCCCGGGAGATCCTGCAACAGGACCCGGCGGTGGATTCCATGCGCGGCGCCCTGACCAAGCGCGTGCTGGATATGCTGGACAAAATGGCGAAGAAAGAGCCGGAACAGTACGCCACGTTCTGGCGCGAATTCGGCCCGGTGCTCAAGGAGGGGCCCGCGGAGGATATCTCCAACCAGGAGAAAATCGCCGGCCTGCTACGCTTCGCCACCACCCACACTGACAAGGAGGCGCAGGACCAGTCCCTGGCCGATTATGTTGGACGAATGCAGGACGGCCAGGAGAAAATCTATTACGTCGTGGCGGAGAACTTCAATACCGCACGGCACAGTCCGCACCTGGAGGTGTTCCGCAAGAAGGGCATTGAGGTACTGCTGCTGAGCGACCGCGTTGACGACTGGCTGATGAACCACCTGCGCGAGTTCGATGGCAAGCCCTTCCAGGATGTCGCCCGCGGCGCGCTGGACCTGGCCACCGACTCCGAGGAGGAGAAAGCCGAGCAGGAGAAGCTGCAGAAGGAGTCCGAGGCCCTGGTCGAGCGCATGGGCAAGGCGCTGGAAAGCCGTGTCAGCGAGGTCCGCGCCACCGCCCGGCTCACCGACTCCGCCGCCTGCCTCGTGGTGGGCGAGCACGACATGGGCTCGCAGATGCGGCGCATCATGGAAGCCGCCGGGCAGGCGGTGCCGGAGAGCAAGCCCATCCTGGAGATCAATCCCGAGCACCCGCTGTGCAGGATGCTCGATAGTGAACAGGACGAGGAGCGCTTCGCCGACCTGTCCAGCGTCGTGCTGGACCAGGCCACCCTGGCCGAGGGTGGGCAACTGGAGGATCCGGCGGCCTTCGTCGGCAAGCTCAACGCGCTATTACTGCAGATGAGCGACGGCTGACGGGTTACCCCGCGCCGGGAGTGTTACCATAGCGGGGATGTCAGCTACCTCGTCAGGCCAGCCGCGCCCATGATCGTCACCATTCTCAGACACGGAGAAGCGGGGCCGGCCGCCGCCGACCGCGAACGCCGCCTCACCTCGCGCGGGGTGACGGACATCGAGCGCGCGGCCCCGGTGCTGGTCGCGGCGTGTCGCTCCCGCGCGCTGGCGTTGCCACAGCGGGTCCTGCACAGTCCCTGGGAGCGCACCCGCGCTACCGCCCAGATAGTCGCGCAACACCTGCAGGTCGAGGCGCGCCCGCTGGACGCCCTGGCCCCGGGCGCTACATCGCTCCAGGTGGACGAGGCCCTCGCGCTCCAGGAGAGCGAAGCGGAAGCGCCCGCGCAGCACTGCCTGCTGGTGTCGCACCAGCCGCTGGTGTCGCAACTGGCGGACCACTACCTCGGTGAGCCTGGCCTGGCGCCGGGGCTCAGTCCCGGCGCGCTGCTAACCCTGTCCTTGCATTGCGTGGCCCCCGGCTGCGGCTCCCTGCAGTTCTGGGCCCTGCCGCCTGCCTACGAGGTGGCGCGATGAGTGTGGCGGGGCAGGGGCGCGAGATGCGCTGGACGGTCAACGGGCTGGAACTGGCGGGGCTGTCCTGGGGTGAGCCCGGCGGCTGCCCGCTACTGGCCCTGCACGGCTGGCTGGACAACGCGGCGAGCTTTGCCGTTCTAGGCCCCCTGTTGCAGGGCTGTGAGGTGGTGGCGCTGGACCTGCCCGGGCAGGGCCGTAGCGCGCACCGCTCCGCCGACGCCAGCTACCAGATCTGGGATGACCTGCCGGAAATCCTCGGTGTGGCGGACGCCCTGGGCTGGGACAGTTTCTGCCTGCTGGGCCACTCCCGCGGCGCCATCATATCGACCCTGCTCGCGTCGGCGTTTCCCGAGCGCGTGCAGCAGCTGGTGCTGCTCGACGCGGTGTCGCCCCAGGCGCTTCCACAGGAGGAGTTTCCGCGCCAGATGCGCCGCGCCCTGCGCGACAAGGTGGCGCTGCTGGCGCGCCAGGCGCGGGTCTTCGCCGATACCGGCCAGGCCATCGCCACGCGCACCGCGCGCGGTCTCGGCGAGGACGCCGCCGCGTTGCTGGTGCCGCGCAGCCTGCGCGCCTGTGCCGGCGGGCAGTGCTGGACGACGGATGCGCGCCTGCACGGCGCCTCGCCGGTCAAGCTGTCCGAGGCGCAGATCGAGGCCGTGCTACAGGCCCTGGACATGCCCACGCTGTTGCTGCTGGCCGCCGGCGACGAGTCATCGCCCGGGCGCTGGATGCAGGAGCACGCCCGCCGCCACATCGCCAGCCTGCAGGTCGCAGAGGTGCCCGGTGGACATCATTTCCACATGGAAGCGCAGGCGGCGGAGGTGGCGCGCCATGTGCTCGAGTTTATGACCGCGGCACAGGGGGCAGCCGGATGAATGCGCGTGATGTCAGTCTCTGGCGTGTGCTGGCGTTGCTCGCGCTGCTATCGGCGGCCGCGGCGGCCGCGCAGCAATCACCATCGTTGCTGCAGGAGTTACAGGCGGTGGACGAGTTTCCCCACGCGCAACAGGTCGGTTTCAGCCGGCAGCGTGTGGTGGACCACGAGTTGGGCCTGGGCGCGCTGCAGAAAATCAGCGGCCTGTGGCAGTTCAAATCCAGTGTGCGCCTGTCCGGGGAGCTCACGCGCTACACCTGGCAGATTGTCGACGGTTTCACCTCAGAGGAAGTGATGCGCACACTGTTGCAACGGGTGGAACAGGAGGGTGCGCAGCAGCTGTTCAGCTGCGACGGCCGCGCCTGCGGCTCAGGCTCCATCTGGGCCAACCGCGTGTTCGGCCAGCGGGTGTTGTACGGGCTCGCGGAGTTCCAGCACTATCGCGTGTACCGGCACGCGGAGGCAGGTGAGGACTTGCGCCTGGTGGTCTACACCGCCGCGCGCACCGCACAGCGACAGTATCTGCATGTGGAGTTGCTGGCGGTAGATCCGCAGTAGGGCCTTCGCGCCCGCGGCGGCGTTACATCTGCAGCAGGGAGAGGAACTCGTCGCGAGTCTTCTGGTCGCTGCGGAAAGTGCCGAGCATGGCCGAGGTTTTCATCAGCGAATTCTGCTTTTCCACGCCGCGCATCATCATGCACATGTGCTGCGCCTCGATGATGACGCCCACGCCCTGGGCGTTGGTCACGTCCATGATAGTCTGCGCAATCTGCGTGGTCAGCGCTTCCTGGATCTGCAGGCGCCGGGCGAACACGTCGACGATACGCGCCACCTTGGACAGCCCCAGCACCTTGCCGGTGGGAATATAGGCGACGTGGCACTTGCCGATGAACGGCAGCAGGTGATGCTCGCACAGGCTGTACAATTCGACGTCCTGCACCAGCACCATCTCGCTGGAGTCGGAGGGAAAGAGTGCCTCGTTGACCACCTCGTCGACGGACTGCTGGTAGCCGCGGGTGAGGAACTGGAAGGCGCTGGCGGCGCGTTTGGGGGTGTCGAGCAAGCCCGGGCGCGACAGGTCTTCACCGATCGACTCGATAATGTTGGCCCAGCTGTCTTCCAGGCTCTTGTCCAAGCTGTTATCTGCCAAAGCCTGCTCTCCTCTGTCGCGGCCGCCGCGCAAACGGCCGAGGATAGTAGCAACCCGTGCTGGGCATGGCAAACAGGACGGGGGGCGCATCGACCGCGTATTTTCAGTGGCCGCCGCGCATCCGTTACACTGGCGCCATGGATGTGAGTAACGGTAAACAGGGCGCCCCGGCCACACTGGGCGCGGCGCTGCAGTACTGCAATGACGCGCTGGCGGCCGCGGGCCTGCACTTCGGGCACGGCACCGACAACGCCTGGGACGAGGCGGTGCAGCTGGTGCTGCACGCGCTGCGATTGCCCGCGCACTCGGACGACACGGTGCTGTCGCTGCCACTGGACGGCGCGGGCTGGCAGCGTGTGCAGGCGCTGCTGCGGCGACGCATCGAGGAACGGGTGCCGCTGCCCTACCTGCTGGGCAGGGCGTGGTTTGCCGGGCTGGAACTGCGCTGTGACGCGCGCGCCATCGTGCCGCGCTCGCCCATCGGCGAGCTCATCGTCAATGAATTCCAGCCCTGGTACGGCGGGCCGGCGCCGGCGCGCGTGCTGGACCTGTGCTGCGGCGGTGGCGCCATCGGCCTGGCCACCGCCCACTACCATCCCCAGGCGCGCGTCGACCTCGTCGACCTCGACGACGACGCCCTGGCGCTGGCGCGCGAGAATGCGCAGCTGCTGGGCGTGTCCGGGCGTGTGGAAATCCAGCAGTCGGACCTGTTCAGCGCGCTGGGCGGGCGTCGCTACGACCTCGTGCTGTGCAACCCGCCCTACGTCAACGCCGGTGACCTGGCGGCCATGCCCGCGGAGTTTTATGCCGAGCCGGAGCTGTCACTGGGCTCCGGGGAGGACGGCCTGGACCTGACCCGGCGCATCCTCGCCGCGGCCGGCGACCACCTTGAGCCGCATGGCCTGCTCATCCTGGAAGTGGGGCACAGCTGGCCGGCGCTGGAGTTGGCCTATCCACGCGTGCCCTTCACCTGGATAGAGTTTGAGCACGGCGGTGCGGGAGTTTTCGCCATGAGCGCCGGGGAATGGCAAGAATACAGCGCAAGCTGGCGTCGATAGCCCTATAATAGGCCGCCTGAATCAGGCTGCACGAGGCCGGCATGGCGGGCAATACAATCGGTAAACTGTTTACGGTGACCAGCTTTGGCGAGAGCCACGGCCCCGCGCTGGGCTGTATCGTCGACGGCTGTCCGCCGGGACTGCCACTGGACGAGAGCGACCTGCAGGCGGACCTGGACCGGCGCAAGCCGGGGCAGTCGCGTTTCACCACGCAGCGCCGCGAGGCCGATGCGGTGCGCATCCTGTCCGGCGTGTTCGAGGGCGTGACCACCGGCACGCCGATCGGCCTGCTCATCGAGAACACCGACCAGCGTTCCAAGGACTACTCCAACATCAAGGATCGCTTCCGTCCCGCCCACGCGGACTACAGCTACACGCAGAAATACGGCCTGCGCGATTACCGCGGCGGCGGGCGCTCCTCCGCGCGCGAGACCGCCATGCGCGTGGCCGCCGGCGCCATCGCGAAAAAATACCTGGCGCGCCGCTACGGCGTGTCCATCCGCGGCTACCTGGCGCAGCTCGGGCCGATCGCGGCACAGCGGGTCGACTGGGAGGAGGTGGAGAACAATCCCTTCTTCTGTCCCGACCCGGACCAGGTCGGCGCCATGGAAACCTTCATGGCGGAGCTGAACAAGCGCGGGGATTCCATCGGCGCACGCATCAACGTGGTCGCCAGCGGCGTACCGCCCGGCCTGGGCGAACCGGTGTTCGATCGCCTGGACGCCGATATCGCCGGCGCCATGATGGGCATCAACGCGGTCAAGGGTGTGGAGATTGGCGCGGGTTTCGCCGCGGTCACGCAGCACGGCAGCGAGCACCGCGACGAACTGACCCCGGCGGGTTTTCGCGGCAACAACGCCGGCGGCGTGCTCGGCGGGATTTCCAGCGGCCAGGACATCACCGTGAGCCTGGCGCTGAAACCGACCTCCAGCATCCGCCAGCCCGGTGACACTATCGACCTGTCCGGCGCGGCCATCGAGGTGGCGACCCACGGTCGCCACGACCCCTGTGTCGGCATTCGCGCCACGCCCATCGCCGAGGCCATGCTCGCTATCGTGCTCATGGACCACGCGCTGCGCCACCGCGGGCAGAACATGGATGTGCAGTGCGATACGCCGGTCATTCCCGCCGCGGCGCCCGGCGACGGCTAGGCACGTGAACCGGGCGCGGCGCCGCTACTACCGCACGATTTTCCTCGGGCTGGCGGCCATGGCCACCCTGGTGTGGGCGGCGGTGGACCAGTTCGGCCTGTCCTGGCGGGATATGTCGGAGTTGTTGCTGGCGACCCTGGCGGTGACCGCCGTGGTCATCCTGCTGGCGGGACTCAGCGTCCTGCTCTGGGTAGGCTTGCGTCGCGTGCTGCGTCCGCGCCGCGAGGACGAGCCCTAGCCCGGGTACTACTCCAGGTCGATCTCCAGGGTCATGTTGTTGGCGATCTCCTCCAGGTTTTCCTGCAACTCGGCCAGGTCCGCGCTGTCGGGGATTTGCGCCTCTATGCGGGCGCTGAAGATCATCTCGGCGCTCATCGGCGCGCTGCTCACCGCGCTGTCCATCTCCACCACGTTGATCTGCCGCTGCGCCAGGGCGCGCGAAACCTCGCGCACGATGCCAGGGCGGTCCGGGCCGATCACCGACAGGCACACGCTGCGCGCACCCCCGGGCGCCGCTGCCTCGCCGGTCGGCGTCATGGTCACGCTCAGGCCCTCCGCGGAGAGCCTGGCCACGGCGTCTTCCAGCGCCCTGCAGCCGGTCTGTGGTAGCGACACGTGCACCAGGCCGGCAAACTTGCCCTCCAGTTGCGCCAGGCGGCTCTCGTGCCAGTTGCCGCCACATTGCTCGATGGCGGCGGAGAGCTGTTCCACGAGTCCGGGTCGGTCGTCGCCGATGAAAGTAATGATGAATGAGGTGTGCACGTCCCGGGCTCCACATTGCGTTGTCGAGGCCGTATATTAGCGCGCATCCCGTCGCGGCAGAAGGAGTGAGCCACATGCCAGAGTATGTCGAGGTCCCCGCCAGCCGCCTCTCGCCACAGGCGCTGCGCGGCCTGCTGGAGGAGTTCGTCACCCGCGACGGCACCGACTACGGTGAGCGCGAGCGCAGCCTGCAGGAGAAGATGGACGGATTGCTGTCGCGGGTGCAGCGCGGCGAGGTACGCATCCTCTACGAGTCCGAGGGCGAGCAGTGGGATTTCGTCGCCGCCGATGTGGCGGCGAGCCTGCTCGACACCTGATAAAATGCGCCGATGAAATCCCGGCCGGACCACATTCTCGACGCCACGGGGCTGTACTGCCCGGAGCCCGTCATGTTGTTGCACAACGCCATTCGCGACATGGCGGCGGGCGAGACCGTGCAGGTACTGGCGACGGACCCCTCCACCGCCCGCGACATACCCAAATTCTGCAGTTTCCTCGGCCACGAGCTGCTGGAACAGGAGCAGTTCGACGACCAGTTCCGCTACCTGCTGCGCAAACAGGAGGCGGACACGTGAATGCCCTGCAGGCGTCTGCCGGAATATTTGACAGTGCCCGCCTGGAGCGAGTGTTCAACGCGTGTTTCGGCGCCGCGTTCAACACGCGCCTGGTCGGTGGCGCGGACGAGCCGCTGTACCGGCCCGCCGCCGACGGCCAGGGTGAAAACCTGCTGTTCTACCGCGCGGACTACTTCGCCAGCGCCCTGCACGAAACCGCGCACTGGTGCATCGCCGGCGCGCAGCGCCGCCGCCAGGTGGATTTCGGCTACTGGTACGAGGGCGACGGCCGCGGTCCGCAGCAGCAGCGAGCGTTCCAGGCGGTGGAGGCGCGCCCCCAGGCGCTGGAGTGGTTTTTTTCCCGCGCCTGCGGCTGGCCCTTCCGCGTCAGCCTGGACAACCTGCAGGGCGCCGGTGAACTGCCGGACAGCGCCGGCTTCCGTCGCCAGGTGGCGGCCTGTGCGCTGCAGTGGCAGGCGCGGGGCCTGCCCGCGCGCGCCGCGCAGTTCTACGACGCCCTGTGCGCGGCGTTCGGCACCGACACGGCCGCCGACAGGCTGCGCTTTGACGCCGCGGACATCGGCTGATGAGCACGACCCGCGCCTGGCTCATCGACGCCAGTATCTATATCTTCCGCGCCTGGTTCTCCCTGCCGGATCGCTGGCGTACCCCGGACGGGCGTCCCGTGCACGCGGTCTACGGTTACGCCGGCTTCCTGCTGGATTTCATCGAGCAGACGGGCAGGGCGTCCTACTGCGGCGCCGCCTTCGACGAGAGCCTGCGCAGTAATTTTCGCAACGACTTCTACCCCGATTACAAGCGCAGCCGCGAGCTGCCGGACGATGACCTGGCCTTCCAGCTCAGCACCTGCCGCGCCATCACCGAGCGCCTGGGCATTCCCTGCTACGGCGGCCCGCGTTACGAGGCCGACGATTACCTGGCCAGCCTGGCGCGCCTGTTTCGCGAGCGCGAGATCGCCGTGACCATCGTCACCCGCGACAAGGACCTGGGCCAGATCCTCCGCGGCCCCCAGGACAACTGGTGGGATTTTGCCAGGGGTGAGCTCATCAACGCGCAGGCGTTCGGCGAGCGCTTCGGCGTCGCGCCGCAGCAGTTTCCGGACTATCAGGCCCTGGTGGGCGATCCGGTGGACGACATTCCCGGCGTGCCCGGGGTGGGGGCGAAGACCGCCGCGCGCCTGTTACAGGCCTATGGCGATCTCGAGACCCTCGGCAAGAATCTCGGCAGCGTCGCCGAACTGCCCCTGCGCGGCGCCCGTGGCATCGGCGAGCGCCTGCGCGAGCACTGGGCGCAGGTGCTGCTGGCCAGGCAACTGGCGACGCTGGAGAGCCGGGTGCCCGGGGTGAGTGATATCCCGATCTTTGAGTTGCGCCACACGGCCGTGCGCGGCCTAGCCGATGACCTTGCCGGGCTGGGCATTGCCGGTCCGCTGCTGCAGCGCTGCCGCGACCTGGCGCGCGAGCTGGAGGCGGCGTGAGTCTGTCCGTACTGGCCGACGAGAACATCCCCGCGGTGGAGCACTACCTGGGCGAAATGGCGAGCGTGCGCTATTTTTCCGGCCGCCACCTGGACGCCGCCGAGTTGTCCGGCGTGGACGCCCTGCTGGTGCGCTCGGTGACGCCGGTGGATCGCCGCCTGCTGGCCGACAGCGGCGTGCGTTTCGTCGGCACCGCCACCAGCGGCTTCGACCACGTCGACCGGCGCTGGCTGGCGGACGCCGATATCGCGTTCGCCCACGCGCCCGGCTCCAACGCCAACGCCGTGGTCGAGTATGTGCTGGCGGCCACCGCCGTGCTCGACGATTTCCTTGAACGCTTGCTGCAGGGCGGCCGCTGTGGCGTGGTCGGGTTCGGGCACGTGGGCGCCAGCCTCGTGCGCCGCCTGCAGGCGCTGGGCATCGACTACCGCGTCTTCGATCCCTGGCTGGACCAGGCGCAGGTGCCGCGCGGCGCAGACCTGGACGAGGTGCTGTCCTGCGACGTGGTGAGCCTGCACTGTGAACTGACGCGTGACGCGCCCTGGCCCAGCGAGCACCTGCTCGGCACCGCCGAGTTGCGTCGCATGCGCGGCGACAGCCTGCTGATCAACGCCAGCCGCGGCGCCGTGGTGCACAACACGGACCTGCTGCGGCACCTGCAGCAGGGCGCTGGCCCGACGGTGGTGCTGGATGTGTGGGAGGGTGAGCCGGACATCAACCGCGACCTGCTGCAGCAGGTCGCGCTGGGCACCGCGCACATTGCCGGCTACAGCAGCGACGGCAAGGTGCTGGCCACGCGCATGATCTGCAGCGCCCTGGCGGCCTGCCTGGGCCTGCCCGAGCCGACCGTCGACAGCCCCCTGGAAGCCCCCGCCGAACTGCACCTGGCCGGGGAGGGCGGAGCCGCGCTGTTGCGCCGCCTGCTGTGCGGCCGCTACGACATCCTGCGCGACGATGCCCTGCTGCGCGGGGCGCTGCTCGCCGCGGGCCGCGTCGAAGCACGCGAACGCTTCGACGATTTACGCCGTGACTACGCGGGGCGGCGTGAGCTGGCCGCCACCACGGTGCGCGGGGACGTGGCTGACGAGGCGGACATCGAAAGGGTGCGCGCCCTCGGTTGTCGTTACCGGCGCCCGGGAGAGCCGGCGTGAGCGCTGTCCTGCATGTCGGGCTGCTAATCAACCCGCTGGCCGGGCTGGGCGGTAGCCTGGGGCTCAAGGGCAGCGATGGCCAGGCGCTGCGCCGGCGCCTGGCGGACCTTTCCGAGCAACAGCGTGAACGCGCCGCCGGTCGCGTGCGCCGGGTACTCGACGGCCTCGCAGCGCAAGCCGGCGAGCACGGTCATTCCCGCGCAAGCGGGAATGCAGCAAAGTGCAGCCCCGATGGCGCAGGCAAAGCCGGTCATTCCCGCGCAAGCGGGAATCCAGTGAAGCTGCGTTTCAGCACATGGGGCGGCGCCATGGGCGCAGACCTGCTGGCCGGCTACGACTTCCCGGTGACGCTGGCCGGGTCGCCGTGCGACGAACTGACCGATGCCGGCGATACCCGTAAAGCCGCTCACGCCCTGCTCGAACAGGGCGTCGACATCATCGTCTTCGCCGGCGGCGATGGCACCGCCCGGGACATACTGGACGCGGTCGGCCAGCGCTGCCCGGTGCTGGGGATTCCCGCCGGGGTGAAAATGCACTCCGGGGTCTTTGCCGTCTCACCGGAGGCCGCCGCCGAACTGTTGCTGCTGCTCGCCCGCGGCGGCCTGGTGGACCTGCGCACTGCCGAGGTGCGCGACATCGACGAGGAGGCGTTCCGCCGTGACATCGTGCGCAGTCGCTTCTACGGCGAACTGCTGGTGCCCGCCCAGGGCCAGTTTCTGCAACACACCAAGCTGGGCGGGCGCGAGGACCCGGATCTCGCCGCTGCCGATATCGCCGCCTGGGTGGTGGAAAACATGGAGCCAGAGCGGCTCTACCTGGTGGGACCTGGCTCCACCACCGCGGCGATCATGCAGGAACTGGGCCTGCCCAACACCCTGCTCGGCGTGGACGTGGTGCGTGACGGCCAGGTCCTGGTGGCCGACGCGGACGAGGAGGCCCTGCTGGCGGCGCTGGCGGCGCATGGGGGGGAGGCGAACATCCTGGTGACGGCGATCGGCGGCCAGGGGCACGTGTTCGGTCGCGGCAACCAGCAGTTTTCGCCCGCGGTGATCCGTGCGGTGGGGCGGGACAAGGTCGTTATCGTCGCGGCAAAGTCGAAACTCGCTGCGCTGCAGGGACGGCCGCTGCTGGTCGACACCAATGACCCGCTGCTCGACGCCAGCCTGCGCGGTTACCGCGCCGTGCTGACCGGCTACGATGACCGCGTGCTCTACCGGGTGGATACCGGTGTCGCCCCGGCCGGGACTTCGCCGATGGGCGCCTGAGCCAGCAGGTAGCTGACGCATTCGCGAATCTGCAGGCTGGACGCGCTGCCCAGGGCACTGCGCAACTGCGCCACGTTGCTGCGCGAGTGCTCGGACACGCTGGGGCTGGGCTCGGGTTCGGCGGGGGGTGAAGACAGTTCCAGGTCCGAGCGCGCGGTGAGCAGCAGGAATCCGCGCCGGGTCAACACTGCCTGGTCCAGGGCCTCCTGCCCGATCGTGTCCGCAAAGCCCAGGTAACCGTGCTCGGCGAGCCACAGCATGGTGCCGAAACAGGCCTGGAAACGCGGATGGTGCAGGCCGAATTCGTCCGGCTCGTCGGGGCCGCTGATGTCCTCGACGTAAAGCACGCTGCGGCGCGGGAAACTCGCGAACAGTTGCAGGAAAATTTTCGCCACGTCGCGGTAGAAATCTTCGATGTGCAGGTCGGCCATCGGCTCCGGGCCTGTAGTGCGTGGGGGAGCGCTAGTGTACGCTATGCCCAGGCAAAGCATCCAGCGGGAGACCCCCATGAAAGACGACGAGCACTGGCGCGAGCGGCTCAGCCCCGAGGAGTTTCACGTCTGTCGCGAGAAAGGCACCGAGCGCGCCTTCACCGGCGAGTACTGGGACTGCAAGGAGCAGGGCGTGTACCTCTGCCGCTGTTGCGGCGAGCCGCTGTTCGATTCCGGCACCAAGTACGATTCCGGCTCGGGCTGGCCCAGTTTCTACCAGCCCGCCGACGCGGAGGTGATCGAGGAGGCGCGCGATACCACGCACGGGATGGTGCGGGTCGAGGTCATGTGCAAGAAGTGCGGGGCGCACCTGGGGCACGTGTTCGAGGACGGCCCGGCGCCCACCGGCCTGCGCTACTGTATCAACAGCCTCTCGCTCAGGCTGGACAAGGACGCGACGGGCTGAGTCAGCCCGGGAACGTTATAGCGGGAAACGGCCGGGGTCGCGTTCGACTTCGGAGCGGCGACTGGCTGGGGTGAAAAATAAGAGGTTGGAGCGGGAAACGGCCGGGGTCGCGTTCGACTTCGGAGCGGTGGCTGGCTGGGGTGAAAAATAAGAGGTTGGAGCGGGAAACGGCCGGGGTCGCGTTCGACTTCGGAGCGGCGGCTGGCTGGGGTGAAAAATAAGAGGTTGGAGCGGGAAACCGGGTTCGAACCGGCGACCTCAACCTTGGCAAGGTTGCGCTCTACCAACTGAGCTATTCCCGCTAATC
>MDSW01035499.1_pt1 | contig 39292 bp, 35 predicted proteins | sample 811171 | NCBI WGS metagenome assembly MDSW01 (sample SAMN05326641, study PRJNA326480) | marine metagenome | isolation source: seawater | place: Atlantic Ocean: North West | collected 2012 | reverse complement strand
GTGACCGCTCTTGGCAATGCCCTCGCCGTCCACGTCGTACGCCGCCCACTTCCGCCAGATGTCGAGCGGGCTTTTCGATTTCGGCCCGCCCTTGGCACGCGCGCCGCCCCATAAGCACGTGATCGGGCACTGAATTTTTCGCCCGGCATTGAAGTCTGTGGCGTCGTCCTCGTCGTCGCATGTAGCGCCCGCCCGGTAGTCCTCGCAAGTCGCACGGATCACATCGGGATTTCTGAACGCCCGTTTGTACTCATCCATCGCATGCGGCTCGAACGTAAAGTCCGGTGCGGCCCAGCTTTTGTGCAGCCACGCGATCCAGCCGTCCGGGTCGAAACCGATCATGGTTTCCGGCTGCGGCGCCGGCTGTGCCAGGAACATCCAGTGGAAACTTCCCAAGGCCGAGTCCTTGTTGGTGGAAACCCACATTTCGTGGGTCGGCACGACGTCGAGGGACATGTAGTGTTCGATCCGGTCCGGGTGGTCGAGCGCAAGTCGGTAACCGACCCTGGCGCCCCGGTCATGGCTGATCACCGAAAACTCATCGTGCCCCAGCGCATGCATCAACGCCACGACATCGTTGGCCATGGTGCGCTTTGAATAATTCCGGTGTTCCGAATCCGACGGCGGGCAGTCGCTGTCACCATATCCCCGGGTATCCGGCACGACGACGGTATGTGTCTCGGCTAGCACCGGCGCGATATGACGCCAGATGATGTGCGTCTGCGGATACCCGTGCAAAAGCACGACGGCCGGCCCTTCGCCCGCGTAACGAACGTTGAGGCTCACGCCGTCGACGGCGATGCGGCTTTGCTCGAACCCTTTGAACATCTCTTCTTCCCCCTCGGTCTCAGGCAGCATTCATAGCCCGTAACCGGCGCCCCTGTCAGGGGTCTTTGCGGATTTGTCTCGTTATTCGCTGCGCCGGCGATTGGCGACGTAGATGCCGGATAAGATCAGCGCCAAAGCGGCAACCGCTTGAAGGCTCACATCCTCGTTCAGCAACAGCGCACCCCAAAAAACACCGAACACGGGCACGAGATAATTCTGGAACGCCACGAACGAAGCTTCCCGCTCGCTCAACAGCTTAAAAAGAATCAACGTCGCCAGCGCGGTGGAGAGCACCCCCAGATAGAGCGGCGACCACCAACCCTCGAACGAGAATTCAGGGATGGTCCATCCTGACAGCCAAAAAGCGATGGGGGCCAGTTGTAAAGCCGCGAACACCAGCATCAACGCGGCGCGCCCAATCAGGGGCGCGGGCGGCATGCGCTGCACGATGATCACGGAAATGGCGTAGCAGACCGCCCCCGATGCGACGGCAAGCTGATGTAACAAACTGCCGCCCAAACCCTTCAGTGCCGCCGGCCCGACGAGAACGACGATTCCCGCGAACCCCAGCAATATCCCCAGAAGCTTCTGCGGTTTAAGGCGGTCGCCTGGCGTGAAGAAATGCGCCAGCAACAAGGTCGCGAGCGGCATAACTGCCATCAGGATTGCGGCCCGGCCGCTGGCGATGCCGTCGACGCCCCATGAAATCAGGAAGAACGGTAGGCTGTTACCGAAGAACGCAAGCACGAAACAGTACGCCCAGGCCACACTGCCGCGCGGGTAGCGTGTCCGCGTCAGGGCCGCGAAGATTACCATCGCCAGCGCCGCGGCGATCAGGCGGATCGCGGTCAGCGGCAACGCGGGCATGTACTGAACGCCGATCTTAATCATCAGGAAAGAGGTTCCCCAGATCATCGCCAGCGAGATCAGCAGGATCACATGGCGGGGAAGGATCGGGCCGTATGTTCCCGGCGCCGGCGCATCAGCCACTTTGATTGCCGTGGTAATTGCGATACCAGTCGACGAACCGCGGAATACCTTCCTTGATCGACGTGGTGGGTTCGAAACCGAGATCACGGCGACTCGCCTCGATATCGGCGAATGTTTCCTTCACATCGCCCTGCTGCATCGGTTTCAGGATCACCTCCGCTTTCTTGCCGAGCGCGTCTTCAAGCGTAGCGATGAAATCGGTCAGTTTCTCGGCCCGGTGATTACCCAGATTATAAAGCCGCTCCGGCACGTCCGCATCCGGAACATGGTCGAGAACCGCCATCACGCCCTTGATGATGTCGTCGATGTAAGTGAAATCGCGGCGCATGTCGCCTTCGTTGAAAACCTCGATCGGCTCACCCGCCAGGATCTTGCGGGTGAAAATCCAGGCTGCCATGTCGGGGCGCCCCCATGGACCGTATACGGTGAAGAAGCGAAGCCCCGTCGCGGGAATCCCGTAAAGCCGGGAATAGCAATGCGACATCAGTTCGCCGGCACGTTTGGTTGCGGCATAGAGCGATACCGGCTGGTCGACGCGCTCTTCCACGGAAAACGGCAGTTCCTTGTTGGCGCCGTAGACCGAAGACGACGATGCATAGACGAAGTGCTCGCAATTTTTCAGATGTCGGGCCATCTCCAGCATCACCAGATGACCTTCGACATTGGAACGGGTATAGGCGAAGGGGTTGATCAGCGAGTACCGCACCCCGGCCTGCGCCGCCAGATTGACGATCCGCTTGATATCGGGATGGGCCTTCGCAATCGCTTGCATCGCGTCGTTGTCGGCAATATCCGCTTCGACAAAGGTAAAGCCGTCCAGCTTATCCAGTTCCGCCAGGCGCGCACGTTTCAACGCCGGGTCATAATAGTCATTGACGATGTCGACGCCGACGATCCGTTCGCCGCGTTCTGCCAGCGCCCGACACGTATGAAACCCAATGAAGCCGGCAACGCCGGTAACGAGGACAGTCATCGACCAACTACTCTTCGAATCCTAAAGTTCGACCGGTATAACCGTTGAGGGCTGCGAAATCACTCGGAATTATGTTCCGCGTGCAATCGGTTCGGGCGAATAGATGTTCGCGTCCCGTGTCCCCGCGTTGCACGATTCTTGCGTTCTATAGGTCAGCAAAGATGACCTATTGTTCTGAAGGCGCAGGCACACTACCTTTCAATCAATGGGAGGTACGGGTACAGACATGTCATTGATACGTGCGACCCTTGAAGACAAGTACACGCTCGAAACCGGCCGTGTCTATCTGACGGGCACTCAGGCCCTGGTCCGCCTGACGCTGATGCAGAAAGCGCTGGACCGGGCGCACGGTCGCAATACGGCGGGTTTCGTGACCGGCTACCGCGGTTCGCCGCTGGGAGGGCTGGACCAGGAATTCGGCCAGGCCGGACACCTCCTCCGCGATAGCGACATTAAATTCCAGCCTGCCGTTAACGAAGATCTCGCCGCGACAGCGCTCTGGGGCTCTCAACAGGTCAACATGTTCGAAGGCGCCAAGTACGACGGCGTATTTGGAATCTGGTACGGCAAGGGCCCCGGCGTCGACCGCACGGGTGACGTCTTCCGTCACGCCAACATGGCCGGCACGGCTCCGCATGGCGGTGTCCTCGCCCTCGCCGGTGACGACCCGGCGTGCAAGTCGTCGACAGTCCCGAGCCAGAGCGAATACGCGTTCATGGATGTGATGATCCCGTTCCTGCACCCGGCGAACGTGGAAGAGATCCTCCAGCTTGGACTGATCGGCATTCAAATGTCGCGTTATTCAGGTCTGTGGGTCGGGCTCAAGTGCATCACCGACAACATCGACACGTCCGCGTCCGTCGATATCGGGCCCCACCTCTATGACTTCGTGATGCCCGAAGACTTTGAAATGCCGGAAGACGGCCTGCACATCCGCTGGCCGGATGCGCCACTCGATCAGGAACGCCGGCTCCACCGCCACAAGATTTATGCCGCGCTCGCCTTCGCCCGCGCCAACAAGCTCAACAGAATCACCATCGACAATCCGAAAGCCAGGCTCGGGATTTGCGCGACCGGCAAGGCCTATATGGACGTGCTTCAGGCACTGGAAGACCTGGGGATCGATGAGGAGCATGCCGCCGAAGTCGGTATCCGACTTTTCAAGATCACTATGCCCTGGCCGCTGGAACGCGAATCCGCCCGGCATTTTGCCGAAGGATTGGATGAAATCCTGGTTGTCGAAGAAAAACGCGCCGTCATCGAAAACCAGCTGAAAGAGCAGCTTTACAACTGGCGCGAAGACGTCCGCCCGCGGGTTGTCGGCAAGTTCGACGAGAACGGCGAATGGATTCTGCCGTCGGCGGGTGAGTTAACCCCCGCCATGATCGCGCGCGCCATCGCCAAGCGGATCGAGAAGTTCCACACGTCGGACAGGATCAAGGACCGCCTTGAATTCCTGACGCGCAAAGAGCAATCGCTCGCGTCCGGCACGCCGGACATGAAACGCATCCCGTATTTCTGCGCCGGGTGCCCGCACAATACATCCACCAACGTGCCGGAAGGCTCGCGCGCTGCCGCCGGGATCGGCTGTCACTACATGGCGATCTGGATGGACCGCGAGACCTCAACCTTCACGCACATGGGTGGCGAGGGCGCGAACTGGATCGGTCAGGCCCCCTTCACCGAAACCCAGCATATCTTCACCAACCTGGGCGACGGCACGTATTTTCACTCGGGCCTGTTGGCGATCCGCGCCGCAGTCTCGTCGGGCGTGAACATCACGTACAAGATTCTCTATAACGACGCCGTCGCCATGACCGGTGGACAGACCCACGACGGCGCGCTCAATCCCGCCATCATTGCCCAGCAGATCAGGGCCGAAGGCGTGGAACGGATCGTCGTCGTCACCGACGAACCCGACAAGTATCCGTTGAATTACGGCTTCCCGCCCGGGGTCGACATCCATCATCGCGACGACCTTGACCACGTGCAGCGCGAACTGCGCACCGTGAACGGTGTATCGGCACTGATCTACGACCAGACCTGCGCCGCCGAAAAGCGCCGCCGCCGAAAGCGCGGGCTTTATCCGGACCCGGCCAAGCGCGTCTTCATCAACGAACATGTGTGCGAAGGGTGCGGCGACTGCGGCATCGCGTCCAACTGTGTCGCGGTCACACCAAAAGAGACCGAGCTCGGCCGCAAGCGCGCCATCGATCAATCGGCCTGCAACAAGGACTATTCGTGCCTGGACGGCTTCTGCCCGAGTTTCGTCACCGTCGAGGACACACAGGTCAGAAAACCGAAAGCGGTGGGGGACGTGCCCTTCCCGGCCTTACCGGAACCCGCAACCGTCGATCTCAGCGATCCCTACAACGTAGTCGTCACCGGCATCGGCGGCACGGGCGTCGTCACCATCGGCGCGATCCTGGGTATGGCGGCGCACCTGGAACAGAAGGGCGTGTCCGTGCTCGACGTTGCCGGTCTCGCGCAGAAGAACGGGATGGTCTATTCGCACCTTCGTTTTGCCGCCGCGCCGCATGATATCCATGCGGTCCGCATCTCGGCGGGCGGCGCCGATCTGATGCTCGGTTGCGACATGGTTTCCGCGTCCGATCCTGAAACGCTCGGCAAGTTGCGCTCCGGCAATTCGCGTGCGGTCGTGAACGAACATCAGACCATGACGGCCGACTTTACCCGGCACCCGGACATGATGTTCCCGGAAGAAGGTATCAAGCGCACGCTTCGCGAAGAGGCGGGCGAGAACGCCGTCGACTTTTTCGAAGCGACCCAGCTTGCCCGCAAACTTCTCGGCGACACCATCGCCGCCAACATGATGCTGGTCGGGTTCGCTTACCAGAAAGGCCTGTTGCCGGTATCGGTCGAAGCCATCGAGCGCGCCATCGAGCTGAACGGCGTCGCCGTCGAATTCAACAAGCAGGCATTGCTCTGGGGCCGCCGCGCGGCACACGACATGAAGGCCGTCGAGGCGGTCGTCGGCCGCTACGACGACAAACCGAAGGCGTTCGAACTGGAAGGCTTCATCGAACGCCGCATCGCCGATCTGACCGCGTATCAGAATAAGGCATACGCCAACCGTTACGCGGACTGGATCGAACGCATCAGAGCCGCCGAAAAACAGGCCGTTCCCGGCTCCACCGCCCTGACGGAGGCAGTCGCGCGGGGCCTGTTCAAGCTGATGGCCTACAAGGATGAATACGAAGTCGCCAGGCTCTATACCGACGGCCGGTTCGAGAAAGCCGTGCGCGAGACGTTCGCCGATGGCGGCAATATCAAGTTTCACCTTGCGCCCCCGTTGCTTGCCGAGCGCGATCCGGACACCGGACATTTGAAGAAAAAGGAATACGGCGCCTGGATCATGTCGGCGTTCCGTTTCCTCTCGGGGCTCAAGGGGCTTCGTGGGACGGCGCTCGATATCTTCGGATACAGCGCGGAACGCAAAATGGAGCGTCAGCTGATAGCGGATTACGAGAAGCAGCTTGCCGAAATCGCCAACAACCTGAGCGCCGAAAATCACGCCGCCGCCCTGCAACTGGCCGGCCTGCCGATGCGCATGCGCGGTTTCGGGCACATCAAAGAGGCGAATGTAAAGGCGGCTAAGGCGTGTGAAGAAGACCTGATCGCGACGTTCCGCGACCCGGGCCGCGCGCCGCAAGCGGCGGAATAACCCTTAGCCCATCAGCACCCATAAAAGCGCAGGCATGACGGCGAACGACGCCAATGTCGAGATAATGACCGCGCCCGCGACGGCTTTTCCATCGGCGCCGTAGCTTTCCGCAAGCAGGAACGTGATCACGGCGACCGGCATCGAGCACATCAATACCAGCGTGCCGTACGCCGCGCCCGTGAAACCGAACAACATCGCCGATCCGAAGCCGACGGGAATGCCAACCCCCAACCGGCAGAAAGATATAAATGCGGCGCGTTTGGCGCTAACGATCTGCAACGTCGCCAGAGAATATCCGAGCGTGATCAACATCAGCGGTATCGAAAAGTTCCCCAGCAACTTGGTCGTCGACATCACCGCCTTCGGCACTTCGATCTCGCCGACGACGAACACGCCCGCCGCGATAAGCGCATAAATGAACGGCCGTTTGACGACATCCCTGAAATTGTACTCGTTCGATGCAACCGCGATTCCGACCGTCAGCAACAGGATGACGTTGACCACGAAATAAGCGATGCCTAGCGCAAGCCCCTCCTCGCCGAATGCCAAAAGACAGAGTGGCAAGCCCATGTTTCCGGTATTCGCAAAGGCAATCGGATTCAGGTACGTGCGTATCGGCAAACCTGTCAGTTTCAGGATCGCCCAGCCGATCGCGAAAAAGAACACGGTGGTGACGAATGCCGCCAATGCCATTTCCATGAACAGCCCGCCACCGATGTCGACATTGACGAGTGTGGAGAAGACCAGCGACGGCACCCCGACGTTGGATACCAGACGCGTCACCATCTCGCTGTTGAACGGCTGCTTCTTTTTCGCCCAGACAAACCCAACGGCTGCGCAGACGGCAACGGGTGTTACGACATCAAGCAGAATTCGGGCGAGGTCGGCAATCATACGGCCCGCCTCCGCCCCATGAACGTGTCGGCGGAATATATCGCCAACGCCAGCCAGATCATGCCGAACGTGATCTTGTGTGCGTCAGTGAACGCCTCGTCGTATAGGAAGACGGCGACCAGAAACTGCATCGTGGGCGCCAGATACTGGAACAAACCAACGGTCGCGTAACGAAGACGCCTGGCCGCTGCTGTGAACATGATCAACGGCGAAGCGGTGATCACGCCGCCGAAGACGAGCAACAGATCATACGAACCGGAGGTGGCCCCGAATGCCCCGACGCCATTCCACCCGAGGTACATGAGATATCCGAGTGCCGGCAAGACGACCACGAGTGTTTCCACGAACAATCCCGTCGCCGCGCCGGCCGGTGCCGTCTTTCGCACATAACCGTAGAACCCGAACAGGAGCGCCAAGGACACCGCGATCCAAGGGAATTCTCCAACGCCGAGCGCGAGCACGCCGACGCCGGCGGCGGACAAGCCGACCGCGACCCACTGTGCGCGCGACAGTCGCTCGCCCAACAGCAGCACGCCAAGCACCACGTTCACCATCGGATTGATGTAATAGCCCAGGCTGCCCTGCAGGATGTAGCCGTTGGTCACCGCCCAAATGAACAGCATCCAGTTCCCGGACAACAACAGCGACGACACGCAGAGCCACATCAGCAGCCGCCGGTTTTCAAGGATCGCCAGGACTTCCCGCCAGCGTCCAAGAAACTTGAGCATCAGCCCGACCAGGATCGCCGACCAGACAATCCGATGCGCCAGAATTTCGGCCGGTGGCGTCGCCTCCATGATCTTGAAGTAGATCGGCAACACGCCCCACGTGCCGAATGCGCCGACGGCGTAGAAACCGCCGATCAGGGCCGTGCGGTCGGGAAGTGGTGCTGGACCACCAACCGGACCATCGGTCGTCTGGCTCATCCAGACGCCCTATTCGACCCAGGCGATACGCAGAATATTGGTCGCCCCGGGGGTGCCGAAAGGCACACCTGCGGTAATGACGATAGGATCACCCGGTTCAGCGAAGCCTTCCGTCTTGGCGGCATGGATCGCCTTGGTGACCATTTCGCGGAACGTGTGGCAATCCTGCGTCTGCACCGAATGAACGCCCCAAATAAGGGCCGAACGGCGCGCCGTGTCGACCCGAGGCGTCAGCCCCAGGATCGGGACCACCGGACGCTCGCGTGCGGCGCGGATCGTCGTCGAGCCGGTCGTCGAGAAGGTTACCACCGCGGCCGCGGAAATCGTGTCGGCGACTTGCCGGGCTGCCGCCGTGATTGCATCCGCAGCCGTCGCTTCGGGCGCGCGACGTTCATTCTCCCGCATCTCGCGATAGACTGAATCCTTTTCCACGCGTTGGATGATACGATCCATCATCGCAACACTTTCAATGGCGTAATCGCCAACCGCCGTTTCCGCCGACAGCATCACCGCGTCGGCGCCGTCGTAGATTGCGGTTGCAACGTCAGACGCTTCGGCGCGTGTTGGCGTCGGTGCGTGGATCATGCTGTCCAGCATCTGCGTCGCCACGATGACCGGTTTGCCGGCGCGCCGGCAAGCGCGAAGGATGCGTTTCTGCAAAAGCGGCACGTCTTCGGGCGGCACTTCGACGCCCAGGTCCCCGCGCGCGACCATGATCGCGTCGGAGAGATCGACAATCTCGTCCAGGCGATGTAGCGCCTGGGGTTTCTCCAGCTTGGAAATCACGTGCGCGCGGCCGGCGATCATCTTTTTCGCCTCCGCGATATCCTCTGGGCGCTGTACGAAGCTCAAGCCCACAAAATCGACCCCGAGATCAAGGCCGAAACGCATGTCTTCGATGTCCTTCGGCGTTAGCGGGCTCACATCGAGGATCACGCTCGGCACGTTGAGGCCCTTGTGATTCGAGAGTTCGCCGCCGATCACGACTTGGGTTTCCGCCCAATCATGACCGTGTTCAAGCACCTTGAGGCGCAGACGCCCGTCGTCCAGCAACAAGTCTGTGCCCGGCTCCAGCGCATCGAAAACTTCCGGGTGCGGCAAACAGGCCACTTGGGTACTGCCAATTTGCTGCTTGGCTTCAAGACGGTATTTTTGGCCGCTTTTAAGCTCGACGCTGCCGCCTTCGAAATCGCCGACGCGGAGTTTCGGCCCCTGCAGATCGAGCAAGATCGCGACGGCCCGGCCGTATTTCTGTTCAAGGCCGCGAACGATATTATAGCGCTCGCGATGGCCCTCATGCTCGCCGTGCGAAAAATTCATCCGAAAAACGTCCACCCCTGCTTCGAACAGGGCGGAAATCTGCGCTTCGGTGCTACTGGCGGGCCCCAGTGTCGCGACGATCTTTGCGTCTCGGTTACGTCTCATCAATCACACTTTATGTCTGTGCCGCGCACGTTGGCTAGCGGAGATCAGCGTTTACAAGGAAAATTCACAGTCTTACCGTTGCTTAAATGATTCGTGGGCGCAAGCGTGTTGTTGCGTTCGCCCACCACCACATCGGGGTGCGAACGGCATGGCCGGCAAGTTTCTGAAGCGTGCACTGCTATCGATATTCATCGACAAAAGCGCGCGTGACAAATTGGATGCAATCGAGGCGGTGAAGCGCGGCGAACGCCTTCCGAAGCCGGATGCCGCACCGCCCGCACCCGCCTCGGACGGCGATGACATCCTCCCGGAGACCCTGGTTCGTCAGGCGATCGACAGCGCGTCCCAGGAACTGGAGCGCAAAAAGAACCTGCCGCCCGGCCGTGCCCAACTGATCGAACAGGCATTGGCGATCCATGACGACAAGTCGCGGCTATTGAACGACTTGCCCGAAGAGCAGCGCGAAAAGCTCATTGTCATGGCGATGCATACCTTCGGCTCTTCCTTCGACGAGAAAAATGCCGCTGACAACCAGCAAGCAAAGAAGAAACGGAAGAAGACGTGAGCGATACCGATCAACTCGCGAACGGCGTGCTTGAGGGCGATCGCCGCGCACTGGCCCGCCTGATTACCCGGATCGAATCAACGCGCACCGACCATCGCAGCGAAGCCAGCGAGGCCATCGCCCGTTTATTGCCGGAAGCCGGCAAATCGATCCGCATCGGCATTTCCGGGGTGCCGGGCGTCGGAAAATCATCTTTTATCGAAACGTTCGGTTTGCATGTCGTCGAACAGGGCCACAAGGTCGCCGTCCTGGCGGTCGACCCGTCCAGCCCCAAGCACGGCGGCTCGATCCTGGGCGACAAGACCCGGATGGAAAAACTCGCCCGACACCCGGACGCTTACGTCCGCCCATCGCCGTCGGGCGGATCTGTCGGCGGGGTCGCCAGACGGACCCGCGAAACCATCATGGCGGTCGAGGCCGCGGGTTTCGACGTGGTGCTGGTCGAGACGGTCGGCGTCGGGCAGTCGGAATACGCCGTCGCCGATCTGGTCGACATGTTCGTGTTGCTGGTCGCGCCGGGGGGCGGCGACGACCTCCAGGGTATCAAGAAAGGCATCGTCGAAATGGCTGACCTTTTGGTGGTCACCAAGAACGACGGCGATCTCCAGAAAGCCGCGAACCGGGCTTATCAGGATTACTGGTCCGCACTCAGGATGCTGGGGGGCGGCAACGCTGTCTGGAAACCCGAGGTGATGCGCTGCTCTGCACATACGGGTAACGGCATCCCGGAGGTGTGGGAGAAAATCGAGACCTACCGCGATGCCATGACCGAGGCCGGCCTGATCGACGAGCGGCGCGCCGAACAGGCGGCAAGCTGGATGTGGGAAGAGGTCACGTCGACCCTGCTGGCCGCGGTCCGCAAGAAAGGCAGCCTTGGCCAAGAAATGGAAGAAGATGTCCGGTCGGGGAAGCGCACCGCAGCGGACGCCGCTGCCGAAATCCTCAAGCAGTTCGACCTCAAGGATTTGTAATACTTGGCAGTCTTGACGCTCCCGGTGGCGTCGGGCAGAACACCATCAGACAGTTGAACCGGGCCCTGCCCTAAAACGGAATAGGAGACTGAAATGCGCCGCCTTCTGGGCACTGCCGTTCTCGCGCTCTTCACAATATTTGCCATGACCGACAAAGCATCCGCCGCCGATCTTGAAAACACGCTTTACATGCAACTCGAGGACGGTCGTGTCGTCATCGAGATGCGGCCCGATATCGCGCCCAAGCACGTGGCACGCATCAAGGAACTGGTGCGTCAGAAATTCTATGACGGGCTGACATTTCACCGCGTCATCGACGGTTTCATGGCGCAGACCGGCGATCCCGACGGAAACGGCACCGGTGGTTCCGGGCAGAACATTCCGGCCGAATTCACGAAATTCGAGCGCTTCTATCGGGGCACCGTCGGCATGGCACGCGCCCAGAACCCGAACAGCGCCGATAGCCAGTTCTTCATCACGTACGCGCCCAGCGAGTGGCTCGATGGCAAGTACACGATCTGGGGCGAAGTCATCGATGGGATGGAGTACGTCGACGCCATCAAGAAAGGCGACGACTCCCAGAACGGGCTGGTTCAGGATCCGGACAAGATCATCACGCTGCGGGTTGCCGCGGACGTTCAGTAATTACCTGGATAGTTCCCGCATCGCGCCCTCTAGCCCGTCGAGGGTAAGCGGGAACATCCGGTCCTCCATCAGATCGCGGACCATGCCAACTGATTGCGTATGGTCCCACCAGTCCCGTTTCACGGGATTCAGCCAGATCGTCTTCGGGTAGACCCGCAACAGCCGCTGCAGCCACACAGCGCCCGCTTCCTCGTTCCAGTGCTCGACGCTGCCGCCGGGCATGGCGATTTCGTAGGGGCTCATCGACGCGTCGCCGACGACGATCACCTTATAGTCGTGCGGATAGGTCCTGAGCACATCCCACGTCGGCACGGTGTTCGAGTGACGACGGCGATTGTCACGCCAGACCCGTTCGTACAGGAAGTTATGGAAGTAGAAATATTCCATGTGCTTGAACTCGCCGCGCGCCGCCGAGAACAGTTCCTCCATCACACGGATATGCGGGTTCATCGACCCGCCGACGTCGAAAAACAGCAGCACCTTGACTGCGTTGTGGCGCTCAGGCCGCATGTGCAGGTCCAGATACCCCTTCTTCGCCGTGCCGCGGATGGTGCCGTCGAGGTCGAGTTCGCTCGGCGCGCCTTCGCGGGCGAACTTGCGTAATCGTCTGAGGGCGACCTTGATGTTGCGCGTACCCAGTTCGAGCGTGTCATCCAGGTTCTTGAATTCGCGTTTGTCCCACACCTTCACGGCACGGAAGTTGCGGTTGCCATCCTGGCCGATACGCACCCCTTCCGGATTGTATCCATAAGCGCCGAACGGCGATGTGCCGGCCGTACCGATCCATTTGGAGCCGCCCTGGTGGCGCTTACGCTGTTCTTCGAGCCGCTTCTTCAGCGTCTCCATCAGCTTGTTCCAACCGCCCAGCGCCTCGATATGTTTCTTCTCGTCTTCCGTCAGGAGTTTTTCGGCTAGCTTGCGCAGCCACTCTTCCGGGATCTCGTGGGCCTTCGCATTGTCACCCTCGACGGGTTCCAATCCCTTGAAGACCTCACCGAAAACACGGTCGAACTTGTCGAGGTGGCGCTCGTCCTTCACCATCGCCGAGCGGCTCAGATAGTAGAACCCCTCGATATCGAACTCGGCGTATCCGCCCTCGACGGCTTCGATCAGCGTCAGGTATTCCCGGAGCGAGCACGGCACGCCGGTATCGCGGAGCTTGAGAAAGAAATCGATGAACATCAGCTTTCGTCGCCGCCCGGGTTTTCCTTGTTGACCATCTGTACCCTAAGAGGAATGGCGGACTTTATGTGAAGGTCGCGCTGTGAAAACGGGAATTCAACCCCGTGTTCGTGATAGGAATTCCAGACGTTCAGCAGAACATCGGACTGCACGTTGGCGACACCTTTTTGCGGATCATTGATCCAGACGCGCAACTCCAGGTTAACGGAATCACTGCCGAACTCCATCAAGCGGCATACCGGCGCGGGGTTTTCGAGCACGCGCTCAACACCCTCCGCCGATTCGACGGCCAGTTTCATCGCCAGCGGGACGTCGGATTCGTACGCGACCCCGATCGGCAGCTTGAGACGGATCAGGCTGTCCGAATAGGACCAGTTCTCGACCCGCTGGCTGATCAGGTCCTCGTTGGGGATCAGGTGCTCGGTGCCGTCCCGCGTAATCAGCGAGACGTAACGCGCACTTAAGCGATTGATCCAGCCGAACGTGTTGTCAATGGCGATGACGTCGCCCGGCTTCACCGATTTATCCATCAAGAGTATGACGCCCGATATCAGGTTCGAGATCACTTTCTGCAGGCCAAACCCGATCCCGAGGCCGACGGCACCCCCGAACACCGCAAGCGCGGTCAGGTCGATGCCGATGCTCTCCAATGCCGCAAGGATTGCAATAACGATCAGAATGACCTTGATGAACTTGCCCAGCAGCACACGCGCCGACGGCGATAAGGTCGATGAACTGTCGAGCCTGTGTTCGATGACGCGGCTGATCGCGCCCGCGACCCAAAGCAGCACCATCAGCACGAGACCGGCCTTGATGATCCCGAGCACGGACAACCGCACGTCGCCCATGTTCAGACCCATGTTGTCGAGCGTCCGTATCGTCGGATCGAGCAAGCCGACCAGATTGAGCGCCGCAACCGACCAGGCGACGACGGCCAGCGTCCGTGACCAGCCGGGATCGCGGATAAAACTCGATGCAAAGCGGATCACGACCCACGCCGTCAGAAGCGAGACCACGCTCTCCATCAGGCGATGCGGCCATTCGGCACCGATCGCGGCGAACACCGTGAACCACTGGATCACCAGCCACACGAACGCGAAGCTGAGCGCCGCCTGCGCGCGAACCTTGTGTTTAAGCCAGCCCGGACATCGCGGATGGTCGGCCGTGCGCTCAATCAGCTTGGCGAGATGCGGCGCAAGGACCTTCGCCAGCAGCATGGCGCCGACGACGATGGCCGCCTGCACCGCGGTTGGCCAGATAAAGACATGAGCCAATAGCCAGTCCCACGCTTGAAGCGCGAGTTGCTCTAACCTGGCCGGATCGAGATACTTATCCATCACCTGCTATGAAAGCACGACTGCAGGGAAACGCCAATCGCCGTGCCTATTCACCGCCCTTCGCGGCGATTAATAAACGCCAAACGTTCCAGCATGTGGACGTCCTGCTCGTTCTTTAACAGTGCGCCATAGAGCGGCGGGATCAGGTCTTTCTGATCGCCGGATTTGAGGACTTCCGGCGGGATCTCCTCGATCATCAGTAGCTTGATCCAGTCGAGCAGTTCCGACGTCGATGGGCGTTTCTTGAGGCCCGGCACGTCGCGAAGCTCGTAGAACACCTCCAGCGCCTGCTTCACCAGGCGCTTTTGCACATCCGGGAAGTGCACGTCGATGATCGCACGCATGGTGTCTTCGTCCGGGAACTTGATGTAGTGGAAGAAGCAGCGGCGCAGGAAGGCGTCCGGCAGATCCTTTTCATTGTTCGACGTGATGACGACGATGGGCCGGTTCTTCGCCTTGACCGTTTTTTTCGTTTCGTAGACGTGGAACTCCATCCGGTCGATCTCGAGCAGAAGGTCGTTCGGAAACTCGATATCGGCCTTGTCGATTTCGTCAATCAACAGGACCGGGCGCTGTTCGCTTTCGAATGCTTCCCACAACTTTCCCTGCACGATGTAGTTCGAGATATCGTGCACCCGCTCATCGCCCAACTGGCTGTCCCTGAGTCGCGCCACCGCGTCGTATTCATAAAGCCCTTGCTGCGCCTTGGTGGTCGACTTGATGTGCCACGGGATCAGCGGCGCGCCCAAGGCCTCGGCGATCTCTTCCGCGAGTACGGTCTTGCCGGTACCTGGCTCACCCTTGACCAGAAGCGGGCGCTCTAGCCCGACCGCGGCGTTCACCGCCACTTTCAGGTCTTCCGTTGCAACGTAAGTCTTTGTGCCTTCGAAACGTTTCGTCATTTGCCTTCCGTCATGCCGGTGGCGTCATTCCGCCGGTTGTGGTTTCGGCAGTATGCGGAAGATCAGCGACTCGTTTCCCGGTTCGGGGTCACGCGGGACCATGAACGCGAGCACGAGCGAGACTGCCGCCATCGCCGTTCCCGACAGGAAAACATACGCAGGCGACGTTAGCCAGAGGAACCCGAAGGCGGCCGGAATGACGATCGCGACGATATGCGAGATCGTGAAGCTCACCCCCGACGACGACGCGATGTCGGCGGGGTCGGCGATCTTCTGGAAATAGGTCTTGATGGCGATCGCCATGGCGAAAAACACGTGATCGACGATGTACAGCATGACTCCCATCCAGGCTTCGGACGCAAAGGCATAACCGGTAAAGACGACGACCAGGCCGGTGTACTCGATGATCAGCATACGGCGTTCGCCGATACGTCCGATCAGGCGTCCGATCTTGGGTGCGAGATAGATCGTCATCGCCATGTTGGCGAGGAACATAAGGCTCATCTGACCGGCGGAAAAGCCGAACTTCTGGACCATCAGGAAACCCGCGAAGACGACGAAAATCTGCCGCCGGGCTCCGGACATGAACACCAGTGCGTACCACAGCCAGTAACGCTTGCGGATGACGATTTGTTTCGACTGCTCGACGGTGGCCTTGAACTCCGGGAACCCGAACCACGCGTAAAGCGCGATGGCGAGCGTAACGCCGCCGCCGATCAGATACACCCATTTCAGGTCGAACCCCGCCGCGTCCAGCATCAGATATACGATGCCGAACGAGATAAGCGCCGCGAACGAGCGCGCGCTGACGATCTTGCCCATCACTTCGGGGGCGGACTTCTTGTCGATCCACTGCAAAGTCAGGGACTGGTGCAGGCTCTCGAAATAATGGAAGCCGACCGACATTACGAATGTCGTCATCATCAACCCCCAGAACGACGGGTAGAAGCCCGTAATCATGGTGCCGATGCCAAGGATCGCCAGAGACGCGACCGTGAACCGCTGCTCGCGGAACCAAATCAGCAGCATGATGACGGTGAAACTCAGAAAGCCTGGAACTTCGCGGAACGATTGGATGAAGCCGACGCCGTCGCCCTGCAAATTCGCCATGTCGTGGGCGAAATTGTTGAACAGCGCCTGCCACGTGGAAAACGAGATTGGCATCGCGATCGCCGTCAGCACGAGAAAAACCTCGCGGCTTTTCAAGCCGTCCTTGAACAATCCGCCTTGCGTCATCGAAAAGGTCCTTGGTTATGCCAGCATATATCAGCAATTTTCGAAGACTTTACCAGCGCCCCCAGACGGCTAATATGGGTCATAATGACAATAAATAACGGGGAACGGACAAGTTCATGACGGCGCATGACCGTATTCTGCCGCCCATCCCCGATATCGACCGGGGTCAAGGCGTCATCCTTGCCCGGCCGCGTGAATGCCCGGCCGACCATATCATCGACTGGCACGCCCACGACCGTGCCCAGCTTTTATATGCCGTCCGCGGCGTCATGCGGGTAACGACCGAAAACGGTGTCTGGGTCGTGCCGCCGCAGCGCGCGGTATGGATTCCCCCGGGCGTCTCACATCACGTCCAGGCGCAGGGCACACCGCTCTCCATGCGCTCCCTCTATATCCGCCCGGACGCGCTTCAGGGGCTGCCGGACAAGTGCTGCGTGGTCACCGTATCGCCGCTGATGCGCGAACTGATCATCGCGGCGATGGAGATCGCGGACGACCCGCCAGCCGACAGTGCCGACGCACGGCTTGTTCGTGTCCTCTTGGACCGGATTGAAGGATTACCGATCGCGCCCCTTCACCTGCCGATGGTCACCGACAAGCGGGCTCGAAAAATCACCGACACACTGATGGACGACCCGTCGGACACGAGAACGCTTCAGGACTGGGCGCAGGAACTGGGTGCCAGCGAACGTACGCTTGCCCGGCTTTTCAGCCGCGAAACAGGCATGACGTTCGGGCAATGGCGCCAACAGGTGAAGTTGTTGGCTGCACTTGCCCGGCTTGCCCGGGGCGAAAGTGTGACCGCCGTTGCCTTCGATCTGGGTTATGCATCCCAGAGCGCGTTCATCGCCATGTTCCGGCGCGCGCTCGGCCGCACGCCCGGGCGTTATTTCTCCGAGTAGCTTTTAAGAAGGCGGTTACTGGACAGCCGCCTTAATCGCCGCGAGGGCTTCGTCCGCCTTCGTCCCGTCCGGTCCACCGGCCTGCGCCATGTCCGGGCGGCCACCCCCGCCCTTGCCGCCGACCGCTTCAGACCCGGCACGCACCAGGGCCACCGCGTCCAGTTTGCCCGTCAGATCGTCGGTCACACCAACCACCAGCGACGCCTTGCCGTCGGTGTTTGAAACGACCGCGACCACGCCTGAGCCGATCTGCTTTTTAATGTCGTCGACGAGGCCCTTGAGTTCCTTCGCCGGCACACCGTCGAGCACACGGCCCGAGAATTTCACGCCGTTGATCTCCTCGACTGCGGCACCGCTATCGTTGGCCGCCTGACCGCCGCCACCCATGGCGAGCTTCTTACGGGCGTCGGCCAACTCGCGCTCCAGCTTGCGGCGCTCCTCGAGCAAAGATTTGACCCGGGCCGGCACATCGGCCGGCTGGCTGCGAAGCTCCTTGGCCGCTTCGCTGAGCGCTTTTTCGGTCTCCGCGAAATAAGCGCGGGCGCCCGCACCGGTCACCGCCTCGATACGGCGCACGCCGGAGCCCACAGCAGCTTCGGAGAGGATCTTGAAGACCCCGATATCGCCGGTGCGTTTCACGTGCGTGCCGCCGCAGAGTTCGGTCGAGAAGAAATCATCGTCGGGATCGGCGCCCATCGAAACGACACGCACCTCTTCGCCGTATTTCTCACCGAACAGCGCCATGGCGCCCGCCTCGACCGCGGCTTCCGGATCCATCAGGCGCGTCGTCACGTCGGCATTCACGGCAATCTGTTGGTTCACATCGTTTTCGACGGCAATCAGCTCATCGCCCGCGACCGCCTTCGGATGCGAGATGTCAAAGCGGAGCCGGTCAGGGGCCACGAGAGAGCCTTTCTGCGTCACATGATCGCCCAGGTGGCGGCGCAGCGCCTCGTGCAGCAGGTGCGTCGCCGAGTGATTGGCGCGCAGCCGCGAGCGGCGGTCGTGATCGACTTCCAGACGCGCCTCGTCGCCGATCTTGACCGTGCCCTTTTCGACCTTGCCGATGTGCACGTGAAGATCGTCGACGCGCTTTTGCGTATCGGTGATCGTGACGACGGCGTCCTCGGTCGTAATCGTGCCGACGTCGCCCATCTGGCCACCGCTTTCGCCGTAGAACGGCGTCTGGTTGAGAACGACGGAAACTTCCGTCCCGGCGCTGGCCTCGTTTGCCGTTTTGCCGTCGACGACGAGCGCGGCGACGCGTCCTTCCGCGCTTTCGGTGTCATAACCCAGGAAATCGGTCGCGCCGACGTCATCGCGGACAGAGAACCAGACCGCGTCGGTCGCGGCGTCGCCGGACCCGGCCCAGGCTTTGCGGGCTTCTTCCTTCTGGCGTTGCATGGCGGCGTTAAATCCGTCTTCGTCGACGGCGATTTCGCGTGCTTTGAGCGCGTCCTGCGTAAGATCGAGGGGGAAGCCGTATGTATCGTAGAGTTTGAAAGCGGTTTCACCGTCAAGTGTAGCGCCGGCGTCCATGCCATCGGTCGCGTCGTCCAGCAGCTTGAGACCTCGCTCGAGCAACTGCTTGAAGCGGGTTTCTTCGAGCTTGAGGGTCTCCGTCACCAGCGGCTCCGAACGCTTGAGGTCCGGATAGGCGTCGCCCATTTCGCGAACCAGGGTCGGCACGAGACGGAACATCAGCGGATCGTTGCACCCCAGCATGTGCGCATGACGCATGGCACGACGCATGATACGGCGAAGCACGTAACCGCGGCCCTCGTTGGACGGCAAAACGCCGTCCGTGATGAGGAACGAACTGGCACGCAGGTGATCAGCGATGACCCGGTGCGACACGCTTTTCGGATCGGTGCCCGACGTGTCCGCGGACGCCGCGATCAGCGTCTTGAACATATCCGTTTCGTAGTTGTCATGGGTGCCCTGCATGACGGCGGAAATCCGCTCAAGCCCCATGCCGGTGTCGATGGACGGTTTGGGCAGATCCACGCGTTCGTCCAGCGTCACCTGCTCGAACTGCATGAACACGAGGTTCCAGATTTCGATGAAGCGGTCGCCGTCTTCATCGGGCGAACCCGGCGGGCCGCCCGGAATGTGATCGCCGTGATCGAAGAAAATCTCCGAACACGGGCCGCATGGACCGGTATCGCCCATGGCCCAGAAGTTGTCAGACGTCGGGATGCGGATCACCTTGCTGTCGGGAAGTCCGGCGATCTTTTTCCAGAGCTCGGCCGCGTCCTCGTCCGACGAGTGCACGGTGACCAGAAGCTTTTCCTCCGGCAAACCGAACTCCTTGGTAACCAGGTTCCACGCGAGCTCGATCGCCAATTCCTTGAAGTAGTCACCGAACGAGAAGTTGCCGAGCATCTCGAAGAACGTGTGGTGGCGCGCCGTGTGACCGACGTTCTCCAGGTCGTTGTGCTTGCCCCCGGCGCGCACGCATTTTTGCGACGTCACGGCGCGGTTATAAGGACGCGTCTCGTTGCCGGTGAAGACATTCTTGAACTGCACCATGCCGGCGTTGGTGAACATGAGCGTCGGATCGTTCCGCGGCACCAGCGGCGACGACGCCACGATCTCGTGACCGTTGGCAGCGAAATAATCGAGGAACGCGCGGCGGATATCGTTGACTGTCTGCATGCTCTTAAAACCAGGCTCCGGACAAGCTGTTCATGCCTCAAGAAATGGTGATTTCCGAGGTGGACGCAAGGTTTTAGCGGTTAGGCGGGCATGTGTCGAGGGACAGCAGCCCGAAGCCCCCTGCCCTGAAAAACGTCACCCCGGCATGAGCCGGGGTCCAGTCGGGCGATGGCTGGATTCCGGGTTCAGCCGGAATGACGATTTCGGGTTAAACGGTCATTCGACCGCCGCTTCCTCGCCACCCTCTTCGGCGGCTTCAGCTTCTTCGGGATTTTCCGGACCGGTCATCATTTCCTCGGACAGCAGACCGGCATTCTGGCGAATCATGTTCTCGATCTTCTTGGCGTATTCCGGATTCTCGCGCAGGAAGGTCTTGGAGTTTTCACGGCCCTGACCGAGACGTTCGCTCTCGAACGAGAACCAGGCACCGGATTTCTCGACGATGCCGGCGGTGACACCCAGATCGAGCAGTTCGCCCATCTTGGAGATGCCTTCACCGTACATGATGTCGAATTCGACCTGCTTGAACGGCGGCGCGACTTTGTTCTTCACCACCTTGACGCGGGTCTGGTTTCCCACCACTTCGTCGCGGTCCTTGATGGCGCCGATACGACGGATGTCGAGGCGCACCGAGGCATAGAACTTGAGGGCGTTGCCGCCGGTCGTCGTTTCCGGGCTGCCGAACATGACGCCGATCTTCATCCGAATCTGGTTGATGAAGATGATCAGCGTGTTGGAGCGCGCAACCGACGCGGTCAGCTTGCGGAGCGCCTGGCTCATGAGCCGTGCCTGCAGGCCGACGTGGGCGTCGCCCATCTCGCCTTCCAGTTCGGCGCGCGGCACGAGGGCGGCGACACTGTCGACCACCAGGACATCGATGGCGCCGGAACGGACCAGCGTATCGGCGATTTCAAGCGCCTGTTCGCCGGCATCCGGCTGCGAGATCAGGAGATCGTCCACGTTGACGCCAAGCTTCTTGGCATAGGACGGGTCGAGCGCGTGTTCGGCGTCGATGAAGGCGCAAGTGCCGCCGGTCTTCTGGGCCTCGGCAACCACATGCAAAGCCAGCGTCGTCTTACCGGAGCTTTCCGGACCGTAAACCTCGACGATACGGCCCTTCGGCACGCCCCCGATACCGAGCGCAATATCGAGGCCGATGGAACCGGTCGAGATGCTCGCGACCTCCATCACCTCGCGCTGGCCCAGGCGCATGATCGATCCTTTGCCGAACGCCCGTTCGATCTGACTGACAGCGGCGTCCAGGGCTTTGTTTTTATCCACGTCGCTATCCTTGTCCACGACACGTAAGGCTGGGTTGCTCATCTCTCGTCTCCGTTCTTTGCATACTGGGTTGCCTGTTTCAACGTCGTCATTTGTACTCTCTTTGTTCTCGTTGTCCAGAATTATTTTAAATATCTGATTAACAATGATATTTTTGAATATCGTTCCAATTGTGTTCCGACTTTTCAGACAAATCGTCCGACCCCCCAAAATCCCGATTCCACATCCTTTTCCGGGACTCGGGTACGCCGTCGATACATATGAACGTAGAGCACATGGGTGACAGTTTCGGTCACATATGTGTTCAATGCGTTCAAACTTCTGAAAAAGGCTATGTGTGGATCAGAGAAATTTTTTTACGCCACAGGGAGAATTCGTCATCCTGAACGCGATCAGAGCGACGAACCCGGGGGACCTACCCCTCCAGGACTTCCTTCACCTTGGCGGCGAGGCCCTTAAGGGTGAACGGCTTACCGAGAAACGCGATGTCCGGATCCATATCCGGGCCATTCCGGAACACGTCCTCCGAGTAGCCCGACATAAGAATTGTTTTCACGCCGTCCAGTTCCTGTCGCGCCAGGTTGACCAGGGTGTGCCCATCCATCCCCGGCATGACCACATCGGAGATGATGAGGTCGATCTTCTTGTCGGCATTGGCGATGACGTCGAGGGCGGTTTCCCCGTCCGTCGCCTCGAGCACCTCGTAGCCCTTGTTGCGGAGCGCGCGGGCACCGAACAGACGTACCGCGTCCTCGTCCTCGACCAGCAGAATGACGCCCTGCCCGGTCAGATCGCCCTCGATTTCAGGTTTCACAGGTTGCGCGACCTTCGCCTTCGCCTCGCCCTCTCTCTTGTGAACCGGCAGATAGATGGTGAAGGCCGTGCCCTTGCCGACCGCACTGTCGACAAAGATGAAACCTTCGGCCTGATGAACGATACCGTAGACGGTCGAAAGCCCCAGCCCCGTCCCCGCACCGACATCCTTGGTCGAAAAGAACGGTTCGAAAATGCGCTCGAGGTTCTCTTTGGCAATGCCGGTCCCGCTGTCGGCGACGGTGATCGTCACGTATGTACCGGCCGGCAAAATCTCGTGGCCCTTGGGTGTCGGTTGATCGAGATTCTCGGATTTCGTTGAAATGCTGATGGTGCCGCCGCCCGGCATCGCATCACGCGCGTTGACGCAGAGATTGATGATGACCTGATCGAATTGTCCTTTGTCGAACAGCACCGGCCCCAGGTTGCGGCCGTGGTTCATGCTAAGTTCGACCCGCTCGCCGATCAGACGGCCGAGCAGGTTGGAGAGGTCACCCAGCGCCTCGGTCACGTCCATGACCTCGGGCTCCAGTTTCTGCTTTCTCGAAAATGCCAGAAGTTGCCGCACCAGATTGGTGGCCCGGTTTGCGTTCTGCTTGATCTGCATGATATCGGCGAAGTCCGGATCGTCAGGCCCGTGCCGTGTCAGCAAAAGATCCGAAAAACCGATCATTGCCGTCAGCAGGTTATTGAAGTCGTGCGCAACACCGCCCGCGAGTTGCCCCACCGCCTGCATTTTCTGCGATTGGGTAAACTGCACTTCCAAATTCCGATGCTCGGTTGTGTCGGTGAAGTGCAAGACGAGACCGGTCGTTTCGCCGTTCGCATCCGAAACGCCTGCAATCGACAGACTGACGGACAAATCCTTGCCGTCGGCGCGGTCGAGACGGGCTTCCATGTGCGCCCCGTTCCCGACCCCCATGATCGCTTTCGAAAGGGCCCCCTGAACCTCGTCCCGGTCTTCGCGCGCGATCAGGTCGGCGAACGGTTGCGAGACATCGTCATCGGACTTAAAGCCCAGCAGGCGCCGGAAGGCGGTGTTACAGCCGCTGATGTTTCCATCCATATCGACGAACGCAATGCCAACCGGGGCGTCGTAATAAAGCCAGCGCAACCGTTCGACGAGCATATCCAACTCGTCTGAGCCGGTTTCGATGATATCCGGCTCGATTTCGGCCTCATAGCCGTCATCGAGGTCGGCGTCCTCCATCCCCGCGAGGTCGAGCGCGACATCGCGGATCATGAGAGAACGGGTATAGAGCGGCTGTGTCCCGTCCCTGTTCATCTTGGCGGTCTGCATCAGCGTGGCGACGAACGGTTCGCCGTCATCCGACGGCTGAAGCGTCAGCACGCCCATGCTGACCCCCCCGAGTTCGCCGGAGTCCTGCGCATCTGTAATAAAGTCACCGAGCGAACGGCCGATCATTTCGGCGGGCGTCTCACCCAGCCAGGACGCCAGCGTCACGTTACAGCGATCGATCAGGCCGTCGCCGTCCGCCGACAGAAAGCCAAGCGGCATCAGATCGAAGATGTCCTGCAATTGCGACACCTCGCGCTGCAACTCGGCATGCCCCTTGATGATTTCGGTGACATCGTCGAGTTGCCAGACACGCCCCGGCATGGGCGCAAGCCGACGGGTACGCCAGCGCAGCACCCGACCGGACAGCTTGGCGAAACCGGCATCTTCGTCCGGGTTGGCGGACAATCCGAGCGCTTCGAGCGCGCGCCCTGCGGCCGTACTGATCTGGAAATCCTTGAACACCTGTCCGGCGGCGCGGTTCATGTGGGTAATGCGACCGTCCGCGTCGGTCATAAGCACAGCCGCCGAGGTCTGCTCGAACCCCCAGGCGCGGGGATCGCCCCCGGTATCGGGCTGGCGTCCGCGGCGCCCGAAGCACCATGCCGCAACTAAGGCAAACAGCCCGGCCGCACCCGCCAGCAGAGGGGCCGCGACCTCGCGCTGTGCCGGCACTTCGAACCACAGGTACGCCGCAGCGCCAAAAGCCGCCAGTGCGAACACGACGAACAACATCCCCGGCGGCGCGCCGTTCGCACCGGAGCTATCGGAATAAATCTGCTCTGAGCCGCCGTCCTTAGCCGTCACCCTGTCCCCGCCCTCAATGCAGCGATTTCCCCTTCAGGCGCATAACGTAACCGATAACTTCGGCCACGGCGACAAAGTGTTCGGGTGGAATTTCCTCATCCAGTTCGACGCTGGCATGAAGCGCACGGGCGAGCGGCGGATTTTCGACGATCGGAACGTCGTGCTCCTCGGCGACTTCTCGAATCCTGAAAGCAAGCGAATCGACCCCCTTCGCCACCAGCCTTGGCGCCGCCATCTCATCGATGTCATATTTCAATGCAACCGCATAGTGTGTCGGGTTGGTGACCACCACGTCCGCTTCCGGTACCGCCGACATCATACGTTCGCGGGCACGCTGCTGGCGAAGTGCGCGAATGCGGCCCTTGACCTGCGGATCGCCTTCCGACTGCTTGTGTTCGTCTTTGACTTCCTGCTTGGACATCCGCATCGACTTGGTGAACTGATACTTCTGGAACATGAAGTCGAGTGCGGCGATCGCGGTCATCACCGCAATCGTACCGGCGGCAATCAGCATAGCGATGTTCTGAATCCGGTCCAGGATCGCGGCCATCGAAAATCCCGGCATCAAGGTGATGTCGTGCAACAGCGGCAGGGTGATGCCGAGGGCCACCATCGCAACGATAATCAGCTTCAAGATACCCTTCCCGAACTCGACCACCGATTTGACCGAGAACATGCGCTTAAGGCCGCTCATCAGCGATATCTTGGAAAGCTCAGGTTTGATTTTCTCCGGCGCGAAAAGCAGGCCGAATTGAAGCAACCCACCACCGATGGCGAAAATCACGATCAGCAGCATGAACGGTCCGATAATCAGCGCAACGTCGACGACGCTCCCGAAGATGTAGGCGCGCATACCCTCAAAATCGGCTGGAATTTGATGCACGTCCTCCAGATACGGCAAGCTCACCTGACGCAGACCCGCAGCAATCAACGGCGCCATGAAGACGATACCCGCCGTGCCGGCTAACAGGACGACCCAACTCTTGACTTCCTGCGAAGACGCGACCTGACCCTTCTGACGGGCACGCGACAGTTTTTTGTCTGTCGGTTCCTCAGTTTTCTGTGAGTCGTCTTCTTCAGCCATATCGCTCTTTCGTGTTGCGGGTTACGGCGCCAGGAACGGTGCGTAGGCGCCCGAATACGCCTGCAGAAACACCATCATCATACCCGAGAAACAAATCATCAGCACCCAAATCTGCATGCTGATCTGTAGCGGCAGACCAAAGAAAAACACCTGCAGCGCAGGCATTAACCGACCTAGAATCCCGAGTGAAAGATAATAAACCAGCGCCGTCAGCAGCATCGGCGAGGCAATCTTCAGCCCCAGCGTGAACGCATCCGACAGTGTCACCGCCAGTGTTTCCGCCAGATCGCCGAACACCACCGGCGCACCGGGACGGAACAACGAAAAGCTCTCGACCACCGCACGCAGCACCAGATGGTGCAGGTCGGCGGCAAAAATCGCAACCAAGGCAGCCGTGCTGAGGAAACCGGAAATCACCGAGCTCTGCTGATTGGCTACCGGATCCTGGACCAACGCGTTCGCCATTGAGGAAAAATAAGCGATGAACGTCCCAGCCGCCTGCAGGGCGGAGATCATGAAAACACCGATGCTGGCAAGAAATGCGCCAATCACGACCTCGCCCGCGAGGATCAGGAACATCGCCATCGCGCTTCTGGGTAACGGCGGAATGTAGGCGGCGAGCACCGGCAGCAGCAGAAAAGTAACGGTCAACGCGATGGTGAGGCGGAACCGTGTCGGGATATATCCAGCGCTGAAGCCCGGCATCAGCGCAAACACCGTACCGACGCGTGCCAGCACCACGATCAGCACCCATATATTGACTTCGAGAAACTGCTCGAGCACTGGCGTTCTCCCGCCTTCGGGCTAGTTAATGCCGAGCGCGATCATACGGTCGAATAATCTTCGCGAGAATTCCACGACCTCGGTCATCATGAAGGGCAGGAAAACCATGATGGCAAGGAAGATTACGATGATCTTCGGTACGAAAGTCAGCGTCATTTCCTGAATGGTGGTGAGGGCCTGAAACAAAGCAACGATGAGGCCGATCAGAAGACCCGCCATCATGATCGGACCGGCGGTGATCAGCACCACCCAGAGTGCTTCACGCCCGATTTCCATGACAGCCGTCTCGTTCATGGTGAATCCCCGCCAAATGGCCCGCCGCGATTCCCTCGCCGCGGCGCCGTCAGAACGGTCCGTCCTGATCAGATCGGCATACGCAGGATTTCTTTGTACGCCTCGATTACCTTGTCGCGAACCGCCACCACAGTCTGCAACGTGACTTCGGCTTCCGCAACAGCGGTCACGACCTGGTTGAGGTCGGCTTTGTCATTCACGCCCTGAATGGAGAGTTGCTCGCTTTTCTCGCCTATTTTGATGGCTTCATCAATGGCGCTGCGCACCAGCGACGCGAACTCCTCACCGTTGGCCTGGGGCTCAACCTTGTTGGCGCGCCCCCCAAATGCCTGACCGTTGGCGACATCGCCGTATGCCTTGACCGCGTTGGCGAAGCCCATAGCTGGATTGCTCATTTTTCATTTCCCGTTCCAGGTTCGCCTGACAGCTTCTCGGCCGGCGCCTGTTTTCTGGGGCCGCGTTCTCGGGGCCCAATTTTATTAACGCAGCAGGTCGATCGTGCTCATCAGCATGGAGCGTGACGACTTGATGACATTTAAATTCGCTTCGTATGATCGCTGCGCTTCGCGCATGTCGGTCATTTCGACCAGTCGATTGACGTTCGGCGTCAGCACGTAGCCGTCGGCATCGGCGGCAGGATGGCTCGGCTCGTAACGGCGGCCGAATTCGGACATATCGGGACGCACCTTGTTGACGCGCACGGTCTCCAGTCCGACCTGACGGTCCAGTTCGTTTCTGAAAGTGATGGTCTGGCGGCGGTACGGCTTGCCGTTCGGATCCTGCGGCAGAGAATCGGCATTGGCGATATTCTGCGAGATAACGCGAAGACGAGAGCCCTGGACCCGCATGCCGGCGCCCGAAATGGCGAAAGTCTTGAGTAGATCGTCCATATTCCCCTCGTCGTCCTTTAGCGCGACCTGACGGCCTCGGCGATCATCGACAGGTGTTTCTTGTAAAGCTGTGTCACCAGCTTGTGTTTGGTATGGGTCTCGTTGACCTTCGCCATCTGCTCTTCAAGAATCACCGAGTTACCGTCCGGTGACGTTTCGAAAGGATGGCGTTCACGCTGTTCGGCGAAATCGCGGATACGCTTGCGCCGGCCCGGTTGATGCGACGCGTCGGTCACATCCATGTTCAGCTGAATTTTCTCCTGGCGCAGGATTTCCTTGAATTGGAAAGGCTTTAGGTCATGCGCCCGGTATCTCGGCGTGTCGGCGTTGGCGATGTTCTGGGCAAGCACTTCCTGACGTTGGGTCAGCCAGCCAAGCCTGCTCTTAACCGCCGCAAACAGGGTCATTTTATCGACATCCATACCCCGTGTCCCTTCAACCGTATCCCATGTCCCGCCGTCTGGCGGGGCCGTTGGCGGATTTCCCGCCGATTTCCTGATGGGCATTATCTGCCGGGTTTCCTTAACAAGTGGTGAATCTTCGTTAACGATATTTGCCCCGCCATCGCAAAAAACCTGCGGATTTATCGTTTGTTAAACCGCATCGGCGAAGGTTAGCCTTCCATCAGGCGCGACCGTAGCGAATGCGGACTATTCGGACGCAGTATGGGGAGGCACGGTTGGGACGCACCGACGATCTGACACAGACGAATATGAAGCCGCCGCCGCCAACGGAACGCGCGGTATCCGTCGCGCTGAAAGAACAAGAGAAAGGCAAGGCTCCGAAAGTCATCGCCGCCGGGCGCGGCACGGTCGCCGAGCAAATTCTGGCAATAGCCTTCGCACACGGCATCAAGGTGCGCGAGGACGCCGATCTCGCGGAACTGCTCTCGGTCATCGATATCGACAGCGAGATTCCACTTGAGGCCTTCACGGCGGTCGCCGAAATCCTCAGGTACGTCTACCTTGCCAACAGCGGTTCGGGCGGCGACGATGCACCGTCGGTTGAGGATTGGGTACGCGGCGGGTCATAACGCCGACACACGCGAAACAAGGAACAGCATCATGAGCGACACTCCCGACTACATGAAGGAGATCGAAGATCTCACCAAACTGGTCGAAAGCGGTCACCAGCTGATCAACGACGGCAACCAAATCGATCTCACCAATCTGGAAGAACCGATCGCCGACCTGTGCCGAAGGCTCGCCGAAACGCCCCCCGAAGACCCCGAGGCGGTGACCGTGGCGATCCAGCACCTGGTGCAACGTCTCGGCGCGCTCAGCGACGCCCTGCAGGCGCAATCGCAAGCCAACAACTAGGCGCACCAACCATGGGCATGGACGGTTACCTTCGCTTCGTTCTGGCGCTGATCTTCGTGATCGCGCTGATCGGCGTGTTTGCTGTGATTTTCCGGCGGCTCGGCTTCGGTTTTCCGTCCCATGCGATCAAATCCGGCGGAGACCGCCGCATCGGTGTGGTCGAAGTGGCGCCATTGGATTCCCGCCGCAAGCTGGTGCTGGTGCGGCGTGACGGCGTCGAGCATCTGCTGGTGGTCAGCCCGACAAGCGAAGTCGTCATCGAACGGAATATCGGAAGCGCTGGGAGTTTCCGTGACGCCCTCGATGCTGCTCAGGATGACGACGAGATCGCCGTGACCGGGGACGGCAAGACATGAAATTGAAGGCGTTCCTGATCACCTACGGCGTCAGCGCCGCGGCGCTCACGATTGCCGTCTTACTTGGTGCCGGCGACGCCATGGCGCAGACCTTCAGTCTCGATCTCGGCCCCGGCGGCGGCGAAGCCACGGCGCGCATCGTCCAGCTTGTCGCCCTGATCACGGTCCTGTCTCTTGCCCCCTCGATCCTGGTGATGGTGACGTCGTTCGTGCGTATCATCGTCGTGCTGTCGTTTCTGCGCACCGCCATGGGGACCCAGCAAACACCACCCAACCAGGTGCTGGTCAGCCTGGCGCTGTTCGTGACCGCATTCATCATGATGCCGACGTTCGAGCAGGCCTACGACAATGGGATCGAACCGCTGATCGCCGGTCAGATCGACGAGTTCGACGCCTTTGAGCGTTCCGTTCAGCCGTTTCGGGAGTTCATGCTGCGCCATGTGCGCGAGCAGGACCTGGAGTTGTTCGTAGACATCAGCGGCACCGAGGTCGATCAGGCACGCGAGCAAATGCCGATGCGGGTGCTGATCCCCTCGTTCATGATTTCGGAGCTACGCCGCGCGTTCGAAATCGGCTTTTTGATCTTCGTGCCGTTTCTCATCATCGACATGGTCGTCGCATCGGTGTTGATGGCGATGGGCATGATGATGCTGCCACCGATCATCATTGCGCTACCATTCAAGATCATTTTCTTTGTGCTGGTCGACGGCTGGTACATCATCGTCGGCTCGCTGGTCAGAAGCTTCGGCGGGTAGCGCAGAAATACCCGTCAGTTCAACGACGAGAGCGGTACGCCTTCCTTGAGCTTGTCACGATAAGCGGTCAGGAAGGTTTCCGCTTCCTGCACCTTTGCCGTCACCCGTTCCGGCGCCAGCATGCCGACCGTGGCGGGCGTAGTCACCAGTTCAAAGGCTTCGGCGAACTTGGTGCGGGCCATGGCCGGGCCGAACTCGCTCTTGATCTGGCTGACGGCCCGCTCACCTCCCGCATTGGTGAGCGCAATCGCATAATTGATGAGCCGCGTCGCCTGCACGTCGTCGACGGGTTCATACGCCTTGGCGCCCGAAAGCTTGACCAGGAGCCTGAGCGATTTTGCCGCTTCGCGCCAATCTGCGTTCTTCCAATAAATCTCGGTCCTGAGCAGTTCTGCGTTCTCGCTTTCATCGTCTGCCAACAGGGCCAACGCATCGCCTGAGCGATTGAGCCCCGCCAGCACCTGCGCACGCAGATGACGTCGTTGCGCCGCCATTTCCGGCGGCAGGTTCGGCACATCGGTTCCGTCCAACACCTCGAGCGCCGGCTGGAACTCCTCAGCCAGTGCGTAGATAAGCGCAAGGCGCGCGCCGACCTGCGCCTTCTGTTCCCCTTCGAGGCGGAACTGGACTTGTGCTTTAAGAAGACTTGCGGCGCGGTCCAGCAAGTCGACCTGAACCAGCTTATCGGCGAGATTGCGGATCATCTCGTCACCGCGCGCGCCCGCCGGCGTCAGCTCCTTGAACTCGTCATAGATCGCGATCGCCTTGACCGGGTCGAGGGCATCCGCCTCGTTACCCAGGAACATGGCGTTGAAGGTGTCGCTCATTTGCTTGGTGATTTCGGGGGCTTGTTCGAACTCCCTGAAATGCGTCGCCGCCTGTTTCAACGTCAAGAGCCCTTCACGGTAAAAGCCCTCATCCAGGTAGAGCGAACCAAGCCGCCGCAGATTGTCGAACTCCATCTTGTCACCGCGCCAAGCGAAACGAAGCTTCTCGTATTCCTCGATCGCGTCGCGATGATCGATGCGGCGTAACTTCAACAGCATTTCCGTCCGCGCGACGCGCGCCCGCGCGCGCGATGGCCGATGGTCGCTATCCAGCACTTCTTCCCACACCGTAATCGCGGCGTCGAAATTGCCGTCCAGTTCCATCAGCTTGCCTTCGGCATACCTGAGCATTGCTTGCTCGTTCTTGGTCGGGTTCTCAAGGTTGAGTGCTTCCAGAAACAGTTTCGCGCCTTGGCCATCGCCCGTTTCCGCTGCGACTTCGGCGATCAGAATGCCGAGCGGCATTTTCAAAGCCCGCGGGTAATCGCGAGCGATCGAACCAGTGAAGCGCAAATCGCGTGCCGAACCGATACGGTCGCCCAACATTGCCCGCGTCGCCGCTGCCCAAAGACGGCCCTCGTCATTGTCGTTGAGGCTTTCGTGGTTGAAGTCCTCCAGCGCTTCGGCATAACGCCCGAGCAGGAACTGCGATCCACCCCGCATAACACGGACCGACGGATCATTTTCGAGCAACGGGACATCATCGATGGCAACTCTCAGTACGCCGAGCGTCTCGGGCGCATAGGCATTTGCGAAGAAATACTTGGCGAGTTCAAGCCGGGCCGCGCCTTTGTCGCGGCTCGGCGCATCGGCGACAGCCGCCTCGAACTGACGGCGCCTGACGCGGAACTGTTCCGTCGTCGCGGCGTATTTTTCCAGATCCTGAAGGGCCGTGACCATCGCACGGGATGCGGCAAGTTGTGCGTGGGCGGCCGCGTCGTCCGAGACATTCGTAATGGCGAGCCGAACGCCGGAACTGCCGATTTCGACCCCCTGCCGGAGCGCCCGCACGCGAAGGTCGTCAATCGCCGGGTTGATGACGACACCCTGCGCCGCGGGCTGGATCGAGAACTGCGGGAAAGTGAACTGGCGACCCACGGCCTGGCCGAGCGGGATCACCGGCACTACGACGAAGTTGTCGCCGATATTCGGGTCGGCGATGGCGATCGGCCGCCCGGGTTCGGGCACGGCGATAAAGACCCGCGCACCGACAGGTGAGTTGGGTTGCGCATTGACCTCGAGCGCCGCCTGCGGGGCCATCTGCCTCGGCGCGAAGTCGATTATCCACGCGAGACCGTCACGCTTCACCGCCGGGTTATAGCGTTGCGACGTACGAATGCGCAGTACCGTCGCCGCTTCATTCGGCACCTGCAGGATTTCGAAAGCCCCCTCACCCGCCTGTACCTGAAGCGCCGCCGTGTCGACGGTTGTCGGCTTGTCGAACACGATCCATATCGCGCCCCCGCGGCGGAACGTTGCGGCGGCCACGGGCTCATCAAAATCGAAGCGAAATGCGAGTTGATCCTGACCCGGCGTGGCCGATGCCTGTGCCGCGCCCGGCGCGCCTTCCGGTGCCGGAGCCTGCGCACGCGGCGACAATTCCTGTGAAATTTCCTGCGGTGCTCCGGGTGCGGCGGCGGGCGTCTGAGCGGCAGCGGGCGGGCGGTTACCGTCCGGCGTCAGGGCGCGGGGTTGTCCATCCTGCTGGGCATCGGCTGCGCGCTCGGCCTCAAGACGTGTCGGCGCACCGGTGCCTTCAGTTGTCGTTTCGGGTGCCGCCGGTGGCGGGCTCGCTTCGGCGGTCTCTACCGGCTGGGCGGGTTGCGGCGGCGGTGCGCCTTCGTTCGCGGCGGAGGGTTGTTCTGTCGACTCCGGTGCAGGCGCGGACGCGTCGGTTGCAGCGGTCGCCTGCGGCAGGCTGACGGGCGCTTCACCGCCGGTCGGATTGCGGACGTCGATTACGACCTTGGCGCCGGACAGAAAATCCCGGATCGTCGATGTCGCGGGCACCGCCATGGTGACCGAGGTCTCGCCGCCGTTAAAGGTGGCCCGCGCACCGCCGATCAGGCGCACCCCGCCGTCTGCCAGTCGACCAAGGTCAAATCTCGCAGGCCGTTGGAAGCGGATGGTCACGACCCCGCCGTCATTGCTTGTCTCGTACGGCGTGTTCTCCTCGAAGTCGAAAACCACGCGGGTGTAGTCCGGATGCTCGCCGGTACGAACGCGGATTTCCGGGGCGTCCGCGGGCACGGCCTGTGCACTCGCCTTGACCCGGCTGTCCGTAATCGGCTCGACCGGCACGTCGATAGGACCATCATCCGTGGTCTTCGATGATGCAGGCGGTGGCGATTTGGCAGCGGCCTTTTCGCTTCTCAGGAGTTCGATGGTGACACCGGTCCCGGTATAGAACGCGAAGACCTCAGCCGGTTGCTTGAGGCTGAAACTCACCGAGCGGCCGTCACCGCTAGGCGCGGGATCGGCAACCAGATCGGGCAACTCACGCGCCAACCGTGCGAAGTCACCTTCGATCGGTCGAGAGAAACTGATCGTCAGACGGTCACCGTCAAGCGTATGGCTGTGGGCGACCGGCACCTGCCAGGCAAACGTGATCAACGTCGACTTGCCGGACTGTTCGACCCGGACCGGTACCCGTTCGGCCATCGCTTCGGAGGTGACGGTGGCGAGGTACAGCATGGCCACCGCTAGCGTCGGCAAATATGTTCTGAATATACGCCGCATCAGAATGCCCTCGAAGTCGGCATGATGATGATATCGACACGTCGCGCGAGTTTCCGCCGTTCCGCATCGTCAAGATTAGGCAGCAGGTCGTACTGGGTCGCGGCATACCCGAAGGCGACGATCTTCTGCTCGTAACCGCCACGCCGGATCGCATTCGCAACGGATGCCGCGCGGGCGATGGAAAGCTCCCAGTTCGACGCATACGACGTCCCGTCCGGCGGTGCCGGGTCGGTGTGACCGGTGACCGCAATCGTGTTGCCGACGTTGTCGAACATCGCCCCCAAGGTCAGCATTGCGCCTTGCGCGCGCTCGCTGATCACGGCGGCGCCCGGCTCGAACAACAGATCGCCCGGCAATGCGACCAAAAGCCGGTCTTCGAGCCTGACAATCAGCACATCACGGAGGAGTGGATCGTTGGACAGGTTCTCTTCGATCACCGACGCCAGGTAATCGAGATTGACGGCGCGGCGGTAGAACAGCGTGCCGATGTTCAATTGCGCGGACGGCCGGCGGATGATCTCCTCCGGCGCGGGATTCAATGTCTGCGATAGCGAGTCGATGATCTTGTCCCATTGGTCGATTTTCACGTTCGACATGGCGAACAACATCACGAAGAACGTCAAAAGCAGCGACACCAGGTCGGTGAACGTCAGCATCCACATCTTGGTGTTACGGTGCTCCGGCTCCTCGACATGGTCAAAGTCGAGAGCATGGGTCATATCCCGCCTCACGGTTGGCCTCCGGTTCCGGCGGGAAGCGTGCGCTTGCGCATTTCCTCCAATGCTTCCTCGAAGCGGACCTCGGTTTCCTCGATCCCGCGCACCCAGAACCAAAGCGTGACATTGCCCTGGTCACCGCTGTTGACACCGACCGATACACTGTCCGGCGGCGCACCGCGGCCGGTCATGGCCCTTGCCAGTTCGCCCGCGCGCGCCACTTCCAGGGTCTGTTGTACCGGCAGATAATAATTGCCGGTCGGCGGCGCGCCCATCACCACTTCCATATCCTGGCGCAAACCGGGCGGGCGATTGGAGAGCGCTGCAACCGTCCGGTCCAGTAACGGCATCATATCGTCGCGGACCGCTGCCTCACCGTCCTTGAACAAGGCGCTCTGCGGCATACGAAGACGCATCAGCCGACCCGGCTGCACGACCTCGATCTTTTCGATCTGCACCGCCGTTGTGAAGATTGACGTGACCTGCTCCTGGAACGCTTCGCCGGCGATGATATCCCCGTCCTTGGCATTGAATTCGGTCGGATCTGACGTCGGCGGCAGCACCGTCGTAAAGGTCGACGAAAGGCTGTCCATGACCGCCGTCGACTTCACCTTTTCAAAGGTCGAGATCGACACCAGCATGATGAAAAACGCCAGCACGAGAAGAAACAGCCCGAGAAAGATCGGGACGATGTCGGGCGCCTGTTGCGGCTCGTCGGGTTGAAGATCGAGTTCGAGATCGCGGATCATCGCCCGGCCACCCCGCTCAAAACTCGCCCAGGACGCTGACCAGCTTGGTCTTCAGCGTTTCCGCGGTATACGGTTTGATGATGTAGTTCGAAACCCCGGCCTGCTTGGCGGCAATCACCTTTTCGGTGGTGCTTTCCGCCGTCACCAGTATGAACGGCAGGTCCTTGAGTGTTTCGTCGGCGCGGACTTCCTGCAAAAGCTCGTAACCGCTCATCGGCTCCATATTCCAGTCCGAAATGACCAAGCCGAAACCGTCTTCGCGCAGCATCGCGAGCGCATCCTTGGCGTTGGATGCTTCGGTGACGTCCGTGAATTTCAACTGCCGGAGCAATGACCTCAACACCTTGAGCATGGTCGGATAGTCGTCCACGATGAGGACCTTCATGCCCAAGTCCACGGCCATAACCACTCCCATAAATCCGATTTATCCGCTTCGGAATGTGCATCCCGAAACCTCATCGTTCCCAATGTCCCAGTCGGATCATCGATAGAAAATCCGACAAATCCAGACGACACCCCTGTCGCCCGATGTCTCGTCAAGCCGCTATTGGATACCGCCCACCGTGCGCGGCAGTTCACGCAGCGCACGCAGTTCGACGGTGATCTCACGGGCGCGATCCGGGTTCATCTGCGCCATCACCGGCGCGAGCTTCCGCTCCTTCATGCGTTCCGCGACCTCAAGCAGCGTGTTCATCTCCAACTCCTCGAAGATGCGCGCTGCGTCCTTGGGCTTCATGTTCTCGTAGATCTTAACCAAGCTGCCGAGCTTCTTCTCCTGCTGCTCGTCGAAGATCTTGATGCGTTCCTGGATCACGCCGCGCAAGTCCTCAAGTTCGGCCACCCGGCGCTCTATCCGGATCTCGGCGGCGCGCAGCAAACCTTCCCTGGCTTCCAGTTCGCGTGCCTTGGCAGCCAATTCGTCACGCCGCTCCGCAAGCCGCATCAGGATTTCGATTTCCGCCGGCGTCAGCAGCGTAGGATCGTCGGTGATTAATTTCGTCGGGTCCTGACGAACCGTCGTTGCGCCTTCGGCAGGCTCACCCGGTACCGGTTCGACGGCCGGCATCGCTGAAGCTTCCTCGGCAGGTTTGGCCTCGCCCGGCGTCGCCTGCGGGTCGGTCTGCGCCCGGGCTTCGGAAATATTGATGGAGCCGGCCATCATCGCATCGATCCCCTCCCAGATATCGCCGACGCGAACCGTCAGCATCAATGTCGCCGCGAAAATCGTCAGCGGTAGGAAGCGGATCTTCGAAATGAGCTTTTTCATGTCATTCCCCAGGAAATTCCCTTGGCGTTTCTCGCCTGTCAGTTTCAGCCGGCGTCGCGGAGCGCGCGAAGCAACTCGCGCTCGGCTTCGGAGCGCGGTTCGATACCGCCATCCTTATCTCTAACTTTTTCCTCGGTCTCGTCACCCCGCGGGTCGATCTTGGGGGCCTTTCGGGGTTGAACGGGGGTGACGTTCGCGCCCGCAGGTTTCGGCACGACACCGAGACCGTCGCGTGCCTCGCGAACCAATTCCTCCAACCGGTCGGCCGTCGAGCCGCCACGATCGGCAAGGAACGCAATGTCGTCGCGCAACGTCTGGGCGCGTTCCATCTGTATATCCAATGCCTGCGCAACCGTGCGGAGCTGGTTAAGGTTCTCTTCGGCACGAAGGGTCGATTCACCGAACGTCCGGGCCAAGCCCTCAAGATCTTTCTTGTCCTTGCGGAGCCGGTTCAGACGCTTGTTCAGCGTAATCGCATAGCCGATCGTCACCACCAGAAGCACGGCGACGGCGATATCGATAATCAGAGTAAAAGGCATCGCTACAGATCCTTTGTCCGTTGGCCGCGCATCAGTTGTTGCGCGGCGTCTTGTCGATGCGGTCGCCGATCTTCACGGCAATCCGGCTTCCTTTGCGGCCCATGCGCCCCGTGTACATCGGCACATCACCGCAGACCAATTGCACCGGGCTATCCTGCGTCGCGCTGAGCATGATCTGCGAGCCGACCTTGAGGTCGAAGACATCGCGCAGTTTCATGATCTGCGTGTCGATGACGGCCTCCAGGTCGACGTCGGTAACCCAGAGCTCTTCCGCCAGGTGCGTTTCCCAAATCGTGTCACGGCCGAACTTTTCACCCATGAACATCTGCAACAGGAGTTCACGGACGGGTTCGAGCGTCGCATACGGCAAGAGCAGTTCAAGGCGTCCGCCGCGGTCTTCCATATCGATCCGCAGCCGCGCCACGATGGCCGCGTTCGATGGCCTGGAAATCGTCGCGAAGCGCGGGTTCGTCTCGAGCCGGTCGAACCGGAACGTGACCGGGCTCAGCGGTTCGAACGCCGCGGACAGGTCGCCCAGCATCACGTGCACCATCCGTTCGACGAGCGAACGTTCGATGGTCGTATAAGGGCGGCCCTCGATACGCATCGCCGCGGTCCCGCGGCGCCCCCCCAACAGCACGTCGACGATCGAATAGATCAGCGAACTGTCGACCGTGATCAGGCCGTAGTTGTCCCATTCCTCCGCTTTGAAGACCGACAGCATGGCCGGCAGAGGGATCGAGTTCAGATAGTCGCCGAACCGGATCGACGCGATATTGTCGAGCGACACCTCGACGTTGTCGGATGTGAAGTTACGCAGGCTGGTCGACATCAACCGCACGAGGCGGTCGAAGACGACCTCCAGCATCGGCAGGCGTTCGTACGATACCAGCGCCGACGAGAGGATCGCCTGAATGCCGGCGCGCTCGCCCGCATCGTCGCCTTCTTCGTCGAAGCCGAGAAGTGAATCGATTTCATCCTGATTGAGAACACGGGTGGCTTCGCGGGCCGGGGCTTCACCATCGCCCTCGCCTTCGCCGTCTCCGCCTTCCATCATGGCTTCCCACTCGGCGGCAAGCTCGTCGGAGTCGTCGCCGTCGCCACCCTCGGTTTCCTCGAGGGCTGCGTCCCACTCAGCCGCTAGTGCGTCGTCGTCATCACCGGGCGCCATAAACAGCCGCCTCCTTACCGTCAGACCTGGCCGAAGCCGGCCCTATTGAATTAACATCTCCTTGAACAGGATATCCCGGACCTTGACCGGGGCCACCGCCGCGCGGATACGGGTCAGAAGTTCCTCGCGGAGCCGGTACATCCCGGCCGAACCGTCCAGATCCTCGATCCGAAGCTCACGCAGATAGACATTGAAGTTGTCCATTACCCGCGCAATTACCGCCTCGACTTTCGGTTTATCCTCCTCATTTTCCAGTTCCAGGCTGACCTGGATCTTGATGAACCTCGCTTTGCGGCCGGCGGTGTTCAGGTTCACCGTCAATGCCGGCAGTTCGTAAAAGACCGAGGAACCGACTTCCCCTTCGACAGTCTCGGACGTCGCTGCCGGGTCGCCGACAATCATCTTGATCACCGGATCGAGCAGACCGGTGAAATACGCCCCGGCGAGGCCGCCCAATACCAGTAGGATGACGATGATGATGATAATCAGAAGTTTTTTCTTACCGCCTGATGACGGCGGCGCGGCGTCTTCACCACCACCGCCTTCTTCAATATCGTCGTCTTCGTCTTCCTCGGCCATGCGCCCTCTGCTCCGGATCAACGACGGTGAAGCCACACCGCCCCTGACCGTCCTGAAACTATAGTCCGTGTTTGGTTAACAAGTTATTGCCAACGGCGGTTCCAGCATCGTTCAAATCGATCTGCGCAACATCGCCAAAGTTTTGCTGAGCGCGGCATTGCAGCGAATCACAGGATACCAAATAGGCTATCGGCGGGGCAACCACACTACGACATATGCCACTTTTACTTGAATTGTCCGCAACGCGGCATTTCCTGCCCGGTAAAGGATGCATCCTGCCCCCTGCCTTACCCGGCTCGAATGTCCCTCACTAGCACTCAACTCATTGATAAAAAAGCAAATAATAAATTGGCACGGCGTCTGCATATGACCTTGCAAAAGCACGCGGCTTAACGCCGGACAGATGCTTAAGAACGGGAAAAGGATAGTGGACAATGGAAAACACCACCTATGTGGCCCTTTCCAGGCAGGCGACACTCCGCCGGCAGATGGACGTAGTGGCCAATAACCTCGCGAACATGAGCACGCACGGCTACAAGTCCGGGCAGATGATGTTCGTCGAACATCTCACCAAATCTAAAGGCGGCGACGGCCTCCTCACGCCGAAGCTCGCTTACGTCCGCGACATAGCGACGATGACGGATACAAAACCCGGCGCCATCGAAACCACTGGCAACCCGCTGGATATCGCCATCCAGGGCGACGGCTTTTTCGTCATACAGACGCCCGAAGGCGAACACTACACACGCAACGGCCGCCTGCAGCTCGACAATACAGGTCAACTCGTCAACCAGCTCGGCCAGCCGATCCTCGCCGATGGCGGTGCGCCGCTGATCTTCGCGCCCGAGGACACCGAAATCGTGATCTCCAAGGACGGCACCGTTTCCACCAACAACGGCGAACTCGG
>MDSW01109185.1_pt1 | contig 39295 bp, 38 predicted proteins | sample 811171 | NCBI WGS metagenome assembly MDSW01 (sample SAMN05326641, study PRJNA326480) | marine metagenome | isolation source: seawater | place: Atlantic Ocean: North West | collected 2012 | reverse complement strand
GAGGAAATAAAATGAATGATGAATATAGAATACAAGAATTAATACAAAGAGAAGTATATGTTGGTGACAAATTAGTTGGGATTATCACAGGGGAAAGATTTCATCCAAGTGATGATTATGTTAAATCAATGAGATTGCAAGTAGTTGATAATATTGCCAATGAATATATGAGAAAACCAGCTGAATATGCGCCACTTTCAAAGGAATTGGTACATAGTATACGTTCTGATGGCGGAGTTAAATTATCAAAATCGATGAGAGAGCTTCAAAGAAGATGGAGAAATACAATAAGGATTGATGAAAAATTATATGCTCCTGACGAATTACGTGATAGAGCAGTATTAGATAATGATGGAGCAGATATTGGTAATGTGATCGGTTTGGTAAAACTAAAGCGTACATACAAAGGATTGGTAGTGAAGCCACATTTTAGGATGAAGACTAAGTATAACTTATCAGAAGAAATAATTATTCCAGTAGGCCAATTATCCAGAACAACTGCAAGATTAGATGAAATAATACTAAAATGTTCTGCTAAAAGATTGACAACATTACCTAGTTATTTGAAATTAAATAGTAGTGAAATATCTTTTGATAAAGAGTAAGTAATTAGAGTAGTGTTCAAAAACAACACTCATGTCGAACAACTACACAGGGACGTGTAGCTTAGTCTGGCTGGAGCACCCGGCTGATAACCGGGAGGTCGCAAGTTCAAATCTTGTCATGTCCACCACTAAAAATAAATTAGTAACAATCGGCATAATCATGAACAACTTGCACTTCGAGATAATCAATATGCCAGTAGTTAGTGGCTCCAATGGACAAAATATTGCAGAATCATTAGCAGAAATAATGAAATTGGACTACATCAGACTTGAAGACAGAAAATTTCCTGATGGAGAGGGATATGTCAGAGTCCCCAATGAAGAGATAGCCAGAATTAGGTCTGAACCTGTAATTTTAGTTTCAAATACATATCCTGATTCAAATATCTTAAAGACTATGTTGTTATTGAAGGCCATTGGAGATGTTAGAAAAGGTGATTTATCCAATCTAAAAGGTGAAGAACCTCAAAAGTTAGAAGATGTAGGAAAGGGAATAATCCTTGCAATTCCGTATTACGGATATTCAAGACAGGATAAAAGATTTTCAAAAGGAGAAGTTGTTTCTGCAAGAGTAATAGCTAATGTTATCTCAAGTTTTTGTGATGGGATGGTAATTTTAGATCTACATGAGCAAAAAGTTATGGATGGGTTAGATTTTCCAATTATATTTGTTAGTTCAATGACTGAAATAGCAGAGAAATTACAAAAAGAAGTAGGTCCAGATTTTATATTGAGTCCCGACAAAGGTGCAATAGATAGAGCATCTAAAGTTGCAAAACTTATAGGATGTGAATTTTCATACTTAGAGAAGAAAAGAATAGATGCCCACACAATCGAACATACTCCAAAAGATTTAGATGTTTCAGATAAGATAGTAGCCATAGTTGATGATATGATTAGTACTGGAGGAACAATATGCAGAGCAAGTGATGCTTTACGTCGCCAGGGTGCTCTAGAAGTACATGCTGCATGTACCCATGGATTGTTTACTGGAGGTGCAATTTCAAAACTTGCGAATCATGTAGATGGAGTACATAGTACAGATTCATTATCTAATCCGAGAGGGTTAGTTTCTTGCGCTCCAGCCCTCTACAGAGGCATAAAACAACTATTAGAGATAATTTAGATATATTATTTCCAATGCGTTGCGTTTATATTAGCCATGTCGTGCGCGGACTTACCTACATGAGGAGATTATCTAATGAGTGTACATATATCTTTTGAAACCCCGCAAGACATACAAGAATCAGTCTATGAACTGGTGAAAGCTATTGGAAAAAATGAGAGGGGTCGTTTGAAAAAGGGTGCTAATGAAGTAACGAAGGCTGCAGAAAGAGGTACTGCTCTAATGATAGTTATGGCAGAAAATGTTAGTCCGGGTGAATTACTGGCACACATTCCAATGATTTGTAAGGAAAAAGAAATACCATATATTTATGTTGCTGATCAGACCTATCTTGCTGAAGCTGCTGGTATGAGTGCTGGAACAAAAACAGCTGCTGTAGCAATAATGACTATGGAAAAAGATGCCAAAGATAGATTTGAAGAAATAAAAGGTCACTTTGAAACACTATCAAAATAACTAATTTAGGAGAGATGTGAAATGGCAAAAGAAGCATGGCCAGCAGAAGTTGTTGAAATTGTAGGAAGAACTGGGATGACTGGTGAGGCAACCCAAGTAAAAGTAAGAGTCAATGATTCTAATAATCCGAGGGATATTGGGAGAATTATAGCTAGAAATGTAGTTGGCCCGATAAGAGTAGGAGATGTCTTAATGCTCAGAGATACAGGAAGAGAAGCTCGTCGCTTGGGAACTAGGTAGGTGGGACTATGCCAGAAAGAAGGATTTGTAGTTTCAGCCATGAAGAAATAGAACCTGGTACAGGAATGATGTTTGTCAGAAGAGATGGTTCTGTGATGTGGTTTAAGGATAGTAAAGCTCGAAAAAATTCATTAAAACTAAAACGTAATCCTCGAAGAATGAAGTGGACACAACGCTATGAAAAGGGCGGAATTAAATAATTTTATTCTAATAAAAATTATTGTGCTGTAATTTTATATTGTACTCTAGCTCTATCATTTTCATCTATCGGAAATTGGTCAGGAGGTGCACTGTCACCACAATCTGTATTGTCTATTACTGTAACATAAGTTCCTGGTTCTACATTTACTTCTATATTTGTATTCGACGTGTTTGGATCACTAAGTTGGGAGTAGTAATTGAATGGTTCACATTCTTCGTAATCTGCATAATTTGCCTCACTCATCGTATATAAATCGATATTTGGTCCATCCAAAAGTTCTAATGTTATTCGAATGGTTTGAATACTGTCAATGGTCCAAGTTAATTTCATATGTCCATCTTCATCAATAAATATCGTATCCTCGAATAGTTCCTTTTCAGGATTAATTGTATCTTCTACATCCGATAAACAACCTGAAGACATCAATATCAAAGTAATTAACACAGCAGACAGTATTCGCATACCATCACGAGATACTTATTATAAATCAATAATTCGGCTCTTTGGGCATGATAACTATTAAGTTGTGCTTTGCGTTGAAATAGGGGAGGTTTGTCGGGCAGAATATGGAAAGTATGCAGACAACTTATATTATGATAAAACCTGATGGTGTACAAAGGGGTTTAGTTGGAGAAATAATCACTCGTTTTGAGAATAAAGGATTGAGATTGGTAGGTTTGAGGCAGTTAATTCCTTCTACTAAGGTTGCTGAGGAACATTATGCTATACACAAAGATCGTCCATTTTATCCTGGATTGATTAAATTCATCACATCTGGCCCAGTAGTTGCAATGGCTTGGATAGGTGTTGAAGCAATTACAGTAGCTAGGAATATAATTGGCCCTACTAACGGCAGAGAAGCCTTACCTGGAACAATACGTGGTGATTTAGCGATGGATATTGGACACAATATAATTCATGGTTCTGATGGAGAAGAAACTGCTAAATTTGAATTAAAATTATGGTTTCCAGATGGTCTTTCGGAATGGCGAAGAGATTCTGAATCACAAATATATGAATAAATTCTTATAAAGAGTGGGAATTATGAAGGTGATTAAGTGGATAAAACTAGACAACCAATCATCGCAATACTAGGCCATGTAGATCATGGAAAGACATCTTTACTCGATCATGTTAGATCGTTAGGAAACAAGTCTAGATCATCTGTAATGGATAGAGAGGCTGGCGGAATCACACAGCACATTGGTGCTACTGAAGTTCCTGCAAAAATACTTAATGATTTATGCGGACCATTGTTAGGGGGTAAAACATTTGACTCTCCTGGACTATTGTTCATAGACACTCCTGGTCATCAATCATTTTCTGCATTACGTTCTAGAGGAGGCGCTCTAGCCGATATAGCAATCCTGATAGTTGATATTTCAGAAGGATGTAAACCTCAGACACTAGAATCGTTACGTATTTTGAAGGATTCTAAAACCCCATTTGTATTGGCAGCAAATAAGGTTGATAGGTTACATGGATGGAGTTCAGAATATAATAGAGCTATGGCATATTCACTAAAACAACAAACAAAAGATGCTATGGCAATATTTGAAGAAAAATATTGGAAATTAGTGGGACAATTGGCCGAATATGATTTCAATGTGGAAAGATACGATAAAGTTAAGGATTTTACAAAAGATATTGCTCTGGTACCAATATCTGCCAGAGAAGGAGAGGGCATTCAAGATTTATTAGCTATAGTAATTGGATTAGCAGAACGTTATTTATCCGAAAAATTATCAGATATTGAAGGATCAGGTGAAGGTACTGTTCTGGAAGTTAAAGAAGAAAGAGGTTTGGGAAAAACCTTGGATATTATTTTACATCGAGGATCAATAAAAAAGGGAGATGAAATAGTACTAGTTACCAGTGAAGGAGGCATATCTACACGAATCAAAGGTATGTTTAGTCCTCGTGGCATGAGTGAAATGAGAGATGCAGGAAATAGATGGGACGATACAGATATTATTTACGCTGCAGCTGGTTTAAAGATAAGTGGAGTGAATTTGGAAGGAGTTCTAGCAGGAACTACAATCAGAGTTGTAAATAATGAAGAAGAAAAAAGAATTGCAATAAAAAGCGCAGATAAGGAATCTAAATTATCTGTTGAATTAAGTGAGGAGGGTGTTTGTATAAAATCTGATACCGTTGGAGGATTAGAAGCTCTGGCTAAGGAATTAGAAAGTATTGGAGTTCCGATTCGTAGTGCCACTATAGGAAAAGTTAGCAGAAAGGATGTTAGAAGTGTAGAAATCTCTCAGGATCCTTTTCATAGAGTAATTATGGCATTTAGTACAGATATACTCGTTGATGCAAAAAATGAAATAGAGAAATCGGAAAATAACATTAAATACATCAATTCAGATATTATTTATAGAATACTTGAAGAGCATGAAGAATGGGTTGAGCTTAGAAGAAAGGAAATAGAGGAGGAAAATAGAGAAGATGTTGTATATCCTGGTAGAATACGATTACTTCCCGACCATACTTTCAGAGCCTCTAAACCAGCAGTTGTCGGTGTTAGAGTTCTAGGAGGTAGAATTCATGTTGGACAAAGGCTACTAAAAGATGGTAAAAGAATAGGGAGAATAAAATCAATTAGATCAGGGCAAGATAGTATGAAACAATCTGAGCAGGGTTCAGAGGTTGCAATCTCAGTTGATGGTGTGACTATTGGAAGACAGGTTGAAGAGGGAGATGAATTATTAGTCGATGTCCCAGAATCACATGCGATAAAATTAATAAAAATGGATTTGACTTCTGTTGAGAAGGAGATTTTAGATGAATTGATTCTTATTCATCGTAAAGAAAATCACTTTTGGGGAAGATGAGTGATGATGAAACAGTAGTTCATCAACACCGAAGACTCAAGTAGTGAATAAACTGGGCTTATATTATTAGTGGTGTGGCAATGACAATGGGGAATGGTACTAATCCTAAATCTAGAGAGTTAATAAATACCGTTTCACAGATATCAAATTCATTAATGAATGAAGTTTCCAAAGTTATTATTGGGAAACAAGAAAATCTTAGAAGAATAGCGGTTGGAATCCTCTCGAATGGAAATATCCTCATAGAAGATGTGCCTGGAACTGCTAAAACATTAATGGCTAACACATTTGCTACAGCATTGGGATGTAAATTCAAAAGAGTGCAATTTACTCCAGATTTACTTCCTGCAGATATTATGGGGACATATATGTACGATCAGCAAGCTGGTGAATTCAAATTAAGACCTGGTCCTCTTTTTACAAATATTCTTCTAGCTGACGAAATAAATCGAGCACCTCCTAAGACTCAAGCAGCCCTCTTAGAAGCAATGGAAGAAAAACAAGTAACGATTGAGGGAATTACTCATAAGTTACCTGCTCCTTTCGTAACAATGGCGACACAGAATCCAATTGAACAGGAAGGGACATATCCTTTACCCGAAGCTCAAATGGACCGTTTCTTGATGAAAATGAGTATGGGTTATCCAAATCGCCAAGAAGAAAAGGCGATACTTCAGAGAAGGAAGTTACGTGGCAAGGATGACCACGAAACTGATAAAATTACTTCTCCAAATAAAGTAGTAGCAATGCAGAAAGCACTTGAAACCGTACATGTTGATCCTGCTATAATGTCATATATTGTCGAACTTGTATGGAGAACTAGAGAAGATCATAGAATAATTACAGGAGCTTCTCCTCGTGCTAGTCAGTCTTTATTCAAGACTTGTAGAGCTTCAGCTGCAATTGATGGAAGAGATTATGTAATTCCAGACGATATAAAGAATATAGCACTCCAAGTTGTAAGTCATAGAATTGTTCTCAAGCCTGAATCAAAGATAAGGGGCGTTACTGGACAACATGTAATGAGAAAAATATTAGGCGAAGTTGTCGTTCCTGTAATACAGTAATCGGACAATACAATTAACCGTCTGCCTAGTAGGGGATATGTGGCAGTAGTTATTGCTTGTGTAAATCACAAAGGCGGTTGTGCTAAAACTACAACTGCAGTAAACTTAGCAGTATCTCTGGCTAATGGCAATGATAGTTTAAAAATTGTACCAAAAAAGGTATTATTGATAGATTTAGATCCTAAAGGGAATGTGGCTACTACATTTGGGTTAGATAAGAAAAATATTGGTTTGACTATGAATGAATTATTTAAAGGTGAAATAGAAGGATCTAAATTAGATATTACTGAATATCTAATTGGTCCACAAAAAATAACTAGGGCTATGAGAAAATCTTGGAGAATTCATAATCCAGATAGAAGTAGAGGACCGCCAAAAAATATCGAGGTTAAAAATATCTGGATATTACCTGCTGATCTTGATTTATCTGGCATAGAAATAGATTTAGCAACTAGAATAGGGAGAGAAAATAGATTGAAGATTGCTATTAGTAAAATTAAAAATGATTTTGATTTAATAATAATAGATACTCCGGCCTCACTTGGGTTATTGACAATAAACGCTTTATCAGCATCAGAATGGGTTTTAATTCCAATCCAAGCAGAATTTTATGCATTGGAAGGTATGAATCAATTAATGCATTCTATAAGAGATGTACAGAGAGCTGTCAACCCTAATCTAAAGTTATTTGGTATACTACTCACAATGGTTCAAACACGAAGTAAGCTATGTGAAACCGTTTCAGAGCAGGCTCGTAAGCATTTTGGAGATCATGTATTCAAGACGCAAATTCAACGTTCAGTTTCAATAGCAGAGTCCCCGCTTGAAGGGGCACCAATTGTTATTACTCAAAAGCCAACTAATGCTAATCAAGGTAGCAAGGCCTATTGGTCACTAGCAAAAGAAGCTGATATTAGAATAAATAAAATACTCAATAACTAATCCTCAGAAGAATGTGTTTCTAACATACTTTGACGTGTATCAATAAGTATTGATTCTATTTTAACTTTAATTTCAGATTCTAAGGATTTTATTACTTCATTTATTTCTTTTTCTGATAGTTTACTTCTTTTTGATAATTGTTGTTCTAATTTAGTCATCAATTCTAATTCTCTTTCTTTAACAAATAATGATACTCTTTGTTCCATTTCTACTTCCTTCTCTAATGCAAGCTCCTGTTTACGTAATGCCAAAGCAATATCCATAGTTTCCCTTTCTGAACGAAATCTACGATCTAGTTCAGCAAGAGCGGCTCTTTCAGATTCTTCTTGTAATACTTTAATTCTAATACCAACATCAGAAATCATTTCTTTTTCGAGAGATTTTTGTTCATTATTTATTTGTTTTTGTAGTTCTGACTCTCGGGCTCTTCGTACATTAGCAAGAGTTTCGCGCATTTGTATCTCTTGATCTAATCTATATGCTTCAACTACTCTATGTACTTGGGATTCCATAGACTCTCGTAAATCCATCTCAACTCTTCTTTCCATACGTTCAATATTTTGAGTCGCTTCTAATTCTAGTCTCTCACTCAAAAAAGCTTTTCTTCTCGTAAATTCTAATTCCATTTCTTCCTTTAGTCTAATTCTAATTTTAGAAGAGTGGGCCTCAACCCTTCTGTCTCTCTCAAGATCTAATTGTTCTCTTAATCTATTTTCCTCTCTTCTAAGACGGTGTAACATTTCTTCTCTGAGTAATCTTTCCTCTCTCTCTAACGCCTCAGACTCTAATCTTTCCAGTTCGTCTTCTAACTCAGCCCTTAGATCTGTTTCGATTTGTTGAATCTGATCTTCAAAAAATATTTCATTAGCCTTTCTCATTGCGCCATGCATGCCAGACAGTCTTTCTGACATCTCAGAGATTCTCATTCTTCTTTCTCTTCTTATTCCTGACCTTAATCTAGATTCCTCATCTAATCTATCTCGAGTTCTAGCAAGTGACTCCATAGATGACGAAGATGAGAGTGTATGTTGAGCTCTAAGTGCCGCAAGTTCATCTGAAGCTTCATTATCAGCTTTTTCTGATGGCTTGCTCTCACTCATTAACGTCCATCCCCACATCTACGAAACTTTTGTAATATTTGAGTTCGCAGGATAAAATTTACTCACTAGTGGCGTTTATGCTATGTTAAATACATCTAGAATTTTTAGAATGTAACATTAAATGAGGTTTCACATGCAGGACAATCTAATTCTCTTGTTCCTGGCCTTGGTCTAATTCTAAGTTGTCTTTCACAACTTGGGCATTCGATATCTACTTTAATTATTTTTTGAGTTAACATAAAGCTTGAAGAACAGGCACTACAAGTCATATTAACAGGTCTTTGATCTGTTCCTGAAACTAGAACAGTATTACAACTTGGACAGGGTATTGACTCAGATACTAAAGAATCAATTGTGGGTTGATGGGTTATTCGGCAGACAGCCGAACATATTTCGCATTTTACTTCTCCCAATCCTTGTGGAAGCATATGGTTACAATTAGGACATTCTGCCAATGGAGGAGCGTATTTTGATTCAACGTAGGCAATATCAGACATCACACATGACCTCGGTTAGATTAGTGGGTAGCAGGGGGTTCTCTAAAAAAACTTTGAAACAAAATAGTGAATGCATGTAAAATATCATCCCTTAAATCTTTAAATAATGAAATTAAAGTTGAAAACCTAGAAATATTATTTCCTGATACCCACATGCCGTTTAGAATGACCAAAAACACACTTGCTTCATGAAGAGCAATGCCGGCGGCCAAATTAATCTGATAGCCTAATAATACTGTTGAAACCAAAATCGCAGTAATAAGAACAGAAATTACTATATTTAATAGAACAATATTTCTTGTTCTCTTAGCTAAGTCAATTAATTTTATTATTGAATGGGGATTTCGTCCCGGGATAAGGACGTCTGCAGCATCTAAGTTAACTTGTTCACCACTTCCTATAGCAATTCCTATATTTGCTGCAGCCAATGCTCCTGCATCATTAAAACCATCTCCTGCCATTAGTATACGATTTTTCTTAATCTTCTCTGAAACTAGAGATGCTTTTCCTTCGGGATCTATTCCACCCATGCATATAGTTGATTTTAATCCTAGTTTTTTTGCAAATGACTCTACACTTTTTTGTTCATCTCCACTTAATATTTCTATCTTAATATCTCTTTCTTTTAGATCTTGGATAAGTTCTTTTACTCCTTCTCTTGCTTCGTCATGTGAAAATGAAAATACTGCAACTGCCTTTCCTTCAATTGCTAAAATACTTATTCCATAGCCATTGTCTCTCATTTTATCAACCGTATTTTGAATTGATTTAGATATTTCAATACCTGACTCTAATAACCAATCTAATCTACCTATTATTACTGATTTAGAATTATCCTGGCCTGTTATACCTGCTAATCCATCTTTTAAATTAGATATTTCGGAAGCAATTAGATTTCTATCTTTAAGTTCCTCTAATATACTTGAAGCATATGGATGATTGGATTTTTTTTCTAATCCAGATGCTATTATTAATGCTTTATCCTCATCAAAATTCTCAATTGTATATATCTCTTTCAAAGTAGATTTGCCAGTTGTAAGTGTTCCTGTTTTGTCAAATAGTGCTAAATCTATTCCAGCGGCAGTTTCCAAAACATCACCTCCTCTTGCAACTAATCCTGATTGAGATGCCACAGAAAGTGCTGTTGCGTGTGGAACTGGTGATGCTAGTAATAGTGAACATGGACATGAGACAACCCAAAGTATCAGAGTGTTGAATAGATTTCCAGTTATGAATCCTATAAAGGGAGCAGATATTAGAACAAAAGGGACCCATATGGATGTAAATTTTTCAATTAATGTATGTCTTTTAGTTGGAATATCGCGATAACGTCGAACAAGGTCTATTAATCCTGAAAGTCTAGTATCATTTCCTACAGATTGGCATTTGACGAGAATAGGCCCTCGTTTTAAGACTAAACCGGCTTCTACGAAATCTCCTTTTTTAACAGGTAAAGGAATTGGTTCTCCGGTGAGAGGAGCTTTGTCAATTTCCCCATTTCCTTCCAATATTATTCCATCAATAGGAATTATTTCACCAGATCTAATTTCTATATCATCACCTATATTTACCGCTTCTATGGGCATTAAATTATCATCATCATGAGGTTTATTAATAGTTAGTGAAATTTTATTTGATATACTTTTTAGTTCTATAGAGGGTTGTTTTTTAATACTAATTCTGGCATATTTTGGAATCCTGTCAAAGCCTCCTTGCATTGCTTCTCTTGCCCTTACAAGGGCCCTATTCTCAAGATGGGCCGAAAGACCTACCAATCCTGAAACCATGAGAGCTTCAGGATATTCGCCTAAAAGAAACGCCCCGATTACAGCCAAAGATGTCAATACCTGGAATCCCAATATTCTATTCCTTATACTTACAATTGCTTCTTGGAACATGTAATATGAAGAAAAAGAAACTCCAACAAATGATATCATAATTATCATTAAATTTGGCACTGATGGTATTTGTTCTAAAAGGATAATCAATAAGAGAAAAGGGATTGTTAAAATAGCCCCAATTAATTGAATATGTTCTTTATCTAAATAAGAATGATTAGTTCTCATTAATAGATAATCATTACCAAAAAACATTGCTAACATCTTCTTTCTCATTAGAATAATTTGTAGATTTGAAGTTTCTAAAAGTTGTAACTCTAGTCTCTCAGATTTTACTCTGACGCTCAATACGCCAATTATATTTGAAATAGAATTAAGTAATTTTTTATTATTTAATCCAGTTCTGACTTCCACATCTGAAATTCTTTGACTAGCAAGAGAGAGCCAAGTTACATCTGCTGAATGGCCTAATTTATCTAATAGAGAAGATATTTTGTATGTATTTCCTCTAGCTACATCAAGTGATACTCTTACTCTCCCTTCAGTTGCAGAAACATAACAATCTTCAATTCCCGATAGTCTACGTAAAGCTTTTGATGCCTTCATAGCACAGTCTGGACAGTCCATTCCACGGATTTTCCAGTCAAAATCATAGACACCGTCTAATGCCAATATTGATGAATCTTCTAAATCTACAATATTATCTACATTTTTATTATCTAAGTGATTTTTTTTATTTATTCTAGAAATTTTATTTATGATATTATTTGGAATACTGAGTAGAGGTTTCTTAGAATTACTTTCTGATTCTAAGGGTTGAAATTCATCATCATCGAGAATTAAAAAATCTTCGCCTTCCTTCTCCATATTCATTGCAAAAGCAAGATGTCTTTGAAGGTGATGAATATAAGATATTAAGCGGTGGTATCATCATAGATTACAGTCTCGGAGAGTTATGAATGAGTTCCCTCGGGATAGAAAGTGGGAAATGGTAGTTTTTGATATAGACGGAACTCTAATGGATTTCGAGGGTTTTGATCCTAAAATGATTCCATTGATTCGTAGACTAGAAGATATTGGTTTGATAGTTTCATTGGCATCTGGTAGAACTTTACCTAATATTACCCCAATAATGCAATCTCTGGCATTATCTGGTTTTATTGTAGCAGAAAATGGAGGCATCATATGGGATAGTATTGAAGGGCATGAAATTAGAGTTTTAGCTGATGGTTCTCGATCAGAAAAAGCAGCAAAGTGGTTAGCCACTAAAATTGATGGTTTTGATGAAAAGGGAATTGAGTCAAATCGTTGGAGAGAAACGGAATGGTGCCTTGGCCCTAATGAAAACTATGAAAAAATGTGTGAACTATTGAATGATAGTGAGTGGGCTGACTTATTGGTAGTTAAAACTGGATTTGCTATACATATTATTTCCTCTTTAATAGACAAATCTGTTGGACTAAAAATTGCACTAGAACAACGTGGGATTAATCCATTAAATGTAATAGCATGTGGTGACGGACCAAATGATATACCAATGTTTGATACTGTGGGTTGGTCGGTTGCTATTGATAGTAAATTTCAAGAAGTTGTAGATGCATCGGACTATAAAACAGAGAAAAATGGAAAAAGTGGCACGATAGAATTTATCGAAGAGTTAATTCAGATATTAGAGTAACAAGGTGCAGATGGCAGGATTTGAACCTGCGAAGCACTACGCAACGGATCTTGAGCCCGTCCCCTTTGACCACTCGGGTACATCTGCACTTTGTGGGGAGTAATACTACTTCTTGATACTCACGCATAAAGCATAGAAATAGATATAGCAAGGGGATTGTTCATTTATCGCCTGTGGCCCACATGTTACAGGTTACTCACGTGCTAGGCAACGAAGATATTCCAAGATTGAGTAATTACGAACTAATAGAAGTTGAAAAGGCTGTTTTTGAAGTATCTAGAAAACAAAAAACTCAGACAATACCTGTGGATTTACCAAGAGAAAAATTTTGGTCAGCAGTTAGGCAATTACTATATCATCTAGATACAGAATGTTCTGAAACTATAAGGAAAGAAGGTGGACAAACTACCAAATCACAATTACAATCCAGAAGATTGAATACTCTGCGAACATGTGTTAATGATACTACAAGATTGAGATTGAATGCCTTTGCTCAACATGCTATATTATCTAATTTGATAAATCAACAAGCAATTTCTCATAACTCCTCGAGAACATTATATAAAATAGATTGGAAGAAACATGATCCTGCTGAACGTAAATTTTACAATGGGATGATTGATTTTACTGAAAAATACAAGATGGACGTGCAATGGGATGGTTTGTTAAATGGGCCGGATAATGTCGTTGAGGAAATAGAAATCACTACAAATCATATAAATTTACAAGAATTTAATGATAATGAGGAATTAGATATTAAAAATGTAATTCCAGTAAAAAGTAAGGAAATGAATAGAGAATGGGAAGATCCTGAATATGATGACGAAGATAGAATTAGAGAAATTGAAGAATTTCCCTACCAAGTTAGCCATGTTCCTCCTAAAAGTGAATTAAAAATACCTGATAGAAATGCATCTGAATTAAGGAGAATAAAAATAATTAAAGATTTAAATGATCCAATTATTGCTGAAGATGGCACAGAGTTATTACTTAATGCTGGAGATATTGAGTCTTGTTCGTTGTTAATTGCAGACACATTAATTGCAGCTGGGTTGGCAGAGCCGGCACCTGTATAATAAAAATAAATTAGAATGTATCATAAAAGGAGGTAAGAAAAATTTTATCTTATAGTTTGTCTATTTTAGGAGGGTTCGCATTAGCTAAATGGGCAACGCCAAGAGTGCCGTCCCTAAAAAGAGGTAAATATCATCTTCATCACTGGATGTGGGCCTCAATAGTATTGATTATGTTCTTTTTTATAGAGGTATATGACATAATAATTGGTCTTTTTACAGGCGTAGCCCTACAAGGATTAACATACAAAAATTGGAGTTTAACGAGGAAAAGTGATTATAATGATTGAAATAACGAATTTACAGATTAAAAAATATAGAGAAGAATTTGAAGAAGATAAAATGGCTAAAATTGCACAAAATGCTGTAACAAATGTTCCTCTTCCAAAATTAACTCTTAACAGAGATATTGTTAATGAAATAAATCCAACATTTAGTATTAAATTAGATGATTGGTCAGTAACAAACCAAAAAAGAAGTGGAAGGTGTTGGCTTTTTGCAGCATTAAATTTATTCAGAGTAGATGCTATGAAAAAAATGAATTTGAAAGATTTCGAATTTAGTCAATCTCATATTCACTTTTGGGATAAATTTGAAAGATCAAATCACTTATTAGAATCAATAATAACTACTTCAGATCGTGAAATAAGTGATCGCACAATTGATTTTTTATTGAAAGATCCAATAGGAGATGGAGGTCAATGGAATATGGCGATGAATTTAATTCGTAAACATGGTTTAGTTCCTAAGTCAGCTTATCCAGAATCGGATAGTAGTAGTTCCACAAGATGGATGAACGCAATGTTGAAGGATATTTTGAGAAGTTCAGCATGTGAGATTAGAGAAATTATTGATGATGGAGGGAGTTTTGAAGAAGCAAGAAAACATAAAGAAAAAAGAATAAATGATATTTGGAAAATATTATGTATTCACCTAGGCACTCCTCCAGAAAGTTTTGATTGGCAATGGAGAGATAAAAATAATGATTTTCATAGTAAAGGAAAGATGACGCCTCAAGAATTTGTCAAGGAATATGTAGAAATTGATTGGGAAAATTATGTATGTTTAGTTCATGATCCTAGAAACAAAGAAATGCAGACTTATACTGTAGATTTTTTACAAAATGTTTCAGGAGGTCCTCCAGTAATATATCTTAATATAGGTATTGAAGCAATGAAGAACATTACTAAGAATATATTGAGTGATGGCGTTCCGGTATGGATGGGTTGTGATGTTGGTAAACAGATGGAAAGAAAAAAGGGTTTATGGGATGCTAATCTATTTGAATATGAAAATTTATATGGTGTCAATTTTGGGATGAATAAAGCAGATAGGCTACGTCATAATCAAACTATGATGACACATGCAATGCTTTTCACAGGCGTAGACTTAATTGATGGAAAACCAAGAAGGTGGAGAGTCGAGAACTCATGGGGTGCAGAAGACAGTGGAGAAAAGGGATTTTATACCATGAATGATAATTGGTTTGATGAATATATGTTTGAAATTGCCTCTCCCAAGTCATATTTGACAGATGATATGTTGAAGGCTTTAGAAACTAAAGCTGTAGTTTTACCGGCTTGGGACCCCATGGGTAGTTTAGCAAAAGAGAGTTTATCCTAAATTACGAAGGGAAAGTTCTATTGTCACACTATCTGGTATAGGTATTCTCAATACTTTTCTGAGCGACTTTTCATCTTTTGAAGAATTGGTAACTAATTCTAAGAGTCTCTTATGGACTCTCATTTCCCAATGATCCCAAGTTTCTGCTCCTTCGCCATCTGGACTCTTTCGACAAGGCACAAGTAGTTTTTTTGTTGGTAAAGGAATTGGCCCTCTTAGTTTGACGCCTGTTTCATCAGATATATGTTTTATTTGCTGACATACCATATCTACGTCACTGTGATTATCACCAGTGAGTTTGATAGTAGTTACAACTGGCATAATTTCCACTCCATATGAAGAATTACTTCTTTTCAATCTTCATACATACGCCAGCGGCTACTGTCTTACCCATATCTCTAATAGCGAAGCGTGCTAATTCTGGGAAGTTAGACATTTCCTCAATTGCCATAGGTTTGGTAGGCATAAAGCGGATTAATGCGGCATCCCCTGACTTTAAGAAAGCGGGATTTGCTTCTTTTGTCTTTGCATTTTCTAGAAGATCTACAAATCGAACTGCAACTTGGGACGTGTGTGCATGGAAAACAGGAGTATATCCTGCACCAATAGCCTTAGGAATATCCATAATCTGTATTTGTCCTACGAATGTTTCATCATGACGAACGAATACTGGGGCATTGTCTGCGTATCCAGCAACATCTCCTCTACGGATATCTGTAGCTGCCAATCCTCTAACGTTGAATCCAACGTTATCACCTGGTTCAGCCTTTTCATGAATGGTGTGGTGCATCTCGATACTCTTAACTTCAGCAGATTTTTGACTTGGATTGAAAACTACTGTTTTACCGGAGTTAAGGATTCCAGTTTCTACTTTTCCTACTGGAACTGTACCAATTCCACTTATTTTGTAAACATCTTGAATTGGCAATCTTAGTGGCCTATCAGTTGGTTTTGGTGGCATTTTTATAGCATCAATTGCTTCAAAAAGCGTTTGACCCTTATACCAAGGCATATTTGAGCTCTTATTGAATATATTTTCACCAAGGAATGATGATCCAGCAATCATTGGAACATCATCAGGATTGAAACCTGCAGTTTTCAAAAGATTAGAAACTTCAGTAACTACAGAATTATATTTATCCTCAGAGTAATCAACACCACTAATATCCATTTTATTAATATTAACAATAAGTTGCTTTACACCAAGAACTCTGGCTAAGAAAGCATGTTCTTTAGTTTGTGCATTTACTCCATCATTTGCCGCAACACATAACACAGCTGCATCAGCTTGGCTTGTGCCAGTAATCATATTTTTTACAAAATCTCGGTGACCAGGTGCGTCAATAACTGTAAAGTAGTAATTAGGAGTAAAGAATTCTTTATGAGCTACGTCGATAGTTATTCCACGCTCACGTTCTTCCTTCAATCCATCCATAACATATGCTAGACCGAATCCTGCCTTACCATGTTCTGATGCAAGTTTCTCATTTTTGTCAATTACATGTTGTTCGATGTGACCACTGTCAAGAAGTAGTCTTCCTACTGTAGTTGATTTTCCGTGGTCAACGTGCCCAACGAACACGATATTCAAGTGATCTTTTTTCTTATCTTCCCATTGTGAGCCCATTTTTTACACCTCTAATGTATTCTCGCCGACTAATGGGGTGTATATGAATCGTTCCCCAATATGAAAATTAAAGATATCTTGGCAGTATAACGTAAATACGACCAAATCGAATTATCGGTACTGTAATTCAATTACCATATGTTTAACATCTGTATTATGGGTTTTCTCATTTTTCACATCAATTGTCCAAGTACCAGGTTCAAAAGAACGGACTGTTGAGCCCCCTATTTGGACCCAAACACAATAGTCATCTCCACTGCAATCTCCAGCATCTCTATTGTCATTCCCGAGTGAAGTAGTATTTGTTACAGGCTCATCTGTTTCATTTTTCAAGTACATATCTAATTTATTATCATCATCTCCAATAGAGCCAATTGGCTGATCATCATCTTTCTGAGGATATGTTAATTTTGCTCTGTAATATCTTAATTTATCCTTAGGATCTTCATAATTTAACGGAAAAGACCATGTTAATTCACAAGGATAGTCTTCATCTACACAGGCTGCATTCTCACTTTGAGGGTTATTTGCCACTCTTCCTAATACAAAGTCATTCCAAACGCCTCTATAGTTGACATAAACCATAGAATCGACAGTATCGATAAAACCATTATTATCCTCGACTGTCAGTCTAACTTCAAAGGCCCCGGAAGGTACTTCTTTCCATTCATAGATTTCACCTGTTGCATCAATATCATTTTCGGTATCGCCATCTCCATCCGAATCCATGTGTAGATTCAAATCCCATTTGTAACTAACTAAATATTCTTCTGCATAACAAGCTGAATCTTCTGGATTACATCCAGCCCATGAAGGAGATCCATCTAATGTAACAGTAACTGAAACCACTATTTCTCTATCATCTATTTCCCTATCATCTTCACATACCCAGTATAGTATTCCTTTTACAGAATTGGAAGGTTCTTCTCCTTCACAATCTTCTTGTTTTTCTTGAAATATCTCTGCCTTTGGTTCTCTAGCATCTGAATTTACTACATTTACTGTTTTAGTTACTGTAGTTTCATGAGTCCCGTCAGAAACTCGCAATTTAACTGAGTATTCACCCATAGTTGAGTAGGTATGACTAGTAGTTAATCCTTGGCCCATGTTTCCATCTCCAAATTCCCAATTAAATGTAAGGCTGTCTCCATCAGAATCAGAGGTTCCTACGGCACTAAATGTTACTGATTGCCCCTCTTTTAATGTACCAGACGGATCTGTAGACATAATAACAGTTGGAGGTGAGTTGTCATCAAAAAGATCAGTACAACCAGAAAAAATTGGGGCAATTAACAAGATTATGAGCAGGGACGCTAGAGGCCGGGAGTGCTTCATCATATGGCCTGCGAGCATTCAACAAAAATTAAACCAACGCCCAAATGTACTATTACAAATGGGATTATTAAAAATCAAATAACTTTTTTTGACGAGAACCGGAAAGAAGTTCTTTTTCACTCCAATTGAAAGCTTCCGTGATACGTCCAAGTGCTTTCGCTAATCTCTTTGCATAATATTCTGAATCATATTCTGGAGGTTTTGTGCCCAATTCGTCAACTAGCCAAGGCTCAACCTTCATTGGACTTGAAGATGCATCAGTTACGATATATCCTACTTTCATCCCTGGTGTGAAACTTAATCCAAGTTTGATTCTGTCTTTAGCCGCACGTACATAAGGTAAATTTTCATTAGAATACATATCGAAAGACCATTTGCTATTTTTATTATCCCATCTGCCCTTGCAGGACCTACTTATTACAAGTTTAGATGCTGGAATTTTCTTACTCTTTACATCATCTATTACTGTTTTTGTCATTTCGACAGAACTCCAAGACTGATCATCAAGTATTAACTCAAACATTTCTTTCATTGTTTCTCTCAATAATTCAAATGAATCTGTACGTCTCACTTCATATCCTCTGATGAGTAATTCTTCACGAGGCCATACAACTCTTCCGACATATCTCTTTTTGGCTCCATGACTAAAAAATGCAGATAACGCGGTTTCAAATTCTAGTTCTGCACCTTCTTTACTAAAACGAGTGGCTAATTTTTTACCAAAATCAAGAGTAGTGGCTTTTGCATTTTTCCAAGAATCAATACTTAAATCATTAGATTTTGGCCTACTAGTAGGTGCTTCATTACTGACTGGTGCCTGAACAAAAATAGAATCTGTATCTGAATAAACTACATGTTTACCTTCATCATCTAGTTGTCTTATTATTTCCTTGATATTATGTCTAGCCCATTCAGTTATACTAGCACCTAATTTTTTATCCGTGAATCGATAAAAACTGGATGCAAAGACACCATAAAAAGAATTCATCAAGATTTTAACAGCATATTGTAGTTGGTCCTGTAAAAATGATTGTTCTTCATTTCCTTCTTCATTTGCTTTTTTATAGGCTGCTTTATGTAAATCACGACTTTGCATCAAATGCTCTAATAATTGTGGAACCAATCCTTTCCTAGTATGACTGGAAATATATCTGGTATTAGTTATTGGAGATATATTATCTTCTTCTGAATTATCTTTCTCATTTCTTACCAAAGTTGTAGAGCAAATATTATTTGAAATCATAATTGAAGGATACATTGATTTAAAATCCAATACAGCAATCCACGGCCTCATTCCCGCTTCCACCTCATGAACATAACCCCCAGCGATCTGATCTCTTCTCCTTGGGCCGGATTTAGTCATTGGGATCGCTATTCCAGAACGATCTGCTAATCGGATTACAAGAGAGTCTATCCACCAACTAGTAGTCGCTGTTGCTGCAATATCGACCGTTGTCATAGAAACCGATGCTAGTGCCTCTTTGCGTCCGATTGATTGTAGTTTGTTTAGGATATCTATAGGAATAATTGTATCTCTAACACAATATTCCAATACTTCTTCTGGACGTTCTTCCCATTCACGGTCCATTTGACTAGAATCTATATCTAATTTATGCATCTCTTCGTCATCGGGCCAAAGCAATTGAGAAACATAACGTAGAGATTCTCTTTGAGGCCTCAGTGTTTGTCTTGCCTGCCACCAAGCATCGAGAGGGATGCGACCAGGAATTCGCCAAACTCTATTCTGTCTTCTCTCGGGAAGCAATCTTTTTGTTTCATTCTCAATTAATGGAACCCGCCCCCATCCATTTAGTTGAGATAATTTCATTTTCTGTTTGCCATATATTTCTTCGGCACGTTCTTTCATTCTAGGTAAATCAAAGTTATCTATATTGTATCCGGTTATGATATCTGGATCTTCATACCTAATAAGATTGGTGAGGCCTTTCATTATATTTTCTTCATCACCTGTAAAAGTATGTTCAGACCTTTCATTATCTCTTTGTATAACAGCAGCAGCACAAAGAATTTCATTAGTCTTGATACTAGTTTCTAAATCGAAAGAAAAAGTAACAAATGGAGTAGGGAAAGGTAATGTTTTTTCCAAACAGTCAAATGTACATGAAATTATCATATCAACAGGATATATTCCTGAACCACCGACTTTCTTGATATTTTGATTTGCTATTTGAGAATTACTATTATTGATATTTTTAGCTTCTTCTGGGGATCTTTTGTCAGCCCATAATACACTTCCTTTGACTTTGATATGTGGACCGAGGTCGCAATCAAGTAACAAACGTTGAGCAAAATTAATATCTGCACTAGTTACAATCCAACCCAATTTCTTTAATTTGTCTCTTAATTTCGGTACAGACCATGTTTCACAAACATAAATCCTCCAAAATTCCTTCATTTCACCTTCAAATAACTTATTTCCAACTGATTTTGGTGGACCGTCTACTTCTTTCATTTTTTCCACAAAATCTAAGGAAAGTTTTTTTTCTGTGAGGTCAGGAGAAATATTTGGATCGAATATTTCCAAATAAGGTCTAAGACCATTTACTAGTACCAATACAGAATGACCTGATTTAGCCCTACACCACAACTCAATAACTGTTTTAGGTGAGTTTTCGTCTTGCCAACTGCGATTATCCCCGGAGATAATGCACATCTCTTCTTCCCACAACATGTCTGAGTTCAATCAAGGGAGTGCCTGAGTTGTATTAAAAGTATTAATGAGATATGTAAGAGTTCATATTAAGGGATATCAATAGGAATTATTGAAAGGATACTCCTTTCCGTGTTATATAATTTGGAGTGGCCAGTCATGGGAAATGATAAATCGGACATTGATTGGGAAAACATGACTTTCAGTTTTAGGGAAACTGATAAAATGTATATTTCAACATGTAAAAAGGATGATGAGTGGTCAAAAGGGGTAATTCAAGACTTTCAGAATTTGAATATATCTCCTGCGGCTGGAGTTCTGAATTATGGACAAGGATTATTTGAAGGTATGAAAGCATATCGGACAGTAGACGGTAGTGTAGTATTATTTCGTCCCCAAGAGAATGCGAAAAGGATGCAGAAGGGCGCTAGAAGACTAGGTATGCCGGAAGTTCCTGAAGAAATATTTCTTGATGCAGTAATCCAAACTGTGAAAGAAAATGCAAGATGGATACCTCCAATAGGAAAAGGTACTCTATATATCCGTCCACTGCTAATGGGTAGCGGTCCTATTTTAGGAGTTGCTCCAGCTCCTGAATATACATTCTTGGTATATGTTTCTCCTGTAGGACCTTATTTTAAAGGAGGTTTGGAGCCTACTTCGTTAAAGATATCTGAAGAACATCATCGAGCTGCACCAGGTGGTTCAGGAGGAGTAAAAGCAATTGGTAATTATGCTCCTGGAATGGTTCCATCTAAAAATGCCAAAGGAGAGGGTTTTGCCGAAATAATATATCTAGATGCTATAAATAATAAATACATAGAAGAAGTAGGTGCAGCAAACTTTTTTTGTATTAAGAACAATATAATTTCGACACCAGAATTAACAGGAACTATTCTTGGAGGAATTACAAGATTATCAATAATAGAGATAGCCCGGTCAAAGGGATATGAGGTAAGAGAAGAGAAGATTGATGTAGAATATGCTTTAGAAGCAGATGAATGTTTCTGTGCAGGTACAGCAGCAGTTGTTTCTTCAATTGGATCCATAAAACACGGAAAGAGAGTAGTAGAGTTTAGTAATGGAGGAGTTGGTAAAATAACGAGAGACATTTATGATTCATTAGTTGCAATCCAAGAGAAAAGGGCACCAGATAGATTTAATTGGTTATTAGAATTGGATCTTTAACGTCCAAATTTATTTCTTCGGTTTGCTGATTTGGATTTATTTTTAAACGATTTACGTTGAGAGAATTTGTGTCTTGAACTATTATTTTTATTGTTTATATTTTGTTTTTGATCTGATTTAGCATCAATAAAATTCTTTCTAAGTCTTAGGCCTATGGATTGTAATACTCCTTCTTTACTTTCTGCATTTGTTGATTTTAGTGCATCTTTTGTGGATAAGATCAACATTCCTTCCTTTGAATAAGGCCTAGATGGATGACTGATATTTTCTTCCCTTTTCATTTTACTTATTCCTGCATCTTTACTAGCCCATATTATACCTTCTAGCGTGGGATTTGGAATACTAGCTTCTTTTGGGACTCTTCTACCTCCTGATCTAGATAATTTAGAATCAAAATAACGTGTCCAAATCTTCATTTTGGTAGGGTCTCGGGTCATGCTACTAACAATATCCTAAGGGTACTATTGATTTGAGTTCTTCGTGAAACTTATTCTTCAAGGAGAATACCGCTAACTACTCCATGCATCCCAGGACGGCTGGTAACTCTGACTTGTCCTACATCAGTTTCAACTATTGCTCCTTTGGTTACAATGTTACGTCGAACATAGTTTGTATCAGCATCATTTCTGATTACATTTGTTATTTGAGCGCGTACTGTTTTTCCCTCTTTGGGTTTATTTACATTAATATTTTTGATAGAAAGTACTCTTACCGTCTGTGAACCAGCAGTTTTACGATATAATTTACGAGCATCTTTCTCACCTACAAAAGCAAACTGATTTTCACTTGAAATCTCTGTTTTACGTTTTCCCCGGTAACGACTTGGACGCTTCAATCGACCTCCGCTTGGTTTACGACGAGATATGCCATGCCACTTTGCCATCCCCCCGCCGACCGTCCCCCCTTATTTCAAAGGATTGGCAAAAGTAATATTTTGATATTAAGGATAAGAGATGTTATTTTGTAGTATTTGCACCGCGAAGTGTGAGTGAGAAGAAGTTAAGGCGACGGACCCCTGTTAGGTATAAACAAGTGAAGAGTATAATCAATGAAATAGTAAGAAATATCGGAATTGAGTTTGATATTTCTGAAAAATTTTTGGAAAAGGCAAATTTTGATGATAAAGATGTATTATTAATAGATAGAGTGATTTTAGCATTCCAAGTAAGTACTGAAAATGGTAAATCATGGTTTCCAACGATAAGAGGAGTTTTAGAGTGGTTGCCAGAAATTAAATGGGCTGCAGTTGATCATGGTGCGATCCCCTTTTTGATGAATGGAGCCGATTGTATGGGTGCTGGCATTCACCTAGCAGATATATCACTAAAATCAGGAGATTTGATATGGATAAAAGATCAACAACATGGAAAACCACTAGCCATTGGAATTGCAATAGTCGATGGAGATGAAATGATGAGAATGACAAAAGGTAAGGCCGTACAAACAATACATTGGATCGGCGATGAACTGTGGGAATTAGATACTTGAGTCAAGAGTATTAATGTGTTTTGTAGAGGTACGACTTAATATGCGCATGCTTATCGTATCAGGTGTTGTGTTGATTTTTTTATCTGGTGTATCAGGTAGTGCAGGAGGAATTAATGAAGAAATGAGTCTTGAAGGAACTGGATTAATTTCTATGAATTATAATGATTTTGTCCTTCCATCAGAGTCTTTTGAAATTGAATTAGAGTTAGATTCAGAAACGTCTGATAATGGAACCCAAGTAACATGGGTAACACAAATTTGTATAAATACTGGAGTTTGTTACCCCCCTGAAAATAATCATGATTGGGTAACAAATGATGAAAGTAAATTAGTTGGTTCGGTTAATGTAGACGATGATGCCAGCTATATTAATTGGCGAATAAAAATGAATTGGAGTGATGGAGATGAGGAGAACTTTCCTGAAAATGGCTTTGGTTGGAAAGTATGGTCTAATTGTTGGTTTGATGGTGAAGAATGGGGCGGAATAGATGAGTCATGTAACTCTGAAGGTAATGAATCAAAGATTGCATACTATTCGAAAATAACATCATTAATTGCACTTCTATCTGTTTTTACTATGGTACTTTGGAGAAGATTTCAAACATAAGTTATTTCTTATTTGGAGGCGGTAATAACGCCAGTGATATACCGGAAGCAATTATTAAAATCCCTCCGAATAGGTTAGTATTCGTTAAACTCTCATCAAAAATAATATATCCATAAAATGTTGCTACAATAACAGTAAGATAAGAGAATGCACTAACCCATGCTGCGTTAGCTTTGTGATACGCCATTGTTATTCCAACTTGCCCCCCTCCAGCACCAATTCCAATTCCTATTAATGCGGCCATAGTTTCTATACTCAAGGATAAAAGATCGGGAGCCGCTTGAATTATACTGCCCATTACAGAGAAAGTAGCGAACCAAAAAACTACTGAAGAAGGCGAATCTGTATGACGTAGTTTCCTAACGTAGATATACGCAATAGCCGCAAAAAAACCTGACCCTAGAGCAAGTAATGCATCTGATTCTAAATTTCCAGTACTAGGAGATACTACAAGTATTATTCCAAAGAAAGAGGTTATGAGTAATAATAAAACAGGCTTTGAAACTTGCTCTCTAATTATACTACCCGACAATAGAGCAACAAATAATGGTGCAGTATATTGTAATGTAACCGCTTGCCCTATGGGTATTCTAGATAATGCTGAAAAATATAATATCATTGCAATTAAACCTGCTAGACATCTTAAAAACATTGTTTTTGAATCATTAGGCTTTAAATTTACCGAGTTTACTTTTGCATACAATGCAACGATTATGGCAATCACAGAAGAGCGCATAAAAATTATCATCCAAACATCTGCATCTACTGAAGTCCATTTAACTAGCGCGTTCATAGTACCAAAACAAATACTACCAAATATCATCCAAAGTATAGCAATACTTGGAGAATCAGTTGGAATTTTTTCATCTTTATTTACAATGAAAGATGAAAGATTAGGTCCATCCTCGGCGAGGCTTGACATAGAATTTAAGCCTCTGCCTAATCCACTTTTTCTCATTTAAATTAAACTCCAACGTCGAGATAAAACAGAAGCAATTTCTTGGTAATCCTTACCACCCGCACTTTTAGGATCATACAAATGAATAGGAATCCCATGGCTTGGGGCTTCGGCTAGTTTTATATTTCTCCTAACTGCAGGTTTAACAATCAATTCGGGAAAATAGTCTATGATTTCGTTTGCAACTTGTTGATTTAGTGTTGTTGGTGAATGCATAGTTAAAATAACGCCATCGACGCCGAGTCTAGGGTTCAATAAATTTCTTACTTCCCTAATAGTGCCAGACATTAAAGCAAGGCCTTCTAAAGCAAAATATTCTGTTTGAACAGGAATAATTAGACCATCGCTAGCAACCAATGCATTTATTGTAACTAATCCTAATGAAGGTGGAGTATCGATAAGAATAATGTCATAATGAGGTAGTAAAGGCTCTAAAGCCTCAGATAAACGTTTTTCACGGCCTAATTGTCTAAGCATTTCTTGCTCTAAACCAATTAGATTTTTATCACCTACGATTAGATGTAATTTATCAACAGCGGTAGCGTGACGTGCGCTTATTGCCGTTTCAGGATTAAGAATTAAATCTCTAGTTGTTTCACGAACTTTACTTTTATCAACACCAAGTCCGGTTGCACAATTACCTTGAGAATCAGAATCAATTACCAAAATATTATGTCCACGCAAGGCCAATTGAGCCGCTACATTGATTACCGTAGTTGTTTTTCCCACTCCACCTTTTTGATTAATTACTGTAACTATTCTTGCTCTCTCCTTTGGGCTACTTAGTGATTTAGGTAATTCTACTGCTGCATATTTTTTTGATGTATGAACTTCTTCAAAAGAATCTAAAATTGGGATATCAATATTCTCTTCTGTTTCTAGAAACTCTACATCCATAATAAGAGGTGCTTTATCTACATCAGGAAGAGTTGTGTTATCCTTGAGATTGGTCACGATATAATCGGGCATTACTGAGGTGTTGAATATGCCGGAAGAAACGAGGGCAAATAGATTAAATTGAAGTGATTAAAGTAGCGCCATTAATTCGCTATATGATACCATGCTAACATTTCTCCTGTTTCGCCATTCATAGCGAAATAACTAGAGTGTTCTTTTCCTGACTCTATCCAATTTTTGGAACCTATTATAGATACTTGCCCTTCACCTAAATTGATTGGTAGAATACTTAGTAATTCATTATCATCAGATACTGAAAGCCTATAGCCTATTTTAATTTCAGAATCCCAAGAATTCTGATTTGAGGTTATTAGGGGATTAAGATCAGGATATCTATCATAATTTAAAATCCTTTTTTCTAAAAGATCTAAAGATGGAGTATCCGGAACAGCGGGTCTATTCCAAATTATATCTCCATTGTCATTATTATTACTATTAATTATTTTACAATCCAAAGAGCTGTTACCACTCAATACTATCCAACCTGAATTATCTTCCGGATCAACCCATGAAAGATTCCATTGAGGATTATTAAAATTATCAGGATATTCCCAATAAGATTGCCATAAATATCCTCCATCAATAATCGCACGTGCGGCATCTGAAGAAGAATGATTATTCATTAGACACTCCTTTGCAGTTTCTAAATTAAAAATTCGAATATCTGATTCATCCCACATAGAATCAGACCACTTTTTCTTATCAGAGGTTCTTGGTTGATCCTCTCCAGTTTCTGGCTTTAAATATTCTTTACCCCAATTAATTGGAGTCACCCCTAAAGAGGTTTTACTTTCTCCCATTACTAATCTTATCGTTAGTCTGCCATCGGGCAATATTGTTTCTGCTGCTGAACTTAATAAGAAATTACAGTCAGAATTGGATGTGTCTTTATCAATTAGAATATCAACTTCTTGGCTTACTGGCCATGGATTATTGGCCTTGACTTCTATTTCTATATTTGCGTGACCAATACATTTACCGATTTCAACATGGTGAATAGTTATGGGGTACACAAGACCGTGGTTTTTACTATTTATTTCTGCACCGACTGTCCATTCCCAGTCTGAATTCCAATCTTGATCGTTCTTAGAAGAAGTGCCTTCGGAAAGTGACCTATCTCCAAAAAAGGAATGTAATTCAATTGGCTTGAGAGGAAATGTCAGAATAGGGATGAGGAGGTCTAGATCTCCCAATCCTTCCAACCCATAAGTAACAATTTGTAGGTTTGTCACTTCATTTTCTATATCAGTAAATGATATATCCGTATTAGTTCTTTTTAGATCTTTATCCTCTAATTCTGTCCAAGATATTGAATCCATATTAAGAATATTGTTTGCCATTGACCATCCTAAGTTACCACAATCATCGGTATCCCTCCAAGTTTTTCCTTCAAAATCTACAACTAAGTCATGTTCTATTTTTTTCTCAGCAGTATAAAATCCAGAACGTCCAAGACTATCTGTAGAAATTTTCTCATCACTTGAAATGGAGACTCTTCCTTCGCCTGCCATATTAATTTCTAATTCGCCACATGCTTCATCTAATATTCCTCCTGAAGAGTCACGGAATATCTGTACCATGTCATCTCCAATGATGGATACTCTTACTTCATCGACATTAAAGTTCATTTCATCACCATAATTTAGAGGTTTGGCGGAGAATGAATTATTATTATTTAGAACAAGGAATACCGTTGCGCCTAGTAGTAATATTATGGCAAAAATTGCACCTAGTGCCTTAGTATTGAAATTAATATTTTTCAGTGAGGGTAGTGTGATAACCATTGATGCAGAATCATCTTTACCCATAATTTCTGGCTTTAGAGAATTTTCTTCTACAAATATTTCTGCCTCAAGGACATCCTTTTCTTGTTCTTCTAATAAATCTAAAGTGGCATTTTGTTGAGGTATTTCATCATCTTTAGAAATATTGTTTTTTACAATTAATTTATCAACTGCATCACCAATATTATGTTCATTTACATCATCATCATCTTCTAGTAGCAAAACTTGCTCATTCTCTACTTCAATATTTCCTTCTTCATTGCCATTGAACTCTAAAATCCTATCAATTAATACTGATTTATTTCCAGAAACCATTAACTGTAGGTTTTTACAGATTTCTCTTAATTCTACAACTGTCATTCTAGAGAGTGTATCTCCATCAAATGAATCATCGGCATCTTTGGACATTCTTATACTTGAGTCGTGAGTACAGTTTTTCAATCTCTTTGTATAATTGTGTCATTAAAGTACTACTAATGCAGTCTAAATAATATTTCAGACAAAGGACTCAAGAAGGAGTTTTTGTTGGCAAAACTATGAAGCCTCGACTAGTAATACTGTCTAGAGGGCCAGAATTGTACAGTACTAAGAGATTATGTGAAGAGGCAGAAAAATCTGGTTGGGATGTTAAAATCTTAGATCCATTATCGTTGACGGTTGTCGTAGATAGTAATGGAGGTAAAATTTTCAATCGGGGGTGGCCTATTGAATGTGAGGCAGTTATACCAAGAATTGGTTATTCAATAACAAGAAGGGGAGTTGCCATAGTTAGACAATTTGAAAGAGAAGGCATAATAGTTTTGAATAAGAGTGCGGGTATAATTCAAAGTAGAGATAAATTACTAGCATGTCAATTAATGTCAGATAGCAATATTCCAGTTCCTGTTACTGCCCAAGTTGGATCTTGGAAAGATACTGCAAGAGCTGTCAGCAGAGTTGGAGGAACACCTTGTGTGATTAAATCTACAGAAGGTACACACGGATATGGCGTATTTTTAGCTAAATCTGATCAACAAGCAAGGCAGTTGGTATACCAAATGTTAGAGCGAAATATGCGTCCTTTGGTGCAAGAATATGTCAAAGAATCGCATGGACAAGATATTCGAGTACTAGTCGTAGGAGGAAAAGTGATAGCATCAATGAAAAGAAAGGCTAATGGTTCAGAATTTCGTTCTAATTTTCACTTAGGAGGATCAGTCCAAAAAATAGATATTAATGAGGAGCAAAAAAAGATTGCCTGTTTAGCTGCAGCTACAATGGGACTGGATTTGGCAGGTGTTGATATGTTGATATCAAGTAGAGGTCCATTGATTCTAGAAGTAAATTCAAGTCCTGGTTTAGAAGGAATAGAGTCTTCAACAGGAGTGAATATTGCAGGAGAGGTTGCCAAGTATCTAAATTCATCATATCAAAATATGATTATCGATAGAGATGAAGTTGATAATTTAGAAACTGTTACTCGAAAAAATCAAGAAACGGATGCGTACTAAAAATATCATTACGGCTTAAAATGGATAGTTAGTAAATATTGTTTTTAATGTTCAAAACTAGAGAAGCATTCAATACAATATACGTTTGCTGATACATGTTCGTTAGAACAGGGATGCACGCGTCGTTTACGGCGAGAGGCGATAATATGAGAAGGGATGATGATGTATTTTCAAAAGGAATAGATGTAAATCTATTATCAGAAGATAGAGGAAATGTAAGAATAAAGTCTACTTTACCTCTTAGGATGGGAAGAATATCTCATCTTCCTTGGTTTGAATGTTGGTTACAACAATTAAGGACAGAAAAAAAGAGTAGGCATACAATTAGATCTTACGTAGTTTCAATAAAAACCTTCACAAAGACTAAATTACCCAAAGAATCGGAAAATATTTGGGAAAAAATACAAAATATTAGTGTAGTAAAATTTCATAACTTTTGTAATCCTGATAATGGAAGAATTGATGCGTGGTTAAATGAAATTAGTAAACTAAAACCCTCGACTATTAATGCAAGAATTGCAGGTATTTCTCATTTATTAAAGTGGCTTGGTTATGTAATACCTGATTGGATACAAAGACCTGCAAGAAGTCGCTCACTTCCTAAAACATTAGGTAAATCAGAATTAAGGAAACTACTTTTGGCTACAAAACAGTCCGAAGATTGCTTATCTTCACCAATTGTTACAATAATGCTTGATACTGGTTTAAGAGTTTCTGAATTATGTGGTTTAGATTTGGATGATATTGATTTTGAAGATTTATCGGCACTAGTCATTGGAGGAAAAGGTGAAAAAGATAGGACAGTTCTTTTCACCATGTCTACCGTTCTAGCTATAGAAGCATGGAAGCCAATGAGAGAAACTAGATTAAAATTATGTAAAAAGTCGGAAGATCATCGGTCTTTATTTTTATCCAGCAGAGGTAACAGAATGAATCCGCGCTCAGTTCAAAAAATTATTGATAGATTAGCAGATGAAGCAGATATTCCAAGAAGTCGAATTAGTCCACACACACTGAGACACACATTTGCAACAGGACTGTTAGAAAGAGGTGCTGATTTAGTCACCATACAGAGATTATTGGGTCATGCTAGTATTGCTACCACAAGAGTCTATCTTGAAATTGGAGATCAGACATTACGTGAAATATATCATAGAGCACAAAAACAAATCCCATCGATAGAGAAATTCGAGATTGAAGACTTATCAGAAAAAGAAGAGAAGCGGATTATTTCAACAGAAAAAATATAATATTGAGAACATCCATACAAAATGTTCAACCTAACAGACATTGACAGACAAGCGTGGATGGTATAGGATTAGATGGTAATGGCCGATCTTTGGAGAATGAAGGTAAATCAATACTATTTGCTCAAGTTATGCAGGGAAAACCTCGTATGGAAATTAATGAAGATGGTTTTTTGGAAGTATTAGGTAAATCAAAAAAGAATAGGAAAGTATTCATTGGAGATGTGGCAAAATCGGTATTACATTCACTCGGTTCTCATGAATCACCAGTATTTACTGATGAACCAAATTTAGATGAACAGCGATGGGAACTAATGTGTAAAACCAATGATTTAGGTGTTAAAATACAAAGTAATCATTATTGGGGCTTTGGTATGTTTTCTCGATGTTTTTATAATAAAATAGAGATTTTTGGTCCATTATCTGTAAGATCTAGATGTGCGCATGATATAGTATCAATATTAGGAAGAAATCCTTGGGAAGCTGTTATGGTAAAATCATTTGAAAGGGTTACTGGATTAAAAATGTCAGAACATTTGGAAAATTGGACAATGTTAATTCAACATGCTAAAGATGAAATGAATGACAAGATATTAAGATTAGAGGATCGAGTAAGAAAATTGAGAGGCGTAAATGAAGATGCTGTAGAGTTATTAAAATCTGCAGATTTATCTCTTGAAGAAGCTAGAACGGCTTTATCTGATAGAAATGCTCCCGCTGTTGAAAGAGCATTAAGTAGAGCTTCTAATTCAATAATACAAGCAGATCCGAAAACTGAATTATTAACAACTGATATATTGTTGGATAAAGATTAGAATCCGAATGCACTATACATCCATGACCAGACGCCATGCTGAGCTAGATAAATTATCAAAGAAAATGAAATACATGCAAAGTAAATTGTACCTTTTGAGATTTGGATAGCATCTTCGGATTCTTCATCAAAATAACGAATCAAACCAGCTGCTTGCTGTATCCCACTACCTTTTTTCTCCTTAGCCATTGAACTTCGCACCCGCATGCACTATTTCAAGGCCACTAAGACAAAAAATAAGTAAAAAAATAATTAAGGCTCTAAAGTTTCAATCAAAATGCAGCCACCGTCGAGATCTACAATGATAGAAGCCGCATCCATTGCATTATCAATGCTCGATGTCATTAGTATTTCGCGGCGAAGTCCATTTGGGTTTTGAAGCACTAATCTATGACTTAAATTTTTTAGGACTTTACGGTCAACTTTTTTCCATATCCATTCATCATTCTCCACAGTAACAAGTGCTTCAATTGGTATCAAAGGTCCTTGCTGAGATGAATTTTCACGTGCTCGTTCAACTAATTCAACTAATTTCTTTGTAGCTCCAAATATATCTGTCTTCACCTGTTCTTGACTATTTTTTGCTATTCGCCTACTCAAATTCATTCATGCATCCCCTTTGCGGCACTAAGCCACATCCTCCGAGGAATTTATCAATGGTATAATATTTTATGAAAATAATATTGGATTATGTACAAAATAGTATGATGATGGTTTTTTCAAGATAAACAAGTAATTCTTTGATGAGTACATGGTGCGAAGGTTATGGCGAGAACCCAAGAGTATTGGAATAAACTTGGTGAAAATAGTATTCTATTAAATGCCGTGAGTAAATGGAGGAGTGATTCTGCATTATGGTTTTCAAAATCTGTTAACAGATTACCTGAAACAGTTAGAGTGAATTATCTAAGAAAAGACTGGGAGTGGGTTGAAGATTGGTTAGGAAAAATTGGTGCTGAAAGAATTGAATGGTTTAGAGGTAGTAAAGGTAGTGCTTGGACTCTGCCATTCGAAAGAGGAAAAGCAGAAGGAGAAATTAAGCTTGTTCTGTCTTCATTGCACAGAACTGGGAGGATTACTAGGCAAGAATCAGTTTCAATGATTCCTACGATAGCACTCGATGTACAACCTGGAGAAATAGTTCTCGATATGTGCGCCTCTCCCGGATCTAAAACTACACAGATATCAGAGAATCTGCAAAATGAAGGTTTAGTGATAGCTAATGAAATTTCAAGTGGTAGAATCAATACTCTTGTATCAAATGTGCAACGCCATGGGTCTAGAACATGCATGGTAATTCAGCATGATGGAAGGCATATTCCTAAAATTCTTAACACTGGTTTTGATAAGATTTTAGTTGATGCCCCTTGTACTGGATCTGGGACAACTAGGAAAAATCCGGAAGTTTGGAAAAAATGGCTACCTTCTGGAAGTCGCTCTTTACACAAACTACAACTGGGTCTTTTGGCAAAGGCTATTGATTTAATAAAACCTGGAGGAAGGGTAGTTTATTCCACTTGTTCATTGGATCCTGTTGAAAACGAAGCCGTAGTTGCAGAAATATTGAGATGTTTTCCTGTTGATGTAGTTTCTGCAGGGGATAAATTAGAATTATTACCTTTTGAAAAGGGCTTTACACAATGGGTAAAAATAGATGATTATGGTAATGTTAATGATAGTTTAATTCTGGAGAAATCAATGTTACCACCTACTGAAAAATTTATTATTGATTCGCTAAAAAAATGTGTAAGAATTTGGAATGATAAGATTGATGGAGGCGGATTTTTCATTGCAATAATAGAGAAAAAGAAAGAGATAACAAATAATAGTAATGTAATTAATAGATTTATTGACTATAATGTAAAACCTGATTTAGATAGTTTACCGATGCCGATTGGTTCCGAATTAAAAGATAAAATAGTCGCTCATTTCGGAAAATGTCCAGATAATTTATGGATTAGGGGGAAAAAAATCTCATGGTCTACGGATGAAGCTAGAATGATATGGGAAAATGAAAAATCCCGTAAGTCTGGAAAAATAGTAACCCCTGGAAAAAGATGGGGGCCTTTGAAAATAATTAATTTAGGCCTTGATACTGTCAAGTTAAGAAAAAATGAAATTGATAGAGTAGTAGGTAGAGCATCTCAGCAAATCATCCCTGAAATTAAATCTAGATATATCATAACTAAAGGAGAAATAATTGATAGGCTATTGATTGATAATCAGTTGCTTAACAAAGATCTAGGGAATAATTTTGAGGAATACAAAGGAGGTTTATTGCTAATTGATGAAAGGGATATGACCTGTATTCCTATTTGGGTCGGTAAACGTGTCAGTTTAATGATTAATGATGATGAAAAAAGAATACTAAAATTCATGAGAGGTTTAAGTATAATAGATGAGGAAGAATGAAAATTATATACAAATGGATATTAAAATCCCTCGATTATTGGCATATGTTCAATAGCCTAGTTCTATAACCTTCCAAAAAGGACGTATGGATATGGACGAAACTGATCGAATGATAATTGAGGTTCTCTGTGATGATGCTAGAACTTCTTTAAGAAAAATTTCAGAAAAAATAGGCGTCTCATTGGGAGCAGTAAGCAATAGAGTCAAAAAGTTAGAAAAAAATGGAGTTATAAAAGGCTATACAGTACTTTTAGATGCTGATAAGATTGGATGGGAGTTGACTGTAGTAATAGGAATTAGAATACAAAAAGGTAGGTTAATAGAAATTCAGGAAAAGATCGCCAAAGATCGTAGAGTATATGCTGTGTATGATGTAACCGGTAATTATGATTCAATGATTGTCGCAAAGGCATCTAATAGAAAAGATTTAGATGATTTATCGAAAAATGTATTATCCATAGAAGGTGTTGAGAGGTCAGTTACGCATTTAGTTTTGAATACCGTTAAAGAAGTGCCCAATTCATTACCTGAATTTTTAGAATAAGTAAGCAATATTGTATTGATATGAAAAGAAAGTTTTTGTTATTGTATTCCTTAATGCGTATATTTAGAGATTTATCATTCTTTATTCAATGATTATATTAATACGATATGAAGAATATCATTACGCGGCATTTATGAATGACTTTCTGCCCCCTCACAATAGGGGTAGGCATCGTGGTTGCGAGCGTATTATTTTGGAAACTATTTGATGAATATATTTTATGGTCTCTTTTGGTAGGAATATTTACCTTTGGATGGCTTTTTCATCATTCTTTTTGGTATACATCTTCTAAAGGAGAAGAATACAGCAATCCTGATAAAATTGAAGTTGGAGTTTTTCCCCGACATAATGACGATATGAAACTAGAAGTAGCATGGACGATATTACCGTTTATACTAATAGTTTACTTGACATATATATCTTGGGCGCCCCTTGATGCAGTATGGACATCAGCAGATGGTGGAATTCATGGGAATGAATGTGAAGAGGGGCAAAGTTCCAATAATTACCTAGATTCAAGTAGTGGTGCAATAGTTTCGGAATGTTATCATATAATTGAAATAACTGCTAAACAATGGGTTTGGAGTTTTAATTGTAATCCAAATGATGATTCCTGGAGAGGAGATGTTATTCCAGATAGAGGATTCGAATTACAAACTAACCTTTGTGATGTTGGAACTATATCAATAGAAGGATACGGTATGCAGCCCCTACTATCTCTTAAATCAGGAGAGACCTATCTTGCAGTTATGCAATCTGAGGATGTTACGCATGCACCATGGGTTCAAGTAATTGGTACAAAAGAGGACGTTTTACCAAGCCAAACTACTACTCTGTGGCTTCCTATGAGTGAAGCAGGAGAATCTATGATATTATGTACAGAATATTGTGGTGATGCGCATTCAGTAATGTCTGCAGGTCTATTTGTACACAATTAGAGGGTGTTTCAAATGAAGAAGAATTTTATACAATCCAGAATCATAGTTATTATGACTGTTCTGATTGCAGCAATGATATTCACTCCATTAGTCAGTTCATTTCCAACCGGAATTTCAGGAGTTAAAGATTCTGGTTGTAATTGCCATGGTACAACAACTAGTGATTCCGTAACTCCGATGATAATGGGATTGCCAGAAGTATACAATTACTCCCAGGTTTATGAATTAACAGTCTCATTCACTGGAGGGCCAAGTACTCCAGGGAATATTAATCTCGGTGGTTTTCATCTATGGGCAAGTGAGGGAGAGTTATCAGTCATAGACGCAACTGCTCAGCAGTATAACCCAAATGAAGTAGGCCATACTGAAGTTGGTAATGATCAAACGAGTTGGACAGTTACCTGGACTGCTCCCGATACAGATAGAAATGTAGAGATGATTTTGCATGTTAATTCGGTCAATGGTAATGCAGGTGATGGAGCGGGTTCTTCTGAGGATGAATGGAATAAAATATCACAAAAGATAAATGCGCCAATCTTAGTTCTAGAATCAGCTAATCCTTACGTAGTTCTTTCCACATTAATTGTAATTTCTGGAATATTACTAATTATTACAGTTACGTATATCTTTTACCGAACTAACCCAGATTCATTTAATTGGGAAAGTTTTGAACCTTGGATATCAGATTGGTTAACTACTACCGATCATAAAAAAATTGGAACTCTATATTTCCTTGCAGGTATGTTTTTCTTAGGCATAGGAGGAATTATGGCTTTAATGATAAGAATACAATTGTCTGTTCCTGGTAATGATTTTCTTACTCAAGATCAATACAATCAATTCTTTACATTACATGGAACTACTATGATATTTTTGGCCGCTATGCCTCTCATAAATGGATTTGCTAATTGGATGGTCCCTCTGCAGATAGGTGCCCCTGATTTAGCTTTACCTAGAATAAATGCAATGTCATTTTGGTTACAACCTGTAGCTGCATTATTGATATTTACAGGAGTTTTCTCTGGTACTGGAGCAGATACTGGATGGACAGGTTATGCACCTTATATTGTGAGCGAGACAGCACATGTTGGTACCACTATGTGGGTTGCTGGACAAATTATGTTAGTTGCATCTTCAACTTTAACTGGAGTAAATTTCCTAACTACAATAGCAGTCATGCGTGCTCCAGGCATGGGTTGGATGCAAATGCCATTATTCACATGGTCAATACTTATAGCTAATCTCATGTTATTCTTATCCATACCTGCATTTGGAGTAGGACTAGTTCAAGTATATTTGGATCGAGTTATTGGTACTGCATTTTATGATGCTTCTGCAGGAGGAGATCCTTTACTTTGGAGTCATTTGTTCTGGTACTTTGGACATCCTGAAGTATATGTAGTGATAGTACCAGCCTTCGGAGTCATATCTGAAGTAATTGCAACAAGTGCAAGAAGGTCAGTATTCGGATACAGGTCAATGGTTTATGCAATGGCTGGAATTGGAGTAGTTTCATTTATTGTTTATGGACACCATATGTTTACTTCAGGGATGAGTCCTACTTTGAGATTCGTGACCATGTTGACTACTATGATAGTGGCTGTTCCAACTGGGATTAAGATATTTAATTGGCTAAAAACTATGCATAAGGGTTCTTTAATTTACAGAACACATACCCTTTGGGCCTTAGGTTTCTTGATTACATTTACTTTAGGAGGAATTTCAGGAATGTTTTTCCCGTCTATGGCGATGGATTTACATTTCCATGAATCTTACTTTGTTGTTGCACACTTCCATTATGTTTTAGTCGGAGGAACCGTGTTTGGTTTCTTCTCTGCAATTTACTATTGGTTCCCAAAGATGACTGGAAAAATGATGGATGAACGTCTTGGAGTTTTGCATTTCTTAACTGCTTTCATAAGTTATAATGCAGTATTTTGGCCTATGCATCGCCTAGGAATATGGGGTATGGCTAGAAGACATCATACATATTTCATATCAACAGAAGAGGCAATGGGGTCTTTACCACCAGAAGCAGCGGGCTGGAATATGTTCATTTCGATTAGTGCTTTCTTATTCTTTTTCTCGAATTTTATTCTAATTGCTAATATGATTAAATCCGTAATACGCGGACAAAAGGCACCAGCAGATCCATGGGGAGGATGGTCTTTCGAATGGATGACTTCTTCTCCACCTCCTACACCAAGTTTCCCATTAGATGATTTACCAACTTTGAAAGACGCAAACGAATATCATATTGCAAATGAACCCAGTGCAATAGTAAAGTGGTTCCAAGGTTTAATGGTTTTAGATAATGAAGAGGAAGTGAGCCATTGAGTGACGGATATCATGATAATGAGCATGAACACCATGCAAGTGCTTGGGGGCCTCACGATTGGAGTCATGGAGCTCCTCACAATTCATGGTCTCCAATAATAATGTCAATTGGTATTGGTATCTTTTTGTACACAGTTGCCTCAGTATACTCATGGGGAGAAATGGTGGATTCATCAAGTATTGCTTTGGTTTTTATTGGAATGATGATAACATTCTTTGGACTTTTGATATGGTGGAGGCAAGACGCATCATTTGATGGTGTTTACGAACCTAAAGCAACAGGAACACCGTTTCAGAATATTGAAATTCGTAAAGTTGCAATGTGGGTATTCTTGATGTCGGAAATGATGGTATTTACATCATTATTTAGCACTTACATGAGATATAGATTTGGTATTGATTCTTGCCAAGAAGTATATGAAAGTGGTTCTTGGATTGTTAACTCTCAAAATGTAGATACCGGAGAAGCAGTTAATTGCTTCTTACCTGCATCTGAATTAATTGCGTCCTCATGGTTCCATATTGCACCTGGGGCAATTAATACATTTGCCCTGATAGTGTCTTCTTTTACCATTGTTCAAGCACTTCGTTGGGCAAAGAAACCAGTAGGAAGTGTAGATGAAGAGGTTCGTAGGAAGCGTGTTTATCGTTACTTAGGTAGTACTTGGGTTTTAGCAATAATATTCCTTACTTTGAAGATGGTTGAATGGTTTATAGGATTTTATATCCCTGCAATAGGTCCGTTCCACGAACATGATATCATGTCATTGGTTGAGGAGGGTTATACCATTCATGCCGATCATTATCATCCACATCATGGTTGGGATGATGTTCATCTAGCTGAGCTTGCTGCATTACACCCTGAAGATTACCAAGCATATTTATCGGCTGTTGGCCCTAATTATGAACCAACAAATGCGGTCATGCTTGCAGATATTAGAGTAAGTTCGTCAACATTCTTTGTTACTACAGGTACTCATGGTGCTCACGTATTCATTGGTATCATTGGATTAACATACATGACATGGAAAGCCTGGACTGGTGGTTATACTCCACAAAATGCTGTATCAATAGAATACTTTGGACTCTATTGGCACTTTGTTGATTTGATTTGGGTTCTAGTATTCCCATTCTTCTATCTATATTGAGGTGAAAAAAATGAGTGACCATTTACTATTCGGAAAATTTGATCTTTACTGGGCTAATTTTATTGGCTTGATTGTATTAACTGCAATTGAAGTTGCTGCAGTAGGATTAGATTTTTCAGAAACAATTACATTGTTTATCCTCGTCGGAATAGCAATACCAAAATTCATAATGATTGCTGCTATTTTTATGCACTTGTGGGGAGATAAAGATTCAAAAATATTAACTTTAACTGCCTTATTTCCAGCTTTTTTTATAGTTATCATGGTTCTTTTTATCGGTTTGACTCATCCAGAAGCATCAATTGGTTTACCTGAATGGTGTAGGCCAGGTTATTACAAACTCTAACATATAGGTTCATGTCTAATGGGTAAGTGGCAAGAATGTTGCCGAGATCGCATAGCCCGGTATTGCGGTGGATTTGAAATCCACTGTCCATTGGACGCGGGGGTTCAAATCCCTCTCTCG
>MDSW01114440.1_pt1 | contig 39318 bp, 51 predicted proteins | sample 811171 | NCBI WGS metagenome assembly MDSW01 (sample SAMN05326641, study PRJNA326480) | marine metagenome | isolation source: seawater | place: Atlantic Ocean: North West | collected 2012 | reverse complement strand
CCAGCCGTGGCAGTACCGTTGACAGTTTGTTCGATGTTTTCCATCGCAAAGTTAGTGTGGCGTTTGTAAACAGCCTGGAAGAAAGTGACTTTTGGGTTACCAGTCAAGTAGACATCTTGGGCGCCGTAGGCGACGAGTTGCATGAGACCACCGGCCATATTTAGTTTGTTTGTACTATACACTGAGATTTTTTTTTCGGATAATATATGCGAAAAAACACAAATTGATTTTTCCTGATTTATATAAAATGTCTACTGAATCTGTACCAAAACTTGAAAATGTTGATGAAAAAATCACCGACGAAATTATTGAATCCGAATCCGAATCCGAATCCAGTGAATCTGAAATAATGGACGACGAAGGTTCATTTTTAGAAGAAGATGATGATGATATTGATATTGATGTTGATATCGATGAAAATGATCTCGACAGTCATCTCGATGATGAATTATTTCAGGACAATAACGATTTATTTGAATTAACTGAACTTTTAAGCTCTGTTACAACTACCGAAGAAGGTGATACTATATGTACAGCACTTGTCGATATATCGAGACAGTTAGAAGTACAAAATAAAATAATGATTAAACTATTATCTGAATTACAGAAAAAAGCTTAAAATAATAATTACTAAGTATAACATAATATACTATTCCATGGACAATACGCATTATATAGATGACAATGCAAATCCTAACGAATCTAACGAGGTCATGTGGACTAACCAGATTCAAATGTTCAATAATGAACAGTATATGAATTTCTTAGCCCAGTTGGAACATTTATGGGGATTACACAGTAACGACGACCATATATCTTTTCGTCTTGGCTACGATAGATTTTTTAATAAATCAGATCTTAACCCAAATACGGGTTTACCTGATAAAATAGACATAGAAGCAATATCAGGGAAACATTCGAGAATGAAAACACAACTCGGTCAAATGTATCATCGTGCTGAATCTTTAAAATTACTAGATCTAGAAGATGGCGACGATATAAAAATATCAACACGAATTAACCGCCTTATAGATCAAGTAGATGATGCATGGCAAATAGTTTTCCGAAATACTAGAATACACGAAAGAATAAATAATCCAACTTATATACCAATAAATCCACAATCTGACCCTTCTATATTTAGGTGTTCCACAATAACAGAAATAGAAGAATTAAGTCCTTATCAACAAGCCATTCTACAACTTTTAAATAGTTTGTACCAAAACAATATTAAAAGATACAAAGGTCAGTGTTGTACTCAAATAAAAACAGATGACGGATACGATACACGTGCATGGAAGCCTATGCAAACAATAAAGGAATACGTATATAGCACTGCACAAAAAGAAACCGAATTTGAATTATGGAAAAACTTATCGAGTCGTGGTGGCGCTATTAGAGATACTATAACATATTTATCGGATTGTAAAGACATGCAATTTCCTGAAATAAACAAAAATAGACAGGTATGGTCTTTTACAAATGGATTATTTATTGGTAAAAAATGGTGTGCAAAAACAGGTTTGTATCATTCGTATTTTTATTCGTACGATTCAAAAGAATATAAAAATCTTGATCAAAGTATAGTGAGTTGTAAATATTTTAATAAAGAATTCATAAGTTATGAACACGTTGAAAATTGGTACGACATACCAACGCCACACATGCAGTCCGTTTTAGATTATCAGAAATTTGATGAAGAAGTGTGTAAATGGATGTATGTTATGGGTGGACGCATATGTTTCGAATTAAATGACATGGACAATTGGCAAATTATACCATTCTTAAAAGGTATTGCACGGTCTGGTAAATCAACGATCATAACAAAAATATTCAAAAAATTTTATGGAAGTGACGACGTGAAAACTTTATCAAATAACAGTGAAAAGAAATTTGGTTTATCTTCTATTTATGATGCGTTTGTTTTTATAGCACCAGAAGTTAAAGGTGATATATCACTCGAACAGGCAGAATTCCAATCTATCGTTTCTGGAGAAGATGTCTCTATAGCAATAAAACACGAAAAAGCAAAATCTATAGAATGGAAAACACCTGGAATACTCGGTGGAAACGAAGTTCCAAACTGGAAAGATAATTCTGGAAGTGTATTAAGGCGCATACTCACTTGGAATTTTGCTAAACAGGTCAGGGATGCAGACCCCCTTCTTGATGGAAAATTAGATAAGGAACTACCAATCATATTACAAAAATGTATACGCGCGTATTTAGAATACTCGCAAAAATACGCAAACAAAGATATATGGAATGTCGTACCATTGTATTTTAAGAAAGTTCAGAAACAGGTCGCTATGGTCGCAAACACTTTGGAAAACTTTTTAGAATCACCCGGTGTCCAGATAGATAGTAGCTTATACTGCCCACAAAAAGAATTCGTAGCTGCGTTTAATGTACATTGTCAAGCAAATAATCTAGGAAAACCAAGATTCAACCAGGACTTTTATATTGGACCTTTTAGTCAGAGAGAAATAGAAGTCAGAGATGATATATTAACATACAAGGGGAGACAGTATCCAAGACAATCTTTTATATTTGGTGTTGATATAGTAGAAGAAACGTTAACTTTTGGTAACGACCACTAAAAATTATTATTAAAATATTACACTAGTATAAGTATGGACCCAAGACAATTTGTAAAAGAATCTAACATACAAATACAGAAACCAGATGGTACATCACAAAATGATCACCAGGGAATACAACATACCAATTTAAAAATTGGTCGGTTCTATCCCGGTATGTATAACGTTTTAATTAATAAAAAATTTACAAATGAAGAACGTGTCAATTTAAAATACATATTAAAACAGAGACCAAGAGGACAAACTCCTATAAACGCATACACAAACATTTCAGTTAGTGAAATAAAAGGGTATTATGGACAATTCCAAACTGGGTTTATACATAGTGTAAATCTAGGTATGAAAGGAGATTTAAATAAAAACTTCTTTTCTGTACAGTTTTCTGGATATATTTCTAGTGAAACCGAAAAGAAAAGTTTTAGTTTTAACATATACAGAAACGGAAAAATAAGATTCTCTGGTGGATTTTTAGGATATAAAAATTTAAAAACACAAGTTGAAGCTCTCCGAAAATATATTATCGATACGTACACACAAAAACAAGGTTTTTTATATAACGAAATCGTATATAATAACATCGCGGGACAGTTTAAAGTTAACGTTAATTTCAAACTATCAAAAATCGCGAGTGAAAATCCATTAAATGCGGAACGTGTTTCTTATGAAGCAGAAACTGATATACAATTACCAAATTTATACATGACATACAGAGGTCATAAATTTGTATTTTCGACAAAATCCGAAGTACTTGGTTCTGGTGCTATACAGGTACTTGGTGAAGATAATCCAGATAATCTCGAAAACGCGTATTTAGTTGCAGTAGAAGCAGTCAGAAAATTACACGATAGCGGGTATACCATGGGTTTAATAAACAAAAACGTGGATCAGATTAGAGTACCAACACGAAAAAGTGTACAGGTAACAACGTGCCCTAAAACTAGAAGACCACCGTGTAAAGAAGGATTTGAAGTAAGAAAAAATCCACAAGGACACGAATGTTGTTATAAAAAACCAAAAAGAAAATCAAAAACAAAAAAATCAACAACTACAAAAAATAAAAAAATACAAATAACATACGATAAAAATGGTACTATGAAAATAGACGGGAGAAAATGCGAACGATTAACAAAACCCGTTTTACTCGAAGTCGCTAAAAAAATGGGTATATTCTTAAAATCCGGGGATAAAAAGAAAAAAAGTATATGCAACGCATTAAATGCTATAGAAAAGGGAAATTCAAATTTTAAGATAAAAGGAAAACCATGTAAAGATTTCAAAAAAGATGAACTTGTTTCTTATGCCATATCTGAAGGTATTAATGTAGACGATAGTGATACCATTAAAACTATATGTGAAAAATTAAAAATAATTAATTTAGAAAATAAACAACTCGAAAAAAATCTATTAAACAAAATGAAAAATAATACAATTAAAAAAGTAAAAACCCAAAAACAAAAAATAACAGAAAAGAAAAGAAAATTAAATAATAAGGGTATAGAAAACAATTTACAAAAAATATACGGTAAAAAATGGATGGATAAATACGGAAACGTAATGTCTTTAAAAAATAACGTTAACAAAGTTAAATCAAAAATAAAAAATGCACCAAATAATAACAAAACTAAAAATGGTATTATAAAGAAAACTGTAGCCAATAAAATAAAAAAGGAAATTGTTAAAGAATCTATGTTAAATAAAAGACTTGAATTAAAACGATTATTACTCTACAAAAAAGCAGAAAAAATGTATGGTAAATTTGGTAAAAATATAGTAAATGTAGTTGTAAATTATGCTATGAATATACAAAAAACACCCAATCTAAACGATAATAAAATTATAAATTATTTAAAAATAAGAAGAGAACTTCAAAATCAATCACCTTTACCTTTAAAGAAAAAAGAAAAAATAAAAAAACCACCTCCTAAAAAGAAACCACAAATTAAAAGAAAACCCGTTTTGAAAAAACCTGTTTTGAAAAAACCTGTTTTGATACCGAACTCGAACTCGAACTCGAACTCGAACTCGAACTCGAACTCAAACTCGAACTCAAACTCGAAATCTAAATCTAAAAAGCAAAATACGAACATAAATCAAAGAGAATTAAACAAAATAATAAACAACTTTCATAAAAATTTAAAGAATAAAAAATAATATTATTAAATGGAAGACCCTAGGAAACTTTTAAAAAACCATTCTTTGAAATATAAACCCAAGTTTATAATAGATGAAAACGATAAATGGGATAAATATATATTATCAAGTATAATAGAAACTATATATTACGTGATAGCAGATTATATAAAAAAAGAAAGAAAAGAAAGCAATATAGGTATGGGTCATCTCGAATTAAAATATAATTATACAGATGATTTTGAAAATACTGAAGATGTTTTAAAATATTTAGATGAAAATCGCGATGTTGACGATACAAATCTCGTAATTTTCATATATGATCATATCCCTGAAATGACTCACGGAAAGCATAGAAGAATATTATTATATTTAGCTAACATGTTATATTTCGATTTATAATTTTACTTGGTTCTGCTATTTGTTTTAAATGTTCTGCGTGATACGAAAAATCGTATTTTCTAAATCTATTCTTAATTTTATTAGATATAGCAAATGCGTCAAATTTCCTAGATATACCTGAACATACTGCTTTTTTTTCGAGTTCCATGAGTTCATCTTCTAAAATGACAAAATTTTTAATAGATTCGTGTGATATATTATCATCTTTCATCTTTTCAAAAACCCCTTTAGATTTCCCTTTAGATATATAAAAATATTTTGTTTTATAATCCAGTATTCTTATATTTTCTTTATCGTTATCTGTACTACAAAAACAACAAAGTAATAATATAAATAAAAATAATAGAATAAACATTATCTATATTATTCCAATAATTTAAATACGTCTTTTATTTTATAAATAATATTAAACAATTCATCGATATTTTTTACGTTTTTAGGAACCACGATTTCAAATTCGATTTGATAAGTAGATTCATTTTCTTCATCTATATCGTCTGATCCACCCGTACATTTAGTCACGTCTATAGACAAATTTTTACGAACAAAAGATACTCTCTCTTTCATTTTTTTCTTATCCATATCACCATCACACTCAAAATTTTCACCCAAAGGTATTTCTTTAGAAACACTAAATCTAACATCATAAGGAGTATTTTTTAAATTATTAAAATTTTCTGTGTGCACCCTTTCCTTTTTCACGTTAATTGTCTCGTCTGTATTTTCATCTATAGAAATTCTAAGGTTATCAGAATCTCTATAATAAACTTCCATTTTAGAAGAAATGACCTTTTCCCAACCAGAATACATTTTCAAACCTTGAAGAATTCTATTATAATTTTGTATACCAACATCAACATCAAAAAAAGACCCATTAAATTTACCAAGTCTAAATTCCATTTCAATAAACTCTTCGTTTTGGTATTTATCAAAAATAGGTTTGATAACGTCACAAATTTTATGAACATCCATATTTATTACTTTTTATAAACGCGTCTACTTTTTAAGTATTTTATATTTTTTAAATTTATATGCATGGATTTAATAACTTAGGTAATACATGTTATTTTAATTCTACATTACAAATATTATTACATATTCACGAAATATCAGGTCATATAATTAGTAATACATATAACGGTAACTGCGAATTTACAAAATCATACGAACATCTCGTTCATATGTATTTCAAAACGGGTGGAAAAACAGTTTTTACAACAGGTCCTTTATTACACAGTTTTGTTAAAATATTTCCAAGGTTTATAATTGGTCAACCACACGATTCACAAGATGCCCTTTTTTGTATCATAGATATACTAGAAAAGGGATATCCACATATAAAAGATCTCGTATACGGCGAAACAACACAAATTACTATATCACCCGTAAGTAAAAATGTAATAAAATTACCATTTTGTATACACATCTTAAACATGAAAAAAGAAATAAAAGATGTAAATACAATGATACAAGACAGTTATAAATGGAATGTAATAGACGATTATATAGACGATAATGGTAAACAACATAACGTAGCAACATCAAGGAATATATTTTCAAAATACCCTAAAATATTGTTTATATCTTTCGATAAAAAAAGTTTTGTAAAAATAAACGAAGAATTAAAATTAAATGATAAAATATATGAACTAAAATCTACTATAATTCACAAAGGTATTCAGTATGGTGGTCATTACATGTCTATTTCAAAATTAGATAACAATTGGTTCATACAAGACGACGAAACTATAGAAAAACTGGATAGTTTTCCTAAAGAAGATAATCATTTCATCCTGGTCTACAATCTAAAAATTCCTTCATATTAATATCTTCTTTTATGTTCACGAGTGTTCTATAAAACGTTCTTCTACTATTTGGAAACGTTTTATCGGGTCTCTTTTTTATTGGTTTCCACCATATAGGGCCATCTTCCCATGTCACGTATACACATTCAACTATATCACCTTCTCTTAACCATTTATAATCATTCATTTTTTCCAATGGTATAGAAGATTCAAATACGTGTTTCCCCCTTTCTTGAATATATAACCTCCATACGTACTTACCAGGTTTACACCCAGGTGTTTCAAAAGTTGGCCCCTTTTTAACAAGAAAATCAATAGTATTTTTGTTTCTTGGTTTCCATTTAAACATACGTTCGTGTGTACCTGTACGAATAGGTATGTTTACAGGTGTAAAAATAAGACCATCTATGTCTTGTTTTACTTTTGGAAGATATTTGTCCATAAACTCATTAAAATCATTATGTAAATAAAATTTTTTGACTTTTATAAACAAAACGTCTGTTTTTAAAGATAATATCTTTTTAGCAATATTTTCACAATGTATCAAACGATCTAGAAAATTTTTATTACCAACTTCTTCCCCTAAAGCAAGTAAACAATCGTATACCATGAAAGTATCTTCATATAATTCACCTTCCAAAATAGTACCATTAAATATTTGTTTTCTAAAATTCATAGAACATGAAAACATATCTAATGCTCTATTCACAAAAATACACATTTTCTTATCGAAATACATAAATGCAAGCATCATATATCTCGTACCATCCGTTTTTTCACAAACAACATAATCATTTTTAGATAGTATATCAAAATGTTGTCTTTCTATGGATATTGGTTGACATCCAGGGAATATCCCCTTTCCTTTTGTACCCCAATAAGATTCCATAAAATCAATCGCGTATTTGTAAAGCGGATCACCACGATTTACAAATACTCGTGACATATTTATTCGAAGTATTTACTTAATTCTTTAATTTACTTTAACACCAGATGCATTCAATATATTACTTATACATTCATGACTATAAGAAACGACTAACTTAGATGCTACATAAGCACGAATTTTGACACCGTTTTCTATAAATTTAGAAAACATATTTTCCATTCTAGGTAATACTTTAAAATCGGAACTCTTTTTTTCTTTATTATTTTTAATAACATTCTTAGACATCAAAACCCATGCTTTAGGATCTGTTTTTGTAACTGTATAAATATCATCACTTATTTTATTACAAACTTCTGTATCAAAATGAAGTCCCAATTGCTCAACGGGTTCATTTGAATTCGATAATACTTTCTGTTTAAACATACTCCAATCTACCCCTTCTTTCACAGAGGGAAAAACGACACCACCTACACCTTCGTGTTTTTCAAATAACTGATTCAAACTTCCATCATCCACATGAACACCAAACTCTATAAAAAATAGTCTATCGCATCTTTTAATAGAAGATTTAATCATTTCTGATTTTAAATATGGATCGTCGTTAATATAACAAATTTCATTTTCAATACCTTGTCTGTGCATACACATTATATTAAATCTGAGAACTGTATGTAATGTTTTAACATGACATGACTTATTTCGAGAAACAATAACAGTTATAAACTTCATTTATATATTTATTATATCCTAAGCCTTAAGTCTATCTTTTAAACATCCAGAAAATGGTAAATTACCAATGTGTCCCAAAACTGATGTAACATCTGCATAAATTTTACCATCCATTTGTTGCCATCTTCTACAAAATGCATAATCTTCCGATAAATATCTTTTTGTATCTGGGTCTATCATACAATCAAATAATGCACAATAATCATCAAAATCTCTATTTTGGTGATCATTCTTACAATTTAAATCTTTATAACGCTCTTGCATTTTCTCAAAAACAGTTCTTTTTATAACCATAAAACCCGTAGGTCCATCTAAGACTTCAACAAATCCATTTTCACTAACAGCTCTATTATTTGCACCTATATTAAACACTAAACTAGATGAAAGCATGGCCATATCTCTTTTATCACCCGATTTTACAGCTGCCTTTGCTTGTTCCCACATAATAACTTTTTTAGGATATATAGAAACAGATATATCGTACCCAGATTTAATAAGACGAATAACTGATTCGGGATCAAAATCTATATCAGCATCTATAAACATAAAATAATCTGCATCCGTTTTCTGCATAAAACGCCCAACTGCAACATTTCGAGCTCTGTGTACTAAACTTTCATTTTCTGTAGTATCTAACACTAATTGAATTTGTGGATTTTCTTGAACAAGTCTAAGTTGTAATTTTATTATACTTGACATGTATTTTTCTAAACACATACCACCATAACACGGCGTAGATAAGAATAATTTAATCATATTTATAATTACATTCTATCCTCTAAGTACTCTTTAATAATTTGTTCAATTTTATTTACAGTTGGAACAGAAACATTACATTTTTTACATATAACCGATTTTGAAAACTTTGAACCCAAAATCATATATATAACTACCGAAGCAACACTTGTAGGAGTTTTACTCATTAAATTAGGGCATTTTTCTATATCGGAACACATTTTTATACACAAAAAACGTTCATCCTTTGTGATTTCAAATGAATTCAATAGTCTATTCATAACATTACACGGTTTAGTAACATGTAATTTATTTACCACGTTATTACTACCCAACATAACATCCTTGAACATTTCTGTTGTTCTACTTATATCTCTACTTTGTATAGAAAACATATCAGCAATTTCCTTAGTTGTTCTAGGTATTTTAGACATACGACAAGCGTATAAAACACAGTTTGCCTTTATACCAGATCTTACAGCACCTCTTGTTAATTTTTCGGTATTAAATTTTTTATACATTATTTTAGCATCCTTAAGAACACAGTCTGGTAAAGTATGACACGATTCTTCAATAAATTTATATGCATGGTATAACGATCTATCTCTATGATTCATAGATTGATGAAAATTAATTTTCGCAATTCTCTTATTTTGATAAGACGAATTTTTATTAGATGTGATAATTGTCCCTTTACCCCAAGAATCAGAAAATAGTTCGGGGTTAGAATTAGGATTTCCACATCTCGAAGGATCATTGACTTTACCATCTTCTGATATACCAGAAGTCCATTCAGGTGACTCGTCTATAAAAGTATTATCAATTAATCCACATATAGAACACGTAGGTAAACCTTCGCTATTGAAAACTTTTATATTATCACATTCTTTACATAAATTTGAATTATTATTAATTGGCACGTTTTTTACATTTGGTTTTTTAGTTAATCGATCTATATCTGACCATATAGTTGCCAATTTTTCCATATTTTATATCCCCTGATATTTAGATGATTTTTTAAAAATTACATTTCACACTTAGGTATTAAAAATTAATTTCATCGTTTAAATACTTAACTTGTGTTTCTATAGAATTAACAACTTCTTTATATTTTCTAGAACCAGGGCTTGTTGGTATCCAATCATTCCATTCTTTATCTATATTTTTCTGTTCTTGATTTGGTATACAAACACCTCCTGTATCTTCAGTATCAGAAACTATAAAATCTTCTAAATCACTACCATCATCGTCTGATTCGTCGTATATACTACTATATTCACAATCAGAGTCTATATCATCTAATAATGCATATAAACTAGATTTTACATTTTTAAATATTATATCATCCTGATAATGTTCACTTATATTCATTTCCTGAACAAGTTCTTCCTTATCTTCCAAATCGTATAAATAAGCATCTTTATATATTTTTGATGTTTCGTTGTAATAATTAACAACTAAATAATCTTTACAATTGTCCTTTACTTTTGCATATAATTCACCTTCTATATCATCCTCTATATTCACAAGAACTTTTATATGTTCTCCAGGGTGTATTTGAGAAAATTCAATCATATCTTAAAGTTTTAAAACAAAAATATTTATAGATATTACCACAGATGGGCGTAGAAATTTTATCTAAAGAAGGATGTAAATATTGTGATCTTACAGTTGATTTATGTAAGAATTATGGTTTAGAGTACATAAAAAGTATTGTTACTAAAGATGATCTAAAGAAAAGGTGTGGTTCATCTGCATCAACATATCCACAAATTTTAATCAATGATAAACTTATTGGAGATTTTTTTGAATTCCAGGATTATTTAGAAGAAGAAGCTGAACCAATGCTTTTACCAACATTAAATAGGTTTACAGTTTTTCCGATAGAACACGAAAATTTATGGGCAATGTACAAAAAAGCCCAAATGTCTAATTGGACTGCTGAAGAAATAGATTTTTCAAAAGATATGGACGATTGGAACGGTTTAAGTGATAATGAAAAACACTTTATTAAATACGTTTTAGCCTTTTTTGCAGGATCAGATGGTATTGTTTTTGAAAACTTAAACGATAATTTTGCTAACGAAGTTCAATATACCGAAGCAAGATCGTTTTATGCTTATCAAGAACATAATGAAATGGTTCACGGTGAAACATATAGTAAACTTATTGATAAATATATAAAAACATCTTCAGAAAAGAAACAATTATTTGAAGCTATACAGACTATACCGTGTATAAAAAATAAGGCACAGTGGGCAATAAAATGGTTTGACAAGGAACGACCATTTGGAGAAAGACTTTTAGCATTTGCATGCGTAGAAGGTATATTCTTCTCGGGAAGTTTCTGTGCAATATTCTGGTTAAAAAAGAGAGGTTTATTACCTGGATTATGCTTTAGTAACGAATTAATAAGTAGAGACGAAGGATTACATTTAGAATTTGCTATTGAATTATTTAAAATGTTGAAACACAAACCCAATAAATCTGTGGTCGAAGAAATTATTAAAGATGCAGTTTCAATAGAAAAAGAATTTATAACAGATGCATTACCATGTAGTTTAATAGGTATGAATTCTAAAAAGATGTCAGAATATATAGAATATGTAGCAGATAGATTACTTAAACAAAGTGGTCACGATAAAATCTGGAACACAAAAAATCCCTTTGATTTTATGGAGAATATTTCACTCGATGGAAAAACAAACTTTTTTGAAAAAAGAGTTGGTGATTACGGAAAAATGGATGAAGATACTACACATATAGAATTCGACGAAGATTTTTAATTACATAGATTCACCGTTTCATGTCTATTTAACTGATATTGGTAAATCTATTTCATTAGCTATATCCATAGACCCAAGTTCTAAACCTGTATCATGAAAAGGGAAATTATCCTCTTTAAAACCTGGTAATGGACACGGAAAGTCAACCATTTTTGGTGGTATAGAAGGAGTATTTTTATCTTCTTCTGGTTCCGGAGCTGGTTCCGGAGCTGGTTCCGGAGCTGGTTCTGGTGTTGATGAAGTAACGTACTCTTCTCTTTTTAAACACATCAAAAAACACGCGACCACTGTAAAAATGAAAGAATGCAAAAAGAGTCCCATTTTTGTTGGACACCCCGTTGGTGAAGAAACCCATTTACCGAATAAAACTCGTATCATTCGAAAAGTTTCAGGATTAGCAAAAATGAAAAATGCAAGAGATAACATAACCGACATCAAAAATTTATTTTGATCTTTTATATCTTTATCTTTATCACACGGCAATTTCTTTTTAAGATGCATAATACCCCATGCAATGATCATGAAAACAATTGTATGAAGAGTTAAACCACTCATACTCGAACACCCATTTCCTGAAGAAACCCATTTACCAAATATACTGCGCGTTAAACGAAAAGTATCTGGATTAGCAATAACATAAAATACTAGCCCTGATAAAATAGACATCAAAAATTTTTGTTCTGCCTTTTTACCATCGCATCCACAGCCACAATCTTTAAAGAAGAAACCCATGGTACTTTTATTTTAACATTAGAAAAAAATATACTTAAAGTTTGGTTTCGTATATAGAATATACAAAAATGACAGACATTATTCAGCGTTCCGAACAATTTAACCCATCCAATGTTATGTTCACTAAATTAAAAAAGAACAAAAACGGAGGAAAAACAGTATACATCAACGCACAAGACGGCAAAAAGAAATTATATCTACAATTACCCGCGATGCGATGTCCTTTTGGTGTGAGTGCTTTTACTGACGAATCAACAAATAGAACATCATATTCACTCGATTTATCATTTGATACTGATAACGAACAAGCCTCTGAACTCGCCGAAAAACTCAAAGAACTCGACGAAAAAATTATTGAAACAGTCGCTAACAATTCAAAAGAATGGTTAGGTAAAGAATACAGTATAGAAGTCATCAAAGAAGCACTATACAAACCAATTATTCGAGTAAGTAAAGAAGATTACCCATCGACCATGAAACTTAAGATTATGACTAAACCAAATGGTGATTTTCTTCCTGAAGCTTATAATTCATCCCGTGAACTTATACCACTCGATTCCATTGAAAAGGGACAGAGATGTAGATGCATCGTTGATTTTAATCAAATTTGGTTTATCGATAACAAGTTTGGTGTAAGTGTTCGCCTTTCACAAGTTCTTTGTGAACAATCTACAAAACTCCCGTCATTTGCATTTCAAGGACTGGACGATGATAAATTACAGGATGATTACATAGAAGAAATCATGGACGATCTAATTGACGAATAAAAATATTAACTTATGTTAAATGGAGAGGGAAATTCATTTAAAAAATTTAAAAAAAATTTCAAATTATATTAATAAAAGTAAACATATAAAAACTAAAAAAGACAGGAATATAATAGGTCGAAAAGTTTTGAAAGAAATAAAAAATCTAGGTTGTAATCCATATAAAGTATTTTACGCGATAGGAAATCAAACAAGAACACCAATCAATAAACCACCATTCTTCATAATAGAAAAAACTGATACGATTAAAAAGGGTATAGCTAAAATAGGTTCTGGTAAAATGGGTGATGTGTTTATGGGATGTATAGATAACGAATGTAAGAATAAAGTAGCTATTAAAATATCAACAGATACACTTAAAGTAGAATATGTTATAGGTAAAAAACTATCTTCGTTAGGTGGGGTTAGAATGTATTATTACTCTAAATGCAAAAAAGCGGATATTCTATATTCAGAATTCCATGAAGGTGGAACTTTACGAGGATTCATGGAAAAAAATAAAAATATATTGAGACCAATACATTTTAGAACTATAATAACGGAAGTATTATATAACTTATATAGAATACACAAAAAATACCCAAATTTTAGACACAACGATTTACATGCCGATAATATATTAATAAATAATAATTTTAAACACACTGGTTACCGTAACTTTAAAATAGGAAATAAAGTACTAAAAGTTAATAATATAGGAATAGAATCAATAATAAATGATTTTGGTTTTTCCATAATGAAAAACGTAGAAAATGAATTAGTTGATTCAAATGATTATAAATATTCGTATGGTATTTACAGGGATTCTCATATAATGTACGACGCTTATTGTTTTTTGAATAACGTCAAGGATTATATTAATAAATATGGTATAATTTCTGGTAACGAAACAAAAGAATTTATAAACCGTATTTTTACAGAAGAATATAAAAATGTATCTAGTCAAAACACGACAAAAGTTTATAAAGGTAGATTACGACCCGTTATTCACAGAAATTTACCATCGTATACAGATATTTTTAAGGATAGATATTTCTTACCATACACACCAATAATAACTAAAAAAACTAACCTTGTATTAAAAAATATTTTAAAATTACCCGTTTCTACAAAATATTCAAAAGTAAGACACGGAACAGGAACACCGGTAAATATGGCAAAAGTAATACAAAATCTAAGGAAAAAAAATCAGACACCAAAAAAGGTTAAGATATTAAAAAGACCTGGTATAAAAGCCCCACTACCCCCTCCAAAAATCAAAAAAATATCACCACCTCCAAAACTCTATAAAAATAATAAAAAGGGATATCTCAAAATAGGTACACGAAAATGTACATCTTACAAAAAGGACAGTCTCATTTCTATAGCTAAAAAATATAACATAGATACACGAAACAAAACAATAACCCAGTTGTGTAAAATGCTTGAACAAAGAATAAAATCTATGTAATATAATAAAATATGTTACCCTTTATAATTCTTGCCGCAGTAAATGGATATATACTCATGAATACAGGTAAAAAGGAAAGTGAACAAAAAATTCAAATAGAACAGATATCTATATCTCAGGATGATATTACACCAGAAAAAGAACCAATACAAAAAACAAATAATGACGAAACTAAAGAATATACAGTTTACGGAACCAATTGGTGTGGATGGACTCGTAAACAGTTGGAATACATGAAAAGCAAAAATTTACAACATAAATTTGTAGATTGCGAAAAAGAAAAGTGTGAAGGAATGGATGGTTTTCCAGTCACTGTAACACCAACTGGTGAAAGAGTTGTAGGTTTTAGAGAATTTTAAATACCTCTAACAACAGCAATAGAGATAGCGAGAATAAACGCATCAAGGAATGTGTTAATTGGTTTAAGAACAGAAATATGTTTAACCAAAGATTTGTTCCAAGTAAATCGAAGAACAAAAGTGGAAATCAATATACTAAGAATAAATATAAGAAGAGTGGTAAGCGCCTCAGACATTTTTTTTGAATTTGTAAGATCTCTAATCATTTTTACTTATTAATAATATTTTTTTTCTGGAATACTATTAATGAGAAAGACAAATACTATAAAACCAAGAAAGAAGTCTCTCCCCCTGAGTGGTCACGAAAAGAAATACACTGACAAATTTTGGGGTCGCGTTGTAAGTATTAACAATAATAATTGTTATGCATACGCTGTAAACGATTACGAAGGCTATAGAATGAGTAAAAGTATACCTGGTGAACGTGCTGGGTTAAATCTTAAACATAGCTATACACACTGTAAAGGGTTACCAGAAAGAGTTATTGCAGATAACCCCAAAAAAATATATAAATGTAAAGCCGATGATAAATGTAAACCAAGTTATTATAAAATAATGATGTTTGTAGCACCTGGAAATAAACATAATTATTTTAGACAGGGTGATTTTCATTTCTATAAACAACATGGTGTAGTTGAATACAAAATTAAAACGGGTGATACGTATGAAAAAATAGCAAAATTTTTTAAAATACCTATATCTCGTGTTAAAAATTCTGGTAAAATTGTACCCGGTAAAAGAATTATTTTTAAAGCAAACGTTTTTAGTCATAAAAGAGGATGGGCAACAGGTCCTTTATTGATAGATGCAAAAGGCAAAGTTATAACAGATCCCAGAAAAGCAAATAGGTCATACCCTGGTCTAAATTATAAAAAATATTGTAGTTCATTCTGTGTCAAAAATAGAGGAATCAAAGTCGGACATACCCACCCCAAAATCGTTAAGAAGACTCTCTAAATCTAAATCGTTATTGAGATCAAAAAACAAATCTAGTGCGTCAAATATATAATTATCCTGTACGTCCACTACATCAGACGTATCTTCGTAATTATTATGTACAGTGATTTGTACTTTATATTTAGTTCCGTCATAAACTTTACGGCATATGGGACACTTGTTATTTCCTAATTTTTTCCATTTTTCTAGACAGTGTACATGAAATAGGTGTCCACACCGTATTGGTTTATTATGTCTTGTTTCTCTCACTTCACATAAACATATCGAACACGTAACCATTATCTAGAAAAAGGGTATAATATTTTTATTACTTTTATACACAGTTTAAACAATTTTTCTACATTCTTCTACTTCATTATTTAAATTCACATCCAAATATTTTTGAATAAAGTAATCACCCTCCAAAGTTTCATCATCAACAATAACCCTTTCTGGTATATCTGTTAATACATTGTTAATTTCTACAAAATCAATTAACTCTCTACACGAATTTTCTTTTTCATTTTTACGATTTTTTATCTTCTCTTTCAAAACATCCAATTTTGTACTTGATATATATTCATTAGAACATTTTGAATTAAACATATCAATAAACAATTTATAATTTTTATCATCGTCTATATATTTTTTCAAAAAAGTTTCTGTCCTTTTCGTACCTTCGTCTGTAACAATTGTTTTTGGTAATTTTTTATTAAATATAAAACCATTTTCGTCTGAATACTTTTTGAGTTTTTCACATATTTCAAATGTGGATGTGTTTTCCATCATTTCCTTCATTTCTTTTAATTTTAAAGTTTTTTCAAGATGTCGTACTGTACCTCGAATTAACCCCAATTCAGATATGATAAAAAATAATGAACATAAGAGATAAATTATACCCGCTATATTCATATTTTCAGCTAATTCACCCATTTTACTTGAGTACTATTAAAATAAATGTATATTTTTTTATAAATTAAAGTGCCTTATCACAGGCATTACAACCTACAAGCCCCTGGGAACCTTGGATAGGTTTCAAAATTTCTGGTCCCTTAGATTGAATAAGTTTACGAAAAGAATAATTATCTTGGAATTTTATACCATTCTTTTCCATTATGTGATCATTAATTATTTGCGAAGATTTGTTCATGGTGTAACATCTACCATCGGCCATACCAAGTCTTTGCGACATTTTATTATTATATTAGAAAATAATTCGTCTGTTGTTAATAGTTTGAATCCACGTTCTCAAACCTAATTTTTTTGCCCAATCAATAAGATCTTTTATTTTATACCCACTTGATAAATTAAATTCTTCTGGATTTAAAGATTTTTTAACCCTGATATCTTTATTAGAATTTATGTGTTCATTTATAATATTATAAGCAAAAGCAATTTCTTTTAGTGTTTCAGCACCAGTTATTATAATCTTACCCGTACTAAAAATACTCGTGGTTATTTCTTTCATATCACTCGCAGGTTTGAATTTAATTTTAACTGCTGAATATCTATCTGGTTCAAAAGAAACTTTAAAAGTACAACTTTCATTTTTAGGTTTTACATTTTCAAAGTGTGTCTTTATTTCCATTAAATTAATATTATAATTCAAACTAAAATTTGAATTAATCATAACGACGCGATAACTATCATCCTTGGGTAAATCATCGTTTTTTAAAAATTTTTTTAACATGGTATGAATTATTTTTATGACACTTCGACAGTTAAATAAGTCTGCACACCCGGCAATTTGTATACTCCCATTTGGAAATATTTTTATAGACTTTGTACTATACTTATCCACATAATTTAAAGTAACCTGGTTATAAAAAGTTGTTGGTTTAAGAGAAATCTCAAAACCTTTACCACCATAAGTACGTGCATTCTTACGTAAACGCATGTAAAAACCAGAAGGTACACGATTAAAATATTGTTTTATTTTTTCTATATCAATTTTATTTTCACTTTTCCAATCCGATACCATTGTTATTGTCGTAAGCTTAACCCACGAAGGACGTAAATTTTCGGGTATATTTTTACGAAAATGATCTAAAGTTAATAAAAATTGAAAACTATTATTTTGATCAGAATTAAGAACACTATTTTTATATCCTCGTGTTTGTACATTTTCCCTATATTTCACATTACTTTGTTCGTGTATATTTACAAATTTAGACATGTTGAAAAAACATTCAAAATATTATATTTTTTTATAAAATAACACTTCACTTAGTTTAAAGAGGTTAGAGAAAATACATTAATAAAGAATATGACAGCATTCGTAAAAACTTGTCAACAATTTGTTGATATAGATTCAAACAATTACATAATCGAAGTAAATTACACAAAATATACAGAAGGTATAGGTATTAGATCATACACAGATGAAATCAAAACAAAATTGTTAGGAAACACAGATTTTCTAGACTTTAAAAACGATATAATGAAATACGAAGATTTTCTAGATATAATGATTGAAAAAACAATCGAAACCATGCGTAAAATGGTATTGATTGAATTGGATAACGTCATGTTAGAAAACAAAAATATAAACCTGTTTATTCGTATTATGAATACTATAAAAATACTCGACCCAACTTTTATACCACCCGTTATCAACAAAATGTGTTCGTGGCAAAAACGTTATGTAATCGAAACGTGTAAAAAAACACTTCCTCAAATAATAAAAACGTCTACAAGCAAATACCGTCTTAACAAAATGTTTAAAATCTTGAAATTAATAGAAATAGAAATAGAATAAGTAACGATATGTAAATATATTGCGTAGTATTTCCATCTCGTTTATTTATTTTAAACGTTTCTTTATTCATGATTTCTCTTTTTTCGGTATTACTTAATCCTCTATCTATATTTCTCCCTGGTACGAGTGGTCTAGAATCGAAACAGTTTGGTTTCGCAGGTCGACACATATCTTTAGTTCGCCAACCTGGTGTTGTTATTCCGTAATCGCATATAGGACTAGGGTCTGGATACTCGAATGGAGTTTCTTCTGGTTTTTTATATTTTTGAAAATCAAAAGGTGCTCTTCTGATACCAGGAACAGACATTTCACTTCTTCTCACGTATGGATTTATACCGTCCATGAGATAACTATCGTTGAGCATAACCTTACTCATCTTTTATAATAACACAGATTATATTTTTTTATATGTTAACTATATATAAATAAGTCACTATGATTATAGTACTTTGTGCGATATTGATAATCAGTTCTATACTTTTGGCTTGGACTTGTACAGGAGGAACTTGGAAAGTTTTTGGCGACGATGCTGAATTTGAAGCGTCGAAATGTCTTACCATACCAGATACTTCTCCAGCACCAGCACCAGCACCAGAACCAGAACCAGAACCACCAGTACTACCACCACCAACACCAACACCACCAACACCAGCGCCAGCACCAGCACCAGTACCAGCACCAGAACCAGGACCACCAGATAGTAATAGTACGACCGGTGGGAGCGGAAATGTCGACGGAACAACACAAGGTAATAGTAGTGTCGCCGATAACGCGGCTAATGCCGATGGTAATAACGCTGATGAAAGCACCAGTACTTATGTTATAGAAGGATACGCTATAAAAAATTAAATAAATAATTAACTAAATTTTAAATTATCAATATAATGATTATATTATGATCATTATATTGGTAAATACTAGGTAAGAATATAGTAGCATGTTAGAAACAATAATACTCTTAGAAATTACATTAATATTAGGTATTAGTTCATATATATATTCTCGTGTATGCTCTCAATGTTTAATACATAAACATTAAAGACCTATTTTATCGTTATACCCAAACTTTTTACCAGACGTACTCGTATTTACAGGTGGATTCATTGGAACCGCGAGTGTATCTATATCGCGTATATACCCCATATACTGAGAAACACCAGTCTGAATTTGCGCCACCGCTGTTTTAATGACAACACTATTCATATACTTAACTTGTTCGTTTACGTTCGTGTTATGATCGCCTGAATTGTTAATAAAAACAACACGCATTATGCTGTATAAATCAGACGTACTTTGATAATCGATAGAAACACCGGTTTTATTTTTAAAATCTTGTCGAATTGCTTTTTGAAGAATATTCGTGTTAAACTCAGAAAAGAACAAAGTGTTCAAGGGAGTTTGACATTGCTTTATAGAATTAAGGTGAAGATTGTTGTCACACATATTTAATATAAGCCTGGAAAAAAAGTATCAGTAAATATAAATGTATCTCGCTGACTTTGATAACGCGTATTCAAAAAAAATGGCAAACTTTGACGTTCCAGAATGTAAACCACCAACGTGTTTTGTTGGGTCGTATGCTCCTGTTACACGACCAGGCCAAGAAGGTCCATTCTACGTTAATTCAGGGTCTCTCCAACCAAACCGTCTAGCTGAAATAAACGGTCCAGTCACTCTCAAAAGTAAAGATTTTAAGGGTATGATAATTAAAAAATAATATAAAAAATAGATTTCTAATGATTATATAAATGAAAGTAGTTAAACGTTCCGGTCGTGTTGAAGACGTAAAATTTGACAAGGTCACCAACAGGATCTCTAAACTCACAGAGGGTCTCTCTGAAAATGTCGATGCGTGTATGATAGCCCAACAAGTCTTTTCATCCATGCACGATAACATTAAAACACGTGAAATTGATACACTTTCTGCTGAAATATGTATCGGTATGATCACGAGCGACCCTGATTATGAAATTTTAGCAACTCGTATTGTTGCAAGTAATATACAAAAACGTGCAGCAAATAATTTCCATATTGCCATGCGCAAACTACACAAGGCTGGTATTATTACCCACGAAGTTCTTGAAGTTTCCTCAAAAGTTAAAGAAAATATTTTACCAGAACGAGACTTTGATTTTGGGTATTTTGGTTTAAAAACACTCGAAAAGGGGTACCTTCAGAAAATTGACGGTGATATCATCGAAACACCACAATACCTATACATGCGTGTCGCTGTTGGTATTCACGGTCACGATATCGATCGCGTTATTGAAACGTATGATGCTTTATCGAAAGGTTTGTTCATTCACGCTACACCAACTCTATTTAACGCGGGTACACATAGACCACAAATGTCATCGTGTTTCTTAATCGCAAATAAAGAAGATAGTATCGACGGTATTTACGATACTGTAAAAGAGTGCGCTCGTATAAGTAAATGGGCCGGTGGTATTGGATTACATATACACGACGTACGTGCAAATAAATCACATATCAGGGGAACAAATGGTACGTCTGATGGTATTATTCCAATGTTACGAGTCTATAATTCAACCGCGAGGTATGTCAATCAAGCTGGTAGACGTAAGGGATCAATTGCTGTGTATCTCGAACCATGGCATACCGATATTATGGATTTTCTCGAAATTCGTCTTAATCAGGGTGACGAAGAAGCGCGATGCAGAGATCTATTCACGGCTATGTGGATCCCAGATTTATTCATGAAACGTGTAGAAACCAATGGAAACTGGTCTTTATTCTGCCCGGATAGAGCTAAGGGATTATCCGATGTTTATGGTAAAGAATTCGAAAAACTTTACGAAAAGTACGAAAGTGAAGGACTTGCATCAAAAACATTACCAGCGATAGAAGTTTGGAAATCTATTATCAAATCACAAAGTGAAACGGGGACACCTTATATGCTTTATAAAGACGCATGTAACGAAAAATCAAACCATAAACATATCGGTACCATTAAATCTTCGAATTTGTGTACAGAAATTTTAGAGTATACCGATAAAAACGAAACAGCTGTATGTAATCTTGCATCTATCGCATTACCTAAATACGTTGACGTCGAAAATAAAGAATTTAACCACGAAGAATTACATCGTGTTACGAAAATGATTACACGAAACCTCAATAAAGTTATCGATAAAAACTTTTATCCAACCGAAAACGGTATGCGTTCAAATATGCGTCACAGACCAATCGGTATTGGTGTCCAGGGTCTCGCGGATGTATTCATATTACTTAGAATGACATTTGGTTCGGAAGAATCGAGGAAATTGAACCGTGATATTTTCGAAACGATATATCACGCATCACTCGAATCTTCGTGTGAACTTGCCGAAATGTACGGAACATACGAAACGTTTAAAGGGTCGCCATTCAGTGAAGGTATTCTTCAATTCGATATGTGGGATCGCGATCCACAATTCAGTGGTCGTTACGATTGGGATGAGATGCGTAAACTCGTTAAAAAGGGTACGAGAAACAGTCTCTTACTCGCACCAATGCCTACAGCATCGACATCGCAAATTTTGGGGAATAACGAGTGTTTCGAACCATACACGACAAATATTTATTTAAGACGAACTCTCGCGGGTGAATTCGTCGTCGTAAACAAACACTTGGTCGAAGATTTAAAAAAAATAGGACTCTGGTCAAAAGAAATGAAAGATCTCATGGTTAAAGCAAATGGTTCCGTTCAAAACATTATCGATATCCCGGACGATATTAAGGACTTATATAAAACAGTATGGGAAATGAGTCAAAAAACTATCATCGACATGGCTGCAGATAGAGGTGTATATATAGACCAAAGTCAAAGTATGAACTTGTTCGTCGAAAGTCCGACGGTTTCAAAACTTTCGTCTATGCACATGTACGCATGGAAATCAGGTTTGAAAACGGGTATGTATTATCTTCGAAGTAAGGCAAAGGCACGACCTATCCAGTTTAGTTTAGAAGCTGAGTGTTCTATGTGTTCTGCCTAAAAAATTTTTTATTCATCCTGGTGTACCTCATTATCATATACGAAACATGTATCTCTATGATTTTGAGACGTAACCAGTTCATTACTTTATGTTATATAAAATATCATATTATATAAATGGTAAACTCAAATTCAAACAACACCGTAAACTATAACCCAATTAATACTACTCGAAATAAAATAACCAGTATAGAGAAAAAAATAAAAAATCTGACAAATTTACATAGATCTATATCAGTAAATCACACGGGTTTCAATAAAATGTCACCACAAGAACGAATGAAAAGATATAACAATGCAGAGAATACTTTAAATAAAATAGAAAAACAACATATATATTATTTAAATAAACTCGTAAAAGAAAAAGAAAAACTTATTAAACTCATAAAAAATAACAATGAAAGAATAAGAAAACTATTATAAAGAAATTAATCGTGAATACATAAATGTTATGCAAGACTACATACACTTACACACCGATGACTATAAACTCGCTTTCTGTCAGGCAACAAATAAACTCTGTCAAGATGTACAGAGAATCATATGGAGTATGTCAGAAAAATACGAAAATGATATCATGCAACCAAAAACACCCGAGAAAAAAAGTAAAAAAAATTCACGACTCCCAACTGAAAGACTCGAAACGTTGGTTAGAAAATGGAGAGAAAAATGGGGAAATCCATAACTTACTTTATACACGTATGCAAATACTTGCTCAAGAAGAATTTAATTACGACAATTTTAAACGTCGCGAATATGATTCGTATTCACTCATTCTTTATAATACACTCGTTACAGAAACAAATTTACAAAAACGTGATTTGAAATATACAAATATTTTCGGTGATAAATGGAGAAATCAAGATGATATATCTAAAATAAGAGAACGTATAAACGATTCATTAAATGAATGCGAAAATTTTAAAAGTAAAGAACGCGCTTTCAAGAAAAAATATTTTCAAGATCAAAATTATATAATACAAGATATAGATACCTTATAACGACTTAAAGTTTATGCATTATACATATTTATAAAGTTTACTCAAAATGAAAAAGTTTACAAATGTTATTAACGATCTCGAAATTAAACAATATGACGGCCGAAAAATTTCATTTTGTACAAAAGAAGGTAACCTCGTTAAATTTCAAATACCACGCATGTACATGCCTTTTGGTATATCTGGTTTCGTACCAGAAATAGGTGCAACAAAATGGAATATAGATTTCGCCATGAAAGGATGGGATGAAGAAGGGAATTACGTTAAAAGATTTTATGAAACTCTGAAAGAAATAGAAAATAAAGTTATACAAGAAGTGAGTAACCAAAGTGAAACCATATTCGGTAAACACACAACTATAGAAGAATTAAAACCAATGTTCAATTCAAACATAAAAGAATCACCCGAAAGAGAACCAAAATTCCGAGTTAAAGTTGATTCTACAATCGATGAAAAAGTTAAATCAAACGTCTACGATGAAAATAAAAATAGTTTAATAGATGATATAAAAAATGGATTATATTCAAGAAATTCAGGGACTGCTGTCGTTGAAATGAATAGTATATATTTCTTAAATAGGAAATTTGGTATATCATGGAAACTAAACCAACTCGTAGTATACGAACCACAGAGACTAAAAGGATTTCAATTTATTTTATAGATCTCTTTTTTAAAGTACCATTAATAAGTAAAATTTGATAAATCTTCTGAGATTCCTTAAGAAGTTTACCTTGTATTTTTGTAAACACACCAGGATTTAAACCCATTTTTATCTTTGCAATCCTTACAGATTTATCCCACTTTGTAAGTGTCATTATTCTGTTATATTACAACATTTTTTTGACCAACTTCTTATATGTTTTTGTACCAGATTTTGGTTGTTTTTTAAATTTACCATCCGTTGGTTTAAAAACTTTAACAAGGTGTTTATCGCCTTCTGATTTCATGCGAAGAAGAGCTGCACAAGAAGCACCTTTACTTTTAATACGCCCAGATTTTTCATCTTGAAATAATTGCTTTTTTGTAAGACCGCCTGTTGTCTTTGATGCGGCACCGTGAAAAACTTCTGCTCGAGTTCCAAATGTCTTCATTTTCTATAATATAGACTGTGAAAATATTTTTACACTTTCATTATTTTATTTATCAATGTTGCAATCTCAGCTAAAAGAGCCATTTGTTGTGTCATGACAATAATTTTAGCGCGCTGGGATTTGGGTAAAATATCACCATACCCAACCGTACTCATGGTAGTCATGGAAAAATAATATGGATCTATTGGTGTTTTAAAATCAAAATCATCTGGACCCAATGTACTGTATATATATCCATATACCATTATTATACCAAAAGTAATTGTGAATGTATCGTAAATTATAGAATTCATTTATAATACATTTATATTTTATTTTATTTTATTTTACTTAATAATATATATGTCTAAATCATGTCTTTTTTATATAGGATTTTTTTGGTATATTCACTTTAATTATAAAATAAAATGAATTTTTTTAATAAAAAGTTGAATCAAAAAACAGATGGCGTTTGGTGCCGTGTTAACTATAGCGAAATGATACCTTTTTTATGTAGCAAAACCGTCCTGCAGATGGCGTTTGGTGCCGTGTTAGCTATAGCGAAAAGATACCTTTTTTATGTAGCAAAATAAGGATTTTATACATACAAAATATATCAAATTTACCTGAAAAAAAGGGTGTTTTTTTGCCCTTTTTTTTACCTTTTTTTGGAAAAAGGTCTGACCAAACTCGATTTTTCATATTTTTATTTTTATAATTGGTTACATTTCGTGTATACTTTGTGAATATGTTCATTTTTTTGGTATTTTTTGTGTTTAAAAACACCTATATAAAAAAGGCATGTTTTATATATAGCTAACACGGCACCAAAACACCATGTGAAAAAAATAAAAAACTCTTATATTACGTACATTTCTTACGTAAAAGTATTCAAAAAAAAAATAGTTTTCTATATATAAAAAAACTTTCTCGTGTTTGGTGCCGTGTTAACTATAGCGAAATGATACCTATTTTTTATGCATATTTACGAGACAACTTATATATAAATGATATATAAAATATAGAGGCGCGTTAATATATATAGTAAAAAAAATCATGAATTTTTAATGGATCATCATCTTAAGGTAATTATTCAGGATAAACATAAAAATGAATTGTATTTTGATTATATTAGAGAATGGTTTCGAGATATATTTGATGAATATTTTGTATCGTATGAAAATGATACAGAATTTCCTTATTTTATAGCATATGTAGTGAGTAGTTATAGTATACATAATTTACAAAAAAAGGTTTCTAGGTTTTTAAAATTAGATGGAAAGAGATATGAATATAAGATAAAATTATTAGATGAATCACCGGAAAGTTTTATATCTTATCTTATAAATAAACCTAATACAATTAAACCATTTTATTTTATAAAAAATAAGGAAATTATAAATAAAGCGGCAAATATACCCTTTAAAGAGAGGGAAATATATAAACCAAAAATAATACATAGTAAAAATAGAAGTAATAGAGGTATTGTAGATAAAATATTAAAAACTATTCCTACAAATATAAATTATAAACTAAATTCGACTCAGATTTATAGTTTAGTTACTAAATATTTTAGAGATAGAAATATAAATATTAAACTTAGAGAGCTTAATTATTATATAAAAAGGGTTAATCAAAGGCTTTCATAAATACATTTTATAAACAATTGACATTGTTTATAAAATGTAATGTATAAAATTTAATCATCCATATAATCATCGTCTGAATCTGTGGTTATTTCACACCCCGGTCTAATTAGTTCTTTTTTCTTTCTTTTCTTTTTTTCTGGTTCTTCTATACCATGTTCTCTATGATATATAACTTTATCCCAAAAATCTTTCATTACTGGTAAATATTTTTCGAACCACCCACGGTCACGTTTAACGTTTACAACAACAAATTCTTCTGGTTTTGGCCAATTAAAATCAGCTGGTTTGTATTGAATAAAATCAGCTTCTTCTAATTCTAATATATCCATACACAATTGGAGTTGTGGCATATAATGTTCAGGTACTTCTGGTTTGATTTCGCGCATCATAGGACATTTAATTTCAACAAGTTTACCAGATTCAGATACACCATCTGGGCTACCACCTAAAAATGAATATTTTGGATGAGGGCATAAACCTAGTTCGTGTACTACTTCATTGTGTCTCTGTTCATAAAGTATACGTGCTTCATCTTCGTATTTTTCGCCGTGTCGCGTTGCTTCGTTACCTTCAAAAACTGGACCTTTTCCACATTTTCTTAATAAAAGTTGATGTGGTGTTTCGTATTTATTTACACCTATAGCTGATGCTGCGTCACTTGCTGTAAGCATAGCTTTTCTAAGATCAAGCCATTCTTGAGACTTTTGTGGTGCATACTCGAATTCCAACCACTTTTTAACGTTTGGATGCATGTTAAATTATTTATTTGTGTAATTTTTAAGTCTGCTTCTAAGAATACGAACTGTTCCATCTGTACTCAACCCTTTTTTTTCGCATTCTTTTATAAGTTGTTCTTTTCTCATGTGAGAAATTTTTATTTGTTTTTTAACTTCGTTTGTTTCAACACTATGCCCACTACGAGAAGTATTTACCATTTTATAATTAACGAATTCTTCCGATGACGAAGAATAACCCGTTTCCTCTTCATCTGTTTCTATTGTATATTCTTGTATAGTGTATATACCTTTTGAAGGTGTGGATTTTCTTTTTTTATGTATTTTTTTTGTATTTTTATTAAATAATTTATGAAATGATTTTATAATAACAAAACTTAATATACCACCTATTACAATAACAGTAGCTGTTTTTCTATCGTTTGACATTTTATGATAAATATTATAATTTATTGTTTAAGTAGTTTATGATTATATATTATAAGATGATGAATAAAAAAACGCTTTAGCTGCATTTTGTTCAGCTAATTTTTTATTTTTTGCAAAACCTCTCCCTAAAAATGTACTATCTACGTATGCGTCTACATAAAAAGTACCATTTTCGTGTGATATAATTCTATAATCTGGTAAATTAAGACCATTTGTCTGGCAATAACGCATTAAATGATCCTTGTAATTATCATCTATCATTATACAATTTAAATTAACATAATGCGGATTGTTGTATATGTTTAATATAAATTTTTTTGCGTGTAAAAGTCCAAGATCCATGTATATAGCACCAACAAGAGATTCAAAAACATCTTCTAATATTTTTGGGTTTTTATTCCATTCGTTTCGCATACCTTTTTCATCCATTTGAACCCATTTATATAATTCAAGTTTTGTTGCTATATTAGCAAGAGTTTCACCTCTTACGAGTTTTGTTCGTGCCTTTGTTAAAAATCCTTCTTGTCTATTTTCATATTTATCAAATAAAAATTTAGTTATAACAAAACCTAATACAGAATCACCAATAAATTCTAAAGTTTCAAAAGACCCATCTGTATTTTCAATTTCTTTTAATACAGATTTATGTCTAAATGCTTTTTGGTACAAATCTATTTTTGATATTTTTGTACCAACAAGGTTTTCAATTGACTCCTTGTCTATTATCATAATGATATATAGTAATATATTTATATTTTTAAGTCATGTTCTTATACACTTAGTTGTTTTTTTCTACTTTCGTATAATGTGGACTTAAATATTTTTGAAGATTTAAGAAAGTGATTTGTACGTCATCTGGTGGATTAAGAAGATTTTTTAGTTTTTCATCGAGGATAAGAATTCTTCCGTTATCTGGATTTTTTAAGTTATTAGCCGTTACATATTTATTAATTGCACGAGTTACGAAACTTCTAGAAACAAGTTCACCCTCTGGTAATTCAAGAAAGTTTCTTAATGTATCTGTGATGGCTTGTTTTCGGTTAAATCCGTTATTTTTTGCGCGAATTGCTGCTTTCTCACCCGTCGGATCATCTTGTTTGGACTTGATTTTTCTGACAATTTTAGTTAATGATTTAATATCAGTTTTAATAGATTTTAATTCTTCGAATACGTTTTCTATAGTAGTCATTTTGTTATGTATTAGATATGTATATCATCTTTAAGTATATTTCTAATTTATGATTATCGTTAAGTGGAAAGTGTGCTTATTATTACCAAACCCGATATTATAACGATACATATTTTAAATATAACATCTATTCGAGGCACATTAAATTTTTCACCGGTTCCATACGGTTCTCGGTCGGGTACGTCTTTACACTGTCCCGAACACCCACCAGGACAGCATCCTGGTTTACACGGGTGTATAGAACCACGTTTTTTTATACCACATACTTGTTCACTTCTGGGTGATTTAGAATCCGTATATGCGTAACATCGACATTCATCTATGATGTCACACATATATTTCTTATCTTCACAATCCAATTTCATATTATTATATATACAATATAATAATGGTCAGTGGTACGATAGTAAAGACTGTAAAAAAATTACCAGAAGATTATTTTTTGGTTTTTGGTGAATATGGTAAAAGATCTGTTAATGATTATCTTAATAAAAATTTGTTTTTTAATGATAAACTTTTAAAAAAATATTTTGAAACCGGTGATATAAAAAAATTTAGAAATAGAGTTAGTAGAGTTCATTCTGATAAATCTTTTAATGATGTTGTAAAAGTTCTTGTGACAGAATCTATACGACCTATATTATATTCAATAATAGATGAACTTACGAAGTTTCTGGAACCTATGGGCGATATGATAATAAGTGGTGGAGAAGCACATAATCATTACGCAGATTTAAAAGACCGCGTGGTAACTTCTGATATAGATACAAAATTTGTACCTAAAATGAAACCAGATGATAAATATTTTGGTAAATTACAAGCTGTTAAGCTTTTGTTATGGAATAAACTCGGAGAAATTGCTAAACGTGATAATCTTAAAATAATAAAAGCTGTTTTAAAAGAACTCACTAAAAGAAACTTAAATAATGAATATTTACGTGTTGATAAAATACGACGTTTTATAGGATTAACACAATCTTCTGCATCTAAAGGGTATCATGTTGCGAGAAGGTATACTTTGATGCCTAAAAGAAAAAATATTAAAAATAAACCAGATACATTGATTGATGTAGAATTATTTACTTTGGATCTTAAACTTAAATATTATGATATAAAATCAGCTAAATTAAAAAATGATAATTTCGGTGGTATATTAGATATAGCATTTATGCGTCCAAACCAATTAGGTTATAGTATAGCAAAAAGGGATTATAGAGTGAAAGGTTTTGATGTTGTTAGTATGTATTATAATAAAAAGAAATTGATTCAAAGGTATGAAAATATAAAACTTCCTACACGTGAATACTTACTCGAAGATATTTATATCATGTCTAAAATTGGTCTAAGACCAGATAAGAAAGAAAAGGATAGAAAACGAATGCTTCTTCTCGCTAAACAATTATCAAAAAAGAAGATTGATTCTAGGGATAGTATGGATACTATAGCAAAGAAAACTGGTATTAATATTAAAAAATCTTCTCATTCTTTTCGTAAACATACTAAAGTTGGTCCTACATTTATAAAAAAAGCGTCTAATGTTAATCCTAAAAAATACACTAGTTATACAACAAAACCAGATAAGAAAAAGTTAAGTTCACAAATAGTATATGGTATAAAATCAAGTGATAATATGTTAAATACACCCCCACAATATATTAGGACACAATCAGATTATATTTTTAATCAGGATAATATGAAATGGAAATTAAATACGAATAACAATTTTATAAAAAATGAAATGAATTTCAGACCTGCTAAATCGAAACCTTTTAATAATAGTAATTTGAAAATGGAAGAGACTCTTTACGGTTTCAAACCAAAACGAGACCAATGGGTACCAAAACCACTTCTCAGAAAATCTGCTATGATTCCTTTTATTGGTTTAAAGAATTAGGTATAGAATATAACATAAAATGTTATACGATAAAATTTCAAAAGGTGAAGATGGTTTATATCACACGAACGCGTCTACGGATGATAACAAAAGGTGTTTCATTCAGTTGAATGATGTAAAAATGGTAAATAATGAAAATGATGAGGTGAGTTTTGATCTTTTAGAGACCGATAATAATACAAAAATTGCGGATATTGATAAAATAAATATCAAAACGGCTTTGGAAAATAGTAAAGAATGGTTTGGTAAAGAGTTACCAGAAAATGTAATTACACAGGCGTATTGTGAAGGGTCTTCGGTTATTTCACCGGATATTATAGATGCAACCCGTGTATTTAATTCCAGGAAGGAATTAATTGAAAATGGTATAAAAGATGTAAAAATTGGTTCATCGTGTACAGTTTTGATTGAATTTTCAGGACTTTGGTTTGCAAAAAAAGCTTTTGGCCCTTCGTGGAATCTTGTTCAGGTGAAAGTTCACGAAGAAAAAAATCCAGAATCAGAAATTCGTGAAAAAGAATCTTATCCAGACGAATATACAATTCAAGACGACGAATAAAAAAAATTTGTTCATAGTATATAAAGATGAAACTATTCAAGAATTTGACTCGATCTAGAGTATCCCTCTTGTTGCTCCTAGTTGCCACAATTGTTGTTGTTGCATATATGTCCAGTACTTCCTCGTATTCAGTAGCGGAACCCAGTCTCCAACCCTCTTCTTCTCTCGGTGATAACTCTGTCCCAACACCACTTCCTACTCCAGAAGGACCAGGATGTCAAATGAAAGTTGGTACAGGACTTGCCTCTTCGCTTCTTCCAAGAGAAGTTGCTTCCCAGGAAGAGTTTGGTGAATTTGCACCAGAAGATATATTAGCGGGTCAAAATTTCCTTGAACCAAGACAACAAATTGGTTTTCCAGAAACTGTTGGTGGTGCATTGAGAAATGCGAATCACCAAGTTCGTGCCGATCCACCAAATAATAAAGATAATTTCGTGTGGAATAACTCTACTATTACCCCAGATACAATGCAAAGAGGATTATGTGCGTAACTATTTTACTTAAAGATTTAGCTTTTTATTTTATATATAATAAATGACTTCTCAAATTTCATCAGAAGAACTCTCATCCAGCGTCTCTAAATTGGTTGAATTAAGCAAGCAAATTACAGAAGCTCGATCCGACATGAAAGTGTTAATACAGGCCGAAAAAGCCCTTAAATTGCAAGTTAAGAAACTTATGTTAGATAATGGTTTAGATGCTATTAATCTTAAAAAAGGTAAAATAACTGTAAGAAAAAGTACCAGAAAACAGGGGTTAAATAAAGCCTCAGTTAAAGAAGGTCTTGTTAGTTTTTTTAATGGAAACGAAGATCAAGCGGAAACTGCATTAAAGACTATACTCGATAGTTTACCAACAAAAGAGTCGACTTCTCTTTCACTTTCTGGAATAAAAAATAAACAAGATAAATAATGGTTTGGAATCAATATGTTTACGAAGCTATGAATGGTAGCGAAGTTTATAATAGTGAAAACGAAGAAGAAACTAATATAGAAGAACCTCTACATATAACCGATTGGGAATTAATTTACCAGGAAGAACTCAGATATATGTGGGCGAATATACAACAATATTTATACGATTCCGCATTTTCTAGTCGTATACTTAATTATGCAACTTATGACGATTTCGTAAGTTTTTGTTTTGAATTATCGAGAGAATAAATAAGACATCTATTAGATTAATAATGTAGTAAATATATATAATACACAACATGCTTCCAGATATAACAAGTAGAAAAACATCTATCCCATCCGCTCTTTTTTTATTACTCAGCCCAGGTATCATTCTTCGAACAGACGGTTCCAAAGTCGCGTTCAGAGATGGCCTCACGGGAAGAAAAGCTGTTCTTTTCCACGCACTTGTATTCTTTCTCGTGTTTTCGATAGTAGCAAAAGCCATGGGACTTGTACTCACAAAGTCAGACCTTCTTGTAACGACAGCTTTATTCATAGCATTGAGCCCAGGTATGCTTTTGACTATACCACCAGGATCAAAAGGTTTATTAACTTCTGGACAGACGAGTCTCTCGTCAGCTCTGGTTCACACACTGGTATTCGCGATAGTGTTCGCTCTTTTGAGAAAGCAATTTCCTCAGTATTATTAAATGAACAAATGGAATATATTGTTATAGGCCCAGGTGCTATGGGCTTTTATGCTATGTTAGGATATATAAAGAAAAATGAATATAAATTTAAAGATGTAAAGGAAATATCAGGTGCTTCTGCAGGTTCTATACTGGCTTTATTTTTAGCACTTGGTAAATCAACTGATGAAATTTTAGATATAGCGTTAAATTTAAACTTTTCGGAATATATAAAATTAAATTTAAAATCGTTCATAAATAGCTATGGTTTCGTGGATATAGAACCAATTAGAGAAAAATTTATAGATATATGTGGGTGTAATCCTACTTTTTCTGAATTAGATATGAAAATATACATTTCGGCATTTTGTGTAAATATTTCAAAAACGGTATATTTTTCAAAAGATACACACCCTGATATGAAAGTTATAGACGCTGTATGTATGAGTATGGCAGTCCCATTTATTTTTTCAGCGGTAACATATGATGATATGTTATACGTAGATGGTGGAACTAAAGAAATTTTACCAACGACACCTTTTTTGGATAAAAAACCAAATAAAGTACTTGGTATTCGTTTAAAAATGGATACAGATTATGTAAAAGAAATAAAAAGTCCAAGGCAGTTTGCAGAGGCAATGATATCTTCAACTTTAAATAGTAGAAGCATGGATTATATAGAAAAAAATACAATTGTTGATATCGATATAGGAGATATAGATATTTTCAATTTTAATATGTCTAACGAGGAAAAATTAAAATTATATATGATAGGATTAGAATCGTAATTACATTTGTTATAAACTTTTTTGTTGGTTTATAACAATATGGACGCGTGCGATCCAGGTATAGACATTAAAAATCTCAGAAAACTGATTAAAACTGAGGTTGGTGAAGACCTGAATTTATCAAGAAATCAGATATGTGAAGTTTATTCAGGTATCCAGGATGGCAAATTACCTTTACCACCACTCATTTTAACATCAGACAGGAACTATTTAATAGATAGTAGATCACCTTTAACACAGAACGATTATGAAATTCTTTTTAATTCATCTTCTAAGGTAACGAATATTAAACGAATAGCTCGTAAAGTTGGTTTAAAAAGTGAAAATTTAAACAAACAACAGTTGAAAGATGCTATAGGTAGACGTCTTTTTTATAAAAATATAAGAGAACCTATAAAACTTCGTAATATACAAAAGAGACGAATAGATAAATATATAAGTAATTCAAACAAAATTAACGAAACTAATAACGATATAACTAATAGGTTAAATATTAAAAAAGCAGAAACCCGTATGTCTAATAATGATAATAATAATGATAATAATAATGATAATATAGAAACCCCAAATTCACCAAAAACCGCTATATATAATAACAATAGCAATAGCAATTCAAACAAAGGTGGTAATCTTGCATCTGCTATTAGGCAGTATAAGAGACATAGACCTATAAAACTTCCTACATTTTTGAGTCAACCAAGAAGGCGCGAAAGAGAAAGAGGATCAAATGGGTATCGATCTCCGGAATCTATCATTACTAAAAAATATCCAAATGGTAGTGAATGGAGACAAGTATCTTCCGGAAGAACGTCGTATCCAACTTCTTCTAAGGGGGGACAAACATCTTCTAATATTGGTTCGACTTTATCTTCTATTGGTAGACAAAGAACCCGAAATTGGGTTAAGACTCAAAAACCTATATTAAAAACACCTTCTCCACCTGGATCGGGGGCTAGTACTACACAGATTTATAGAGGGAAAGGTGGTAGTAGTGGTAGTAGTGGTAGTAGTGGTAGTAAGGTAACTTTTAAAGACGAACCCGTAACACCTCCTTCGGGGTCTTCTTCTATTATACCACCAAGTGGTACTGGTGTATCTACTATACAACAAGCTGCTTCAGAAGCTGCTACAGAATTACAAGCTGCTGCAAATAAAACAAAGGAACAGCAGATACAAACACTCGTTAAATTTATTAAAAATAGAAAGGGGTTGAAAAGTAATTCCGAAACTGATTATATTATTCAAAGATTTAAGAATGGTGATATTACATTCAAACAAGCTACTCTTGAACTTTCTAATTTTGCAGTAGAAAGGTATATTCGCGAAATTAAGAAAAACAGAAAGTTTAAAAACGTTAATTTTGGGAATAAAGAAGTTATTAGAATTTTACAAAGAAATGGTTTGGGTGAAGTTAAAAAGGAATTGCTTTCGTATCAAAAACAGAAAGGTGATACAAAATTCGAAATATTGAAAAGACAAATACAAAAATACATGATGAATATTAAAAATAATATACCTAACCGTTTTAATGATAAGATATTTTTTAGAAAGCTTTTGGCAGGTAGATATGGTAAAGATTTTGAAAGTGTAAAATATCGTCTCGACCAAAAAATTACAAAGATAAAAAAAGAAAATAATGATAAAACGTCTTCTCAAAATACAGAAAATAGACGCAAACGTTTGATAAGTTATATTAAATCAAAAAAATTACAAATCAATAACCGTGTTATTGGTATAATTAACAGAAAGAATTTATCGGAAGATAATGCAAAATTAGAAATTGATAAAATTATAAAAGAAAAAGAAGATAAACGCACAGAGGAATTAGATACACTCGAACAAATGAAAATCGATTTAAAAATCAATACTGTTCCGGAAGCGTCTAATGTTATAAATAAGTTTAAAAATAATAAAATGAGTTACGAAAAGTCGAAGGCTTTACTGAAAAAAATTGGTAATAGGGAAAGTGATAAAATTAAAAACATCGCTAAAATGGGAAGAATGTTGAACCAATTAAAAAACGAACGTTCGAGTTTGAATTTGAACCGTGATTCTGAATCAGATAAATATATACAACAATACGAGAATTTGAAGATAAATTATAACAGAGCAGTGAAGTATCTCCGTCAAAGACGACAAAACCTTGATAAGAACAGTGTATATAGAAGAAGACAAGACATGATTAAGAAAGTGAAACAATTTGGTATAAGTCCAAGAAATAAGGAAGTTGTTGATATACTTAATACTTTAAATAAAAGGAAACTCGGTGAAAATGTTCAAAATTTAGAACAATCTTTATTTAATATATCTGAAAAGAGAAAAAGGGAAAAATCCGAGAAAAACGAAATAAGACAGAAAGAAAAAGAAGAACAAAAACTTTCAAATGCAAAAAAGAATACAGAATATAAAAGTTTATTAACACATGCGAGAAATAAAAATTTACAAAAACATAAAATAAAAAACGTTTTGAAAAAATTTCAAAGAAATCAAATTACTTTTAATAACGGTAAGAATGAAATTAATAATATATGGAATAAAAAAGAAGATGATAAGAAAATATTACAAGATGAAATAACTAAACTGGGTATTGGTAGTAATGTTGAAACGAATAAGATTAAAAAACAATTAAGTGCTAATAAAATTAATATAGAAAAAGCCATGATTTTACTTAATAAAATGGTAAAAGATAGGAAATCTAGAGCTGAAAAATTTGCAGAAAAGAGATCCAAGGAATATTTAAAAGAAAAGGAGAATAAATATAATAAGGCTACGACGAATGCAGCAAAAGCAAAAATTAATGCAGAAAAAGCAAAAGCTTCTCGTGAAAATTCTGAAAAGAAAGCTAAGAATGCAAAGGAACGATCAGACTTTATAAATGAAATGTTAAATTCCAATATATCTCAAGAAGCAAAGAAACGGTTATCTGAAAAGGTTAAAAGGGGTGACGATATAAATAGTTTAAGACGGAGTTTTGAAAAGTTTAAAACTAAAGTTACTTTCAAAGAAACAAAGAGAAAAAGGGATAATAATCAAAATAATGTAGTACCTAAAAAAATAATAAAGGGTCCCGTTAATACAAAACCCAATAAAATAGAAGAACCTAATAATGTTTCGGATAAGAAAAGAAAACAATTAGCACTCCCTAAACCAGAAAGAGGAACAAAGAGAAAAAGAGATAATAATCAAAAAGAGATGAGAGAACGACGCAAAGAACTAAATGCGATAAAATATAAAAATATTAGAGAACAATCTAAAAAAAGAAAAGAAGAAATGTTACAAAAGAGAAAAAACGAAATTGCAAAGAGTAATCGCGATCCTAGATTAAACAAAATTTTTGTAAATAAAAAGAAACAAGAAGAGGAAAAGAAAAGAAAAGAAGAGGAAAAGAAAAGAAAAGAAGAGGAAAAGAAAAGAAAAGAAGAGGAAAAGAAAAGAGAGTACCAAAAAAGAAAAAATAAACAAATCGCTTTACAGAATTTAAAATCGAAATCAAAAAATAAACCATCTCAAATATCAATTAAAAATATCGAAAAACAATCAAAAGAAAATGCAGAAAAGGCAAAGGCTGCGAAAAATAAAGTTGTTGAGGAAAGAAAGAGGAGAGAAAGAGAAAAAAGAAAGGAAGTTGAAAAGAAACAACAAGAAGAAGAAAAGAGAAAGCGACGCAAAGAACTAAACGCGATAAAGTTTAAAAAGGCGCGCGAAAATGCAGAAAAACGTGCAAAAATAAAACAAGAAGAATTGAATGCGAGAAAATCTAAAATAGCGTTATCAAAACTATCTGGTGAACGTGATCCTCGACTTAATAAATCGGAAAATAAACAATTGGAAAGATTAAAACAAAGATTGCGTAAATTTGTTACATTTGGGTACATGGGAGGAAGACGGGAAGAATTTATACAAAGAGCGAAACGGGATGGTGTTATGTCAGTACATAGAAACTTAGATTTGCGTTTGGGTTTAAAGAAACAAGTCGAACGATCTAAATTTACTAACAAAAACAAGAAGGATTTATTGAATGATATTCACGATCCTAAATATACAATAAGAGATTTACAAAGTAAAATAAGAAGTGTTAAACCAATTGCACCTAAAAGACCAATACAAAATGTATCTTTGAGACCTTCGAGATCTTCGAGATCTTCGAGATCTTCGAGACCTAAAAGAATTAGAAGGAGATAATAAAATATAAAGTATAGTATAAATGTTGAAGCTTACACGGGGAAATATAATTATTATATCAATTAGTATAATATTTTTATTATGTATTGCCTTGTTTACTTCTAATAAATTAGACTGGAAAGTAATTGATCCTAGACGATTGCGTTTACCATCATGCTATTTAGGTGGTGGATTGGGTGAATGGAATGAACGAGAAATTGCTTATAAATGGACATTTCCAGATGCGTGTGTACTTGAATTTGGTGGTGGTGCAGGTTCTGTTTCAACGATAATACAAAAAATATTAAAAAACCAAAAAAATCACGTCGTTATCCAACCACCAGAAAAGGAAATGTTCGGTGGAATTACACAATTGAAAAAAAATCGCGATGCATGTAATTCGAAATTTCAAATTATAGATCACGTATTGAAAAAGGGTGAAGAAGACACTGTTATGGGTATGGTATCGAAACCATTTGATTTGATTGTAGCTGACTGTGAAAACTGTTTATATAATGAATATAATAAAAACCCAAAATTATTTGCTAATATAAAACAAATTCAAGTAGAAAGAGACGATTTTAAAGATAAATCGTACGACGGTTTAAGAAAAGAATTGGGTATGAAGATAGTTGACACCAGAAAATGTTATATGAGGGAGTGTGTTACGGTAGAAGTATGGGAAAAATAATTAAATAAGTATAAAAGAAATAATCTAATCAATAATAAAACATGCACAGAGGTCTATCATCCGTGATGGTACACTACGCGCGCTCTATTAGTGATGAGAAGAAATCAAAAACTGTCGTTAAGGGAAATAAATCTAATGAATTTACCGGAAGTCGTGACGACATACACGAAAAACTTTTGTATAAGTGTGGTTTAAAACCAAAAAGTGTTTGGGATCCAAATTCAAAATCGTTTTATACGAAAGTGTATTACGCAGACGGAACGAGTTATAACCCAGTTTTATTTCATAAGGGTAAAATCGATAAGAACCCATTTTTTAAAGATTAACAACATTCTTGTTTCATCCATTTTTCGAGACCAATTGGATTCACGTGCTTATCCTTGAAAACGATGTCACAATTTGAATGGTGTAATATTTCCTCCATGATGGGTTCGTCCTCTTTACCATTTTCGTATAAAGTATATACGGTTAAATAATACGTGTATGTACATGGATCTAT